>Ga0207640_10000020_pt1 | contig 175035 bp, 136 predicted proteins | sample KBSCornC42_FD_184300 | JGI IMG/M metagenome (GOLD analysis project Ga0207640, IMG submission 184300) | Corn rhizosphere microbial communities from Kellogg Biological Station, Michigan, USA - KBS Corn C4-2 (SPAdes) (version 2) | ecosystem: Host-associated > Plants > Roots > Rhizosphere > Soil ... | reverse complement strand
TGCCGTAAGTGATTGGTGCAGGAGTTGGCCACGTGATGGTGGACGCAGCCTGATTCACTGTGAGTTGGACGGTCGCGGTCGCGGGGGCATAGTTCGCGTTCGACGGTGTGTAGGTGACGCTCAGCGTTTGCGTTCCTGCTGGCAGGATGGTACCCGAGACAGGATTGTAGGTGAAGGTGCCGCCGCTGGGTGTTGCCGTCGCATTTAACTGTGTTGCCGACAGCGCCGTGCCGTAAGTGATTGGTGCAGGAGTTGGCCACGTGATGGTGGACGCAGCCTGATTCACTGTGAGTTGGACGGTCGCGGTCGCGGGGGCATAGTTCGCGTTCGACGGTGTGTAGGTGACGCTCAGCGTCTGCATGCCCGCCGACAGGACAGTGCCCGCGACCGGAGAGTAGACGAATGTTCCGCCGCTCGGCGTCGCCGTCGCGTTCAACTGCGTCGCACTCAGCGCCGTGCCGTAAGTGATCGGTGCTGGGGTTGCCCATGTGATCGTCGATGCGGCCTGATTCACTGTGAGTTGGACCGTCGCTGTCGCCGGAGCGTAGTTCGCGTTCGACGGCGTGTAGGTGACGCTCAGCGTCTGCATGCCCGCCGACAGGACAGTGCCCGCGACCGGAGAGTAGACGAACGTCCCGCCGCTCGGCGTCGCCGTCGCATTCAACTGCGTTGCCGACAAGGCTGTGCCATAGGTGATGGCCGCAGGATTGGCCCAGGTGATGGTCGGGGCTGCCTGAGTGATCGTGAGGGTGCCGGGAGTCAGGGTGGTGAAGCTGTAGTTGGTCGAGGCAAGCGTTCCCAGAGCTACGGAGATTGGGTATGTCCCCACATTGACCGGGCTTGCCGGAGAAGTGGTCAGCGTGGGCGCGCCGGTGACAGCGGTTGCCTGTGTGTCTCCGTTGACGAAGCCTGTGATCGTATAGGTGTACGGCGGAACGGCTGTGCCATACACTGCGGTTTTGTTGTCCGCCGTAATCGTGAGCGGAGCTTTGTTGACGACGATATTGACGCTGGCCGTGCCGCCATTCTTGAAGGTCGTCGCGTCGGTGGGAGTGTAAACCACGTTGAGCGTGTGCGTGCCAACGGAGAGCACGGTTCCCGCCGGGGGCGTGTACACATAAGTGCCGGGAGCAGGAGTGGCCGGATTCGACAGCGTGCTGATCGACATCGACAGGATAGTGATGTTGGAGTTGGTGGGAAGCGTGATGCTCTTGAGTGTCTTCGAGGAATTGAGCGTGATCTGATAGCCGTAGACGTTGTACGTGCCGGAGGCGGTTCCGCCGCTTTGCGTATCAATATGCGACGTTGTGGCGGCAATCGATTCGCCGGTGTAGGCCTGATAGCTGTTCCACGAGCTGAGGCTCAGGTTGGTGGTGGCCGTCGTGCCGTCGGTGTAGGTGATGATGAAGGGCTGCGAGGTCTGGTTGCCGTTGGCCGCGCCCAGCAGATAGAGCGTATAGCCGCTCAACGCCGGCAGCGGCACTGTTGCGCTGGAGATGCCGTTTGGCACGCCGGGATTGCCCAGCGGGAACGTCGTGCCGTTCCAGACGATCTGGCTTCCGAGCTGATTGGCGGAGTAACCATTGCCTGAATTGGCGAAGCCCGCCGTATTGAAGTTGGTGCCGTCGGTGAAGATGGCAGCGACATCATAGGAGGTCGAGATGGGAGGGATGACCATGCCCGCGTTGTAAGTGGCCGTGGCGTTCAACTGGGTTGAGCTGAGCGGTGTGCCATAGGTGATGGGAGCAGGTGTTGCCCAGGTCGTTGCTGTCACCGTGGGGTTGACGACGAGCGAGACCGAGGCCGAGGCCGAAGTGTAGTCTGTGGTGTCGGTCGGGGTGAAGGCGGTGGAGAGCGTGTCGGTGCCGACGGTAGGAGTGGTGCCCGACGCTGGGTTGTAGACAAAGGTGCCCGCAACAGGCTGCGAAGTCAGCCCCATGGCCAGCATGAGGATGTTTCTGTTGTTCGGCAGCGTCAGGCTCTGGACGATCTTCGTCGGGTCCAGCGTGATCTGGTAGCCATAGACGCAGGTGGAGTTGGCGTCGATGCCGCCGCCGGATGTATCTCTGGAAACGTTGCACTTGATCGACGACTCACCCGGCCAACTGAGCGAGTGTACCCAGTCGCTCAGGTAGATGGTCTGCGAGGTCGTGGTGCCGTCCGTATAGGTAACTTTGAAGGTGTAGTTCGGCGAGACGTTGTTCACCATCGCGCCCAGCAGGTTCAACGTTGCATAGTAACCGGCGGGAAGCGAGATCTGGGTTGCGGCGGTGCCGTCGCCGTAGACGGCATCGGGCGCGTTGGCCGGGCCGAGCGTGTAGGCCACGCCGTTCCAGTTAATCGCGCTGCCCAGCGAGTTGGCAGAGTACGCATTTCCGTCGTTGTCAAATCCGCCGGTGCTGTAGCTGGATCCATTGGTATAGATGCCATAGACGTTGTAGTAGCTGGAGAGCGGCACCAGCGTGGTCCGCGCTGCGGTGGCGTTCAACTGGATCAAGTTGAGCGGCGTGCCGTAGGTAATAGGGTCGGGCGTGGGCCAGGTGATCGACGGCGTTGACTGCGTGACCTGAATCGTCGCGGTGCCGGTGGCATTGTTATAAGACGTTGTGTTGGTTGGGGTGAAGGTGACGCTCAGCGTGTAGGTTCCAACCGGGAGAATGGCGCCCATCGCCTGCGTGCCGCCGCTGTAGGCGTAGGCGTAGGTTCCAGGTGTGTTGGTTCCGCCGACGCTTGCAGTCGCGTTCAACTGCGTCGTCCACAGAATGGTGCCGTAGGTGATGGACGCTGGATTGGCCCAGGTGATGACCGGCGTCGCCTTGCCGACCGTAACGGTCACGGGAGCCGAGGTGCTGCCGGCGTAATTGGTATCTCCTGCATAGACGACGGTCATCGTGTGCGCGCCGACGCTCAGGCTGTTCACATTGAACGTCGCCGCCCCATTAACCAGTGTCGTCGAGCCTTGGGATACTCCGTCCTTGTAGAGGGCCACGGAACCTGTGGGGACGAGACTGCCCACCGGCGAAGGAGTAATCATTACGGTAAATACAACCTGCTGGCTGTAGTAGGGGGCCGTTGTGCTCGCACTGAGAAGCGTCGTACTCGCGATCTTCGTGCCGGTCAGCGGCACGGTGTTCGAGGTGCTTCCACTGAAGTTGGTGTCGCCCGCGTAGACGGCATCCACCTGGTGCGTGCCGCCGCCGGGAACGGAGACGCCCGTCAGCAGGGCGCTCGCTGTGTCGGTCATCTCGTTGAGAAAGATATTGACGGTGCTGCTGCCGTTGTTGGCAACAACAAGGTCCGAAGACCCATCGCCGTTGAAGTCCGCAGATGCGCCGACAATCGGATTGGCCCCTGCGTTGGCCGTCGTCTGTGATTGAAATGTCAGATCTCCATTGCCGAGAAACATGCCCAGTGTCTTCGAGTTGGAGTTGCCTACTGCGAGATCGATCTTTCCGTCGGCGTTGAAGTCTCCGGAGACGATAGACGCAGGTGTGCCTCCCGTAGCGAGTGAAGGCGGCTGCGGGGTAAACGTGCCATCGCCGTTCCCCTTGAAGATGTCCACCCTGCTCTTGCCACTCTCGGCAACTGCCAGATCGAGCTTGCCATCGCCGTTGAAGTCCGCCGTCACGAGAGCGGCAGGGCTGGTTCCGCTGCCTGTTGAAATGGGCGAATTGGTGGCCTCGTTGAACGTGGTGCCGTTTCCGCCGCCAAGCATGACGCTGATGGAATTGGAGGATTTGTTCGTGACAGCAAAGTCGAGTTTGCCGTCGCCATTGAAGTCGCCCACAACGATGGACGATGGCCCATTGCCCACAGCCCCCGAGAGTAGAAAAGGAGCGGAAAATGCTCCGGTGCCATCTCCCTGCATAATGTCAACCGTGCCGGTCGAAATGCTGCCGGCAATGGCAAGATCGGGGATGCCATCGCCATTGAAGTCGCCAACCGCAAGGGCTGTTGGGGTCGTCCCGGCCTGAAGGAGATTCGGCAGCGTGTACACGACCTGGCTCCGAAACGTACCGTCACCGTTGCCCAGCAGGATCGAGATGGTGCCATCGACGCTGTTCGCCACGGCCAGGTCGAGCTTTCCGTCGCCGTTGAAGTCCGCCGCAACAATAGCGACGGGAGAATTCCCAGTCGCATAGGTTGTGGCTTGCGCCGTGAATCCGCCCGCGCCGTCTCCAATAAGAATCGAAATCGTCTTCTTGTTGCCGCTTAGCACGGCCAGGTCAATCAGGCCGTCGCCGTTGAAGTCTCCTGCTGCCGCGCCGTTAGGCCCGTTACCCACCGTCACCGGAGAAGTGCTTCCGGACATCGTTTGCTGGCTTAGCGTACCTGCGCTAAGTCCCGCCGTGCCCAGCACCAAGTTGGCATTGCTCGTGTCCTGGAACGAGATGCTGCCGGTCGGGGAGAGGCTGTTGCTGCCCGCGCCGACGACCGTCGCCGTCAGCGAGTAATTTCCTGCCGATCCCGAGGAGGAAAGGGTGGTTGCCGTAAGATACGGCCCGGTGATCGTGACCGTCTGCGCCCCTGATGAACTGGATTGATATGCCGACGGCGGATTGAACTTCGCCACAATCGAGTGCGTCCCGACCCAGCCGAACTCCTGCTTAAGCACTGCGTTACCGGCAGTGCCGTTGGCAGACTGCACCTGCACGGTGCCAAGAGTTTCCGTAATGCTGTTGTACGTATCGGTGAACGTGACGGTGCCGCCGGTCAGCGTGGTTGCTCCGGCCTTGACCGTGGCTGTCAGGGTGACGACAGTGCCATCGGCCGTGGTCGTCGGCGCTGCCACCAAAGTGGTCGTTGTGGCTGTCTGCGCATGGGCCGTGGCGAACGGGAAGATACTCACAAGGAGCATCACTGCCCATGCCGGCGTGCGCGATGGACGCGCGGAGTGTGTGCGCATCCCCCTGCGATTCATTCTTTCTAACTCTTGCCGGGTTTTCGTCGAAGTTTGCGGCACGCGGATTGTACCCTCGCCGAGTACAACGCCAGATGGAGGGCGCGAGAGAACGGGCTTCGGCAGAGCCGAGAGAGACTGGCGCTGAGTTGACGCCAATGCTGCACAGGATGCCCGCCGCAAGCGGCGTAGCAAAGCAGAATGGCCCCAGGAAGCGTTCAGAGACTCAGGCATTTACAAAATCCTCTCGACGAATGCAAAACACACGACTTCCTCCGTGCCAATTCGGGAAGACAATGTTCCTGAAACATCATGTCGTGCAGCGGCGTCGCGCGGTATGGCACGGCGTGTGCATGTGAGTCCTCGAAAGTTGTAGAGAGACACGGTGCAAGTGTGAATGGGGCACAACTTGCTTATCGCACCTGCACGCTTCACCACATGACATCGCGCATGCACCCGGCAGCCGGAATTTGACCCCGGGTTCGTGCCGGGATACCCTCTTTTTAATCTGGTGCTGGGAAGACGGTGCGAATCCGTCACTACCCCGTAACTGTAAGCGCGGAGAGTTTCGACGATCTGTTGAAAGCCACTGGGGCGTGCCCTGGGAAGGCGAGTCGAAGTTCGCTGAGGCGCAAGTCAGGAGACCTGCCAGAGGCCAACCGGGCTTCATTCGGCTCCGAAGGGAGAGCTGAAGAGCATTCTCGCCAGACTCCGCTGGCACGAGCGCTGCCTGTTTTTCTTTCCCACTCTGCTCCACGTGCGCTTCGTGCGCGCGCGAGCGTATTTGCCGTCCGGGCTGGACTGTCCAGCCTGCAACTATCCACCCACCGGCAAGGTGTCGGGAAGGCGGTGCGAATCCGCCACTACCCCGTAACTGTAAGCGCGGAGAGTTCGAGGCAAAGATGCCACTGGAACCCAGTGTTCCGGGAAGGCTGCCACGGATTCGGCGAAGCGCGAAGTCAGGAGACCGGCCTTGCCTCACCTATCCCGAGGGGGAAATGATGCACTCGATACTTCGCACTGCGCGGACAACGGTCCGCGTCGCCTTCCTGTTTGCCGCCTCGCTTTTACTCTTCACGCTTCCAATCACCGCCGCCGCTCAAGGCACGCTTCGCGGCTCTGTCAAAGATCCGCTGGGCGCGGTCGTCGCCAACGCGAAGGTTGAGTTGCTGACCGGCGCAGGCATCTTGCAGACGACCAATACCGACGCATCCGGCGATTATCTCTTTCACGTAAAGACTGCGGCTCTCTATCGCGTCCGCGCTGCCGCGCCTACGTTTCAAGACACAACCAGCCAGCCTGTCTTTGCCACCTCGTCCACGCAGATGGAGATTGACCTGACGCTGGCCACGGGCACACTCACTCAGCAGGTGACGGTGACGGCTAACGGAACACCGACGCCCGTAGCCCAGACCGGCGCGCCCGTCACAGTGCTGACGGCGGACAGCTTTCGCTACTCGACCGAAGTGCGTGACCCGCTGCGGCTTGTTCCCGGCCTTCAGCTTACCGAGAGCGGCCAGGCCGGAGGCACGGCGGCGCTCTACATTCGCGGCGGCAACAGCAACGCCAACAAAGTGCTGATCGATGGCGTTCCGGCGAACGACATCGGCGGCGCGGTCGAGTTCGCCAACCTCGCCGCGGTAGGAGTCGAGCAGATTGAAGTGCTGCGCGAACCGAACAGCGCGCTCTACGGCTCGGATGCGCTGGCGGGCGTCGTCAGCCTGACGACGGCACGCGGCACCACGCGGCTGCCGCTGTTTACCTACGCGGGCGACGCGGGCAACTTCGGCACCTATCGCCAGGATGTCGCCGCCAGCGGACTCTTCCGTCAACTTGACTACTTCTCCGAGTTCGCCCGCATGGACACGCGCAACAACCTGCCGCGTGACCAGTTCCACAACGCCACCTACGCGGGAAACTTTGGCTGGAGCCCGAACACGGCCAACAGCCTGCGCTTCACCGTGCGGCATCTCGCCGTCGCCGCCGGACAGCCGAACTCGTTCGATCTCTACGGCATCGCCGACGCAGCGGGCTACAAGGAACAGGAGAGCTTCTACAGCGCCGCGTGGAACAACCAGACCACCGGCAAGTGGCACAACCAGATTCGCTACGGCGGCCTGCGGCTGAACTTCCAGTACACGGACTACGCGCCGACCGGCATCTACGATCCTTCGACCGACCTCTACCTCGGAAAACCCGTCACCATCACCGGAGCAAATGGCTACAGTGTCAGCGGCCAGGCGATCTTCCAGTATGGCGCAAGCTACGGCTCGACGTATCCCAGCGTGTACACCGCGCCGAGCAAGCGCGACTTTGTCTACGCGCAAACGGACTACATCTTCAGCCCACGCATCGCCGCGCTGGGCGCGTTCAAGTACGAGGACGAGCGCGGCTCGACGCTCTCCGAGGGCAGCACGCCGAACTCGATCGAGCGCGGCAATTACAGCTACACGACACAGCTTGCCGGATCGCTCAGCGACCGCCTCTTCTACACCGTCGGCAGCGGGCTTGAGGAGAACGGCCTCTTCGGCTTTGCCGCGACGCCGCGCGCTTCCCTTGCCTGGTACCTTGTGCGCCCTTCGGCCGCGCGCTGGCTGAGCGGCACGAAGCTGCACTTCAGCTTCGGCAAAGGCATCAAGGAGCCGAACATCTTCAACCAGGACAGCTCGCTCTACGGCCTGCTCTCCGCGCTGCCCAACGGAGCCGCACTGATCGCGCAATACCACGTCTCGCCCATTGGCCCGGAGACCTCGCGCAGCTACGATGGCGGCGTGGACCAGCAGCTCTGGAACGGCCGCGCGCGGCTCGGGCTGACCTACTTCCACAACCAGTACACCAACGGCGTCGAGTACGTGCCTCACTCCGCTCTGGTCGAGCTTGGATTCGCCGCGGCAGGCAATCCCGCCGTGCAATACGGCGCGACGATCAACTCGATGGCCTTTCGCGCGCAGGGAGCGGAGGCGGAGCTTGAGTACAGCATCACGCACCATCTCTTTGCGCGCGGCGGATACACGTATCTCGACGCCGTGGTGCAACGCTCGTTCTCCAGCTCGTCGGCCCCGACCTCCAACATCGGATCGAGCTTCAGCAGCATTCCGATTGGCCAGTACTCGCCGCTCAAGGGAGCGCGTCCCTTCCGCCGCGCACCGCACACCGGCTACTTCGGCTTGAACTACATGCGCTCGCGCTGGTACGGCTCGCTGACCGGAACGCTGGTCGGACGCCGCGACGATAGCACGTATCTCTCGGACGAAAACTTCGGCCCGAGTCTGCTGTTGCCGAATCGCAATCTGCTGGGCGCGTATCAGCGGATCGACTTGAGCGGAGGCTACGACGTCAGCCATGCGCTCACAGCATACGCCAACGTTGAGAACCTCCTGAGCGAGCACTACTACGAAGCCTTTGGCTACCCGTCGCTGCCCCTCACCTTCCGGGCAGGGCTCAAGCTCAGCTTCGGCGGCGAGTCCTGGAGTATTCGATAAACCGTGCGCGGATGCCGGGTAGAGTAACGTCCGGCATCCGCGCAGACATCGGCGTATAAAAGGCAGGAGACAACCATGAGCATTGCAACGAAACATGGAGACAGCGGCAAAACGGGCCTGGCCGGAGGCGCGCGCGTCTCGAAGGCCGACCTGCGCGTTGAGGCCTACGGCTCGGTCGATGAGCTGAACACAGCGCTTGGGTTCGCGCGCAGCATCTGCACCAACAAGGAAGTCCACGACTGGACGGAGCAGATTCAGCGGATGCTTTTCACTGTCGGCGGAGCACTGGCTTCGCCGCCTGAGAACAAGAACGCGCCCGTTATCGCTGAGGAAAATGTCGAGCATCTCACCAGCCTCGTTCACAAGATCGAAGCGGTTGAAGGCATCCTCTCGGACTGGTCGATCCCGGGTGGACATCCTGAATCGGCTGCCTACGAGGTGGCCCGCACCACCTGCCGCCGCGCCGAGCGCAACGTGGTGCGGCTGGCCGAAAGCGGAGTCGAGGTGAAGCCCGAGTTGCTTGCTTACCTCAACCGGCTCTCGGACCTGATCTGGCTCTTCGGCAGATTGATTGAGAAGAACGCGGGCGTGGATGCGCGGCTTCGCACCGATGAGACACAGGGACCGCGCTGGTCGCGCGCCTGGAAGTAGGTTCCGCGGCAACTCTGCCGGAAATGCACAGGCAAAAAAACGGCCCCTCATTGAGGGGCCAATCTGCCTTGGTTCTCTCTGGTTAGGAGAGGTTTTTTGCGGGAGCGGTCTAGGCCGCTGTCCCGGCAAACTTGCGGGCGGCGGGGAGAACGCCGCCGCCCTTGGGGGAGGGCTACGGATTCATCTCAGGCGGATTGCTGACCCCGGTCTGAGACGAGCCTGCCGGCGACGACGGCGCAACATTGGCCGCCGAACTTGGATTCATGGTGGCCAGGCTGTTGTGCAGCAACGATACCCGGACGCCATTGGTGATTGTCTCTTCGCCACTGTCGGCCTTGGCCGCATTGCGACCCATGCCGGTCTTGAAGATGCGATAAACAGGAACCTGATGCTCGGTCACGAGATAGCGCGCCACCGAGTTCGCCATGGCCTGCGAAGCTGCGACGCCCGCGCGGCTATAGCCCTGGATCTCGATGATGTAGCCCTTCTCGTTAGCCAGTGTGGTGGCTATGTTGTCCAGATCAGCTTTGCCCTTCGGCCCCAGCGACGTGCGCCCGGAGGCGAACGGGATAGCGGTCGCCGAAACCTGCTGGTACTGGTCCAGGTTGCCGACGGTCGTGCTCAGTGCGTTGGTGCGGCCATCCGCGTTGTCGGCCAGCGTCTGGGCGGCGTTCGCGCGGTTCTGCGCGTCCACCGCGTGCTGGTCGGCTGTATTGGCCGCATCCATCGCTTTATGGATGCCAGCCTGCGCGCGGCTGTCTACATCGCGGATGTCATTCGCGTTCTTTGCCTGAAGCTGATCAAGCTCGTTGTCGCGGTCCCGGATCGGGTCAAGCTGCCTCTTCACCCACTTCTTGCGGGCAAAGGGGTTCATGTGTCCCCAGAAGCCTTCCTTCGACTGCATCTGCAGAGGCTGACCGGTAGCATAGGTTGAAGCGTCATCGGGACTCATGCTGCTTGCCGTCGTGCTGGCGGCCGGCTGCGCCGCAGGCGTAGCAGGCGGCGCGCTTGTCTGCGCAGCAGCGGTCATGCCCAAAGCGCCCCCAAGCAACAGTACGGAGAAACCTAAATTAAGTCCGGTTTTCATCATTGTCCAAGCTCCTGAATTCTAACGGTGCGCCATGCCTTACAAACGGCTGCACGCAGTCTTTAGAGCAGGTAGCGTGCCAAAGTGGAACGCGGCCATCATGCTATTGAAAATGAATGGTTTGCGGTGAACGAGGGGGCTTCCCGCCCTCCGGAAAACCTGCCCGTGCCCCGCAATTTGTTCCGGGTGCCCGGTAAGTATTGCTGACCGGCAAGGACGCCGAATCTACTTCGTCTCCACCTGGATCACCCGGACCTCGGGCATCTGATAATTCCAGTTGTCGGGGATGGACTCGAAGATCAGGCGAAAATCCCGGTCGTCGCCCGGCTTCAGCGGGTTCTGAGCCACCGGCTGGGTATCGATATACGGCTCCCGCGTCCGAACCAGCGTCATGGGCAGGGTCTCGATCCGGGGCGGCATCCCTTCGTCGTTGCGAAAGACGACCTGCACCGTGATCCCCGTCACCGTCTCGCTGCCCCCGTTATGAATATGGCCATCGACAAAGGTCGATTTGCCGCCTGAGTAGCTGGTGGACTCGCTCATGGAGAACTGCGACAACGGCAGGTTGGCCGCATAGGCGGCCGGCGGCTGGAGCGTATTCGGCGCTACTGCCCCTTTTCGCCGACCGGCAAACAGCAGCGCCACCAGCACGGCCAGCACCACGACTCCGGCCACCATCCACGCCATGACAGGGACCCGCGCGTCATTGGTGGGCTTTGCCTGAAACATGGCAGCCTCGGAAGCTCTGTCTTTCGCCTTCGCCCCGTCACCACCCTCGCCGCCGGTTCGCTGCTCTTCGCTCATAGGCCAGAATTTTATACTGACCGCCAACCGCGCTCGAACGAAACCGATTCGGGGCATCCCATCAGCAAACTTCATCCGATTTTCATGCAGGGAGCAGAACTTTCTGGAGCCAAATGACGTTAAAGATCATCAGAAGGAGTAAGGAAGGCCACGATGAACCGGCAAAACTACAATGCGCCAGACCAGGCCCGGCAAGCATCGCTGACCGCGGCCACCCCGGCTCCTTCCGACCGGCTGTACCAGCTCGCGGCCCTGACCGTCGTGCTCTTCATGCTGGCAACGATGCTCTGAATCAGCCGAAACTGGCCCGCTTGACCTTCTGGCGGAAGTCTTCTCCCTGCATCTCAACCACGACGCACATCTCCTGCAGCCTGGACCGCATCCGCTCGCCAATCCTGTCGCCGAGCGTCTCTTCGCGCACCGCCCCACGCGGCCCCGGCTCCGCGCCCAGCGGTGCAAGATTGGCGTAATTCGTCGTGATGATCGTCGTGCGGCGGTCGTTGTAGCGCGTGTTCAGGATGTGGGCCACCGTGTCCCAGACCCAGTCGGTGGGCTTGGATGCGCCAAGTTCATCTAAAATCAGCACTTCCGCATCGAAGACCGGCGCAAGAATCTCCAGTTCGGTCGCCGCGACCTGCCGGTTGTAGCTGTTCTGCACCTGCTTGAGGAGGTCACGGTAGTCGTAAAAGAGCCCGATAGCCCCGCGCTCGGCGACCAGCGCCTGCAAGATGCCCACGGCCAGATGCGTCTTACCGACGCCGATCGAGCCGGTCAGCAGCAGCCCTGTCCCGGCCGTCTCCAGCGGATAGCCCTCGACAAACTTCCGCGCCCGCAGCAGGGCAGCGCCCAGCGACCGGTGTGAAGAGGGAAAGTTGGTCTCGTAGTTGTCGAGCGTGCAGTGCTCGTAGCGCCGGGGGATGGCCGCGCGGCCCAGCCTGCGGGCGGCCCTGCGCTCAACCCGGCAGGAGCACTCCTGGGCAAACTGCGTTCCGTCGTCGCGCCGCACAATGCACAGCCCCGATCCTTCACACTTTGGGCAAACCTCGATCATCGTCCTCCCAGTATCGCAGCACATGAATCGAATCGCGTCTGTGCGAATCTGTGAAGGATGTAGGATAAACAGGCCAAATCGGCTAAACTAAAGAGACTGCCCCTACCCCGGCGGCGCGACAGGCACTTCGATGTGACGGTGAGCACACCCGTTCGCAAGCGATCCGCGAGCCGGAGGGCAAAAGTTCCGCAAGAGGGCCGACTGGCTCTTTGCGATCAAAAGGATAGATACCATGCCCAAAGAAGGAATCCACCCGAAGTACGAGACCATCACTGTGAAGTGCGCCTGCGGCACCCACTTCGAGACGCGCTCGACCCACAAGGGCGACATCGTGCTCGAAATCTGCTCTGCCTGCCACCCGTTCTTCACCGGCAAGCAGAAGCTGGTCGATACCGCAGGCCGCGTCGAACGCTTCCGCCGCAAGTTCGCCAGGAGCGATGCAGGCAAAGCCGAAGCCGCCGCAGCAAAATAGCGGAGTCCGCAAACCCAAGAGGCCTCCGCCATTGCGGGGGCCTCTACCTTTCTGCTCCCTGATCCTATTCCCTGATCCCTGTCTTTATGAAGAAGCGATACACACTCGAGCAGAAGCGGTGGGACGACCCCATCGAGCACGCGATGCCCGAGCAGAGCCGCGTCCCTGCGAGCTTCTCCATCGGCAACGTGAAGATCGCGCCTGCGACCGTGCTGGCGCCGATGGCAGGCGTGACCGACACCGTCTTTCGCCGCTTCATCAAAAATGCGAGCCAGTTCAGTTCAGACGTGACCAACGTGGACGTGGCGCAGGAGATGACCAATCAGCAGTCGGGCTGCGGCCTCATCATGACGGAGTTCACCTCCGCCGATGGGCTTTCGCGGATGCGCGAGACCAAACGCAAGCGCTACCTCACCTACTACGACGATGAGCACCCGATCGCCGCGCAGCTCTTCGGCTCGAACCCTGAGACGCTGGCCGAGTCGGCGCGCATCGTCGAAGACGCGGGGTTCGACATCGTGGACCTGAACCTGGGCTGTCCAGCCAAGCGCGTCGTGGCGTGCAATGGCGGCTCAGGCCTCTTGCGCGACTTGCCGCAGATCGAGCGCATCTTCAAGGCCATCCGCGCCGCAGTCACCATTCCCTTCTCGGTGAAGATTCGCATGGGATGGAATGATCAGAATATCGTCTGCGTCGAGCTGGCGAAGCTGGCCGAAGACTCCGGCCTCAACGCTGTCGCGCTGCACGCCCGCACGCGCGAAGACGGCTACACCGGCCAGGCGCGCTGGGAGTACATCGCGCAGATTAAAGACGCAGTCAAAATTCCCGTCATCGGCAATGGCGACATCCGCACGCCGGAAGACGCCGCCGCGATGGTGGAAAAGACCCACTGCGACGCTGTGATGATCGGCCGCACGGCGCCCGCCAATCCGTGGATCTTCCGTCAGATTGCGCAGTACACCGCGACAAAAGATGTGACCGGAACTGGCGTCTACGATGTGCCCACGAACGAAGACCGCTACCACATGATCCGCACCTACTTCCAGATGCTGGTCGATGAGATTGCGCTCGAAGAGGCCGCTGAAGCCGCGCGCGCGGCGGCCATCACCGCAGCCGGGCAGATTGCGCGCGAGCAGCGTCACCGCGACTGCGTAGGCAAGATGAAGCAGTTCGCAAGCTGGTTCACGCACGGCGTCCCCGGCGGCTCGGCACTGCGCAAGCAGATCTTTGAGTCGAAGAACGGTGACGCGGTGCTCAGCGCGGTCGAACGGTTCTTCGAGTCGCGCCACGAAGCCGCTCCCGAAGACACCGTCGAGGAGAGTGCGACCTCGCTTGAAGCCCTCGGCGCCAGTTGCGGCTGAAACGAGTCATTGAAACGGCCCGGTGTCTGACTCATCCCGTACTGCGTTTTCTCCACACAGCCTTCACCGTCTCACGCCAGCGTTCGTCGAGTGCGACCACCGTCCACTCGACCCGTGGAGATAGATACTTCAGGATGATGTCGGTCGCCGGATGTACGCGCAGCGCCGGGGCCACGAGATAAAGACGCGGTGCCTCTTCCGAGAGATAGCGCCCGCCGAAATAGCCGTGCCGTTGAAACTCTCCCAGTCCAGTCATACGGTCGGGGTTCTGCAGGTGATGCCAGCGGACGCGGATCCAATAGTCCAACCCTTGCAGCGCGAGATGCAGGTCTTCGTCGGCCTTCAGCTCAATCACAGCCAGACGTCCGTCGCTCGTCACGCCGAGCAGATCCAGCATCCCACGATCCGCCGCGGCAAACGCAGGCACCTGCGTATACACATGCGCGGGATCGAGCCGCGCATCGAGCGGTTCGACATCGCGGCGGAGCACGCTTTCGAGCCACCGCTCCGGCTGCATGCGATAGAGCGGATCGCGCATGTCGCCGCCTGCTGCACGGCGCGTGAACAGTTGCACCACCAGTTCGCTCAACTGGTCTTCGCTGGCTTCGCCCAGCAAGGTTTCGTTCGCGCCTGCACCAAAGGTGATCTCCTGCGCGCTATTAAAGGAGTTCCCGGAGTAGCCCATTTTGACGCGCGCAAACTCCAGGCCGTGCAGCAGGAAAGCCATCTCCGTTGCGCTCCGCACGCGCTGTTCGACGACTTCGCGCATCGGCCCGGGAACAAGGGCCATCACGCGCGCCACCGCTCCGGCAAATCTCTCTCTCGTCATCTGCTCGTTGGGCGCGCGCACCAGCCGCGTCAGCAGATTGCCGTGGTCGGCAGCATCGCGCTGCTCCAGCTCTTCGGTGCTCTGATCCAGTTCGTACAACTCCCACTGCGCGACGCTGGAGTTCAGCCACGCCAGCCGCGAGAGCGTCAGAGCGGCCATGCCGCGCGGCACGATCACCTTCAATCCCTGATACACCCTGCGTCCGTTGCCCGACTCCCTGCAGTGATGAAGCCATAGAATTCCCAGCGTCAGAATGCCGTCCACCGTGGCCTGCGTCTCTTCGTCGTTCACCCCGATCACGGCCCATGCCTTCTGGCCCTGCACCAGCGATCCGCGCGCGTAGGCCGGGCCAAAGCTGTGCTCGAGATCCATCGCCGTGCGAAAGGCCTCGGGCTTGAACTCGGGAAAGTTCCGCACGAGCACACGGTCCAGCACACGCAGATATTTCACGCGCGTGGCCTGGCGCGTTGACGGAGCGCGACGATCGCGGTCCGCTACCAGCTCCAGCGTCTGCGGCTTCGTCTGTCCGAAGCGCAACGTGCTCAGCAGCAGCATGCCGTTGCGCGCCCTGGTGGCGCTGATGCGGCGCACCAGATTGCACTCTTCGCTCCACAAGTGCAGCGTGCAGCGGCCGTGTTCGGTCGCGAGGTTGTACTTTGCCTCGCGCATGTCGAAGACGGCCTTGCCTCCTTCGAGCACGATGGCGCGAGGATGCTCGGCCAGAAATGCTTCGATGGCCGCAGCAATCTGTTCGACTGTCTGCTCTTCTGCAACTGAAGTCCTGCGCGCGGGCGCTGCCCTCATCCGCCGCTACCAGCCCTTCCGCTCGCGGAGCTGCGTGATGTGCGCGGTGTGGTGGAGCGAGTGCCACTCATAGAGCATCGTGGCAAACTCGATGGTCTGTCTGCCGCTCTCGGGGTGATGGTAGCCGCGCTGCCATTGCTCGTTGCTGAGCGACTGCAGCAGCTTGACCCAGTGCGCGTGCAGGCCCGCAATGATGTTCAGCGAATCGCTAACCGGCATGGCCATGTCACCGAGCGTTGCCCACGCTGCTTCGTCGTAAGGCTTGATGGTCGGCCAGTCTTCGGTCAGGGCCAGCTTCACGCGAACGAGCGCGTTCATGTGGCTGTCGGCGACGTGATGCACGACCTGCCGCACGGTCCATCCTCCGTCGCGGTATGCAGTGTTCAACTGCGCATCGCTCAGTCCGCTGACAGCGCCACGCAACCGTGCGGGCAGATCGTTGAGCGTAGCGACCGCTCCGGCGCGGTCTGCCGGGGTAATTATCTGCGGCTTCTGAAACTTGCCAATCGGGTATCGCGGGTCTTTCTCCTGCGTGCTCATACTGCTCTCCCTGAAACGCCTGTACAACGCTCTCAAGAGCACGTTAGCACAACGGTTGTGTACCCTAAGGCAAGGATGACCTCCCCGAATCGCCTCCTCGCCGCCTGCCTCGCCCTGCTCGCGCTCACGCCATTTCTACAGGCCCAGCAGGCTTCATCGGCCCACAAAAATTACATCGGCTTCGACCTGAACCTCTATCCCGGCGACAACGTTCTGCCCGCGCTGCGCAAGGATTTTTCCTTCGCGGGGTACTGGCTCAACGCGCCTCCGGGCGAAGACGCGAATACATGGCAGGGCAAACGCGACACGCTGCTGCGTGCGGGCTTCGGCTTTCTCGTTCTCTTCAACGGCCGTCTCGATGCGCAGATTGTCAAGGCTCAAAAAGCGCATACGTCTCCGGAATCACTCGGCAGGTCGGATGCCACTGCTGCTATCGCCGCCGCCGAGCGCGAACACTTCCCCGCGCACACGATCATCTTTCTCGATCAGGAAGAGGGCGGACGTCTGCTCGACGAGCAGGCTGCGTATCTCTTTGCGTGGACCGAAGCGGTCGCGCACTCCGGCTATCTGCCCGGCGTCTACGCCAGCGGCCAGCCGGTGAGTGAAGGCCACGGCCACACCATCACCACCGCCGAGGACATCCGCGAACACGTCGCGCACGATCATCTTCATCCCATCGCATTGTTCGTCTACCAGGACGCCTGTCCGCCCTCGAACGGCTGCACACTGCATCCTCCGCCGCTCGAGCACAGCGGAACGCCCGGCGCACTCGTGTGGCAGTATGCGCAGTCGCCGCGCCGCAAATCGTTCACACGCGCCTGCGCGAAGACATACTCCCGCGATGGCAACTGCTACGCGCCGGGCACGGCAAAGCTGCTGCTCGACATGAGCGTCGCCGCCTCAGCCGATCCATCGCACGGACGATAGCCGACACCAGTCGGGTCATTTGCCGCACCTCCGGGCCGCGCCTATCATCTAATTCAAGATGACGACACCCGCCCCGGACCACAAACGCTACTTCATCGACAAGCTCGGCGTCTCTGAACGCCTGATGGAACGCTGCCTCGGCGAGGCACTCTCCGCCGGCGGCGACTACGCCGATCTCTACTTCGAGTCGGTTACATCGACCTCGCTCGGCATCGACGAGTCGCTGGTCAAGACTGCAAGCCAGGGCATCAGCGTGGGCTGCGGCGTGCGCGTCGTCTCCGGTGAGCGCACCGGCTACGCCTACACAGACGACCTTTCGAGCGACCGCCTGCTCCGCGCCGCACGCACCGCAGCGCTCATCGCCAGCGGCCCGGCGAAGGAGCTGATGAGCGGCTTCCGTCAGCCCGAAGGCGCGCCGTCGCTCTACCCCATCGCGGGCGCGACCAGCGATGCTGAGATCGCCGCCAAGCTCGCGCTCATCCAACGCGCCGACAAAGCCGCCCGCGCCTACGACCCGCGCATCGTGCAGGTGCGCGCCGGGTTCAACGACGAGCTGCGGCGCATTCTCGTCGCCGCATCCGACGGCACCTTCGCCTCCGACACGCAGCCGCTCGCGCGCCTGAACATCTTCGTCATCGCCAAAGACGCCACCAACACCGCACGCGGCACGAGCGGCGGCGGAGGGCGCGTGACGATGGACTTCTTCGAGGGCACGAAGTCGCCCGAGCACTTCGCTGCGGAGGCCGCGCGCACCGCGATCCTGCAACTCAGCGCCGTCGAAGCACCGGCAGGCGAGATGCAGGTTGTGCTCGGCCCCGGATGGCCGGGCGTGCTGCTGCACGAAGCCGTCGGCCACGGTCTCGAAGCCGACTTCAACCGCAAGAAGACCTCGGCCTTCGCGGGGCTCATCGGCCAGCAGGTGGCGAGCCCAAAGGTCACGGTCGTTGATAACGGCCTGATGCCCGGACGCCGCGGCTCGCTGAACGTGGACGACGAAGGCACACCCACGCAGGAGAATGTGCTGATTGAAAACGGCATCCTCAAAGGCTTCCTCTCCGACAAGCTCAACGCGCGACTGATGGGTATGCCCAACACCGGCAGCGGACGCCGCGAGAGCTACCACCACATCCCCATGCCGCGCATGACGAACACCTACATGCTGAACGGCGAGGACATGCCCGAGGACATCATCAAATCCGTCAAGCGCGGTCTCTACGCCGTGAACTTCGGCGGCGGCCAGGTGGACATTACCAACGGCAAGTTCGTCTTCTCGGCCTCGGAAGCCTACCTGATCGAGGACGGTAAAGTAACGCAGCCGGTCAAAGGCGCAACGCTCATCGGCAACGGTCCCGAGGCACTCAAATATGTCTCGATGGTCGGCAACGACCTCGCGCTCGACGAGGGCATCGGCACCTGCGGCAAAGCAGGGCAGAGCGTCCCGGTCGGCGTAGGTATGCCGACGGTAAAACTCGACCGCATGACCGTGGGGGGAACGACCTAGAGATAAGACAATGGATGGTATGATCGATTTCCAAAGGAGCCACGCGGATGATTCACGTTGATATCAGCCCTGAAATCGAACAACGCTTCGCCGATGTGGCGCATGCTCATGGACTGAAACCGGAAGATTACGCGCGGCAGATTCTTACGTCTGCCGCCCACGCCGATTCACGGCAAGTCTCTGCCGATGAGTTATTGAATGGCCTTCGGTCGCTCTCGGAACACGCAACAGCGGTAAAGAATTACCCCTCCGACTTCTTCACGCGCGAGGTCATCTATGGAGACCACGACTGATGTGCTGCTCGACACCAACGTGCTCCTCAGAACCCAGTTCGACAAATCGCATCAGCTAACAAGCGCGACCAGGGCCCTCGTTGCCCTCCGCACTCAAGGCAACACGCTGAGGGTCGCATCGCAGAGCTTCGCAGAGTTTTGGAACGTTTCCACCCGCCCTGTTTCTGCGAATGGCTTTGGCCTCTCTTTCGAGGAGACCGACCGCCGACTACAGTTCTTTGAATCCTCTCTTGCCCCGCTCTATGAGTCGGAGATGAGTTACACCGTCTGGCGGAAGCTCCTGCTCGGATACAAGGTACAAGGAGTCCAGGTTCACGACGCGCGGCTGGTATCCGTCATGTTGGCCAACCAAATTCATCGGATTCTGACGTTCAACACAAAAGATTTTGAACGTTTTGATGAAATTGAGCCTATCCACCCAGACCATTACGCCGATCATCTCTAAGGTGCGACGCATCTAACTTCAAGCTGAAAACAATGCAGACCAATACCCAGACAGCCACTGACCTCAATACCATCGCCACCGACGTCGTCACCAAAGCCCTAAAGGCGGGGGCGACCGATGCCGAGGCTGTCATCTTCGAGGGTGACGAGTTCTCTGCACTCGTGCGTCTGGGCCAGGTCGAGCAGCTCAAGGAGTCCGGCTCGCGGGCCATTGGGCTGCGCGTTTTTATTGGGCAGCGCGTGGCTAGTACATCGTCGTCTGATTTTTCTGCCGAGAGCATCGCGCGGCTCGTCGAAGGGGCCATCACGCTGGCGAAGATTACCAGCGAAGACCCTTTCGCCGGGCTGCCTGAGCCGCACGAGTACGGCAAGCTGGAAGGCGACCTCAGCCTCTATTTCGACGACGTGAACCAGATGCCGCCTGCCGAGCGCATCGAGATTGCGCGCCGCACCGAGGCAGCGGCGATGGCGTGCGACACGCGCATCCAGAACTCCGGCGGGGGCGACTTCGACACCGCGACCACGCACAAGGTCATGGTAAATTCGCGCGGCTTTGCGGGCGAGTACAGCCGCAGCTATTGCGGATTTTCGACCCAGCCCATCGCGCAGGATGAGAAGGGCGCGATGCAGCGGAACTACTGGTTCTCCGCCGCGCGCACGACGAAGAAACTCGACTCGCCCGAGGCTGTCGGCCAGGAGGCCGCGCGGCGCACGCTCCAGCGGCTGGGCGCGCGGCAGGTGAAGACGCAGAAGGCTCCGGTTGTCTTCTCGGCTGAGATTGCGAAGTCGATCATCGGCAACATCTTCGAGGCGGCCAACGGCGACGCCATCTACCGAAACGCCTCGTTCTTCGCGGGCAAGCTCGGCGAGCAGGTCGCGGGCGAGAACATCACCGTCATCGACGACGGCACTCTGGTTTTCGATGGCATCGGCGGCTTCGGCACGCGGCCCTTCGACGGCGAGGGCTTGCCGACGCGCCGCACGGTGCTGGTCGAACGCGGCGTGCTGAAGAGCTACGTCACCAACACCTACACCGCGCGCAAGCTGGGCATGGCTTCCACCGGCAACGCCTCGCGTGGCCTCGCGGGGAATCCGGGCATCGGCGCGGGCAACTTCTTTCTGGAGCCCGGCTCGCTCACGCCGGACGAGATCATCGGCGACGTGAAGAACGGTCTCTACGTCACCGAGGTGATGGGCTTCGGCGTCAACCTGGTGACGGGCGACTACTCGCAGGGGGCGAGCGGCCTGTGGATCGAGAACGGCGAGCTGGCCTATCCGGTCGAGGAGATCACCATCGCGGGCAACCTGAAGGACATGTACAGGAACATCGTCGCCATCGGCAATGACCTCGTCTTTCGCGGGGCCAGCGCCGCACCGACGATGCGCGTCGAAGGCATGACCATCGCGGGAGCCTGATGGCGAGGCTACAATTCTGACTGTGACGGCCAGCTTTCACTTCGACCATCTTGTAGACTTCGCTCCGGACCGCGCTGAGGAGATTCTGCGCACCGTTCCCGCGCGGCCCGGAGTCTTCGCGTTGTGCGGCGCGAAGGCGGATGACCAGCCTTACCTGACTCGCACGGCTGATCTTCGTCGCAGAATGCGTCGGCTGCTCGATCCGCCGGAGTCGCAGTCGAAACGGCTGAACCTGCGGGATAAAGTCGCTCGCGTGGAGTACTCGGTCACTGGCTCGGAGTTCGAGTCGCAGCTTGTGCTTTACCACGCTGCTTCCGCGCTCTTCGGGTACGCTGAGGCGCGGCGCAGACTGAAGCTGCACACGCCTTACTTTCTGCGCATCACCATGACCAATGCGCATCCGCGCGTCTATGCGACCAACCGGCTCTCGAAGCGTGGGCTGGGCGAGATGTACGGGCCGTTCCCTTCGCGGGTGGCGGCGGAACGCTACTCGGACGCGGTGCTCGACCTCTTCAAGCTGCGGCGGTGCTACGAGGACCTCGAACCTTTTCCTGAGCATCCGGGCTGCGTCTACGGCGAGATGAAGAAGTGTCTGGAGCCGTGCAAGATGGCCTGCACCGCCGAGCAGTACGCAGCCGAGGCGGAGGCGGTGAAGCGGTTCTTCGACACGCGCGGCGAGAGCATGATCGCTCAGCTCGCTCAGGAACGCGATGAGGCTGCCGCCGCGATGGAGTTCGAGCGGGCGGCGGCGATCCATGCGCAGTGGCAGAGGGTGAAGGCTGCGGCGGCGCTGGCTGACTGGCTCGTGCGGCCTGTGCCCTGCCTGCGGGCGGTCATTGTGCAGGCTGCGGCGGAGGACGGTGAACAGATGGAAGAGGCTGCGCTCTTTCTGCTCGAGGGCGGCTGCCTGACGGGGCCGGAGCGGCTCTCGACGCTTGGCGTGCGGGCGGTGCGGGAGCAGACCTCGGTCGGCAGTTCGCTGTTTGCGCAGCCGCTGATGCTTCAGGCGGTTCCGCTCGAAGGCGAGGCGACGACGGCGGACTCGCCGGAAGAGCGGGCGGCCAGTGTGCTGGCGGCTTTGCAGCAGGGCGCGTCTGCGGCGGCTGACCTCGCTCTGGTGAGCGATCATCTTTCGATGCTGCGGCGGTGGTACTACCGTCCGGAGAAGCAGCAGGTCGGGGAGATCTTCTTTCAGAACGCGGACGGCTCGTGGCCTGTGCGGAAGATTCTGCGCGGGGCGGCGCGGGCGGCGATCGGCGAGCCGAAGGCGATGGCGGAGACCGACCGCGGGGCAGCGAAGGAACGCGTCCTCGGCGAGGGGCAGGCGGGTAGTACCCCCTCCCCCCATTAAGTACTCAAATTCCTTTGAACAAAGGACTTAGGTTCGGACTACCACGAGGCTGTCTGCGTGGACGGCCCGGGGCTGAAGCGCCTTGATTGTACTGGGATTTTCGCAGGGCCAGGTAGTGTCTGACGAATTGGAATCTTCGATTTTGGGGATCATGCGGGCGAGAAAAAAAGCATACCCCAGGGGCTGAAGCCCCATTTTTCACGGTTCGTGAAGAGAGCCAAGCCTAAAGGCTTGGCCTACCCAGAAGCAAAAACGATTCTCGTCGATTCATCAGACACTACCTAAAGCCCTGCGCTCCCACCAAAAAGCACAAAGTAGGCAGGATGGTTTTCTCTTTCCCTAATTCCATGATACGTGGCCCGGTAAACTCAACCGCCAAATCTGCGCGGTTCGATTCGCCTTGTTTTGTGTGAGTTGGGAGGAATTTTCCCGGTGGGGGCTTGACACGAGCTGGGGTGAGGCGAGTTCTGTCTGTACGGCTTTGCGCTGATAGACTGCTGGCAGGAGTGCATCCTTGATCGAACTGGCGTTTTCCATCCTTGCCGCGGACTTCGCGCACCTGGCCGATGAGATTCGAGCGGCTGAGCGCGGCGGCGGCACGATTGTCCATGTGGATGTCATGGACGGCCACTTTGTCCCTAATATCACCTTCGGGCCGCCTGTGGTGAAGGCCATCCGACCCATTACGAAGCTGCCGCTCGATTGCCACCTGATGATCGAGAACCCGGACGCCTTTATTGCCGAGTTTGCCGAGGCGGGGGCGGACATGATCAGCGTCCACCAGGAGGCGTGCCGGCATCTGCACCGCACGTTGCAGTTGATCGAGCAATATAAGGTGCAGCCTGCGGTGGTCATCAACCCGGCGACGCCGGTCGAGACGCTGGTCGAAGTGCTGCCGATGGTCCACCATGTGCTCGTGATGAGTGTGAATCCGGGATTTGGGGGCCAGCAGTTTCTGCCGCTTGCGCTGGACAAGATCGCCCTGCTTGCCGAGCTGCGGGAGACGATGGGCCTGAACTTCCGCATCGAGGTGGATGGCGGCGTCGCTCACGACACGGTCGCCCGCGTCGTCGAAGCAGGAGCGGACATGCTGGTTGCCGGTTCAGCCGTGTTTAGTCCGCGTAAGACCGAACGGAACGCCCGCGAGCTTCTGAGGCTGGCGCGCGCGGTTGCGCCCGTGGAGGAGAAGATTCGGATGAAGAGCCGCACGGCAGGAACAAGCAGGATGCGGAAGAAGTGAATTTGATGGTGCATGGCAAGGGGCCCGGGGCTAAAGCCCCTTGTATTTGCTGACGTTTTCGTGGGGCTGAAGCCCCACGCTAATCCTTAAAACCAACCACAACGACTTTTTCATCAACTTCTGAAGCCCCACGCTCATCCTCAAAGGCAACAGCAGAGACTTTTCAGCACCCTCTGAAACCCCCGTCGGAGGTAAGACAAGCGTGGCGGGAAAGACTAAAATAAACGGATGCCTGAGCGCCCATGCGCGAGGCCGATGGGGATTACAGCCGATGACTCACCGCTCCTTCTACTCTTTCTTCCCAACCGTTCGCTCCGGCGTGCTGGCCGGACTTGTGACGGCTGCCATGCTGACAACGACGCTTGCCGCAGGCGCGCAGGTGACCGGCTCCACAACGACCACCACGGACGCCAACGGTCAGAAGCAGGAAAATGTCACGCTTTCGACGGAGCTTCACAAGAAGGACAAGAAGGACAAAGTCGTCCAGTCGAAGGACACCAAGCGCGAGCTGCGCAAGGAAAAGAAGCTGACGCCTGAGGCCGCCGAAGCCGCCAGGCTGCCCGACAAGGAGCTTTACGACAAGGCGCTCTATGCCACGAAAAAAGGCCGCTTCGACGTGGCGCGGCTGGATCTGCAAACCCTGCTGAACACCTATCCCGACTCGCAGTATCTGATGCGCGCCAAGCTGGCTGTGGCCGACAGTTGGTACAAGGAAGGCGGCACCGCCGCGCTGACCCAGGCCGAGGCCGAGTACAAGGACTTCATCACTTTCTTTCCGAATGCGCCCGAGGCCGCCGAGGCCCAGATGCGCGTGGGCGACATCTACTTCCGCCAGATGGACAAGCCTGACCGCGACTACACGAAGGCGACCCACGCGGAGGAAGAGTACCGGCTGATGTTGCAGCAGTTCCCCGACTCTCCGCTGGTGCCGCAGGCCAAGCAGCGGCTGCGGGAGGTACAGGAGATGCTGGCCTCGCGCGAGTCGGAGATTGCCACGTTCTACGCCTCGCGGAACAACTGGCCCGCGACGATTGCGCGCTACCAGACCGTCGTCGATACGTATCCCGAGTACAGCCACATGGACGAGGTGCTGATTGGTCTGGGCGATGCTTACGAAGCCGAGGCCAACTATGTGCGCTCGGTACGGCTGCCGGAGGGCCCCAAGGCGCGGCTGGAACAGGTCTACGATAGCCAGGCCGCCGACGCTTACCGGAAGGTGGTGCTGGAGCACTCCGCCGCGTCGCACGTAGAAGATGCGCGCGACCGGTTGGCCGCGATGAACCTGCCCATTCCCACGCCAACGGCTGAACAGGTGGCCGCGAGCGTGGCTTTGGAAAACAGCCGCCGCCAGTATCGCCTGCAGGATCGCGCCAAACTGCTCTTCCTGCACCAGCCCGACGTCGTGATGGCAGCGCGTGAAGGCGAGCCGTCGCTGACGGACCCCAAACCCACGCTTGCGCCGGATGTCACACGGTCGATCATCGACAACTTCAAAGAGGCGATGAACCCGTCGCAGCCGAAGGCCGCTACGGTCCCGGCGCAGACACCCGCAGCCGCTCCGGCCCAGACAGCAGCCGCTCCGGCGCAGACACCTGCGGCCGCACCGGCTGCTCCGCTTGCCTTCCAGAACATCCCCACGGAGAGCGGCGCGGACAGCAATTCGTCGGCAGTGGCGGCGGAGCCCGGCAGCACGACCGCGCCGGTCACGGCTGCGCCTGCGACGAGCGGGGCAGGCGCGCCTGGCGCTTCGATGGGCGTCGAGATACTCTCGCCGACTTCGACTCCGGCTGCGGTGGATACGGGCGGCATCAAGCCTGTGGGCCCGCCGAATGCCGCGCCGCTGCCTCCGGTGGAGCAGCCGGCGGCTGCGCCCGACACCGTCAACGCCGTCGCCGGGAAACCCCAGCCGGCGGCACAGCAACCCGCGGCCAATGGCAAGAAGACGAAGCCGGACTTCGATAAGTCCGACGAGTCTTCGAGCAAGCATCCCAAGAAGAAGGGGATTAAGAAGATCAATCCGTTCTAAGGTGGTGTCTCGAAAGTTCTTTGTATCAATTGAAATCGCAAACCGCAGGTCCTTCGACTCCGTTTGGCGTAAAGAGCCGCCAAACTCCGCTCAGGATGACAACTTGAATGATGTTGCGAACTTCAGAGACAGGGCACTGGGCCGTTTCCATAGAGGTGTCGCGCGGGCCGATGCGAAACGCAGATTCCCTTCTGGAATGACAAACAAAAGGGGTGGGATAGAGACGCGGGTTCCCTGCGGGAATGACCAACAAAAAGGTGATGCACGGATGGCCCATTCGCTGAATGGGCCATCGTCATTTGCGCTGTTCGCACGACTCAATAGCGCCGAGGGCCCGGATAGGCGGGATAGTTGTATCTGGCGCGACGCACCAGGTAGACGATCAGCCAGATGATCCCAATCAGGATGAGCAGAGGGGCAAAGGGCAGCAGGAGCCACGCGCGTCCTGGAATCACCGTGCGCGAGCCGTGAATCGCGGCGTCATCGGCCAGGTTCGAGGTTCCGGCAACGACGGACACATCGCCGCCCACCTCGGACTCGGGACCAAGGTTGAGGTCGCCGCCGATGACGGCAACATCGCCTGCGATGCGGTGGCCGGAGTCCAGGGTGACGCTGCCCAGCAGCGCGACCACACCGCCCCGCGTGTCGCCGTGGATGTGTATGGAGCAGAAGAGGCAGACGACGTCGCCGCCGGTTTCGCCTGCCGGGATGGTGATGTCGCCGCCGAGGCTGACGCGGTCATCGACCGAGCGGGCCATCGCGGGCCTTGCGGCATAGAGCAGTACAACGGCTGCTAACAACCATCGAAGCATGGAAGCAGACCTCTTTGCGTGGACAGGCTGCGGCCCCGGGCATTGCCCTCTGGATGCTACCCTTAAATCACACATGAGTCACGAACTGCCGAAAGCATACGACCCGTCTGTCATTGAAGAACGCTGGGCCCGGTACTGGGTCGAGGAACGCCTGTTTGACGTAGCAACCCCGGCTAAGGATACGCAGGATGCCCGAAAGAAGTTCACTATCCTGCTGCCGCCGCCGAACGTCACCGGCCGCCTGCACATGGGCCACATGCTCAACCAGGCGGAGATGGATATTCTGACGCGCTGGCGGAGGATGCTGGGCGACACGGCGCTGTGGGTGCCGGGGACCGATCACGCGGGCATCGCCACGCAGATGATGGTGGAGCGGCAGCTTACCTCCGAAGGCAGCTCGCGCCAGCAACTTGGACGGGAGGCGTTCATCGAGCGCGTGTGGGACTGGCGCGCGCACTACGGCGGCGCGATCCTGGACCAGATGAAGCGGCTGGGGGCCTCGGTGGACTGGTCGCGCGAGTACTTCACGATGGACGAGCGGCTGAGCCGCGCCGTCCGCGAGGCGTTTGTGCGGCTGTGGGAGCAGGGCCTCATCTATCGCGGGGCGTACATCGTTAATTGGGACCCGGTGCTGAAGACGGCCGTCAGCGACCTTGAGGTAACGCACGAGGAGCGGCAGGGCAAGCTCTATCACCTTCGCTACCCGCTCGCCGATGGGACGGGTTCGATCGTGATTGCAACGACGCGGCCCGAGACGCTGCTCGGCGATACGGCGGTTGCGGTCAATCCGAATGACGAGCGGTATCAGGCGCTGATTGGCAGGAAGGTGCGCGTGCCGATGACCGGCGTCAATGGCGGTGCTGACCGCGAGGTGCCCATCGTCGCCGACGACTGGGCGAACCCGGAGTTCGGCACCGGCGCGGTGAAGGTGACGCCCGCGCATGACCCGAACGACTTCAGCATCGGCCAGCGGCATAAGCTGCCTTCGCTGACGATTCTGGATGAGACTGCGCACGTGCTGCTGCCTGGGTCGCCGTACCACGGGCTCGACCGCTACGCCGCGCGCGAAAAGCTGCTGGCCGACCTTGATGCTGCGGGGCTGCTGGTTGCGGTCAAGGACCATGCGCTGGCCATTGCGCTCTCGCAGAGGAGCGGAGCGGTGATTGAGCCGCGGCTTTCGGACCAGTGGTTCATCGCGGTCAACAAAAATCCGGCGAGCGGTGGGAACTCCATCGCGCAGAATGCCATTGACGCGGTCGAAACGCAGAACGGCAAAGACCCGGCGATCAAATTTACGCCGGAGATGTACAAAAAGATTTATCTCGAATGGATGACGAACATCCACGACTGGTGCATCTCGCGCCAACTCTGGTGGGGGCATCGGATTCCTGCGTGGCACTGCAGTGCGTGCAGGGAGATTACGGTTGCGCGCGAGACACCGACTGTTTGCTCGAAGTGCGGGTCGAGCAGGATTACACAGGAGACCGACGTGCTCGACACGTGGTTCTCTTCCGGCTTGCTGCCGTTTACCGTCTTCGGCTGGCCGGAGAACACGCCTGACATTCAGGCGTTCTATCCGACGCAGCTTCTTGTCACCGGCTTCGATATTCTCTTCTTCTGGGTGGCACGAATGATTATGCTTGGCAGCCACTTCATGCTGGATATGCCGATGCCGGATGGCTCAAAGCGCGAACTGAAAGATGCGGTGCCCTTCCGCGAGGTCTATATTCACGCGCTGGTGCGCGATGCTGAGCGGCAGAAGATGTCCAAGACCAAGGGTAACGTCATCGACCCCATCGAGATTGTCGAGAAGTACGGGACCGATGCGGTGCGGTTTACGCTGGCCAGCATGGCCTCACCCGGTACGGACATCGCGTTCAGCGAAGCCCGCACCGAAGGCTACCGCGCCTTTGCCAACAAGATATGGAATGCGGCGCGGTTTCTCTTCATGCAGATGGACGCGGCGCAGAAGGCCGGGTACAAGGCGAGCCTGGGTGCGCCATCTTCGCCGACGGCCTCAGCGTCGGCTAAGGTGGACTCTCTGCCCGAGACAACTCCGCTTGAAACGCGCTGGATCTTCTCTCGCCTGAGCGCGGTTTCGGCTGAGGTAGAACGCGCGCTCACCGCGTATCGCTTCGATGAGGCGGCCAGCGCCGTCTACCAGTTTTTCTGGGGCGAGTTCTGTGACTGGTATCTCGAACTGGTCAAGCTGCGGCTCGACTTCAACGAGAACCACTCGAAGAACGACATCACAGCAATCACACTCGCTTCGCTGGTGGCTGTCTTCGAGAGCGCGCTGCGGCTGCTGTCGCCTTTCATGCCGTTCCTGACGGAAGAGATCTGGCACGCGCTCTATAACAACGCTGCTCCCGCGAAGTCGATTGCGCTGACACGCTATCCGCAGGCCGCTGACTTCCCCGCCGATGCCGCCGCCGATGCCGCGATGAAGACGTTGCAGGACCTGATCGTCACGGTACGCGGGCTGCGCAAGGAGCTTGGCGTCCCTGAAAAGGAAGCCGCGCCGGTTCAGCTTCATGCGAGCAATCGCGTCCTCGCTTTGGCCGATGCGAACCGCGACATGCTGAGCCGCCTCGCGCGCGTGCAGTCCGTCGAGTTTGCCACCGAACCGCTGACCGGCACGAACGCCCGCTCGACTTCTGAGTTCGACGTAACTGTTGTCTATGAGCGGCAGATTGATGTGGCCGCCGAGCGTGAGCGTCTGACGAAGGACCTGGCGAAGTTTGAAAAGGGTCTCGCCGCCGCCGAGAAGCAGCTTGGCAATGAGGCCTTCATGGCCAAGGCCCCGGCGCACATTGTCGATGGACTTCGCAAACAGTCGGCCGAGACGCAGATGCTCTACGACAAGGCGAAGTCGGCGCTGGAGGCGCTGCCGAAGTAGCATCGTGCAGGAAAAACATGTTTAGGATTCACCTTGGTTGTGCCTAAGATTGGCTAGTGTGGTGAGTCTGAGGTTCGGCGCAGTATAGAACGGGCCTTCAGCCCTTAGTTTTATTCTGCAACGTTACCTGGGGCGGTGCCCCAGGCTGGTATAAAGCGGGCCTTTGGCCCTTGGCAAGTGCAACGAATTTGAGACTCACCGCACTAGGACTGATCATGGATTGGAACAGCAAAAAGATACGCTCGATCCTCGAAGCCGCGCTGGCCGAGGACAAAGTTGCCAACGACGTCACGACGGCACTGACCATCGACCTAACGCTCCGCGCCTCGGGCACGATCATCGCCAAGGAGCCGTGCGTGGTCTCCGGCCTCGGCTGCATTCCGGTGATTCTGGACATCTTCGGCAAGATGGATCCCACCTCCGTGGGGCGCTTCCAGGTGGTCAGCCATCCGGAGATCTTCGACGGCGTGAAGGTCAAAAAGGGCCAATCCCTGGCTGTCATCCGCCACAACGCGCACGCGCTGCTCTCGACCGAGCGCGTCATCCTGAACCTGATGCAGCGCATGTGCGGCATCGCTACGCTGACCAACGAATACGTCAAGGCCATCTCCGGCACAAAGGCGAAAGTGCTGGACACGCGCAAAACCATCCCCGGACTGCGCGTGCTCGACAAGTACGCTGTTTCGTGCGGCGGAGGCGTGAACCACAGGCTCGATTTGCAGGACGGCATCCTGATTAAGAACAACCATATTTCGCTCGGCGGCGGGCTTCCGGCGGTGCTGGAAAAGGCGCTCAGTGGACACAAAGCAGGCCAGATTGTGCAGGTGGAGGTGCGCAGCCAGACGGAACTGGACCAGGCCATCGCGGGTGGGGCCGATTCCATCCTGCTCGACAATATGACGCCGCCGCAGGTGAAGAAGGCCGTCAAGCAGATACGTTCCGCTCCGCAGAAGATTTTGATCGAGGCCTCGGGGGGCATGAATCTCAAGGGGATTCGCAAGTACGCCGAGGCGGGAGTGGACTTCATCTCGGTTGGTGCGCTGACCCACTCCGCCGTCGCTGTCGATCTGAGTATGCGCATTACGGCGGACTTGTATTAGGGAAGGTCTGATTAAGTCCGCGAAGATTCCCGCAGGGGCTAAAGCCCCATCGAATTGAGGGACGTTATGGCGTGGCTGAAGCCACGCCCCTTCAAAACAAAGACTTAATCAGAGGTCTCCTATTTCGGCGCGCCCCGAAGCGAAACGCAGGTTCCCTTCGGGAAGGACAACAAATTCCGCTTCGGAGGCCAGGAACGCGCGTGTTCGATTTGGAAAAAGTAGAAGCTGGAATCGCCGGGACAGAATTCGCCGGGCGCGTCATGCACTTCCCTTCGGTCGGCTCGACGAATGCACTGGCGCTTGAAGCCGCGCAGATCGGCGCGAGCAGCGGCGTCTATGTGACGGATGAACAGACAGCAGGCCGCGGGCGTGGAGGTCATACCTGGCACTCGTCTGAAGGCGACGGTCTCTATGTCAGCGTGCTTGTGACCCCGCCGATTCCCATGACGATGGCGATGTGGGTTCCGCTGGCGACGGGGCTTGCGGCGCGGGCTGCTATCAGCGATGTGGCTGCATTGTCCGTCGATATTCGTTGGCCGAACGACCTGCTGCTCAACGGAAGAAAATGCGGCGGCATATTGGTCGAAAGTGCTTCCACTGCAAAAGCAGACGCCGGCGTGCCGATGCTGCGGTATGCGGTGATCGGCGTCGGCATCAATCTGAACCATCTTGCGTTTCCGCCGGAGATTGAGCCGCTGGCTACTTCGCTGCGCAGGGAGAGCGGTCGGCCGGTATCGAGGGACGACCTGCTCATCGCGTTGCTTCGTGCCCTCGATGAAGAGATTCGTCTGCTCATTCGGCAGTATCGAGGAGCCCACAACGAACGCGGCCTGCTGGAGCGATTTGCCGCTGCCTCAAGCTGGGTGGAGGGCAAGCGTGTCCATGTGGACGAGGACGGCGGCTATACTGGCATCACCGATGGATTGAATTCACGCGGCTTTTTGCAGGTCGCGGGCGACGACGGCGTCCGGCATACAGTGCTCTCGGGCGGCGTGCGGGAGCAGCAGAGCTAACGGGCAGGAGAACCGATGCTACTGGCGATTGACGTAGGCAATACCAACACCGTGCTGGGGCTGTACAGGCTGGCCAACGGCACCGCACCCGAGCTGGTGGCGAACTGGCGTATCACGACGCCTTCGCGCCAGACGACCGACGAGTTCGGCGTGCTGCTCAGAAACCTGTTCGGCTCGCGGGGACTGGAGATCGGCCAGGTGGACGGCATCGCCGTCGCGTCGGTGGTGCCGCCGCTCGACTCGACGCTGCGGAAGGTGTGCGAGGTCTATTTCAAGGTCAAGCCGCTGTTCATCGAACCGGGTGTGAAGACCGGCCTGCCCGTGCTGACCGACAACCCGACGGAGGTCGGTGCGGACCGCATCGTCGATTGCGTCGCGGCGTTTGAGCGGTTCGGCGGGCCATGCATTGTGGTGGACATGGGCACGGCGACGACGTTCGACGCGATCTCGAAGAAGGGCGAATTTCTGGGCGGGTCGATCGCTCCGGGGCTGGGCATCTCGGCCGATGCACTGTTTGCAAGGGCGGCGCGGCTGCCGCGCATCGACGTGAAGAAGCCCGCGAAGGTCATCGGCACCGGAACGGTGGACAACATTCAGATCGGCCTCTACTACGGCTACATCGGCCTGGTGGACGGCATTCTGGAGCGGATGATCGCGGAGATGGGGCCGGAGACCAAGACCGTCGCAACGGGCGGGCTGGCGAAGCTGATCGCCTCAGGCTCGAAGTACATCGGAGCCGTGGACGAGATGCTGACGCTGACCGGGCTGCGCATCATCTACGAGCGCAATCTGGAGCGGCAGAAGAAGCGGAACGGCTGAGCCGGGCTTCGGCGCGATTTGAGCAGATGCAGAATTACTTCAATTACTTCACCGAGATCGAGGAGCGATTTCAGCAGCGGCGCGGGTCGCTGCTGATGCTCTCGACGCTGGACTGGGCGCTGATTGAGACGTGGCGCGAGGCGGGCGTGCCGCTTGAGGCGGTGCTGCGCGGCATCGACGATGCGTTCGACAAATATGATGCGAAGGCGCTGCGGCATCCCGGCAGAGCGCGGAAGGTGAATGGGCTGGCGTGGTGCTCGCAGAGCGTGATGGAAGCGGTCGAGCAGGCGATGGAGGCGTCCGTTGGCGCGGAGAAGCCGGGTGCCAATGCTGCGGCGAGTGGATTTGAGGCGGAGCGGATTGCGCGCTATCTCGACAAGAACGCTGGGCTGCTTGATGCTGCCCGCCTCACCGCTCCTGCGGATGCGGTCGCACGCGAGGTTGCGGAACGTCTGCGGGCGTTGGCTGCGGAGGCTGCACCGGAGCGTTCACTGGAGGAGTTGGACCGGACGTTGAGCACGCTCGAAGAGAAACTCTTTGCGGCGTTGATGACAGCGACACCGGAGGAACGTCTGGTGGCGCTGCGCGAGCAGGCCGCGCGCGAGCTGGCGCCGTATCGCGGCAAGATGCAGGCCGTGCAGATTAAGCAGGTGCAGCAGCAGTTTCTGCAGAAGCGATTACTGGAAGAGCAGGGTCTGCCGCGGATGAGCCTGTTCTACATGGGGCATGAATGAAGCTGCGGATTGAGAAGGCGGTCTACGGCGGGTCGGGCCTCGCGCGCCAGACGGAGGGCCGAGGCGCGGGCAAGACTGTGTTTGTGCCGTTCGCGCTACCGGGCGAGCTGGTTGAGGCGCGGCTGACGGAGAAGAAAAGCGGCTTCGACGAAGCGGCGCTGCTGAGCGTGATCGAGCCTTCCGCCGATCGCGTGAAGCCGGGATGCCGGCACTTCGGGCAGTGCGGCGGGTGCCAGTATCAGCACGCGGAGTACGCCGCACAAATCGCCATGAAGTCTGAAATTCTGCGCGACACGCTGGAGCGGGCCGGGCTTGCAGAGTTGCCTGCGATCAAGGCGCACACAGGCGAACCGTGGGGCTATCGCAACCGGATTCGCCTGCGGGTGGAGGCGAGCGGCGAGCGGTTGCAAGTCGGATACAGCAGGCGCGGGTCGAACGAGTTTCTTGCTGTGCATGAGTGCCCGATTGCCGCGCCTCTGTTGTGGCGGGCAGCGCAGGCGTTTGTCGAAGTTGGCGGCGAAGGCTCGGTTGCAGGACGCTGGGCGCGCGAGGCAGTGGAGGTCGAGTTCTTCTCGACCGGCGACGAAGCGAAGTTGCAGATGACCGTGTTCGTGCGCAAGGAGCGCGTCGGAGGATTTAGCGAGTTGTGCGAGCGGCTGCGGGTGGTCGTGCCGGAGCTGGTTGGAGCCGGGGCCATGCTCATTACGGGTGACGCTTCACGCCGCGCGCAGAAGACGCGGCCGCTGCAAGGCTGGGGTGCGGATGGGTTCGCATACTGCGTCGGAGACGAAGGGTATTGGGTGAACCGGGGCGACTTTTTCCAGATCAACCGGCTGCTGGTGGATGAGCTGGTTGAAGTAGTGACGGCCGGGCGCAAGGGTTCGGCTGCGTGGGACCTGTACGCCGGCGTGGGGTTGTTTTCGCAGGTGCTGGCGCGGAGTTTTGACCATGTAACTGCGGTCGAAGCGGCCGGCGATGCTCTGGCGAAATCATTCAAGGGGACGGGAAAACGCGGAGTCTCGGCTACGACAGTGGAGTTTCTGCGGCAGGCGGTACTGGAGCGCGAGAGGCCGGAGTTGGTGGTGATGGACCCTCCGCGCGCGGGCGTGGGCGCGGACGTGTGCGCTCTACTGGCACGGGTCGCCGCGAAGGAGATGGTGTATGTTTCGTGCGACCCGGTGACACTGGCGCGGGACCTGAAGTTGCTCGTGAGCGACGGCTACCGATTGGCGGAGGTGCACCTCTTCGATCTGTTCCCCCAGACCTACCATCTGGAGACGGTTGTGGTGCTGCGCAGATAAACTGCGTGTGTTGTGAATTGAAGCAGGCGGTCGGCAGGCAGAGTGGTGAAGACCGGAAGAGTAGAGGACCGCTCCTCGACGAAGGAGCTTTGGGCCAGGTTGTGGCCGCGCGCGGCGGTGCCGGTGGAGGCGCTGGAGTACAGGCGCGCGCCTGTACTGATGGCCGCGTGCTGGTTCGCGGCGGGCGAGGTGCTCGCGCGGCACTGGCAGCCTGCGGCGATGCTGCTGGTTGCGTTGGTGTTGTTGTGCGGGTTGACGCTCGTCTCTCTGCGGCGTTCGCCGCGGTTAGCGGTGCTGCCTCTGGCTGCGGTCTGGATGGTCGTGGGCTTCTGGTGTGCGGAGATGCAGCCCGCGCCTGCTACACAGCAGGCGCTGCTGAGCTACGCCGACGGGCTGAGCCGTCAGGTGGTGGGGCGGGTGGTGCGCGTGCGGGAGCTTCCTGCCACGCCGAAGTCTCCGGATCAGGACAACGAGCCAGGTTGGTGGGTCGGCAAGGAAGAGGCTGAGTCCGAGGCGGCTGTCGGCGCGCTCTCGGTGGATTTGAACGTCGAGGAGATCGAGTATCTGACGCCGGACATCTCGCGGCTGGTCCCAATGAGCGGCGGCGTGCGGATGAATGTGGTCGCGGACAAGGTGCGCCGCGATGCGCCTGACAGCGTTCATGCGCTGCCTGTATTTCATTGCGGCGATGTGGTGGAGGCCCCGATGCGGCTGCGCGTGCCGGAACGCTACCACGACCCCGGAGCGTGGCAGTATGCGGATTATCTGTTGGCGCAAGGCTTGGGAACACGCGCAACGGTGCGGGCCTCGAAGATCGCGCTGCTGGCAGAGGATGCGGATGCGGTGCCCGCAGGCGATGGAGGCGTGCGGCTTCTTCGACGAGCAGACTGGACAGCGGAGGCGCAGTGCAGAGTCTACGCGGCGCAGGCGTGGGCCTCCGGGCGCGTGCTGCGGTATGTGCATTCGCGCGCGAATCACCGGTTGCCTGCTGCGTTGCGCCTGAGTGCGGACGATGCCGGCATGTTGAACGCCATGCTCTTTGGCGACCGCGCGGGCCTGAACAGGACGCTGCGCGTGGGTTTCGAGCGCACAGGCTCGTTTCATCTGTTTGTGGTCTCGGGAATGCACGTTGCGCTCATCGCGGGTCTGCTGTTCTGGATAACGCGACGACTCAGGCTGGGTGAGTGGCCGGCGACGCTGGCGACGATTGTCCTCACTGCCGGGTACGCGTTGCTGACAGGCTTCGGCCCTCCGGTGCAGCGTGCGCTATTTATGACGGCGGTCTTTCTGGTGGCGCGGATGATGTCGCGCGACCGCAATGTGCTGAACGCGCTGGGAGCTGCGGCGCTGGGCGTACTGGTGTGGTCGCCGGACGCGCTCTTCGGGGCGAGCTTCCAGATGACGTTTCTGGCGATTGCGGCGATTGCGGGCATCGCCGTACCGCTGGGCGAGCGGAGTTTTCTGCCCTACGCGCGCGCGGCGCGAAAGCTCGGAGACGAGTGGCTGGACATGACCTTTGCTCCGCCGGTGACGCAGTTTCGCGTGATGCTGCGGCTGTGGAGCGAGACGTCCGGGCGCGTCTTTGGCCGATGGTCGCGCGGAGTTCCTGCCGCTGCCGTGCGATGGGCGCTGTGGGCGCTGGAGTTGGCGCTGATCGGCCTGGTGACAGAGATGGTAATGGTGCTGCCGATGGCGGTCTACTTCCACCGCGCTACGATGTTTGCGCTGCCCACAAACATGCTGAGCGTGCCGCTGGTGGCCGTGCTGATGCCGATGGCGGTGGTTGCATTTTGCGCCATGCTGGCTGGCCCGTGGGCCGCAGTTTTGCCGGGCGCGGCGACGGCGCTGTTGCTGCATGGCGTGACGGGAGTGATTGGCCGCGTGAGCGCCGTCCACGCAGCGAACCTGCGGGTACCTGCTCCGGTGTGGTGGATCGCGGCGCTGGCTGTGGCGGCGTGGGCCTTCTGCTGCTGGGCTGTGCGAAGAATGGGGCGGAAGTCTCGCGCATGGGCGTGGGTTGCGGTTGCGCTGCTGCCTCTGGTGGTGGCGATGGTGCTGTGGCCGGAGCCGCAGTTGACCGCACCGGGCACGCTGGAGGTAACGGCGATTGATGTCGGCCAGGGCGATTCGATCCTGGTCGTAGGGCCGACGGGAAAGACGATGCTGGTGGATGCGGGCGGGCCTGTCGGCGGATTGAACGAGGCGGCGGAGGCCACGAGCCGCTTCGATGTAGGCGAGGAAGTGGTATCGCCATATCTGTGGTCGCGGCGAATCCGGCGGCTCGACGTGCTGGTGCTGAGCCACGCGCACAGCGACCATATGGGCGGAATGCCGGCAGTGATGCGCAACTTCATGCCGCGCGAGCTGTGGGTGAGCATCGACCCGGACTCGGAGGCGTACCGCGCTCTGCTGGCCGAGGCGCGCGGGCTGGGCGTCCGCGTGCGGCACTTTTACGCGGGCGACCATGCGGAATGGGATGGAATGGGCGTGACGGTGCTGTCGCCTCAACCCGGCTACACCAATGGCGGCGAGCCGGTGAACGACGACTCGCTGGTGCTCAGGATGCAGTTTGGCAAGGCTTCGGTGCTGCTTGAAGGCGATGCCGAAGCCGCGAGCGAGTGGCAGATGCTTCGTAGCGGCCGGATGTCTGCGGTGACGCTGCTGAAGGTGGGGCATCACGGCAGCAAGACCTCAACCACGCCCGCGTTTCTGGCCGCCGCTGCCCCGAAAGATGCAGTGATTTCCGTCGGGAAAGGGAATACATTCGGTCATCCTCGGTTTGAGGTGGTCGAGAGGATTGAGGATGCGCACGCGAGACTCTACCGCACCGATGAGTTCGGATTGACGAGGTTTCTGCTGGACAGGAGCGGAGGAATCCGCACAGCCGGGGGAGCATCTAATTGATTCAGCAGTACAAGGCCAGAAGAGGTCTACCTGCCTTGCGGAAGGACAACGCTTTTGGGAATTGAACTGGGGGTTCGGATGGAACTGAACGAGGTGAAGAATGCGGAGGTGCTGGTTCCGAGCGCAAAGGAGCGTGCAGAAGAGCAGAGGCTCATTCGCCGGATGCAGGTGATGATGAACATGGTGATGGCGACGATCGCGCAAGACCCCTCGCTGACCGTGGACGAGGCCTCACAGATGATCGCCGACAGCCGCAAGGCCGCGCTGGCAATGTTCCCGGACAAGGAACTGGCGTATGACCTCATCTGGAAGCCGCGATTTCAGCGGCTGATGCGCGAGCGGTTCCGGATCATGTGACGGAAAGGCTTAACGCCGATCCGCACCGATCGCACCGATCTTTAAAAATGCGACCGCGGGTTGCTTGGATAGCACGGATAAGACAAATCCGTGATCATCCTTGCAATCCGCGGTCGTTTCACTGCGGCTGGAGGTTAGAACTCCAGACGGCCGGAGAGCTGCACGTCGCGCGAGAGATTGCCCTGGCCGCTGACCCGGCCGAAGCTGGAGCTTCCATACGAAGTGCCGATGCCGCTGAACTGCGTGTGGTTCGAGACGTTGTACATGTCGGCCTGGAGGCTCAGCTTGCTCGACTCCGACAGGTGCAGTGCGAAGCTGCGGCGCAGGCTGATGTCGAGTCCATAGTTCCCCGGACCGTAGAGGTTGTAGGGCGCCGTCCGCGGCGAGTTGCCGAAGGCGTAGTCGGGCGTCGCAGCAAAGGCGTTGGGGTCGATGAAGTTGACCTTCGTGTTAGCGGCTGTCACGCCGTGTCCCCAGTTCCCGTTGATGCGGGCGCTGCCTGTGAAGGCTGGATTCAGGATCGGCCGGCAGGTAGCTGCAGCAGGGTTCGTGCCGCAGTTCGAGGCCGTGATGGCCAGCGGCGAGCCTGAGTTCGCCTGGAAGATCTCAGAGAACTTGAAGCCGCCGAAGATGGCCCGCTGCCACGGGCTGCCGGCGAAGATGGTCTTGCCGAAGGGCAGGTCCCACACGCCGGTCAACACGAGGTGCTGAGGCTGGTTGGAGGTGGAGACGGTGCGGTCGAACGAGTCGGCCTTGTGGAACTTGCCGTCGGGCGAGAACTGCGCCGGGATGTCATAACCGGTGAGGAACGTGCCGCCGTTGTCGATGGCGCGCGACCAGGTGTAGTTCAGCATGAAGGTAAGCCCATGCGACGGGCTCTTCTTAATCGAAACCTGGAGGCCGTGGTAGATGGAGTTGGATACATTGCCATAGCTATCGCTGACCGAGCTGAAGGGGAATGGCTTGAGAGCCGTCTGGAGCTTCTGCTTGGAGGTGAACAGCCCCGCAGGCGGACAGGGCAGGTTGTTGGCAACGCAATAAGCGTCCATGCTGGAGCCGGCCAGGTTGAGGTTGGAGCCAAGTGCAAGGTACTTGGGATCGAGCTGATTGGACCAGTAGCCGCGCGCATCGCCTCCGTCAGAGATGAGGAAGTGGCCCTCGGAGCCGACATAGCTGACGGTCGAGGTGATGCTGTCGGTCCACTGGTGCTGGAAGCCGAGGCTCCAGTTGATGTACTGCGGAGCCCGGCCGCCGAGGTACGGGTCGGCATAGCCTACGCCCGAGGGGTTGCCGGTGTAGCCCGAGACGGTGGTGAAGCCGGTGCCGTATCCGTTGCCCGAAGCAGCGCCCTGAGCAGGAGTGAAGGAAGGGATGTCCGTCTGGCCGGGGCCGAGAGGAGCGGTCGAGAGCAGGAAGCCGTTTGCGCCAAATGACGGAGCAGCCGAGAAGCCAAGCGTGCCGGTGCCGGTGCGCGAGTTCGCCGCGCCGCCTACGCCGTTGCCGTGCGTGTACATCACGCCGTAGCTGCCGCGAACGACCGTCTTTGGATCAACCTGGTAGGCAAAGCCAAGGCGCGGGCTGATGTTTTTGTAGTAGTTGTTGACCGGCGTCGAGCAGTTGCAGGTATTGGCTCCCGTGCCGGCGTACTCAACCGCGCCGGGAAGATTGGTGACGGGGTTGGTGAGCTTCGGATTGAAGAAGCTCATGTGGTTGTGGGCTTCGTGATAGCTGGGGTAGAAGTCGTAGCGCAGGCCAAGATCGAGCGTCAGCTTCGGCGTGACCTTCCAGTTGTCCTGAACATAGGGAGAGATGGCGCGGAAGCGTGCGCCGTACTCAGGAATGAGATATTGGGTGAGCTTGGCGCTGTCGATCTGGCCGACGAGAAAGCTGGCGTAGGCAAGACCTGTGTTGCTCGTCGCCGCGTACGCCGGTTTGGAGTTGCTGGACGGAGTGATCGCTGCGGTCTCGGTGGGGCTGTTGGAGAGAGTCAGCGGAGTGGTTCCGGTATTGGCCGGGGTCTGCTGGTATTGCAGCCAGGCGATCTGTCCGCCGATGGTCAACGAATGTCTTCCCAGCTCCCACTGCACGTTGTCGAGCAGCGTGTACGAGTTGGCAATGTTGATGGAAGCGGTGGTTCCCGCCCATTGCGTGGGCGCGTTGGACCCGCTGAAGCTGGTGATGGGAAACGCCTGCTGCGCCTGGCCTTGGGGAAGATTGGTGATGCCCATCGCGGTCGCAGCATACTTCGGAGTCTGGTCAGCGTTGATGGTGGGACCGTTGTAGCGCGCGAAGCCATACTTGAACTGGTTGACGACAGTGGGCGAGAAGATGTGCGTGTCTTCGATGATGCCGACCGCCGTCTTCGGCGCGTAGGCCTGGCTGTAGTTGTAAGGCAGCCCAGCGGTGTTGCGACCGCTGCTCGTCTGGCCTACGGGGACCGAACTGGCCTGGCGGCCGATGGCGGCGGTCAGGGTTAGTGTGTTCTTTGAGCTGAGGTTATAGTCGATGCGGTCGGTCGTTGACCAGTTGGAAAGAGCGGAGTTGTTCGGTGCGAAATAGTTGTTCTGCGGGTCCTGATTGGCAAGCGTGGGGATGTAGCTCTGCATCTTGAGCGCGATGGGCGAGAACTGCGCAGAAGGAATAACGTTCTTCGGACCAATCTGCGTGGGACCGCCGGCGGGGCCAGGGGTTCCGCTGTAACCGTAGCCGTACTGATAGCGGCAGGGGCCGTTGGTACTGTGCGAGGTGCAGGCAGTCTGCGTGCCGGGGTCGTAGATGTTCTGGCCGATGGCGCTGAAGTCGCCGTGCTGCTCGGCCAGCGTGGGGAAGCTGACAGCCGTCGGTTTGACACTGGAGTAGCGGAAGCCGTTGTAGTTGCCGAAGAAGAAGAGCTTGTCTTTCCACGAGCCGAACGGGACGAGCGGGCCGCTGAGGGTGATGCCGTACTCGTTCTGGTGCTCGACCGGCTTCTGCGGAAGGCCGGTGACAGGGTTGGTGACGCGGAAGAAGCCCCAGGTATCGAGCGTGGTGTTGCGGAAGAACTCATACACCGAGCCGTGGTAGCGGTTGCCGCCTTGCTTGACGGTGTAGTTCTGGACGCCCTGCCCTTCATAAAGCGCGGAGTAGCCGGAGGTCTGGACCTGAAACTGATTGACAGCATCGACCGAGATGGCCGTCCAGACAAAGCGTGGGTCGCCTTCGCCCGAGGCCTGCGTGAAGGGAATGCCGTTGATGTACACGGCGCTGGCCGCGCCTCGGCTGCCGGAGCCGTTGACGACGCCGGTGTTGGTGGTGGCATTGCCGTTGGTCTCATTGCCCTGCACGCCGGGCATCAGGAGAGCGAAGTCGGTGGCGCGCCGCTGGTCTGGCTGGCCGAAGGCTCCCATCTGGATGGGCAGGGCGGAGTACATCTCCTGCTCCATGGTTGCGCCCAGCGTCGCGTTGCTGGTCTCAAGCGCGGGCGGGGCCGAGGAGACGGTGACACTCTGGGTCTCCGCGCCGAGTTTCAGAGCGACGTTCACATTCGCAATCTCGAGCGAGTTGACGTGGACGTTCTGCTGCTGGGTGGTCTGGAAGCCCGGAGCCGTGATGGTCAGGGTGTAGATGTCGGCGTCGAGCGGCGAGACGGAGTAGTTGCCCGAAGAATCGCTCGTGACCGTGACTCTGGTGCCGCGCGTGGTCGAGGTGGCGACGACGGTGGCGTTGGGAACGACAGCTCCGGTGGGGTCGGTGACGACTCCCTTGATTGCGCCCTTTCCGGCGAGCTGCGCGCTGGCAGGCAGAGTCAGGAACAAGACCGCCGCAGCGAAGACGATGGACAGAAACAGGAATGGACGGACTTTCGCAAGGCTGAAACGTGGCAACACAGAAAGCTGGTTTTTGCTGGGCGTCATTTGAGCGACCTCTTCTTTGAAGGTTTCCGCAAAACGGATTTCACTGGCGCCCAATGCGTTGGGCGCTCCTGGACTTCGGTCCCGAGGTCTGCCTTATGGTCAGACCACATGTGCCGGTATTGCAAGCTTCCGTCATCCAGACAAAAGCTGTCAAGAGTTTTCAGAAAATATTTTCCCGCGCATAAAAATATGAAAATAGCTATGAAAAATGGGATTAGCTGGCAATTCATCTGCTATACAAGGGGATCGGCATTGGAAAACGAAGCGAACTTTATTGGTTCTACCTCGAACAATATCCCAAGCAATGACAGGTCTGATGTTGGTTGAAGGAGAGGCCGCGAAGGTTCGCCTGAAGTCTCGAGCTTCGTTGCATCAGGGCGTGTGGCTCGACTGCAGCCGCGCCCTTTCAAAGCCAGAATTCAATCCAGGGTTCTTTAAGGTGCTTGAGGAAGGCCGAGCAGCGGGGTCTTGACCGGAGCGGCCAGGCCGACGAACTCGGTGAGCGTGTTGCTGCCGAAGTTCGTGGCCCAGACGTTGCCGCTCGCGTCGATGGCGATGGCAAAGGCCTGAAGCAGGCCCGCATCGGGAGCGAAGCCCGCCGGAGGTGAAAGGACCTTGCCGGGCGTGCTGGACGATGCTCCGGCCAGTTCGGTGATGGATGGGCCGCGATAGTTCGCCACCCAGACGTTGCCGGCGCCATCGACGGCGATGCCCTGCGGGTGGTTGAGGCCCCCGCCGGTATATCCGCTGGAGACGACGCTGCCTGCGGCTGAGATCTCGCTCACGCTGTCGCCAAAGTAATTGGCGACCCAGAGATTGCCGGACGGGTCGAAGGCAAGCCCCGAGGCCCCGTCGCAGCAGGAGATGTTGGTGAACTGCTTGCCGTCCGGCGAGACCTTGGTGACAGTGGTGTCGCCCTGGTTGGCAATCCAGGCGTTATGGTTGCCGTCGATGGCGATGGCAACGGGAAAGACGAGGTTGGTTGAGGTGTAGCCGGTCGCTCCGGAGACAGGCTGGCCTGACGAGTTGTACTGCGTGAGGTGCGAGTTGCCGTAATCGACGACCCAGGCCGTGGAGTTCGTGTCGATGGCGATAGCAATGGGGTAGTTGAGACCGCCGGTAGTGTAGCCCTTCGCACCGGACATGAACTGCCCGGAAGAGCTGAGTTCGACGACGCTATCGGAGCAGGGCGGCGAGGAGGATGCCTCGTTCGTGATCCAGACGTTGTTGCTGGGGTCGATGGCCAGGCCGTAGGAGTTGCAGAGACCGCCGCCGGTGATGCCGTTGGCGAAGACCGGGCTGCCGGTGGGAGAAAACTCCGAGGCAACGGCGAAGTAGCTGGCCACCCAGACGTTGCCTTTGGCATCGATGCCGAGAGCGCCGGGGCTGTTCATGCCGCCGCCTTTGTAGTTGAGGAAAAGCGTCCAGTCGGCAGGGGCAGCAGTGAGTGCGGGCGAAAAGGCGGTGCTCGTGGCGGACTGCGCGTAGAGCGCGGCCACGTTGCTGCTGGGATTGCGCACGATATTGGTCGCAGCGGCGAAGGTGTTCGTGGGGGCAGTGCCGCCGTTGGCCGTGGCTGATGCAAAGAGCTGGCTGCATGGTGTCGAGCTGGCAGCGGCCGTGCAGGTGTTGAGCAGGTTGGCGAGGCTGTTGATCTTGGCAGCAGGAGAACTGGCCGTGGCTGGAAAGCCTGCTCCGGGCGAGGCGCCGGTGGTCAGGTTGACGAGGTTCGCCACGGTGGCCGCAGCGTTCGCCAAACCCTGCGCGTTGGTGGTCGAGGCTCCGAGGTCGCCGCCGGCGCTCAGGAACTGCGAGAGCCCCCAGGCGGTCGCCGCCGTCGTCACTTCGTTGACGGCAAACTGCGCGGAAGCCGTGAGCTGATTGCAGGCCCCGAGCGCCGTAGCCAACACCACTGCGGAGTTTTCTGCAGCCGCGCCCACCTTGCCTCCGCTGATCTTCAGCAGGAGCTGCGAGCTACTCGATGGGCATTCGTAGCCGGCGGGAACAGTGAAGGCCCCCGTGGCATCGGTTGTCACGGCCGAAGTGAGCAGCGAGGTAGCGGCGGAGCCGTTGCCTGCCGTGCCTGCGGCGTAGAGCTGAACCGTGGCCCCGCTGATGGGCTGAGCGCCTGCAAGGGCCTTGCCGCCGAAGGTGACTCCGGAGCCAGGAGGTGGCTGCGTGGTCCCGGAAGAACTGCCACCGCATCCGGCCAGCAGAACCAGCAATCCACAGGCAGCGGCTGCTCCGGCAACGCGGCACGTACTGGAAGCTGCAGCGGCTTGAAGGAATGTCTTCAACAATGCACTCACGGATGCCGGTAGGAGCTGGTCAGGGCCTTGAAATCGACCGAAGCGAGAAAGCGTGTGAGGTCCGCGGTCAGTTGCGCGCGGGCAACGTTGACGGGCAGGGTGGTATTGGTCGTCTCGACGTGAAGGAGAATGGGGATGGGACGCGCCGGGTCCTGCATGAAGATGGACTGCGGATCAGGCTTGCTGTAGAGGAAGCCGAAGTGCGTGCGGTCAGTCGAGTACTCGCCGCAGGAGGTTCTGTCGCAGAGCGTGGTGGCCTCCAGATACTGCACGGCCCCGGTGTTGAAGAACGATCCGGAAAAGTTGATGGGAACGTTGCCTGCGGTGGGGACGGTCATCTGCCCCGCCCAGAGCGGGTCTTCGCCGCGCGCGGAGTGGCAGATGAGCGTGTCGTGAGCGCCGAGCACGGGCGAGACACCCAGCGAGATGTGCGCGCCGCCGTCCGTGGGCTCATATTCCGCCCAGTGGTAGACCAGCGGGCCGGTGTAGAGGTTCTCGTTCCATGTGCGGACGAGCGTGTAGCCGCCGAGTCGGGCCGGGAACTGGCCCATCGCCTTCTCATCCGCCTGGGCCTGGGCGCGATAGGCGCGGGTGTGCGCATAGGCTCGCGCTACCCCGACCCAGCCGACAACGGCGAGCAGCAGCATGGCGGCCAGTCGCGCATAGATCGACGCGCTCCCCACCTGCGCAAATGAATCGTTCTCGATGGCCGGAGGCTTGATCTGGCCCGGGTTCTCGCCGAGGCGGCGGATGGCGTAGAACAGCAGAATCGTGGCCACCAGGAACAGGCACGCGCCGATGATGTAGTCGCCCATCTCCGCCTTGTCCTGTAGCCAGGTGATGTGAAGCGCGACGATATAGTAGAGGACCAGCGTGCAGAGACGCGCGAAGTTGAAGACGTAGCCAAGCATCACCGCGCCCGCGACCACCGCTGCGTGAGCGTACCAGCGGAAGCGGTACACGTAGCCCGCGACGAGCGCGATGAAGCCCATGGTGGCCGCTCCGCGAATGCCGTTGCAGCCCGGCGCGATGAACATACCGAACTTGGGCGTAAACATGAGCCGCAACTGGTCAGGGCTGAGCTGCTGGCCCAGCGCAATGGCAAACGTGCGGGCAACGTGCGCGGAGACGCGCTGCAAGGGCAGATCGACGTACACATTGAAGACGTGCGGAATGGGGTTGACGAACCAGATCAGGACGATGGGAAAGAGCGCGGCACGGTAGAGGCGCGTTCCGCCGAAGAGCAGGACGATCCCAGAGACATAGGCGAAGGCAACCAGCGAGTGCGGCGGAAAATAGATCGACCACTTCGGCGAGAGCACGAAGACCAGCACTGCCTGGTCGCGCACATGAACAATCGCGGCGGTGACGACGAGCACCACAAAACCCCACCAGGTGCCATTCATCTGCCATCGCTGCGAGCGCCAGATGCGCAGGATGAGCACCAGGCTGACCAGCGGGATGAACATGCCGATCGACTTCAGCGCATCGTCGAGCCACAGACCCCAGAGGGACGCAGCCGTAGTCGAGATGGTGGAGAGTCCGAGGACAGCCAGCAGCACTGCCATGACGGCAGCCTTCCGGCGCGTCGGCTTCGCGCCCTCTGCGGGCAGCAGAGGACGCGCTTCAGCAACGGCCGGAAGAGTTGGCATACCTTGATCGATTCAGAGGACCGCGGTGCGCACCGGGCGGTCAGTTGATGGGGAGTTGGGGAGTAATGATGACCGATTCTGCGAGCTTACTTCGACGAGTTGCGGCGTGCCTTGATGCGGGCGCGCACGGAGACGAACAACGCACCGGCGGAACCCACCGCAGCGAGGATGGCTGTCGGGTTCTCCGGGGAGTTCACACACCCTGTAGCATCCGCGAACAGAGGAACAGCGGTGGATGAGAGGAGGGCAATAGCGATGAGTAAGAAGAGCCAGTGTTTCTTCATATGTGTCCTCAATTGGGAAGGTACTTTCCCAAAAGTTCATTGTCAACGCAGTTTTGGCTTGCGTTCATAACACTTTTGGGTAGGGAACATATTTCATCATCTTGTTTGCTCATCGTGCGGATCGTTCCGCGCCGGGCTGCGTTTGAAGCCAGCGGCGCAGGTTCGGCCCCTGCTCCGCCCGTAACTGAATGCAGGCGTTGATGCTGTCGAGGGCCTTGGCCAGCGTGCGCTGGGCGGCATCCACTTTGTGGACGGCAAAGAAGTCGGCAACCTCGTCGCGCTTTTCCACAGTGCAGAAGCGCCCGGCGGCGTTGACGACATCGGCGCCGGAGCTGACGGTGAGCTGAGCCTGCACCTTCGGCCAGTTGTGGCGGATGTAGTCCCAGGTCTGGTCCTGGGTCTCGGGCTGCCGGAGGAGGCTGGCAAAGAGCCTCCAACTGTCCTGATTGCGCACTTGTCCGGAGACGGCGTAGTCGAGCGTGCGCGTTACCAGCGCGGGTGAGCGGAAGCGAGCCAGTGCGCGCAATGCCTGCGACTGGAGATCGGGGTTGGAGGAATCTTTGCTCGCCGCGAAGAAACGGTCGTAGAGAGCGGCGTCGCCGTGCGCTGCCGCGACACGAATGGCGGCTTCGGTAAGCACGGGATCGAGATTCGCGTCCGGAAAGCCCCTGGCTGGATAGGCGCGGGCGGCAATCTGGCCCGCTTCCGTGAGGACCGCAAGGTCTCCGGCATTGCCGAGGATCTCGAAGAGCTTGGCGCGAAGCTCCTGGCGGTCGAAGGACTCTCCTTTCCGCGGGCCGCCGAGTACGCGGTAGACGGGTTCGAACTGGCGGCGGATCGCGGCATCGAGTCCGGCGCGACTTTCGCCGGTGGCGATGTCGGAGTCGATTCGCTCCAGTTGCAACTCGGCCGAGTCGAAGAGCGCAGCGGTAGAATCCTGCCGAAGCGCAAACAAGAGGTCGAGGTAATCGCCGATGGTCCCCTGTCCGGAGCGGACAAGCGCCCACCGGTCGCCCAGCAAGCCGATGCGCTCGCGCGAGATGAGACCGGTCTCGACATTCGCCACGATGGCTTTGAACTGCGCGGGCGTGTACGCGGTGCGGTAGTAGCCCTTGTCGCCCGCATTGATAAAGACAAAGGGAGCATTGGCAGGAATGGAAAGGCTGTTCTCTTCAGGAGTAAGCAGATGGCAGACAGGCTGGCCGCTCGTCTTCAGGCAGACGGGAATGGTCCATCGCTGGTCCGTGCTGTCTTTACCGCTCTCTGAGAGGAAGAAGCGGCTCTGCGCAACGGCGACGCTGTCCGCCTGCCGCGTGGAGAGCGTGAGCAGCGGCACGCCGGGCAACGTGACGAAGCTGGACATGATCTTGTCCACGGGCAGGTGCGAAGTCGCGGTCTGGGCGTTCCAGAAGTCCTGCGCGGTGGCGTTGCCGTAGAGATGCGCGGCAAGATAGTTATGCACCCCCTGGCGGAAGACCTCCTTACCGACATAGTTCTCGACCATGTTCAGCACGGCCCCCGCCTTACCGTAGGCGATGCCGTCGAACATCTCGTTGATCTCGTCGGGCGTGTTGGCGTGGGCGCGGATGGTGCGGGTGGTCTTCTGCGCGTCGAGGTTGAGCGTGTCGTCGAGGTCCTGGGCTTCGTCCTCGGCGAAGTTCCACTCGGGATGCCACTGGGCGACTGGCTTGGTCTCCATCCAGGTGGCGAAGCCTTCATTGAGCCAGATGTTGTCCCACCACTGCATCGTCACCATGTCGCCGAACCACTGGTGCGCCATCTCGTGCGCGACGACCAGGGCTACGCGCTTCTTCGAGGGCACCGAGCCGGTCTTCGCATCGACGAGCAGGTCGGTCTCGCGGTAGGTGATGCAGCCGAAGTTCTCCATCGCGCCCGCCTCAAAGTCGGGCAGCGCCACCATGTCGAGCTTGGGCATGGGGTATTTGATACCGAAATAAGTGTCGTAATAGTGCAGGACGTACTCCGCGGCCTCGACCGCGAATTTCGTGAGGCCAACCTTGTCGGGCGTGGCGCAGGCGCGGATAGGCACGCCGTCGGATTTGCCCGAGGTGCATTTGAAATCGCCGACGAGAAAGGCGACCAGATAGGTGGACATCTTCGGCGTCGTGGCAAAGTGGATGGTGTGCTTGCCGCGCACCGGGCCGGGCGTGTCGGAGACGATGTTGGTGTTTGAGATGGCCGTGTCGCCTTTGTCTACGATGAGCGTGATATCGTAGGTCGCCTTGAGCGCGGGCTCGTCGAAGCTGGGATAGGCGCGGCGAGCGTCGGTCGGTTCGAACTGCGTGACGGCGTAGTTGCGGCGCGCGGTGCGCGAGAGATAGAAGCCGCGCAGCTTGTCGTTGAGAATGCCGGCGTAGCGGATGTGCAGCGCGGCTCGGCCCGCCGGGAGAGCGTTGGGAAAGGTAAAGGTGGCCTGCTCCCTGGCCGGGTCGAGCGAGACCTCGGCGGTCTGCGCGCCGGATGTGACGGAGAGAAAGGTCAGCTCCGCCGCGTTGAGCGTGATGGAGCGGCTGGGCGCGTCGAGCGTCACGTCGATGATCTCGTCGCCTGTGAAGGTGGCAGCCTTCAAGTCCGGAGTGAGGACAAGCTTGTACGCCTCCGGGTGAACGCCGGATGGAAGACGCTGGGCCTGCATTGCGGAGGTTGCGGCGAGAACGGAAACTGCTAAAAGAAGAAGGGTATTGCGGATGGGCATGAATCGGGCCTTTGAATCGGATGCTGTTGCCAAACGCGGTTTAGAGTAACGGTACGGGGCTACGGCTGGCAAACGGGGCAAACGCTTGACTGGCCGCAGGTGCATCTCAGATGCCTATGTTTCGTGACCGCCGACATGCCGGAGAGTTGCTGGCCGGTCTGCTTGGAAGCTATCGCGGACAAGCGCGGACGGTGGTGCTTGCACTGCCGCGCGGCGGCGTTCCGGTGGGCGCTGTGGTTGCCTGCACGCTTGGCGTGCCATTCGATGTCTTTCCGGTACGCAAGATTGGCGCTCCACATCAGCCCGAGCTGGCGATTGGCGCTGTAGCGGCAGGTGGAATGCTTGTGCTCAACGAACATGCTGCCGCTTCGATGCGCATCTCCCACGAGACGCTGGACGCGGCGGTCGCGCGCGAGCGTGAAGAACTTCTGCGGCGCGAGCGGCTTTATCGCGGCGAGAGGCCGCCGCTCGAACTGGAAGGATGGACAGCGATTCTGATCGACGACGGACTGGCGACCGGCTACACCATGCTGGCTGCCGTTCGCGCTGTCCGCACACACGCACCCGCGCGGGCTGTGGTTGCCGTTCCCGTTGCTCCGCCGAGCACAATCGAGCGTCTGAGCGGTGAGGCGGATGAGATCGTCTGCGTCCACAGCACCGAGAACATGTTCGCCGTCGGCGAGTTCTACGAAGACTTCCGCCAGGTGAGCGACGAAGAGGTCCGCGCCGCGATGGGGAATTGAGCGGTCAGGCAGAGAGCCTGTACGAATCAGCAGCACTTTTGCGGATGGGCTTCGCACGTTGGATGCGCAGAAGGCGTTTGGGCGTGTGGAGCGCCTCCCAGAGGTCGGTGCGACGCTGTGTGTTGAGCCAGAAGTCAGGAGAGTTGCCGAAGACGCGGCCAAGAATAAGTGCCGTGTCGGCAGTGACGGCGCGGCGGCCGCGGCAAAGTTCGTTGACGTGCTTGCGCGGAAGACCGGTGCGCTCGGCAAGGTCTGTCTGAGTGATACCGAGCGGCTCCAGAAACTCCTCTGTGAGTATCTCTCCGGGGGTTGCGGGCTTGCGCTTTGTCATCAACATCGTGGTTCACCTGTAGGAATGATTGTCCAGATAGAGGTCGAAGGCCTTTCCTTCTTTACAGCGAAAGATCAATCTCCATTGCGCATTGACGCGGATGGAGTGCCAGCCGGCGAGATGCCCTTCCAGCCGCTCAAAGCGATTGCTTGGAGGCACTCTGAGGTCGGCCTCCGTCTCCGCATCGTCGATCATCTGCAACTTCCGAAAAAGCCTGTCGCGAAGGTCGGCAGGAATCTTCTTCGCATGGGTGTCCTTCTCGAAGAAATTTTGCAGCCACTCATCTCTCCAGCTTGCAATCATCTGCCTTACTGTACCACAGTACGGTACACGCGATCAGACGCACATCGAAGCAGCGCGTTGGGAACGGCCGGAGGTCTCGGTGGCGCGGGCCTCGGCGTAGGCTGCCGCGCCCAGCAGCGCGCAGGCGTCGTCGAGAATAACGCGCACCGGCACGGCCTGGAGCAGCGGCGAGAGGCGGCCCTTGTCCATGAAGGCATGGATAAACGCACCGTTCTGAAGCGTCTTCAGGATGCGCGGCGGGATGCCCCCGCCCAGATAGATGCCGCCCATGGAGAGCACCTTCAGCGCGACATTGCCTGCCTCAGCACCGTAGGCGGAAGCAAAGGTCTTCATGGTCTCGAAGCAGATCGAGCTGGAGCCGTCTTCGGCACACTGGCCGATGACGGCGTTGGGATCTTCGGCGGCCATACGATCGCGGAGCCACTGCGGCTCGTCGATCCGTTCGACATCGCGCAGGTAAGCATAGATATTCTTGATGCCAAGGCCGGAGACCACCCGCTCGAAGCTGACACGACCGTTGAGCGTGCGGCGCAGATATTGCAGCAGCGCGACCTCGCGGTCGGTACGCGGCGCAAAGTCGCAGTGCCCGCCTTCGGACGGGACAGGGCGATGCTGTCTGCCGTCCCAGATGAGCAGCGCCTCGCCCAGACCGGTGCCTGCGGAGACCAGACCGCGATGGCCGACGGCGCTCGCGTCCCCCGCGTGGAGCGTGAAGATTTTGTCGGGCGCAAGTTCAGGAATGCCGTGGCCGTTGGCTTCGAGATCATTGATGAGAAAAACGTTGCGGATGGAGAGCGAGCGCGTGAGGTCGCGCACGTCGAGCGTCCACGGCAGGTTCGTGAGCTTCAGGCGGCCTTCGCGCACGGGGCCGGGGCAGCCGAAGCAGGCAGCCATGATGTCCTCCGGCTTGATTGCGGGATGGGCTGCATCGCCCGCGAGGAACGCGCTGACCACTTCGTCGAGGCTCGCAAACTGGTGCGCGGGAAACTTCCGGTCGCGCATCGGTTCCAGATGGCCGTGAACAAAGCTGTAGACCGCAAGATGGACTTTGGTGCCGCCGACGTCGCCAGCAAGAATCATTTATTTCAGCTCCAGTGTGCCGGTATGGTTAGGGCCTGCGGGCGCGGGGAGTTTGGAGGCCGCAGCGGAGTCAAGAAGAAAGCCGAGCCGACCGCTGGCGGGCCGGATGATCTGCGAAGGATACGTGTCGGGCTGGTAGGGCCCGAGCAGAACCTCGCGCAGCACCTGCGCCTTGGCCGCACCTTCGATGAGGAACGCCACTTCCCTGCCCTGATTGATGACCGGCCACGTCAGCGTGATGCGCCAGGTGTCCTTCTGCGGGACAAAGTTGGCGGTGACAATGTCGGTGAGGTCGTTGAGGGCTTCGGTGTCAGGAAAGAGCGATGCCGTGTGGCCGTCGTCGCCCATGCCGAGCAGGATGAGGTCGAACGTCGGCGTCTCCGCACCCTCCAGACGAAACGTGTTGCGAATAGTGGACTCGTAACGCGCGGCGGCGACTGCCGGGTCAAGCTCGCCTTCCATGCGATGCACGCGCTCCGACGCAAGCGGCACCTTCGAGAGCAGCGCCTCATTGGTCATGCGGTAGTTCGAGTCCGGATGATCCGGCGGAACGCACCGCTCATCGACCCAGTAGAGGTCGAGCTTCGACCACGGAACTTGTTTGGCAAAAGTCTGCGCAGGGTCGGCGAGCAGCGCGAACATCGCCTTCGGCGTAGTGCCGCCCGAGATGGCGATGCGCGCCCGGCCACGCGAGTTAACTGCATCGATGGCCGATTGCGTAAAGAGCTGCGCCGCCGCCTGAGCGACTTCGGCGGGCGTCGAGGAGACGCGGTAGGTGACGGTGACAGGTCGAGGCATGGTGTAGCTTTTAGCTCCTGGCTTTTAGCTTTTAGCTTTTAGCTTTTAGCTTTTAGCTTTTAGCTCAAAAGACTAAAAGCTAAAGGTGACTTTGCGCAGCGATGGGTAAGAACACTTTGCAGCATCGGCTTCTATCTCTTAGCTATAAGCTAGAAGCTAAGAGCTAAAAGCTGCTTCACAGTTTGCGCCACTTGCGGTTTTCGGACTCCAGCAGCGCGTCGGCAGCGGGAGGTCCCCATGTTCCGGCAGGATAGTTGGGAAAATCCTTGACTGGGTCTTTAGCCCAGGCCTGGAGGATGGGCGTCATCAGCGCCCAGGTGGCTTCGACTCCATCGCGGTGCGCGAACAGCGTTGCGTCGCCGAGCATGGCGTCGAGCAGCAGGCGCTCGTAGCCGTTGGCCGACGACTTGCCGAAGGCCTCGGCATAGCTGAAGTCCATGTTGACCGGGCTGATGTTCATGCCCGCTCCGGGCACCTTCGCTCCGAAACGCAGGCTGATGCCTTCGTCCGGCTGGATGCGCATCGAGATGAGGTTCGGCTGGATGCCTTCGGCGGCCTCGCCCTCGCGGTCTTTGAAGAGCAACAGCGGTGGCAGCTTGAACTGGATGGTGATCTCGGTGACGCGCTTGGCCAGCCGCTTGCCCGCGCGGATGTAGAACGGCACGCCCGCCCAGCGCCAGTTTTCAATCTCCAGTCGCAGCGCAGCATACGTCTCGGTCTGCGAGCGCGGATGCACACGATCTTCCTGACGATAGCCGACGAGGTGCTGGCCATCGACCGTGCCCGGACCATACTGTCCGCGAACCGTGTCTGCCGGGTGGATGGCCGTGATCGCCTTCCAGACCTTAACCTTTTCCGCGCGCACGGCTGCCGCCTCGAACGAAACAGGCGGCTCCATCGCAACGAAGCTCAACAGCTCCATCACGTGGTTCTGCACGACATCTCGCAGCGCGCCCGCAGTCTCGTAGAAAGGCCCGCGGCCTTCGATGCCGATCGACTCAGCGGCGGTAATCTCCACGTGATCGATGTAGTTCCGGTTCCACGAGTTCTCGAAGATGCCGTTGGCAAAGCGGAAGACCAGGATGTTCTGCACGGTCTCCTTGCCCAGGTAGTGGTCGATGCGGAAGATCTGGTCTTCGCTGAAGACCTTGTTGACCTCGTCATTCAACGCGCGCGCCGAGTCGAGATCGTGGCCGAAGGGCTTTTCGATAATGACGCGCACCCACGGCGTGCGGCCATCGGTCGGCTCGCACGGCTTCGACATGCCATGCTGGCCGAGGAAGTTGATGATGTCGGAAAAATACTCAGGCGCGGTGGCGAGGTAGAAGAGGCGATTGCCGCAGGTGCCGGCCTCGTCGTCGATGCTGGCAAGCAATTGATTGAGCGCGTCGTACCCGGCGGAATCGTCGAAGTTCATCGCGTGGTACTGAATCCTGCCGACGAACGGCGCGAGCTTGGGATCGTTGGCATCGACGCCGCCACCGGCGAGGATACCCTCCTTCATGTCTCCGGCGAAGCTGTCCTGCAGCGGACGACGCGCGACGCCGACAACGGAGATTTTGTCGGGCAGCAGGCCAGCCTGCTCCAGATGATAGAGCGCAGGCAGCAGCTTGCGCTTGGTCAGGTCGCCCGACGCGCCGAAGATGACGACCACGCAGGGGTCGGGGGTGCGCTCCGGCTGCAGCGCGGCGGGGGTTGCGACTGGCGTGACGTGGAGTTCTTCAGTGGTTGGCATACCGTTACCTCTCGTGCTTTCGTTCTTGCCCGGTGTGGCCGGGCTTGTTGTTAGCTGTCCAGCTTTTTGACATCGTGGCCGCCGAAGGCCCCGCGCATGATCGAGATCATGCGATCGGTAAAGTTGTTCTCCTCACGCGAGCGCAGGCGGCGGATCAGCGACTCCGTAATGACCGGCGCGGAGATGTTCAGGTCGATGGCCTCGGTGACGGTCCAGCGGCCTTCGCCCGAGTCCGGCACCCACGCCTCAAGTCCTTCAAGCGTCGGGTTTTTATCGAGCGCGCCCGCCGTCAGGTCGAGCAGCCACGAGCGCACCACCGAGCCGTACTGCCAGATGTGCGCTATCTGCGTGAGGTCGAGGTCGAGCGGAGTCTTGGCCTTGAGGATCGAGAAGCCTTCCGCGTAAGCCTGCATCATGCCGTACTCGATGCCGTTGTGCACCATCTTGACGAAGTGGCCCGCGCCGGAAGGGCCAACGTGCCCCCAGCCCTTGTCTTTGCCGGGCGCCAGCGTCTCCCAGATGGGATTGAGACGATCAACCGCCTCGCTATCGCCGCCAATCATCAGGCTGTAGCCTTCCTTCAGTCCCCACACGCCGCCGGAGGTGCCACAGTCAACAAAGTGGAAGCCCTTGGCGGTCTCGGCCGCGTGGCGGCGCTGCGTGTCCTTGTAGTTCGAGTTGCCGCCGTCGATGAAGGTGTCGCCCTTTTGCATCAGCGGTTCGAGGTTGGCGATGGTCTGGTCCACAGGGTCGCCCGAGGGGACCATGATCCAGATGGCGCGCGGCGCGGCGAGGTTCTTCACCAGGTCAGCCAGCGAGTTCACGCCGAGCGAGCCGCTCGCGGTCAGCCTCGCGGTCGCGTCCTTGTTGAAGTCGAAGCCGACGACCTTGTGCCCGGCGAGGCGCAGACGCTCCGCCATATTGAAACCCATCTTGCCAAGTCCAATGATTCCCAGTTCCATGATGGTCCTCCCTTTTCCGATACTAAGTTTCGATGCTAAACGGCGATGCCGAATTGAGTGAGTGAGTCGCGCAGTTGCGCGGGCGATTCAAAGTGGATGGCGTTCATGCCGAAGGCGCGTGCCGCTTCGCAGTTCTCCGGCTTGTCGTCGATAAACAGCGAAGTCTCGGGCGCAAAGCCGGAGATGTCGAGCGCGGCGCGGTAGATCTCCGCGAGCGGCTTCATCTCGTGAACATAGCCCGAGCAGATGAAGTAGTCGAAAAACCGGCGGAGATGAAACGCATCGATGCGATGCCGGTTCAGCTCCTTCGACTCGTTGTTGAGCGTGGCCAGCCGGTATTTGCCCGTGCGCCTGAGCGCGGCAACAAAGTCGAAGCATTCCTGATGCAGCATCCGGCTCTCCGCGCAGACGAGCTTCCAGAGATGGTCAAAGGTGAGGCCGAGCTTTGGGTTCGTCTCAATCACGGTGCGCTCGAAGAAGTCTTGTGCAGAAATGAGCCCGCGCTCCCAGAAGAAGTTCACCTCGTCGTGAACGGCCTCGTAGGCGGCGAGATCGACGCCAAGCGAGGTGAGCACCTCGGCCCTCTGGTTGATGTCCCATCCGTTGGTCAGCAGCACCCCGCCCACGTCCCAGAAGATGGTCTTGATCTCCTTAATCTCCCTGGCGAGACTCACTCGCCCTCCGGAAAGTCCGCGCCGACGGTCGTGGTCTCCCATGCGGCAATCTCTTTTTGCCAGTTGTCCAGCTTCGCGCGAAGACGCTGGAGCGCGACGGCGCCCAGCAGCAGACGCAGCGGAGGATTCGGCGATTCGACGACCTGCATCATCGCGTGGACGGCGCGCACCGGGTCGCCCTTCTGCTTGCCGTGCTGCGTACCGAGGTAGTGGCGCGCGTTGCTGGCGGTGCCTTCATAGTCCGCGATGCGTTGCGCGGCCTCCACCCCGGAGCGGCCGAGAAAGTCTGTGCGGAACGGACCCGGCTCGATAATCGTAACGCGGATGCCAAGCGGTGCGACCTCGGCGGCGAGAGCTTCCGAGATGCCTTCGATGGCAAACTTGGTGGACTGATAGAGTCCCCAACCGGGCCCGGCAGTGACTCCGCCGATGGACGAGAGATTGAGAATGTGGCCGCTCTTCTGGCGGCGCAGGTGCGGCAGAAACGCGCGGGTCACACGCAGTAGCCCGAAGAGATTCGTCTCGAACATCGGCATGAACTCCGCCTCGGACACCTCTTCGATGGCCCCCGCGACGCCGTAGCCCGCATTGTTGACCAGCACATCGACCCGGCCAAACCGCTCCAGCGAAGCAGCGACAGCGGCCTCAATCTGCGCGGCGTTGTTAACGTCGAGCGGCAGGGCCAGCGCGCGGTCCGGGTACTTCTGCTCAAGATCGGCGACCTGCTCGACTTTGCGAGCGGTAGCAACGACACTGCCGCCGGCCTTGAGCACTTCTTCGGCCAGCACGCGGCCAAAGCCGGTGGAGCTGCCGGTAATGAACCAGACGCGATTGGAGCGATTTTCAGTCATAGGTCTTGGATGCAACAAACCGGAATATCGACGCGGATGCGATGGAGCAGCGGCAATCGGTCTAAAAGCGCATGGGCGAAGCCGAAGCCTCGCCCATGCCTGGGTCTACTTCTGAACCAGCTCCGGCTGCTCTTTGCCAACCAGCGCCTTTGCCTGCTCGACCACGTGCGCCACGCTGATGCCTAGCTTCTCCATTGCAATCGGGCCGGGGGCCGACGCGCCGAAGCGGTCCACGCCGATCACGCCTCCGTTGTGGCCAATGTACTTGTACCAGCCAAGCGTCGCTCCCGCTTCGACGGCCAGCTTCGGCGTCGTCTCCGGGAAGAGCTTGTCCTTGTACGCCTGGTCCTGCTCGTCGAAGAGCTTGAAGCTGGGCATCGAGACAACCGTTGCGTTGATGCCCTCGGCCTTCAGCTCCGCCGCGGCCTTGAGGATCAGCGAGACCTCGGAGCCGGTAGCGATGAGGATGATGTCCTTGCCGGAAGCATCGAGCGCATACGCGCCGCGCTTCACGCCTTCGGCCACGTTGTACTTCGCCGTGTCGAGCACGGGCAGGTCCTGCCGCGACAGCGCCATGAAGCTCGGGCTCTTGCGCTCCAGAGCAAGCTGCCAGCAGGCCGCCGTCTCGTTCGCGTCCGCCGGGCGGAAGTCGGTGAGGTGCGGAATCAGCCGCAGGCTCATCAGATGCTCGACCGGCTGGTGCGTCGGGCCGTCTTCGCCAAGTCCAATCGAGTCGTGCGTGAAGACGAACAGCGAATGCACGCCCATCAACGCAGCCATGCGGATGGCCGAGCGCGCATAGTCCGAGAACACAAAGAACGTCGAGCCGAATGGAATCAGCCCGCCGTGCGCCGCCATGCCGTTGACCATCGCGCACATGCCGAACTCACGCACGCCGAAGAAGACATTGCGCCCCTTGGGATCGACGTGAAAGCTGGGCGAGTCCTTAAAGATCGTCTTCGTCGAAGCGGTCAGGTCGGCCGCGCCGCCGAACAACTCCGGCACCACACCCGCGATGGCGTTCATCACCGTCTGGCCTGCATTCCTGGTGGCGATGGGTTTTTCAGTCGGGAACACAGGAATCTTCTTCTCCCACCCATCGGCCAGCTTCGCGGAAATGACACGCTCAAACTCCGCCGCAGGCTCGGGATACGCCTTCTTGTACTCGGCAAAGTCCGCGTTCCACTCCTCGTGCTCCTTCTTGCCGCGCGGCTTGATCGTGCCCCAGTTCACGGCCGCCTCTTCGGGCACGTAGAAGGTCTTGTCCTCGGGCCAGCCGAGGTTCTTCTTCGTCGCCTTCACGGCATCCACGCCCAGAGCTTCGCCATGCACCTTGCTGGTGCCGGCCTTCGGGCTGCCGTAGCCGATCACCGTGCGCACCCGAATCAGCGAGGGCCGCGTCGTCTCCGCCTGCGCCGCGCGAATCGCCGCCTCAATCGCCACCAGGTCGTTGCCATCGTGGACCATCTGCACGTGCCAGTTGTACGCCTCAAAGCGCAGCGTCACGTCTTCGGTGTAGCTCAACTCCGTCGGGCCGTCGAGCGAGATCAGGTTGTCGTCATAAAGCACAATCAGCTTGCCCAGACCAAGCGTTCCGGCCAGCGAAGCCGTCTCGTGCGAGATGCCTTCCATCAGGTCGCCGTCGCCGCACAGCACATACGTGAAGTGGTCAATGACCTTGTGCGCATCGCGGTTATACACCGCGGCCAGATGCTTCTCCGCCGTCGCGATGCCGACGGCCATGCCGAAGCCCTGCCCCAGCGGGCCGGTCGTCACTTCAACGCCGGGAGCCTCGCCATACTCCGGATGGCCGGGCGTGTGCGAGCCGTACTGGCGAAACTGCTCAAGCTGCGACATCGGCAGCCCGTACCCCGAGAGGTGCAGCGCGCCATAAAGCAGCGCCGAAGCGTGGCCGTTCGAGAGCACAAAGCGGTCGCGGTTGATCCACTTCGGGTCGGCAGGGTCGTGCCGCATGAACTTGTGGTAGAGCAGGTACGCTATGGGCGCGCAGCCCAGGGGCGCGCCGGGGTGGCCGGAGTTGGCCTTCTGCACCGCATCGACGGCAAGGAAGCGAAGGGCGTTGATCGAAAGCTGGTCGAGGGCGTGCTGCTTGTCTGCTGCTTGCTGGTCGCTCATTTTTTCCTTTTTCTGCATGACCGAGGGCGCGGCGCGTGGAGGCAACGGCCCGGGGAATGTGTGGATTTGGCCTGTCTCTCCCAGTGTACAAGCGGTGCGCCGGTGGACGCACCTCTTCATCGGCCGGAGGACGAGGGCTGAGAAACGTTGGGAGCTATGGAGACTTCGATATTTCTGCCGAGCCAGCGGTCTTCACTCTGGCCAGGCCAGCAAAGCGTAAAGACGAGAGAGCCGGTCTGCCGCTGGGGGACAGAGAGGTTGGCGACAAAGCCAGGGTGGCCGATTGTGTGCGAGTCGGCGTTGAGCGTCGTGGCCCAGTTATCCATAGAATAAACGACCCGGAAGCGGTCTGGGTCCACAATGCGCAGGGTGTAGCCCGCGGCGATGGTCGAAACAGGGCGACTCAGTTGGAAGATTTCGACGTGGTTTTTGAATGTCCGCTTGCCCTCGGACACGGCGTAGCGGTCAGCTACGACAGAGATGCGATCAACCACCTGCCCTTCGACCGCCGAGCAGAGCAGCTTCAGATACTCCGAGTGCGCCCAGACCAGCGGCTGTGCGGAACCAGCCGACCGGCCCAGATACATCCTCGCCGAGGGCAGGTCGTTGTAATCCCACACCTGTTCGGGCAACATCCCACCGGTCGAGCTGAACCGCTCCATCGCCGTGATGTACTGCTTATAAGAATTGCCCGCTGCCAGTTCATAGTGTGCGCGCTCGCCGGTCAACAGCGGCCAGGCGCGGCCCTCGCCCCACCCATCGTAAGGGGAGCCGTCTTTCTTCTGGCCGTAGCCGTCGTGGTTGTATCGCCGCCAGGTGACGCCGTAGGGTGTATTGATCTTCAGCACGCGGTCTACCACCTTCAGCGAATCGACGATGAGCGGGTCGTCGGCGCGGCGGACACCATAACGCACAAGCTCCAGAAATCCGGCGTCGATGACCTCCCTCGCCTCGAAGACACTGCGCTCATCCGGCTCGCGGTTGGCCAGCACCAGACTGCCCACGGGAATCTGGTCGTTGTGGAACGGCTCGCCCGGCGCAGGCGGACGGATACGCATGTAGTGGCGCTTCACGTCCGGATGCAGCACGCCTTCGTTGGTCGTGGTCCACTCGTCCAGGTGAGACTCAATCCAGTCCGCGTAAGACTCCAGAAACTCGGCAAGCTCCTCGGATCCCCGCACGCGCATAATGTCGGCAGCACAGATCAGCCCGGAGATAACGGCAGCCAGCGTCGAGGGCGAGTAGCCCGCGGCCTCCTCCCATCGCTCCTGCTGCGTGACGGGAGCGTAGCGCACCAGAAACGACGCGGCCCGTTCCACAAACGGAAAGATGTCGAAGTTGCCCAGCGCGTCGTGCTTCCACAGCCGCCAGGCCAGCATGATGGGAAACGCAACCTCGTCAAGCTGGATGCCGCACCAGTACGGTGTGCCGTCGATCCAGAAGTTCTGCGCGAAGCTGCCGTCGGGCCGCTGCGTACAGGCCAGATACACCAGCGCGCGCAGTGCCGTGCTGGCGCGTCCGGCGTGCATCACGGGGTCGTTGCGTCCGCAGGCCAGCAGTGCGCTCGCCGTCTGGATCATGTCGCGCGTCCACACCAGGTGATACCCGCCAAGGTCCGAGTCGCCCTTGGACGCGCCCCACGGGATCGACGCCGAAGCGATGAACGCGCCCGAGTAGGTCTTGTCCTCGTGCGTCAGCAGGATGTTGTGGCTCACGCGCGCCAGCTTGCCGCGGTCCGTCGAGGCGGAGCCCAGATGATCCACCGGCGCGGTGCGGTGCCACTGCTCGATGAAGCGGTCGCGGTGCAGCCCATAGGACGTGGCCAGGCTCTGCATCATCTGCGCAATGGCTGCGTGGTGGCCGTCTCCGAATGCGATGGCGACGGTGAACTCGCGGCAGCGGGCAATGTCGATCTCGCCGATAACGGCGATGTTGCCATTGAGCGCCTGGCCGAACTGCCACGTCATCGCCATCTTCTGCGACAGGTTCTGGTAGCCGTCGCTGGTGCCGACGTATCCGCAGGACGAGCGCACAAAGCCGCAGTCCGCACCCATCGCCAGCGAGACGCCGTCCTTCCACGCCAACAGGCATCGCTTGCCCGAAACGTCGATCGAGCGCGCCGAGTTCCCCGCGCCGCCGACGTTCAGGTGCGGGGCCAGCAGCGCATAGCACTTCAACCGCGAGACAACCGACTCTTCCCCATTGATCTTCACGTTCATCATCACGACCGGATGGTGCGGGTCGGCGATGAACTCCTTCGTCACCGTATAAAGTCCCTGGAGATCGCTGGCCGTAACGCGCACCGCCGGGGTGCTCGGATCGATGTACTGAAAGTCGTAGCTGAAGTCGCGCTTCTCTTCGTGAAAGAACGTCTCGCCGTCCGTGAAGAGCAGCTCCATGTCGCGCGTCTGCGGGCGGTCGATCGTGGGGTAATAAATCTCGTTCAGAATGCCGTGCGAGAGCGTGAACCAGACACGGCTCGATGCGGCATAGGCAGTCGAAACCGCATCCTTCTCGCTCGATGTCCAGCGCGGTTCTAATCCGGGAGCGCCGAAGGCAGGACCATCATCGTCGAGCCAACGGTAGGCGGGTGCGGAGTCACTCATAGATTGTTCTTCGACCTCAAGGCGGCGGGCTACATTTAAGGCTCTATCTTGAGTGGATGTCAATGGAGCGGGCTTGGTTGCGTGCGCGTGCGCTATGATTTTGAAGACGCTTGCGAAGACATTCGTGAAGACACTTGCATCGCGCCAGCCGCCGATGGCATCTCACACTAGTGATGCGCCCGGCATAACACCGGCGCGCCAACCATTCAGCACAACGACAGGAGAACGACCGTGGCCTACGAACTACCGCCTTTGCCCTACGACTATGCGGCGCTTGAGCCTCACATCGACGAAGCGACCATGAAGCTGCACCACGACAAGCACCATCAGGCATACGTCACCAACCTGAACGGCGCCGTCGAAAAGCACCCCGATCTGGGCAAAAAATCCGCCGAGGAGCTGCTGAAAGACCTGGCAGGCGTCCCCGAGGACGTGCGCACCACCGTCCGCAACAACGGCGGCGGCCACGTCAACCACACCATGTTCTGGCAGATTATGAAGCCCAAGGGCGGCGGCGATCCCTCCGGCGACATCGCCCAGCAGATCAAGGCCGACTTCGGCTCGTTTGAAGACCTGAAGAAGCAGTTCAACGAAGCCACGGCCAAACAGTTCGGCTCCGGCTGGGGCTGGATCATCTTCGTCGGCGGCAAGCTGAAGGTCGTCACCACGCCCAACCAGGACAACCCGCTCTCGCAGGGCCACTACCCCATCCTCGGCAACGACGTCTGGGAGCACGCCTACTACCTCAAATACCAGAACAAACGCGCCGACTACCTCGCCGCCTGGTGGAACACCGTCAACTGGGACGAAGTCAACAAACGCTTCGCCACGGCCAAATCCCACAAGTAACCCTCAACAATTCCGCACACGCAAAAGAGGGCTGCGCAAGCAGCCTTTTTTGCATTTCCATTCCACAGCGACCTTTCGCATTTCCATTCCGCGGCGACCTTTCGCATTTCCATTCCGCAGCCTTCTTTGCATTTCCATTCCGCAGCGACCTTTCGCATTTCCATTCCGCAGCGAAGCGGAGGAATCCGCTTTTCCTCGAACTGCCACAAACGCACGGGTGCCCCATCCATCGCGCTCTTTGCGATGGGTGGGAAAGTACACTGCCCAACCAACCCACATTTCCATTCCGCAGCAATCTTTTGCATTTCCATTCCATAGCCTTCTTTGCATTTCCATTCCGCAGCGAAGCGGAGGAATCCGCTTTTGCGCCCTTGGTGGAAGCGCAGAGCGTCAGAAACTATGTGAGAACGTGCTGGATCGCAAACAAAAGCGCCAAAGGCGCGCCCCATACCAGCATGGGGCGAAGCCCCATGAATCGTTCATCCCGTAAGAACCGAGGGCTGAAGGCCCGCCCCATCAGGTGCCGGAGAGCAGATTGGACGGTCACTCAGCGGGGCAAAAGGCACAGTCCTCTCTGTCGACACCGTGTTTGCAAAGTGGCCAAAGACGATTGAATTCGCTCACTGCGACGTTGTAATCCTCCTCGCTCCAGGCCTTGCGCCCCGCAGATCGCATGGCCCGATTTGCAGCGTCTTGACTTGCGGCATAGGCGAGTTGGCGGGTCAGCTTTATGCCGGGCATGTCAGCTATTCGCTTTCGAGATCGAGGGTGAGATTTGTGGCCGCAGTCTCCCGATGTCGCGGAGCAGCCTTGAAGGTGACATCGCGGACGTGGAGGGGGCGTTCGAGGCGTTGGGTGCCATCGAGCAGGCCCTTAATGGTGAGCAGTTGGACGCGGGGATATTTGCTGCCATCGGAGGAGGTGTAGAAACCGGCCTCGGCAGCCTCTTTGTGCATGGGTTTCGTTGGTTCGGCGAACGAGATATAGACACCAATCTCGGCGTCTTCGCGGTCGAGGACGCCGCGCAGATCGCGTAACTCAGAGACACCTATGCTCCGTCCGCCTTTGACAGAGAAGATAATTTGTCGCGGGTAGTGGCTGTCTTTCAAACTGCAATTCCGACAAGCACCAATGGAACGCCTGGAACTCCACGGCCTTCCCGAATTAGGTTGTAGAGTTCTCCCTCGTAATAGGCAACGCCGCTTGACATCTGCGCTTGTAGCTCCTTCATTGGTAGTATCTCTATGCCAACGTCAATGAACTTACCAAGATAGCTCGCGATGTGACGTGCAAGCAGATCGTATGTGTCGCGGGGGGACCTTCCGAACTGAATTTCGATGCCTACTCGATCCTTCGCAAAATCCAAAGCCCCGGCTCGCCGTGGTTTCCAACCACAACTCTTCAAACCTCTTCCGATGGCCGCGTTGATTCGGTTCGGCGAGTAGGATCGACGGTTACGTGTCGCGGTTGCTGTAGTGGCCTTCCGGTCACTACCATCTACGGCGACAATTGCCGACTCAATCTCCGCCCACGTGCCAGGCAGATGAACTTGGATGAATTCCAGACCACCCAGATGGGAATGAACCTGCACGATTTTCATTTATCGTTTATCACCTATGACTTCATATTCTCGTCTTGTCCCTTCATCAGTCGTTCCGCTGTTCTGTGCACTGGTATCTCCCCCAGCTACGCGCACGTGCCAGTCCAGTACGTTGGAGTATTCGAGAAAACTTGTAAGTTCGGCAAGTCCACTCTTTTTGAATGTGGGCCGAAAGAGCTGCCGCGTGAACAGGGCGCGTCTGGTCTCGTTTGAGACAATGGAAAACCGGGAGACCTTTGGGTCAGTCAGAAGTATGTCGTTGAAGCGCAGAAGCCCCGAGTAAACTGTGGTCGAGTGTTCCACTTCGAAGAGACCTTCAATTGTCTCGCCGCCGCGCGCTATCCATATCACGTCAATCTCTGACAATATTCCTCGAACCTGGTCAAACCCGGACGGTACGCCGTTTCTCAAGGCAAATCGCTCCGTCAGGCTCCAGTCCAGTCCGCCAGCGTCGCGTTCTGGCACGTACACTCGATACTTCTTGAAATGCCCGATGCCCGCAAGCAGCGTCTGTACTTGTGAGTGGGTGAGGTTCTTCGCCTCACGCAGTAGCGTAGTGTTGAGACTGCGGGCGATGGGTTCCAATCCGACGTAGCCCTCGACGTTGAAACGTCCTTGGCGAGCGACGTAGAGTTCGAGCCCATCATTGCTGGAAAGCAATTGCACTTTATATTGTCCATCGCTTGCCGTTTGCGCATTCCGAAAAATCTCTTCGAAATCAGCGTACGGCACGAACAAAGGCGCCGATCCATCGTCGAGCAAAAAGCACAGAAATGCATTGTGTCCTTCGAGTTGTCGTAGGTCAACTTCGCGGAGCCCGAAGAAAGTGCGGCCGTGTGGATGCACTTTCGAATAGCGAATGTAGATTCGCGCTGCGTCTTCGCCAATTGTGAAGAGCGATTCGCTTCCCCTGATCTTATGCAGCTCACCAAAACGCTTGCGTAGCGCATCGAGGATTCCGAACTTGTGGAGATTTGGCACTTTTCGAGAGATTCGTCAGGCTGTGGTGGCATGAGACGACTGGACTAAGTGCACATGGGGTGCATTAAAGGCCTGATTGCCTGGTAGCTTCGAGTGCGGGCCTCGTCGAAATCGGGCTACGGAAGTGCGCACATCGCCGCCATTTGTTCGCCTCCTGTATGAACTATGTCATTACCGGAGTCGATACGAAAGTGGAAAACTTGGTTCTTTTTACTTAAGTTCCAGTTTGGAAGACCGTTGCTTATTCATGTGACTGATATTTTGAGGACGCGGCGCAGCTCGACGAGGCGCGGGGCCATCATGGCGAGGTAGGCGAGCATGTCGGAGCCGCCGAGCAGGGTGCGGAAGGCACGCATGGCGTCGGCGACGCGGCCACCCTGCTCGACGACCTCTTCGTAGCTGCGAGCGGCCTCTTCGTCCCACTCCCAGGTGTCCTTGAAGGCGGTAATCTGGGCGGCAGAGCGGTGGCCGTCCTTCTCCGCGAAGAGGACGTTGTAGTCCTGGCGGGAGTTGAAGGGCGGGTCGAGATAGATGAGATCGACCGATTGCGCGGGGATGTAGTCGCGCAGGACCTCGAGGTTGTCCCCGTAGTAGAGTTGGTTTTTGTCCGTGGGCATCCGAACTGAGGTTAGCATCTTTGTGCGCGAACGGGGAGCGAGCTGCGTGGGGAGTCCGTCAGACGCTTATAGCTGTTTTCCTGGAGGTAGTGTACGGGAACGCCTTCATCCCCAAGGCAGTCCCGTTTTTTTGTTGTCATTCCCGCAGGGAATCTGCGTTTCGCATCGGCCCGCGCCGGCCTGCACCTGTATGGAAAGTGCTCTCATGCCTCACAAAGAGCAGACAGCGATCAACATCAACGAGGAATCCTGACTGCATCCGATACCTAGTAACCTTGACACACCCGATAGAATGGAATCAGGAAGAGAAAAAGTCCGGCGCGCGCCGGACTTTTTCTCTTTACCCTATATTTGAGGACTAAATCCTTTGTTAGAAGGATTTTACAGGAGCAGCCCCAGTAAACATGAGTACTTCAGCCATATCCCCACACATAAGTCCTTTGTTAGAAGGATTTTGCAAAAAAGTATGGGGGGCGGTGGCTACTCCGGCTGGCTCCGCCTGGGTCTCCGGTTGGCCTGTAGAACCTTCTTCCTGAGCCTGAGCGACTTCGGTGTCACCTCAACCAGCTCATCGTCAGCAATAAATTCGATGGACTGTTCGAGCGTGAGCTGCTTGTGCGGAGACAGCCTGAGCGCTTCGTCAGCCGAGCTGGCCCGCATGTTCGTCAGCTTCTTCTCGCGGACGCAGTTCACGTCGAGGTCGTTGTCGCGCGAGTGCTCGCCGATGACCATGCCCTCGTAGACCTCGATGCCGTCCGGGACGAAGAGGACGCCGCGGTCTTCCAGGCCGCTGAGCGCGTAGATGGTCGTCGTGCCCGCGCGGTCGGAGATGAGCGCGCCGGTCGGCCGCTGCGGAATCTCTCCCTGATAAGGCACGTAGCCGTCAGCGATCGAGTTCATGATGATCGTGCCGCGCGTCTCGGTCAGCATCTCCGAGCGCAGCCCGATGAGCCCGCGCGAAGGGATCTTGAACTCCATCCTCACGCGGCCCGAGCCGTGGTTCGTCATCTTGACCATCTCGCCCTTGCGCGGCCCCAGCCGCTCGATGACGGTGCCGACGAAGTTCTCAGGAATGTCCACGGTCAGATATTCGTTCGGCTCCATGAGCTGGTCGTCGATGCGGCGCGTCACGATCTCCGGCCGCGACACCATCAGCTCGAAGCCTTCGCGGCGCATCATCTCGATCAGCACCGAAAGCTGAAGCTCGCCGCGGCCCAGCACCTTGAAGGTATCCGGCGAGCCGGTCTCCTCGACGCGGATCGAGACGTTGGTCAGCAGTTCCTTGTCGAGCCGCTCGCGGAGGTTGCGGCTGGTGACATACGAGCCCTCGCGCCCGGCAAACGGCCCGTTGTTGACCGAGAACTGAATCGCAATCGTCGGCTCGTCGATCTTGATGAGCGGCAAGGGCGCAGGCGCCTCGATGCTGGTAAACGACTCGCCGATAGTGATGCCCGCGACGCCGGCAATGGCGACGATGTCGCCCAGTTGCGTCTCCGGCGTGTCGATGCGCTTCAGTCCGTCGAAGGTAAACAACTTCGTAATCTTGACGTTCTGGAGCGTGCCGTCCGTCTTCGAGACAGCGACCTCCTGCCCAGTCTTGAGCGTGCCATTGAAGACGCGCGCGATGGCGAGGCGGCCCAGGTAGTCCGAGTAGTCAAGGTTCGTCACCAGAATCTGGAGCGAGCCCTCAGGGTCGCCCTTCGCCGGCGGAATCGTGTTGACGATCAGGTCGAAGAGCGGCTTCAGGTCCGTGCCCGGCTGGGCGAGGTCCATGGTCGCCGTGCCCTGCTTGCCGTTCGTGTAGATGATCGGAAAATCCAGCACGCTCTCGTCAGCGTCGAGATCGATGAACAGGTCGTAAACCTCGTTGACGACCTCCTGCGGACGCGCATCGGGCCGGTCGATCTTGTTGATGACCAGGATCGGCGTCAGCTTCGCTTCAAGCGCCTTCGAGAGTACGTAGCGGGTCTGCGGCAGCGGGCCTTCGGAGGCATCGACCAGCAGCACCACGCCATCGACCATCTTCAGCGCGCGCTCGACCTCGCCGCCGAAGTCGGCGTGGCCCGGCGTGTCCACGATGTTGATTTTGGAGTCCAGGTAATGAATAGCCGTGTTTTTCGCCAGAATCGTGATGCCGCGCTCGCGCTCGAGGTCGTTCGAGTCCATCACGCGATCGGCGACGGCTTCGTTCGAGCGGAACGTTCCGCTCTGGCGCAGCATGGCGTCGACCAGCGTGGTCTTGCCATGATCGACGTGGGCGATGATGGCGATGTTGAAGATGGGCTTCACGGCAACTGCGGTCGAGGTGCTCACGGCGTAAGGTGTCCTGTCTGTGCGCTTGAGGATGGTATTTGGGGGAGAAATGCGCTACTGACTAGTTTAGCTTAGATACGGCAAGAGGCACAGCACTCCATAGCCCCTCTGAGGCCGGACCTGTCGATTAAACACGCTCTACCAGATCGAATAGGAAACTCGCCGCAAGTCTCCTGAGAAGAGGAGGGCTATCCGCCAAATACAAGGCAGCCTCCATTACGGCTTCTTTCCGCGCTACAGGAGTTCTCTCCGCAAGCTCAGGTCAGCGCAGCATCTGCAACAGAGGGGTGCTCTGCGCTTCTGGTAAAGGCAGCCCAAGAATATGGGCAATCGTAGGAGCTACCTGGAGATTTGGAAAGTTGGGCAGGACCACGCCGGGCCTAATCCCTGGACCCGACGCTACAAAGAGCGCGAACATCGCTGGATTCGTGTTCAGATACCCGTGTTGGCCTCTTGCGGGCACCTCGTTTTCGATCTCTCCGGTGTCTCCATCTTCGAAGGCGTAGCCCTGCAATGCTGTCAGCCATAGATCCGGCGCCTGGCTGGTTGTTCCCGTGGCAGGCATACCGAGACGCTGCGCCTCTTTGTTGGAATAGACGTGCTCGACCCCAGGCATCCCAGCGAGATCGTGTGCTAACTCTGAAATTTTCTTCGTCTTGTCTGCGCCACGGACGAAGACATCAGCGTCTCCACCCTCTGCCTTGACCCAAACTGTCCGGGACGATGAGCTGCCAGTATGGTCGAGTCCTTTTTGCTTCAGATACACGTTTGGCCGCACGACGTGACGATACTCCGCGAATCCATGGTCTGACGCAACGATGTAGTTCACCCGATCGCGCAGGCCCATAGCATTCACTGCGGCTACGATACGCGACAGACAGTGGTCGGCATTGGCATAGGCCGCATAAGCCGCAGGAGTCAAAGGGGCATACCGATGCTGCAACGTGTCGGTCTCAAGCAGATGCACGAGAAGCAGGTCCGGCGTGTGCCGTTTGATGATGTCGATAGCGGCGTCGGTCCATATCTGGTCACGCCATGCCGGATTCTTTGAGCTGAAGTGTTCCACTCCTTCGGATGTGAGTAACTGGTCGTGGATCAGGTCCTGGACGATTGGGCTATCCATCGTGGGGTCCTGAGCAAATTGCCACGCAATATTTTTTGCTCCACTAACGGCAACCCAGTCCACCTGCCCAATCGAAAGGCCGTGTTCGGCAGCGATGTCGTACAACGTGGGTGCCTGAACCAAGATACTTTTGTCTACATCCGACTTCATTTGAATGGGGCCGCCATCTTCCGGGACGACGAGCAACCCATTCGCGACAAGATGGTGCCGGCTTGCATCGACGCCGGTGATCAGGGTCGTGTGATTGGGCCAGGTCACGGTTGGGTTGATGGGGATCATCCCCTTCGAGACCGCACCGTCTTTGGCCATCTGCCGCAGCATCGGCATAGGCAGGCTTGGGTCGTCGAGCGCCCGAGCCGGAAATCCATCAATCGTAATGAGGATAACGATGGGCCGGTCCGCTTTGCCGTTCAGCCGCCCTGACTGCGCCAGGGAGCCTACCGAAAAAGCGAAGAAGAGCAGGAATCTGAGGAACTTTGAGGTCATGAATATTCTGCCTGGATCAAACTCATCATCCCTTGCTTCGCCAGGACGCGACTGTTGCTGCAACCGCGGCGAAGCAAGGACTTTTGTTTTTCAGAAGGAGTATCGAGCTGCCACCTGAACGATACGGGGCGACCCTGCGCTGCCAATGACGCCGAACTTCGGGCTGGTGAGCGTCGCCGTTGGATTCCCCAGGTTGACGTGATTGAAGAGGTTATAGAACTCGCCCCGGATCTGCAGATGATGCTCGCGCCAAAGCGCAATGTTCTTGAACGCCGAGAAATCAACATTGGCATAACCTGGGCCCACCAGCGAGTTGCGACTTACATTGCCATACGGCGTGTCCGCGGGAACTTGCGCGAATGCAGCGGTATTGAAATACTCTGCGATCTTTTGCTGCCTGCTGCGGCCGGTAGACAGGTGAGGATTTCCTACCTGATTGGGCCGGTCGTTATTCGTTCCATTCAGGTTCGAATCTTTTCCGGAGGTGATGTTGATCGGACTTCCACTTTGCAGCGTGACGATGGTGTTGAACTGCCATCCACCCAGAATATTGCGCCCGACAAAGCCGTAGCGATGAAAGTTCGGAACGGCATACGAACCGGATGCAACAAAAATTTGAGGAATATTGTTGCTCGATATTCCGCGGTCACGAGCAGGATCGGTGTCGTCAATTAATTGTGTATTCGAAATACTGGCTGGATCGCCGGAAACAATGTCGATCCCCTTCTCCCATGTGTAGTTCGCGAGTACCGAGAAGTTATGCTCAAATCTCCGGCTGAGTGTTACCTGCAGCGCATTGTAGGAGCCGCTTCCAATCGGGGCCAGTTCGTAGATGCCCGCGAATGTATACGTGTTGGGGGTAGGCTGATACGGTCGGCGGCTATTGAGACCTGCTGTTGTAGTACTTGCACCCGGACTGTAGACCGGGGCGTTCTCATTGCGAACGACGTAGGCCTTGCGCGAACTGTTTCCCACATAGGCGATCTGCGCCAGCCAGTGTTTGGCGAGCTGCTGCTCGATATTCAGGTTGTACTCCTCCATGTAAGGTGTGCTGCTATTTCCATCCGGAGGAATCGCTGCGATGCTGGCCCCTGACTGAAAGACGGGATTTTGCGTGCTGACGACATAGGGGAAAGGGTCAGGCGCTGATCCGTATGGGTTGACCAGGTTGGAAGTTTTGCTGAGCGTCAGATCGAGCGCGTTTGGCTGCTGCTGCAGGTTCCCATTATCACCGGCCTCGAAACCCGCATAAAACATTCCGAATCCGCCGCGCAACACAGTTTTGCCGCTTCCGAACACATCGTATGCGAAGCCCACGCGCGGAGCGAAGTCACGCCACTGGGTATGCAGGATGCCCTTTGGAATACCTCGATCGCCGGAGAAGACCAGCCCTATCGGAGCGGTTGGGAAGCGCGTGGATTGCACGTAGGGGATGAAGGTTCCCAGGGGGTTCTGAGCAACCATTGGCATGAATATCTCCCAGCGAAGACCGGCGTTCAGGGTCAGGCGATGCGTCATGCGCCAACTGTCCTGCGCATACAACGCCGGCTCGGGTCCGTGAAAGCGATAGTAGGTCCCGCTGTTCTGCCGGAAGGTGGCAGCCTTCCCCAGCAGAAAGTCGGCAAGGGCATTGCCAGTCGTGCCTCCAGTGAACGTGCTGATGGTGGAGCCTGCAAAGACACCTGTGTCCGCCAGCTTCTTCCACGCGAAGCTGCCGCCCAGCTTGATCTGGTGATTGCCATGAGTCCACATAAAATTGTCGAAGCCTGCCACGGTCTGCAGTGCCCGGTTGTCCTGGCTGCTGCTGCTCGACCCGGCGGAGAAGTATCCGGTGATCGAGATGCCGGGCTGTGTCCGCAATGGGCCACCTTCATGGATCTGACTTCCCAAGTCACTCAGATAGTACTTATTGAATAGATCGCCAATAATGGTGTGATTCAGCGTGAAGGACACATTCAAATTGTTCAGCTTGGATGGCGAAACAATCCAACTGTCGTTCAAGATGATGTTGGTCTGCCCATTGGCCTGGCTGGTACCGCTGTAATTGAGGATCCTGTTGCTGCCGGCGGTCGGCGTCAACGCCAGGCCTCGATGGATGAATATGGAAGCTGAGAGCTTATGGCTCTCGCTGACCTGCACGTCAACCCGTGCCAGCCCCTGGTTAGCCGAGCTATTCGCGCTGGTTATCTGTTGCGGCGTAGCGCCTGTCACCGGATCGGCCAGGGGCACGATCTTCAGGATATTTTGCGCAACAGGGTCCAGCAGATTGGGACAGATCACACCTTGTTTCCCGTTACAGCTGTAGACCGTACCATTCGGCTGCTTCGGGTATTTGGAGGGCGGTAAGGAAGAGAAATCTCCGGCAGCCTGTGCCGGCGTGGGCGTAACGATGCTCGAACTCGTGATGATTGCCGGTGTTGCGATTCTCAAGCCTTCATAGGAAAGAAAGAAGAAGGCCTTGTTGCGAAGGACGGGTCCACCAACATTGCCGCCGAACTGATTCTGCTTCAGCGAAGTAATGCCACTGACAAACTCCTGCCTGGCGTTGAGGTCGTTATTGCGTAAGTAGTCGTAAAGAAGGCCATGAAATGCGTTGGTCCCCGAGCGCGTAACGACGTTGACAACGGCTCCGGGCTGACGCCCGAACTCAGCATCGAAATTGCTTGTGAGGACGTTGAATTCCTGAAGAGCGTCTGGATTGGGGAGGAGATTGCCGGTGTTGCGGTAAATGGACGTGTTGTAGGAACCATCCAGATAAAATGAGTTTTGGTTGCTGCGCAGACCGTTGGTGCTGAAGTACACGCCGTTATAGCTGCCCGTTGCCGCAGTTCCCGTGTAATTCGTGATTCCGGGCGAAAGCAGGACGAGACCATACGCCGATCGGCCATTCACGGGCAGATCCTCAATCGACTTTCTATCGATGATGTGCCCCAACTGTGAATTTGTCGTATCGATTTCCGCTGTTTCAGCCGAAACGGTGACTGACTGACCGACGGAGCCCGGAGTGAGGACAAAGCTCACATGGGCGTTCTCATTGACGCTGATGACCACTCCCGTCTGACGTTGAGAGGAGAAACCTGTGTAGACACAGAGGATCTCATAGCGTCCCGGAACGAGAGCCGGAAAGACGTAGTTGCCGGATTCGTTGCTGGGCACTGTGCGGCTTTCGTGGGTGTCGAGATTCACGGCGGATACCTGCGCGCCGGCTACAGACGCTCCGCTCGAATCCGTGATGGTTCCCGAGACGGCTCCGGTCGTTGACTGGGCATGCAATGGAAGCACCGGCACGACCGCCAGGCAGATGATGCAAACCAGGAGGGCACCGCCTGGCCGACAGGTACGACGATATGCAGCCGGCGAGGCTTTCTGGAGCCTTCTGCTTTTGAGAGAGCGGGGCAATACCCGCTGGATAGCGGCGATCAGATCATGCAACGGTGAAATGATTAAGGACACGACAACCTCCTGGGAGCGACTGCGGATTTTCGTGTTGGATGTACTCTAGCTGTATATACAAGATATGAACTGCAAAGGTCAAGCACCTTTTTGCAATTTCACTGTAGTTGCGCCGGCCCGAAGCGGCTCACTCCATCGTCGTGGCCGGAATCCGCAGGATGGCACTGTAGCGGTCGCCGCGATACACCGAATGCGCGGCCTCGACAGGCAGGTCGTCCGTGCTCCAAAGTGTGCGCGAAATTGCCAACAGGCTGGCCCGTGGTTTGATCTCCAGCAGTTGCGCCTCACGATTGTTCGCCGAGCGCGCTTCAATGACCTCATCCGCCCGGCTTACGCGAATCCCATATCGATCTCGCAACGTCTGGTAAAGGGACAAACGCGAGAAGTCCAGTTTGTCCACACCGGGGAAGCGATCGTATGGAAGACAAATCTCTTCGATCGCGATCGGAAGCCCGTCGGACAGCCGCAAGCGACGTAGCTCGTAGGTTGGAGCATTGGGTGCAATGCCAAGTTTTGCTGCTATCTCGGGCGACGCAGTACTTTTCATAGCAGAGAGAACGCGGGAGGAGGCCCTCATGCCCAGAGCCTGCATCTCTGCCGTGAACCCACACAGATGCGTGATGTCTTTCTCAACACGGGGCTGGCTCACGAAGCTCCCATGTCCTTTGTGGCGGGATGCGAACCCGCGGCCCTTGAGGGCCTGCAATGCCTGGCGCGATGTCATGCGGCTGACGCCACAGATTCGGCTCAGCTCTTCCTCGCTTGGCAGCGGATCGCCCGGGCGCAAGCGTCCCGATTGAATCATGGCCAGAAGCTGGGTCTGGATCTGGAAATACATCGGAGTAAAACTGTTCTTATCCAGCGGTTCAAACTCCCACCGTGCGGGGGTTGTCACTGAGGAAGATTGAGTCCGTGATTGCTTCAGCTTTGGCATGGGCGTTTTCTTGAGCGACCGGATAGAGCCGTTTCAGTATAAGAATAGCGTAGACAATTCGATCTTTCCTCATACAGCATACGTTCCGACTGCGATGCGGCTGTGTAACTCAACCGTTCGCCCTGCTCAACAGCACAATCGCCGCCAGAAGAACAACGATTCCTGAGTACATGAATGTTCTTGCGCGAGCTGGGGCGTGCTTCCACTCTCCCAGGCCAATTCCGATCACATTGGCGAGCAGCAGGCCCACTGCGAGGCTGAGCGGCCATCCAATGGACGTTCCCAGCGCGCCCAAACGGAACGCCGACGCGCCGTAAACGAAGATGCTTCCTCCCCACAAGAGAGCCATCAGCGACGAGAGCGTGTAGAGACGCCATGCGCCCGGCTGGACAAACTTCTTCAGGCTTTGATTTTTGCGGAAGAGGACAAAGCAAAATCCCAGGTTGGCGCATGAACCTGCCGCCAGCATGATCCACCAGATCAAGTTGGTACCGGCTAACTGGCTCAGTCCGGCTGCCCGGCCATAGTCCGCGATGGGCTGAGCAAGGGAGAAGCCGATGTTGAAAACCGCCGAGAGCACGCCTGCCCCAACCGCCATCAGCAAGGCCGTGCGCACGGGACGCGCATGACCGACCATACCGCCCCTCTCAGCGCCGACTCCGCCTGCAGCCTCTCTGACGCGGCCCGCCCAACCGCAGAGCACAATGCCAGCCAGTTCAACAGTGACTGCCGCCATGATCTTCTTTCCTGTGGGCAGGAACAGATTATGAGGTGAGAGCAGCACAATCGGCACCAACGAGCCGAGAGCCGAGCTGATCGCCAACACAAGAGTATTTGCCAGCGAAATGCCGATTGCGCTCACGCTCTGGCCAAACAGGACAGCACCGAATCCCCACGCGAGGCCGGTGAGAATTGCGATCCAGACCGGTACGGCGGGAGCGTGCAAAAGAATCAGCCAGCTTTGCGGAGCAGTGATGGTGAGAATCGCTGCCGGCATCAACAAACATGAGACGAGGATGAACAGCGTCCAGACGTTTTCCCACTCCCACTTGCCCAGAAAACGCATGGGCAGGGTGAAGGCTCCGTTCATCATGCCCGACAGGACCGCTAAGAGCGCGCCTGAGATGACCACATTGTTCATTTCCATCTGTACTCCGTTCGCTGAAAATGTTGATCGGCCGCCCGGTGCTCGCCGTGCGCCGATCGAATCGTCGCAGGCACCGCCAAAGTTCTTTAATGTCTTTTACCTTGCGGTAATATAGTTGGCTATACAATAATACATACCCATGAGCGATTTCACAGCGCATCCTTCCGGAAAACCGCAAAGTCCGCCTGTTGCCTCCAACCTGCAAGAAGGACCGATGGCCGATTTGTTCGAGCAGCTATGCGGCAAGTTGATTGTCTCCTGTCAGGCCTCTCCCGGAGACCCCCTGGAAGACATCGATGCGCTACGGCGGATTGCTGCGTCAGTCGTAAAAGCGGGTGCTTCCGGACTTCGCCTCAATGGTGCAGCACAAATCGCCGCGATACGGCGCGACACCGATCTGCCAATCATTGGGATCGAGAAGAAGTATGGTCCCCAGGGCCTGCGCATCACTCCCGATTTTGCCGCCGCCGCTGCCTTGGCCAAGGCAGGCGCTTCCATCATCGCTCTGGACTGCACCGATTGCGAGTGGACCGATGCGGAGCCATGGCGAGAGATCATCAGGCGGATTCACGACGAGCTCGACCTCCCTGTCATGGCTGACATTGCAACGTTGGACGAAGCCATTGCCGCAGCCGAAGCAGGCGCCGACTGTGTAGGAACCACGTTATATGGATACACCGAGCGAACCAGGAACCACCATACTTTCAGTTGGCCTCTGCTCGCACAACTGAAGCAGCATCTCCGCGTACCGATCATGGCTGAAGGGCACATCTCGACCCCCGAAGAAGCACGACGAGCTATCGCTGGTGGAGCCTGGTGTGTAATTGTCGGATCGGCGATCACGCGCCCCGGTGTCATTATGGGGAATTTCACACAAGCTCTTCAGCAGCCGTCGGGCTCTGCGATCGCCATCGGTGTGGACATTGGCGGCACCTCAATCAAGGCTGGATTGGTACGGGCTGGTGGAGAAGTCTGCTTTGCCACACAGACGTCTACAGAAGCAAGACGAGGCCGCGATGCCATCGCGGCGGGCCTCGTACGCGTCATCGAAGATACGCTGGCCTTCGCGCGTGCTGAGGGGCTTGAACCATCAGGCATTGGAATCGCAACGGCCGGCACGATTGACGAACGGGACGGCAGCATCTTCGCCGCCACCGATAATTTGCCGGGATGGACCGGATTCCCACTGCGCGCCTTTGTGCAGGACCGCTTTCAATTACCGGCTTCCGTCGTAAACGATGCGCAGGCGGCAGCCCTCTCGGAACTTCATTTCGGAGTAGGACGCGGCCTTACGGATTTTGTGGTGATTACGCTTGGTACGGGTGTCGGTGGCGGGATCGTTTCGGCAGGCGAACTTCTGCGCGGGCCACATGGGTTTGCAGGATCCATTGGACATATGGTGATCCACTCGGAAGGCCGGCCCTGCAACTGCGGACGCGGCGGCTGTCTGGAAGCGTATGTTTCTACATGTGCGCTGCTTCGCGAGTATTGCGAACGCGGCGGACCCGTACCGCCGGGCCTGACCGATGATGCTGCTCTCGCCCTGAAGATTAACCAACTTGCGTGCGGAGGCGACAGTACGGCCCAAGCTGCTTATGCGGCGCTGGCCGGGCACCTGGCTGAAGGCCTCGCCAATCTGTTCAACCTGCTGGACCCGCAGGTTGTGATTCTCTCCGGTGGGCTCATCGAAGGCTACGATGCCTTTGTGCCGGATATTGAGAACCGCGTAACAAGGCTCCTCCACTTTGGCAAAAAGCGAAGTCCTCGTTTGCGAGCAGCAACCTCGGGGCGCCTTTCTGGAGTACAGGGAGCGGCCTCCCTGGTGTGGGAATCGGGTTGTTAAAACAGAAGCAGCCGTTGCACAACCACTGTGAGAGGACATGTTCGCGCGTCGAGCGCGTCTTTGAGGGGCTCAAGCTACGTCTGCGCTTCGTGAAGGTGTTCTTGGGGCTGTCAGGAACTTTTATCTGACCGCTTGGCGAGGTTTCGGAGTAAGGCGGTCGATGTGCTGTTCAATCGCAACCGCCAACCGATGGTGGTGCGCTAAGGCAGGAAGTGTTCCCACGCACTCAACATCTGTTCCCAGATTTTGCTGTAAGTATTTGAAAGATATGGTAGGCACGATTGGATTCGAACCAACGACCTCTACCGTGTCAAGGTAGCGCTCTAACCAACTGAGCTACGCGCCTGCGTGTGTTTTCTCAGTCTAAATCGGAAGTGATACCCGAGGCAACACGAGGATGAACTTAGGTTAAGATGAAGTGATCCTGCAACGTGCTGCTCTTGAATCAATTTCGCGCCGCGCCCAATTTGCTGACGCTGATGCGGCTGTTCATCATCCCGTTTTTGGTGATTGAGATTCTGGACGGGCGCTATGACGCCGCGTTCGCGCTGTTTCTGCTGGCCGGCATCAGCGATGCGCTCGATGGACTGCTGGCCAGAACGCTCAAGCAGCGAACGACCCTCGGACAATATCTCGATCCGATTGCCGACAAACTGCTCTTGAGCACCTTGTTTGTCGTGCTCACACATGTTGGGCTGATGCCCCGGTATGTGACCGTGCTGGTTTTCAGCCGCGACCTGGGCATTCTGTTGATTGCGACTCTCTTGTTTGCCACCGGAACGTTGCGCGATTTTCGCCCGAGCCTGTTCGGAAAGCTGAACACGCTGGCCCAGATCGTCGCTCTCGTTGCGGTATTTTGCGAGAAGATATTCACCTCGGCGCATCTCACCGTAGCGCGTGTTGGGCTGGTGCGGGCCATCGCCGTACTGGCGCCGCTCTCGGCCGCACAATATGCCTGGATCGTGTTTCGACGAATAAACGCACCAGAGCAGGGCGCGGTCTAGTTGGCCGCTAATCTTTGGGGGTGTCTTCGAGGTCTTCTTTTTCCTCGATGGCGATGTCGCTAAACTCGGCAGAATCAAACACTTCGCCGCAAGTCTGGCACTCAACAAACTCGACATCTTCCTCGCGGGCGACAATCTTGACGATGGGGTGTTTGCAAGCGGCAGTCATGGGGATAGGCGCTGGATTCTATGGATTTTGCCCGTCTCTCCGTGGCTTGTCAACAGCGTTTTAAGCGGACTTTGCGGGACAAGTTGCCCACGCTCGACGCGATTGAACTCGCCGCACTGTGTTTGCAAACGGCATTGAAGACGACGTAGACTATGTAGGACTGGAATTGTCGGCGTTTGATTCCGGGAGTATAGGGCATGTTGCGTCTGACCAAAAAAGCGGACTACGGGCTGATGGCTCTGAAGTATCTGGCAGAGCAGAAGGGCGGCAGTGCCCATAGCGCCAAGGACATAGCCGAGGCGTACCACATCCCCCCTCAGTTGTTGGCAAAGATATTGCAAACGCTCGCCAAATCCGGGTTGCTGGTCTCGCACGCCGGAACGAATGGCGGGTATGCGCTGTCTCGACCGGCTAAGGAAATTTCGGCGTTCGAAGTGATCCGGACGATCGACGGACCGCTGTTTATCACCAGTTGCATTACGATTCACGGTGCCTGCGACCTGACGAGCACCTGCACCATCAAAGAGCCGTTGCGCAAGGTGAACGACAGCATCAAGGAACTGCTGAGCGGGATCTACATTGCCGACCTGGTTGAAGCAGACGCAGAGCATGTCGGCCCGGGCGCACCGGTTGGCGGTGGCCTGGTAAGCATAGCGATTTAGGACAGGAAACAAGACAAGGATGAGCAGCGATATGAGCAATAACGGAGTAGTGGTTACAGAGTCTTCGACGCCGGTACCGGCGGGTGTGCATCTTCCCATCTACATGGATAACCATGCGACGACGCCGCTCGACCCGCGCGTGCTCGAAGCCATGATGCCCTACCTCACCACGACCTTCGGCAACGCGGCCAGCCGCAACCACAGCTTTGGCTGGGAGGCCGAGAAGGCCGTCGAGGAGGCGCGCGAGCGGATTGCGAAGCTGATTGGCGCAACCTCGAAGGAGATCATCTTCACCTCGGGCGCGACCGAGTCGAACAACCTCGCGCTCAAGGGCATCGCCGAGATGTACCGCGAGCGCGGCAACCACATCATCACCCAGGTGACGGAGCACAAGGCCGTGCTCGACACCTGCAAGAAGCTCGAAAAGCAGGGCTACCGCGTGACCTACCTGCCGGTGCAGGCCGATGGGTTGATCGACCTCGAAGACCTGAAGCGCGCTATCGACGACAAGACCATCCTCGTTTCCATCATGTACGCGAACAACGAGATTGGCGTGCTCCAGCCTGTCCGCGAGATTGGCGCGCTGTGTCACGAGAAGGGCGTCATCTTCCACACCGACGCAGTGCAGGCCGTGGGCAAGGTGCCGGTCGATGTGCAGAAGGACAACATTGACGTGCTCTCGCTGAGCGGTCACAAGATCTACGGGCCGAAGGGAGTAGGCGCGCTCTACGTGCGTCGCCGCAATCCGCGTGTCCAGATCTCCGAGCAGATTAACGGCGGCGGTCACGAACGCGGAATGCGCTCGGGCACGCTGAACGTACCTGGCATCGTTGGCCTCGGCGCAGCGTGCGAGATCGCCGGCAAGGAGATGGAGTCCGAGGCGAAGCGCGAGCAGGACCTGCGCGACTATTTGCGCGGCAAGATGGAGAACGCGCTCGACTACGTCAAGGTGAACGGCAACATGGAGCACCATCTGCCGGGCAATCTGAACATGAGCTTCATCTACGTCGAAGGCGAGAGCCTGCTGATGGGCATCAACGACATCGCGGTCTCGTCGGGTTCGGCCTGCACATCGGCCACGCTTGAGCCCAGCTATGTGCTGAAAGCCCTGGGTCTGGGCGACGACGTGGCACACAGCTCGATCCGTTTCGGGCTCGGCCGATTCAATACCAAGGCTGAAGTGGATTACGTCTCGGACAAGATTATCGACGTGGTGCAGAAACTGCGTGAGCTTTCGCCGCTGTACGAAATGGTAAAGGAAGGGATCGACCTCTCGAAGATTGAGTGGGCGGCGCACTAAATGCGAGAGAACTGGTTGGCTCGCGTCAACGATGCAGTCAATCTCCGTATGCTTCGTGCGGGAGAGGGTTTTGACGCTCTCCCCCGAGCGGTGCAAGTGACAGTGATTGTGGCTTTCCTGGTTTTGATCGTGGTAGCAATGCGTTTTCTTCGGGTTACACCCTTCAGGCGCCTGCACCTCGATCACCGATAACGTGAGCAGCCACCATACAACGTTGGCGCAGCGAAATGTGCCGGAGTATCATCTAAGTAGAGAGACGAGGAACACATTATGGCATACAGCGATAAGGTAGTTGACCATTACAACCATCCCCGGAACGTCGGTACGCTGGACAAGGCTGCCGCCGAAGTCGGTACCGGCCTGGTGGGCGCGCCGGAGTGCGGCGACGTGATGCGGCTCCAGATCAAGGTGAACCCCGAGACCCAGGTCATCGAAGACGCGAAGTTCAAGACCTTCGGCTGCGGCTCGGCCATCGCCAGCTCGTCGCTTGCGACCGAGTGGGTGAAGGGCAAGACGGTCGAAGAGGCGCTTACCATCTCGAACACCGACATCGTCAAGGAGCTTTCGCTTCCTCCGGTGAAAATTCACTGCTCGGTGCTGGCGGAAGACGCAATCCGCGCCGCGATTGGCGACTGGAAGAAGAAGAACAACGTCGCCGAGACGGCTGCTGTAGCGGCGCACTAGTTTTCAAAAGCATCAGGCGACCGCGGACTAGTGCGGAATGCGCGCGGATTTTATCCGTGCATTCCGCGAGTATCCGTGGTCGTTTTGTCAGAGGGCATGAACGATGGCGATGGTGACAATCCAAACGCAGGCGGAGCTTGAGGCGGCCCGGAACCAGCCCGATTCCGGAGAAAAGAAAGACGTGCTCGCCGGGCTGAAGCTGCTGACTGCCGAAGGCCAGGAGCCTCGCGCCAAGGCCGCCATCGAGATTACCGAGAAGGCGCTGAAACGCATCCGCATTGCGATGGCAAAAGAAGGCGTCTCGCCCGAGCATGGCGGTCTGCGTGTGGGCATTCAGGGCGGCGGATGCTCCGGGCTGAGCTACTCGATCCGCTTCGATTCCCAGCCGCGCGAGCGGGACCGCGTGTACGTCTTCGGCGCGGACGTCGAGACGGCGGGCGACCCAACGGGCGGTGCGCCGATTCGCCTGTTCGTCGATCCGAAGAGCTTCCTTTATCTGGCCGGGATGGTGCTGGACTTTGAAGAGTCGCTGATGCGGCAGGGCTTCAACTTCATCAATCCGAACTCATCGAAGAGCTGCGGGTGCGGTTCGAGCTTTTCAGCATAAATAAAATACCCGTAGTCCGCCTCATTCTCTCTGCCGCTACATCGTCTTTGCAATGTCGGGGCCAAGCATCTCCTGCGCACTGGGGGCAGGCTCGTCCGGAATACGTTCGGCCTCCAGCCTGCGCTGTTCGCGCTCGTACTCCGACTCCAGGTGGTTCTCCGTCAACCCCTTCTTCAGGATGGCGAACGCCTCCTCCGGCGTGTCGGCGAACTGAAACAAGTCCAGGTCCGACGGAGCAATCGCGCCCTTCTCGGCCAGCATCTCCAGATTGACGACGTTCTTCCAGTACGAAGCTCCATACACCACCACGGTGATCTTCTTGGCCAGCTTCTTCGTCTGCGCCAGCGTCAGCACCTCGAACATCTCGTCGAGCGTGCCGAAGCCGCCGGGAAAGACCACCAACGCCTTGGCCAGATACGCAAACCAGTACTTGCGCATGAAGAAGTAGTGGAAGTCGAAGTTGAGCGAAGGCGTAATGTAAGGATTCGGATGCTGCTCAAACGGCAGCTTGATGTTCAGGCCGATGGTCTTGCAGCCGGCCTCATGTGCGCCGCGGTTAGCCGCTTCCATGATTCCCGGGCCGCCACCTGAAGTGATGACGAAGCGGTGCCTGCGCCCGGGCAGCGAGGCCGACCACGAGGCCATCATCCCCGCCAGCTTGCGCGCGTCTTCGTAGTAGCGGGCCATCTCGACAGCGGCCTCGGCCAGCCGCAGCTTGAGCGCCGTGGCCTCGCCCTTTTCGATCTCATCGGGGCTTGCCGGCTGTTCGTGCTTCGGAGCAGGTTTGGCGGAGCCTGTGTTCTCCAGCAACTCCAGCGCCGAGTTGGCCTCGTCGAGCGCGCGAAACCGCGCCGAGCCGAAGAACACGACGGTGTCCTGAATGCGCTCGCGGCGAAAGCGCGCCATCGGTTCCTGATACTCGGCCAGAATCCTCAGTACTCGACCGTCGGGCGAGTTGATAAAGTCAGGGTTCTCATACGCCAGCGGCGCGCTCTCCAACTCCTGCAGGTTCTCCTCGTCCATGTTCTCCTGATCCCTGTTTTCCTGATCCATGCCCTGTAATCCGTGTCCTCTCCCGTTATCCGCGATAGTCGCGGTAGTGGATCGCTTCGGAGACGCCGATCCAGATGTCCAGCAGCCCCAACCCGGAGATGATGCCCCGCACCGCGCCGTTGTGCAGAATAGCCGCCAGCCAGGGCCGTGCAAGGATAAACATATTGCGGTCCCACATCTGGTGCCACCACGGCAGCACCGTCACCAGAATGCCCAGATAGACGCAGAACAGCACCAGCACAAACAGTGAGAGCCTCTGTAGCCACACCGGCGCTGTCTTTCTGGCGGGTTCGCCTCGGTTCTCCGGCGGCTGCTCAACCATCGGCTCAGAATTCGGAAATAGTTGTGACTGTCCCGACATCAAACTCTCAAGATTGACACTAGCAGAGCCGCCGCCGGTTGTCTCGCCGCGCCGTCTTGCGCAAACCGCCGTCTTCAATAATGAGAAAATAGAGCTACATGCTCCAACTCTCCGCAGCCGGGAAACGATTCGGCCCCAAGCTCCTCTTTGAAGACGCCAACTGGCTGATTACGCCGAACGAGCGCACTGGTCTCGTCGGCGGCAACGGCACCGGCAAATCGACGCTGCTCAAAGTCCTGGCCGGTATCGAGACGCTCGACTACGGCCAGCTCACCCGCGTCAAGGGCATGACGCTCGGCTATCTGCCGCAGGACGGGCTCGCGCTGCGCGGCAAAAGCGTCTTCGCCGAGTGTCTCTCGGTCTTTAACCACCTGCACGCGCTCGAGCGCGAAGCCGAAGATCTTACCCACACGCTCTCTACAGCCGATCCGAAATCCAAAGAGTATGCAGCCGCCGCGGAGCGATACTCCGACATCGCTGACCAACTCCACGTCCACGACATCTACACGCTCGACGCGCAGGTAGGCGCGGTGCTCGGCGGGCTGGGCTTCTCGAAGGAAGACTGGGAGCGCAAGACCGAAGAGTTCTCCGGCGGCTGGCAGATGCGCATCGCGCTGGCCAAACTGCTGCTGCAAAAGCCCAGCCTGCTGCTGCTCGACGAGCCGACCAACCACCTTGATCTCGAAAGTCGCAACTGGCTGGAGAATTATCTCCACGACTATCCCAACGCCTTCATCCTCATCTCGCACGACCGCTACTTCCTCGATGTCACGGTCAACAAGACCATCGAGCTATGGAACAAGCGGATGCACACCTACCACGGCAACTACGAGAAATACGTTACGCAGAAGGAAGAGCGCCGCACGCAGTTGATGAATGCGTACAAGAACCAGCGCGACCGCATCGAGGCGCTCGAAGCCTTCATCAACCGCTTCCGCTACCAGGCGACGAAGGCCAAGCAGGTGCAATCGCGCATCAAGGAGCTGGAAAAGATCGAACGCATTGAAGTGCCGGAAGAGGAAGCGACGATTCACTTCACGATTCCGCAGCCGCCCGCTTCAGGCCGCACCGTGATCGAGACCCAGAACCTGCGCAAGGTTTATCCCACGCCCGACGGCGGCGACAAGCTGATTCTCGACAACCTCAACTTCACCATCGAGCGCGGCGACCGCATCGCGCTGGTCGGCGCGAATGGCGCGGGTAAATCGACGCTCATCCGCCTCCTCAGCCAACAGGAGGAGCCGACCGGCGGTGAGATCAAGCTCGGGCACAACGCGCTCGTGGATTTCTTCGCGCAGGACCAGTACAAGGTGCTCGACCCCGCCGCCGTGATGCTCGACGACATTGCCGCCGCCGCACCCAAGGTTCCGGTCGTCGAGCTGCGCTCGCTGCTCGGCTGCTTCATGTTCTCGGGCGATGACGTTTTCAAGAAGCTGGGCGTGCTCTCGGGCGGCGAGCGCAACCGCTACGCCATGGCCAAGATGCTGGTCTCTCCGTCGAACATGCTGCTGCTCGACGAGCCGACCAACCACCTCGACCTGCGCGCCAAAGACGTGCTGCTGGACGCGATCAAAAACTTTACCGGCACGGTACTGTTCGTTTCGCACGACCGCTACTTCATCGACGGGCTGGCCACGCGCGTCTTCGAGGTCGAAGACCGGCGGCTGCACATCTACCCCGGCAACTACGAGGACTATCTGTGGCGCAAACAGGGCGGCCCGGAGAAAGTCACCGAGCAGATCACGCAGTCGCTCGCGCCGCCGCCGCCTGCACGGACGCCGGAACCGGCACCGGCAGTCCAGACTGCGCCTGCCAAGCGTCTGAACCCCATCAAGCTGAAGCAGCTCGAAGACCGCCTTCGTTCCGCCGAGGAAGAAATCGCGCGTCTCGAATCGGCCATCGAAGCCGCCGAAGAGCGCCTCGGCCACTTCACCTCAGCCGAGCAATCGCAGCACGACGCCGCAGAGCTGGACGCTCTGCGTGAAAAGCGCACTGCGGCGCTCGCGCAGTGGGAAAACTTCGCCCTGGCACTCGAAGAACAGCACGCCTGAGAGCTTGCAGTACGTTCAGGCAGATTGGAGGGCGGCTTCGATGCCTGAGTTGACCTCGGCCTGGGCAAACTCGGCGGCGACGCGGATGCCGTTCATCACGGCCTTTTCGTTCGATGAGCCGTGGCCCACAATGCAAACGCCGCGCACACCCAATAGAGGCGCGCCACCGTACTCGGAGTAGTCGAGACGCTTTTTGAACTCGGCAAAGGCGCGGCGGCTGAGCAGCGCGCCCACCTGCGAGGTCACGGTCGATTTGAGCGACTCACGCAGAGAGTGACTCATCAGATGCGCGCAGCCTTCGATGGATTTGATGGCCACATTGCCCACGAAGCCGTCGCAGACCGTCACATCCGAGTGGCCGTTGAAGAGGTCGCGGCCCTCGACGTTGCCGATGAAGTTGATGTTTGGCACGGCCCGGAGCAAGGGCAGAGTGTCGCGCGTGAGCGAGTTGCCCTTGGACTCCTCCTCGCCGATGGAGAGCAGGCCGACACGCGGGTTGGCGATCTTGAGGACGTTTTTGGCGTACATATTGCCCATGACGGCGAACTGGACGAGGTTATCGGGATCGCAGTCCACGTTGGCCCCCACGTCGAGCAGCAGCGAGGGCACCCCGCGCGAGGTGGGCATGATGGTGGCGAGCGCCGGACGGTGGACCCCCGACAACATGCCGAGCACCATCTTGGCCGTAGCCATGGCCGCGCCCGTGTTTCCTGCGGTGAAGAATCCGGCAGCCTTGCCTGGCCCGTGGGTGGACCCGGAGACAAGCCCTTCGCGTACCATGCGCAGCCCAACGCGCATGGACGAGTCGCGCTTGGAACGGACGGCCTGGGCGGCCTTGTCGTCCATGGTGATCCACTCGCTGGCCGGGACAATGAAGACCGGATGACGCTGGCCGCGCAGCGCCTGCCGGAGCAGCGGCCGCAGCTTGTCTTCAGGGCCGACCAGGTGGACGCGAACGTCGTACTGACGGGCAGCAAGGACAGCCCCGCGAACCTCAGGTTCGGGGGCCTTGTCGGAACCCATCGCATCTACAACGATGTCAGTCGGCATCAGCGAATCGTAGCAGGGTTTGGATTGCGTGAGTTAGCTGACGGCTTCCTTCGATGCCAGCACGGAGCGTCCCTTGTACTCGCCGCACTTCTTGCAGGCGCGGTGGGGCAGCTTGCGCTCGTGGCAGTTGGGGCACTCGGAGAGGCCCGTGGGGGTAAGGAAGTCGTGGCTGCGGCGCTTCGCGGTGCGTTGCTTGGAGTGACGCCGTTTCGGATTAGGCATTGCAGTTCCCTTTCAATGACCGCACGGCGCATAGGCGCAACTCGCGGCAAAACCTGATTAGTGCTTCGGCTCGAGCTTTTCGGCCAGACCGGCGAGCGCATTCCATCGCGGGTCGGCGGGTGCCGCATCGCAGGAACATTTCGCCTGATTCAGGTTCTGACCACAGCGCGGGCAAAGCCCTTTGCAGTCTGGCGCGCAGAGAGTACGGCTGGGCAGGGAGAGCAACACCTGCTCGCGCACCACATCTTCGAGCAAAAGACCGCTCTCTTGATAATACCCGATTTCGGTCTCGTCCGGGGTGATCGCGTGCTCGCCTGCCTCCGAGGAAGCAGAACTGGGCCGGAAGATAAGATCGAAGTCGCCCTCAAGCGGCACCTGGACCGGTTCCAAACAGCGCGCGCAGAGAATCTCGAACCCAGCCGAATAATGGGCACGCAGGCGGATGTCGTTGATGTCCTGAACGCCGCGACCGTGGTGGTCAGCAGCATGGTGCTCAACGATCAGGTCGGCCTGACCTTTGACCGGCAGAGGGGTCGTCTGGCGGACGTCCGGGGCATAATCAAGCGCACCGGGAGCGATAATCTCGTCGAAGTGGAGAGGCTCATCGACCAGTTGGAGAGGGGTAATCAGCACATATTTAAGGGTAGCAGGTTGGAGGGGAGAGGAAAACTCACCACTCGCCCAATGCCTCCGTATGGCCGGTGAGGCTGACGATTTCGATCTTCTGGAAGTGGAAGGAGATCTCGTGCAGGTTGCGCGTATCCACCAGCGGGCCATCCTGCTGATTGACCTGCACCCACTGCCGCGCGGCAGCAACAGTGGCATTCGTAAGCCTGATCGTGTGGTCGAGCGACTCGGTGCCGTCGGAGAGCGGCAGGAAAAACTCAAAGAGCACCGAAGACAGAACCTCACCCGCATAGGCTGCCTGATAAAACTGCGGCGAGGCTGGCCCCCACTGCTTGGTAAAGACGACAGACTGCTGCTCACGTCTGCCGGAGCCTGCTCCGGCAGACGCATCGTTGGCCTCGATGAGGCCGTAGCTGAAGGCTACGCCGGGAATCTTATTGGCGATCTTCGTCGAGAGTGTCTCGCCTTTGAAGGTGCCCTGAGTAGTGCCAACGACGGTCGCGTAGAACTGAAGTGTCATGCTGTCTCCCCGGCCGGAGCCGCGCGAGGGGCGACGGTAAATCGCCCCTCATTCTTTAGGATGCTGCGGCGCGAGTGCAGGTAATAGATGCTATTGCTTATCGAAGACGTAGGTCACATCGAACTCGCCGAGGTCGAGCGAGTAGTGCGTCTGGCGCGTAAGCATCTTGCCGTCCGCCGAGAGCGTGTAGACCGAGTGTACGGTGCCGTTGGAACCCTGATAGCTCATCTTCTGGTCCACGACCAGCGTCGCACCCTGCCACTGCGCTTTGGAGGCGAGGACTTTAAAGACGGCGTCGGCGGAAAAAGCCCCGGCCGGCGTTGCGGACTCGGCCCCGCCGATGGTGACGGGGAGCAGGTAGGTCTGCTTGCCGGTGTTGTCGCTATCGTTGGCGACAGCGAACTTCAGGTCGTTGCCGTTCTCGATGATGATGTCGGTCTCGCTGTTCGGTGGGGGAACCTGTCCGAAGTCGCTCTTCGCAATGTCGAGCCTCCATGCACCGGAGAGGTTCGGCGCCGTGACGGCAGCGGTCGTCGTCGCTGGAACGGGCGATGGAGCGGTAACAGGCGTGGTCTGGGCTGGAAGCACGGAAGCGGCGGCAAGCAGGAGAGCGGCGGGAATGAATCGGGTCATGGAACCTCGGCGTTCGTTTGAGATAGACGCAATGCCTGGAACGGGGCGAAGCGTGCGTTTCGGCCCGTCCAGCATCATACGGCACGGCGACTGGTAGAGTTCCGCTCAAACGATTTTTGAGTCGTAACACTGCTGACACTGCGTTGTCAGGATGGGATATGTACTCTCGAAGCGTAGCCGAACTGAATCTGAATTGAGGATGGATTGCATGAAGATGACGCAGCTTTTTCTGGATGAGTTGAAGCGCGAAGCCACAGGAACACGGAAGACGCTGGAGCGCGTGCCGGAGGGCCACAACAACTGGAAGCCGCACGAGAAGTCGATGCCGCTTGGGTATCTGTCCTCGCTGGTTGCCACGATGCCGACGTGGATTGACTACATGATCAACCGCGACGAGCTGGACTTCGCGCCCGTAGGCGGGAACCCCAACAAGCCTCAGGAGTGGACGACGCGAGCGGAGCTTCTGGCCCGCTTCGACGAGTCCCTCGCCAAGGCACAGGCCGCGCTCGCAGGCACCACCGACGAGCACCTGATGACGACCTGGCGGCTGAAGGCGGGCGGGCATCTCATCAGCGAAGACCCCCGGCACATCAACATCCGCCACGGCGTGATGAACCACTGGGCGCACCATCGCGGCCAGTTGACGGTATATCTGCGACTGAACCAGGCGACTGTCCCGGCGCTCTATGGGCCTTCGGCGGACGAGATGTTTTAGCAGGGTCACATCGAACCCAACCCCCGACAACCGGGTGCCCCATCTTCGCGACGGTTTCATCGTCGCTAACGTGGGGCAATTTTCGCGGAGGCGAAGATTCTCGCGCTTCACGCTACAAAACGCATTTCCCGCACGAACCCACCTTCCAGGCAGCGGAAAACTCACATCTGTGCTCTGGGTGGGAGCGCAGGGCTTCAGCCCCGGGTCTTTCTCCTTTTGCCACGGGACATACCTTATCCACTCCCGGATTCACTCGTGAAAGAGCCGGATGCCCGCAACACCTGCGGCTCCGACTTCGATGCAGCTTGAGGCGTTCTCCAAAGTGATTCCGCCCAGCGCGTAAACCGGGACCGGCGCGGCCGCGGCGCAGGCTTCACGAAGAGCTTCGAGGCCTGCTCCGGCAGTAATCACTTCGCCCATGACGGTCTTGCCGAAGACCGGGGCGAAGAGGATCGCATCTGATCGATTTGTACTGGCTCGTCTGACTTCATCGAGCGTGTGGCAGGAAACAGAGACAAACGGCGCGGGGCGTCCTGCTCCAGCGTAGAGCTGGCGAATCTGCACGGGCGTGAGGCTGCCAGGAGCGGCGGTGAGATGGACACCGTGCGCGCCGGTGGCCACGGCCACGTCCGCCCGCGAATTGATGAGGAGCTTCGTTTGCGAGGCGGAGATGACGGCGAGGATGCTTCGCCCCAGGCTGGCCAAAGCGCCTGCAGGGAGGTCCTTTTCGCGGAGCTGGATGAAGTCGATGCCCTCGGCAGCCCAGCGGACACATTGCTCGACCAGCGCCACCTGCCGCCGGGCTTCATCGCCGGTGAAGAGCGCGCGGCTGGTAATCGCGTATCGGATCATCGCCTTTTGAGTGTACTTATACGCCGAACAGAGGCGTATGCTCTCTGTGTTAGTTTTTAGGCTGCGGAAGTTCAGAAAATGATGGACGATAACCGGCCCTCACGACAGCGATTGAGGGGCCGATAACGATAAGACACCGTCACGCAAGCGTTTGGCGGCGTCGGATGAGCCAGTGGATATATGAGTAATGTTTACGATCTGATCGTCATCGGGTCCGGCCCCGCCGGGCAGCGAGCGGCGATCTACGCCTCCAAGCTGGGCAAAAGAGTCGCGCTGGTGGAGATGCGCGAGATGGTGGGCGGCGTCTGCATCAACACCGGAACCATCCCCTCGAAGACCATGCGCGAGGCCGTGCTGCACCTCTCCGGCTACAACTACAAGTCGATCTATGGGATGAACTACCGGGTCAAGGAAAAGATCACCATGGCGGACCTCGCCTTCCGCGTGCAGCACGTGATCAAGACCGAGATCGACGTGACCGAGGCACAGCTCTCGCGCAACAACATCGAGATGCTGGTCGGCGTGGCCAGCTTTGAAGACGCAACACACGTCAAGGTGACTAACTCGCGCGGCACGCAGGTCTACGAGGCAAAGAGCGTGGTCATCGGCACCGGAACCAAGCCAGCCTGCTCGCCAAAGGTGCCGATCAACGGGCACAGCATCATCAACAGCGACCTGGTGCTCGATCTGGTGAACCTGCCGAAGACGATGATCGTGGTAGGCGGAGGCGTCATCGGCGTCGAATACACATGCATGTTCTCTGCGCTCGGCGTGCGTGTCACGCTGATTGAAAAGCGGCCTCATCTGCTGGAGTTCGCCGACCAGGAGATCGTCGAGGCGCTAAGCTACCATCTACGCGACTCGCGCGTGACCATGCGGCTGAACGAAGAGGTGGAGTCGGTCGAAGAGATGCCCGACGGCACCGTCGTCGCCAACCTTGAAAGCAAGAAGAAGCTGCAAGGCGATGCGCTGCTCTACGCCGTTGGGCGGCAGGGCAACGTGGACGAACTGAACCTTACCGCTGTCGGCATCGAGGCCGACAAGCGCGGACGCATCCCAGTGGACAAGGACTTTCGCACCAAGGTGCCGACCATCTTCGCCGTGGGCGACGTCATCGGGTTTCCTTCGCTGGCCTCCGTCTCGATGGAGCAGGGGCGCGTGGCGGCAGCGCGCGCATTCGGCGACGAGCGGCTGCTCTCGAACCCCGGGCTCTATCCCTACGGCATCTATACGATCCCCGAGATCAGCTTCATCGGCAAGACCGAGGAGCAGTTGACCGAAGAGGACGTGCCCTACGAGGTGGGCGTGGCCTACTACCGCGAGATTGCGCGCGGACAGATTCGCGGCGACACGACCGGGCGGCTCAAGCTGATCTTCCACCGGCTCGACCACTCGATCCTCGGCGTCCACATCATCGGCGAAGGTGCCAGCGAGCTGCTGCACATCGGGCAGGCCGTCATGGCGCTGGGCGGCAAACTGGACTACTTTGTCGATACAGTCTTCAACTATCCAACGCTGGCGGAATGTTATAAAGTAGCTGCTTTCAACGGCTTGAACCGTGTAAGCAAGATCGAGTAGCAACACGGCGGGAAGGCAAGGCAGGCATGGCAAAGACGATTGGGGTCACGGTTTCGGAGCGGATTTCGGCTGCGCTTGTGGTCGATCACAAGCTGGTGGGATCGCTCTATCGCTTCCCGGAAGACCACGACGAGGTAGACGGCCTGGTCGAGCTGCACGCCGACGGACTGGTCCACATGATCGCCCGCCAGGTCCTGCTGGCCGCCGCCGGAGCCAAAGACATCGCCGCCGTGGGCGTCGCGGTGCCGGGCCTGATTAAAAACGGCGTCGTCGAAGAGGCCCCGAACCTGCCGCAACTGAAGGGTGCCAAGATTCAGGACATGCTGACTGCACAACTGAAGGAGCAGGGACTGGAGACCTCCGTCACCGCGGTGAACGACGCCGACGGCATGGCCGCCGGACTGGCCTCGCGCCACGGCAAGCTGGACAGCATGATCCGCGTATGGACGCTCGGCACCGGCATCGGCTACGGGCGCTATCCCTTTGCGCCGGGCGTGTGGGAGGGCGGCCACACCGTCGTCACGCTCGACGAAAAGGAGCGTTACTGCGGCTGCGGCGGGCGCGGGCATCTGGAAGGCATCATGGGCCACCGCGCCATGCGGCTGCGCTTTCTGGATATGGAGCCGGAGGAGGTCTTCGAGGCCGCAAAGAAGGGCGACCCGCGCTGCGTCGAGTTCAAGAAGCTCTGGCACCGTGCGCTGGCCGCAGCCACCGCTACCTCGATCCACATGAGCGGGCCGAGCAAGGTCTATCTGACGGGCGTCAACGCCCACTTCCTCGAGCTTCCGCTTCTCAAGGAGTACATGCGCGAGATGGTGAAGATGAGTCCGCTGCAAAGCTACTCGCTCGAGATCGTCGAAGACCTGCCGGAAACGCGCGTCATCGGCGCAGCCGTCTCAGCCGAACAGGCCGCCGCGCTGTAACCACACCTCCACCCGATCCCTGAAAAACGTTAAACTGAATCAATGCCCCAAAGCCTTTACGCAAAGTGGATGTATGCCTGGGAGACTGCGCTCACCACACGCGACACCAACCGCATTGTCCGTCCGCTGGAGTGGGGCTTCGACTGGCTCGAAGACTTCAGCCCGCTTGCCGCCGACAGTACAAACGGCGACGGCTTCGAGCGCATGACCGCCGTCAACGCCGACATCGTGCGCCGCGCCGATGAGTTCTTCAGCTACCGCACGCCGGAGGACTTTCGCCTCGAACGACGTCATCCCGAACTCTTCCCAACCAACGTCCGCCCCGAAACGCTGGCGCAGGACGCGGAGTTGAAGCGTCAGGCCGAATCCGGCGAATTAGACGAAGCGGAGTTTCTACGCTTCACCTCGGCCGTGCGCACGCGCTATCCGGAGAACGACCAGGTAAATGCGCGCTGGTATCCCGCTCCGGAGCCCTCAGCCAAAGAAAAAGCCAAGCAGCAGGGCAAGCCCAGGCAGGCCATCGTCGTCATGCCACAATGGAACGCCGACGCCTTCAGCCACAACGCACTCTGCACGCTCTTCAACCGCTTCGGCATCTCCGCGCTCCGGCTCTCGAAGCCCTACCACGACATCCGCCGCCCGTCCGAACTGGAGCGGTCCGACTACGCCGTCAGCGCCAACATCGGCCGCACAACCGAAGCCTGCCGTCAGGCCGTCGTCGATGTCCGCAGTTGTCTCGACTGGCTCGAGCGACAGGGCTACGAGCAGTTCGGCGTGCTCGGCACTTCGCTCGGCAGTTGCTACGCCTTCATCGCGGCGGCCTTCGACGCACGCCTCCGCGTCTGCGCCTTCAACCACGCCTCCACATGGTTCGGCGACGTGGTATGGCAGGGCCAGAGCACGCGCCACATCCGCGCCGCATTTGAAGATGCTGGACTCACCCAGGACCAGGTGCGCGAGATCTTCGCCATCGTCAGCCCCATGTCGTACATGCAGCGATTCGCGGCCAACCCCAAGCGCGCGCTCGTGGTCCACGCGACCTACGACCTCACGTTCCCGCTCGAATTCTCGCTCGACGTACTGAAAAACTTCGACGCGCTCGGCATCGACCACGTCTCGAAGGTGCTTCCCTGCGGCCATTACACCACCGGCGAGACGCCTTATAAATTCCTCGACGGATGGTATCTGAGCTCGTTCGTGTACCAGTCGTTCAAACGCCTTGCCGCCGAGAGGCCTAACACCGATTTGCACCGATGACATCGATTTAAAAGCGACCGCGGATTTGCACGGATAGCACGGATGAAAAGCGGATTCCTCCGCTCCGCTGCGGAATGACAATGGCGGAGGCTGCGGAATTGAGTGAGGAGCCTACCCGCGAACATCCGTGTCAATCCGTGGTCATCGTTTTAAGAGTCGGTGCAATCGGTGTCAATCGGTGTTAAGCCTTCCCCCTCAGCCATGACATAGAATGACAGTATGCCCATTGATCTGAATGCCTCCCTTTCTGCCGCTGATCCTGACGTTGCCCAGCAGATTGCCAGTGAAGTCAACCGCCAGCACGAGGGGCTGGAGATGATTGCGTCGGAGAACTTCGTCAGCCGCGCCGTGCTCGAAGCCGCAGGCACAGTTTTCACGAACAAATACGCCGAAGGCTATCCCGGCAAGCGATACTACGGCGGCTGCGAGCACGCCGACGTAGTCGAAAATATCGCCCGCGACCGCGCTAAGCAGCTCTTCGGCGCTGAGCACGTCAACGTGCAGCCGCACTCAGGCTCGCAGGCCAACGCCGCTGCCTACATGACACTGCTCCAGCCCGGAGACTGCCTCCTCGGGCTGGACTTGGCGCATGGCGGCCACCTGACCCACGGCCACAAGCTCAATTTCTCGGGCAAGCTCTACCGCATCGTCGGCTACCAGGTCCGCAAGGACACCGAAGTGGTCGATTACGACGAGCTTGAGAGCATCGCCCTGCGCGAGAAGCCGAAGGTCATCGTCGGCGGAGGCAGCGCCTATCCGCGCCAGTTCGACTTCCCCCGGATGCGCGCCATCGCCGACAAAGTCGGCGCATATCTGATGATCGACATGGCGCACTTTGCCGGCCTCGTCGCCGGCGGCGTCCACCCGTCGCCCGTGCCCCACGCGCACGTCGTCACCACCACCACGCACAAGACCCTGCGTGGCCCGCGCGCCGGATTGATCCTCTCGAAACAAGAGTTCGCCGCCGGAATTGACCGCAGCGTCTTCCCTGGCCAGCAGGGCGGCCCGCTGATGCACATCGTCGCGGCCAAAGCCGTCGCCTTCAAAGAAGCCCTCGCGCCCGAGTTCGCCGACTACTCCAAACAGATCGTCTCCAACGCGAAGGTGCTGGCTGCCGAACTGGCAGTCGCAGGCTATCGCATCATCTCCGGCGGAACCGACACCCACCTCATGCTGGTCGATGTCTTCCAGAAGGGCATCCTCGGCTCCGAGGCCGAAGCGGCCCTCGGCGAGGCAGGCATCACCGTCAACAAGAACGCCATCCCCTACGACACCAACCCGCCCATGAAGCCGAGCGGCATCCGCATCGGCACCCCGGCCCTGACCACACGCGGCATGAAAGAAGACGAGATGCGCGTCATCGCCGGCTGGATCGCCCAGGCGCTCGAACATCGCAACGACCCCGGCAGGCTCAAACAGATACGCGGCGAAGTTTTGGCACTCGCCGAAAAATTTCCGTTGTATAGTTGGCTCCGCAAGTAGTTCGAGCGTCTGTACCAACAGAGATACAGACGTGACCCCGGGGGGACAACTATGGCGATGGAGGTCATCGCGTGGCTCATCGCGCTTCCTCTGCTGGGAACCGTGACCGGTCTGCGCACCTTCACGCCCCTGACCGTGCTCTGCTGGTTTGCATGGACCAGGGCGCTGCCGCTGGACGACACCTGGGCCTTCTGGGCGGCAAAGCTCCCGGTCGCGATCCTCTTCACCGTGCTGGCCGTCTGCGAGTTGGTCGCCGACAAGCAACCCTGGATTCCCGACCGCACGCGCCCGTTCTCGGTAGCGACGAAACTTGTGCTGGGCGGGCTGTTGGGTGCCATCGTTGCTACAGGACTCAATGGGGCAGCGATTGAGGGCATCATTCTCAGTGTGCTCGGCGTGCTGGTGGGCACCTACGGAGGCTTTCTCATCCGCCGCGATCTCGTCCAAAAGGCCAACTGTCAGGACTGGCAGGTCGCCGTGACCGAAGACGCGGTAGCCGTTGTCTGCGCCGTCGTGGCGATGGCTGTCGTTTCGTCGTAAGGAAACTGTCTCGGCTTCGTTAAGGGCACGGCTTCAGACTCTGGGTGAGAACTCCGAAATTTAGCTGTTTTGCTTAAGGGCACGGGTTTACCCGTGCCGTAAGTGCCTCATTTTCCGTTGGGGCTTTAGCCCCTGAGGTACGCTTTCCTCGACTCAGGCGAGTTCTCGCACAGTCTCTTCAGCCGTGCCGCAACCGCTTCGATTCAAGGAGGCTTTAGCCTCTGAGGGCAGCTTCGCGGACTGATGCAGACCTCCCGTAAGTCATTCATAGATAGAATCTTCTACCACGGACCCGCTGCACTTCGACGGCGTCTCTCAAGCTGTGAGACCATCATTATCAGGCAATCGCTATGGGCACAGAGCGCGTAAAAGTAACGGTTGGGGTCTCGGGGGGCATTGCGGCTTATAAGGCAGTAGAACTGGTGCGCCTGCTCCAGGACGCCGGGCTCGACCCGCACGTTGTCATGACGCGGGCCGCCGAAGAGTTCATCCGTCCCCTGACCTTCGCCGGCATCTCCGGGCACAACGTCATCACCAGCCTTTGGAACGAGCGCGCAGGCGCCGGGGCCGACGCGGAAGAGGGCGCGGTCTCCGCGATGGAGCATATCAACGAAGCCCAGACGGCACGCCTGCTGGTCGTCGCCCCCGCAACAGCCGACATTCTCGCAAAATTCGTCCATGGCTTGGCCGACGACTTCCTGACGACGATGTTTCTCGCCACCAATGCCCCGGTCATCGTGGCCCCATCCATGAACGTAAATATGTGGCAACACCCGGCAGTCCAGGCAAACATTGCCACGCTGCGCGCACGGGGAGTGCGTGTGGTCGAGCCCGGCAGCGGCTATCTGGCCTGCGGCATGGTCGGCGGCGGCAGACTGGCCGAACCGGCGGCGATTGCGGCTACAGTCGCGGAAGTCCTCGCCCAGACCGCAGACGCCAGCGGCAAAGACGACCTCGCCGGAGAAACCATGCTGGTGACGGCCGGAGGCACGCGCGAGCCCATCGACCCGGTGCGCTTCATCGGCAACCGCTCCAGCGGGCGGATGGGCTACGCACTGGCCGAGGCGGCTAGGAAGCGCGGGGCGCGGGTCATTCTGGTCAGTGCGCCGACGTCCCTGCCCGTGCCTGCCGGGTGCGAGGTCGTCCCCGTCGTAACCACCACCGAGATGCGTCAGGCCGTCATCGAACGGCTTTCCGAAGCAAGCGTTGTCGTGATGGCGGCAGCGGTCAGCGACTACCGTGCCAAAGACATTGCGGAACAAAAGCTCAAGCGCACCGGCACGCGAACCCTCGAGATGGAGCCCACCGAAGACATCCTCGCCGAAGTGTCCGCAAGACGATGCCCCGGAACGCTGGTGGTCGGCTTTGCCGCCGAGACGGAGCACGTCGTCGCCAACGCCCGCGCCAAGCTGGAGCGCAAGGGCATCGACGCCATTGTTGCCAATGACGTCTCTTCCACCGAAACCGGCTTCGACTCTGACCGGAACGGCGGTAGCTTCCTCACCCGCGACGGCTCTATAGAACTTCCCTCAATGAGCAAGACGGAGATGGCCAGGCGCATCCTCGACGAAATCGCACGAATGCGGGCAGCGGTCCGTAGTAGATAGAAGTCAGCCGCAACGATGCCAAAATTCGATGGCCTCCGGACCGTTTGAGCGGTTCGGAGGCCACAGGTCGTGCAGACGGCCCGTAAGCCGAATTCTGTTTTAGACGATCATTCCTCTACGCGACGCATTACTGCGGCGCTTTAGCAACCTACCCGCAGGTTTCGGCCCCCTTCCGGGTCTCTCCGCCTTGGCGCACCGGGCCGGTACGCGCCACGCCGCCTGGAGAGAAGCGGCAAGGTCCCTGCCTATTTGGTCTTGCTCCGTGTGGGGTTTACCCTGCCGCGCCCATTACTGGCCGCGCGGTGCGCTCTTACCGCACCATTTCACCCTTACCCAAGCTAAATGAATAACTTAGGCGGTATCCTTTCTGTTGCACTGGCCGTCCGGATGGCTTGAACCATCCGTCCCGGACGTTATCCGGCACACTGCCCTGCGGAGTTCGGACTTTCCTCCCCCGCCCATTGCTGGGCGGCAGCGATCATCCAGCCGCCTGCACTGTAAGTCTACCGCAGCGAACCAATCCCCGCACAGTTGCGTACATCATCCCGCGGCGGGCCTCGCTTTGGCCGCGCCGGGCTGGTAGTCTCAAAGCCTGCCCAGGTCAATCGAGTCACCATGGAATTTAAAGAGGCCGTCAAAATCGCCCTTCAGTCTCTGTGGGCCAACAAACTCCGCTCGATCCTCACGCTGCTTGGCGTCGTCATCGCCGTCACCAGCGTCATCGCAGTGGTGACGCTGGTCAACGGAGCAAACACCTATGTGACGACCAAATTTACCAGCTACGGCGCTGACGTCTTCACCGTCTCGAAGATGCCGCGCATCATCACCAGCTCCGAGGAGTACACGCGCTACCAGAAGCGCAAGAACATCCTCTTTGACGACTACCTCTACGTTCAGCAGAACTGCAAACGTTGCATGGGGATGGGCGCGATGCAATCCACCACCGGCCTGATCGTGCGCGGCACACAATCGGTCACGGACACACAGATTCGCGGCTACACCTGGCAGATGCCCTCGCTCCAGAACCTGAACATCGAGCAGGGCCGCGGCTTCACCGAGGCCGACGAGAACCACGCCTCGCGCGTCTGCATCATCGGCACCGACATCCAGGACCATCTCTTCCCCGGCGTCAACCCGCTCGGCCAGGAGCTGCGCGTAGACGGCACGCCCTACACCGTCATCGGCATCAGCGAGAAGCAGGGCAGCACCTTCGGCCAGAGCCAGGACAACTGGGTCGGCGTACCGCTGACCTCCTACCAGCGCAACTATGGCACGCAGAAGACCCTGACCATCTACGTCAAGGCCGGGTCCGCAGGCCTGGCGCTCGACGACGCCGCCGACGAAGTGCGCGTGCTGATGCGCTCCCGCCGCCACGACGCGCCCGGTGCCCCTGACAGCTTCGAACTCGACACGAACAACACGCTGGTGGGCTTCTTCAGCACCATCACGAACTCGTTCGGCGCGGTCGCCGGAGGCCTGGCCATGATTGCGCTCGTCGTCGGCGGCATCGTCATTATGAACATTATGCTGGTCTCAGTCACTGAGCGGACGCGAGAGATCGGTATTCGCAAGGCACTCGGCGCACGGCCACGCGACATCCTGATCCAGTTTCTGATCGAGTCGGGAACGATCGCGCTGGTCGGCGGATTCTTCGGGGTCATCGGCGGAATCATCGTGGCGGAGCTAATTACGCTGGTCGCCGGATTTCCCTCGACGGTCGCGCTGTGGAGCGTGCTCGTCGGGCTGGTCATGGCTGCCGGGACAGGAGTCTTCTTCGGGGTCTATCCCGCGCGCAAGGCCGCGCTGCTGGACCCCATCGTGGCATTACGAGCCGATTAGATGCAGGAACCTGGGCATGGAAAAGAGAGGCCTGGAAAAGAGATTTGAAAGGGCGTGGCTTCAACCACGCCGCACATGGCACCAGAATTGAGGGGCTTCAGCCCCTGAGGGAATGTTCGAGAAGCGCGGGTCCCGAGGGACCAAGAAGCTTATATGAAAATCAGAGACGTCAAAGACACGGTCATCATGGCGCTCGACACGCTGCGCACGAACAAGCTGCGCAGCGGGCTGACCATTCTCGGCATCGTCATCGGCGTGATGACGGTGATTGTGATCTCGTCGGTGGTCAACGGGCTCAACAGCCGTGTCTCGGGCCTGGTCGAATCGCTGGGCTCGAACGTCCTCTTCGTCTTCCGCTTTCCCGTCTTCGGCCAGCGGCCTACCAGCGAGATGCTGACGCGCAAGCAGCTCACCTACGACGACGCGATGGCCATGCGCGACCTGCCGCATGTCGTGGCTGTCTCGCCCGCGTTGCAGTACACCGACAACACCGCCCCCGGGCGCGCAGGCAACACGGCCATCCGCGGCAATGGCAAGACCATGCAGGGCACCATCCTCGAGGGAGACACGCCCGCCCAGCAGGACGTGAGCAACCTGGACATGCTCGAAGGCCGCTTCTTCAACGACGAAGACCAGGAGCGTGCAGCCAAGGTCACAGTGCTCGGCTACGACACGGCGGCGCAACTGTTTCCCGGCCAAAGCGCCATCGGCAAAGACGTCGAGGTTGCGGGCATGGTCTTTACTGTCGTCGGCGTGCTGGACAAGCAGAAGCAGGCCTTCGGCGGCGGCAAAAACCCGCAGGACAACCACGCCTACTTCCCCATCACGACCTTCCACTACATCCATCCGGAGGAGCTCGACTACTGGATCACCCTGAAGTACGACGACCCCAAGAACCGCTCGCTGGTCGAGGACGAGCTGACAGAACTGCTGCGCCGCCGCCGCAAGGTGCGCAACGAGCAACCGGACAACTTCGCCATCTTCGGTACCGACTCGCTGACACGCCTCTGGAACAACATCACCAGCGGCCTGTTTCTGCTACTGGTTTCGCTTTCGAGCGTAGCTCTCCTGGTCGGCGGCGTGGGCGTGATGAACATCATGCTCGTCAGCGTGACCGAGCGAACGCGCGAGATCGGCGTGCGCAAAGCCATCGGTGCGTCTAAACAGACCATCCTGACGCAATTTACGCTGGAGGCTATGACGCTGTGCGCCGTCGGCGGCGTCATTGGACTTCTGCTCGGCAGCGGAATCGCCATCGGCGTGAGCTACGTCTTCCCGGCTGCGCTGTCGGCGATCTGGATGACGCTGGCATTTTTAAGTTCATGCGGTATCGGCCTGGTCTTCGGGATCTACCCTGCATGGAAGGCCGCGAACCTGAACCCGATCGACGCGCTCCGCTACGAATAGCCACGAATAACGAAGTCGCCCGCGAACGCCAACCCCTTCCCGCCTGCTCCGCATGAGATAATCGAAGGTACTGTGTTGACTGGAATCAGGCCGTTCCGGGCCCTCGTCCTTGCCGTTACCCTGGCCGCGCTGGGCTGCCACGCCCAGACGCCCGCTGCCCAGAACGCCTCCACCGCGACGGCGAGCGCCTCTACCGCCAATGGCCTCTCGCCCCAGCTCACCCGGCGCGTCGAGGTCCTCATCCGCTCGAAGTTCGACGTGCCCGCAGCGTATGTCATCCACATCAGCCCGCCAACCAAAAGCGAGCTGCCCGGCTACAACGCCATCACCGTGACCTTCTCCGCCGGAGACAAGACCAGCCGCCCCATCGTCTTTCTGCTCTCCGACGACAACAAGACCCTCGCCCAGTTCAGCAAGTACGACATCAGCAAGAACCCCAAAGACCTGGTAAGCGCCGATGGCCGCCCCGCGCGCGGCGGACCTCCGAATGCGCCCGTCGTCATCGTCGTCTTCGACGATCTGGAGTGCCCGTTCTGCGCCAGGATGCACGAGCAGCTCTTTCCGGCCGTCCTCCAGCGTTACGGCGACAGAGTCCGCGTCGTCTACCGCGACTTTCCGTTGTACGATAAACACCCCTGGGCCATGCGCGCGGCCATCGACGTGAACTGCGTCGGCGTACACAGCACCGCCGGCTACTGGAACCTGGTGGACTACATCCACGCCCACGCAGCGGAGCTGGGCGGTCAGGCCGGGAGCCTGGCCGAGGCCAACAAGACGCTCGATCAGTTGACCCGCGACGAGGGCAAGCGCCAGAACCTCGACGCCGCCGCGCTCGACGCCTGCATCGCCAAACAGGACAACACGGCGGTGATGGCAGAGTTCGCGCAGGGCGAGGCCCTCGGCGTACAGGCCACCCCCGCGCTCTTTATTAACGGGGAAAAGATCGAGGGCGCCGAGCCGCTCGCCTACGTTTACCGTATGATCGATAGCGCGCTGGTTGCCGCCGGTCAGACGCCGCCACCGCCGCCCGCCCCGGAGACTCCGCCGGCAGCAGCGCCGCCTGCCGCCGCTGCGCCCAAACCGGGCAATTAGCAAATTGGATTGCAAAGCCCTCATCGAGGAGAGACCGCACGTGCCGACTTTGTTGACTGATACCGATCGCAGCCCCGCTGCGCGCTCTGGGACATCCATTCCTGCAACACTGCTCCTGCTCTCCGCGCTGGCCCTCGTTGGCGGCTGCAAGCGCGGCCACAACGCCGACGTCGTCGCCACCGTCAACGGCCACGCCATTATGCGCAGCGAGCTGGACAAGGCATACGAAGCGCAGCTCGGCGAAGCCCAGCAGCAACAGCTCCCTTCGCCCGACCAGGCCGACTCGCTCCGGCTCAACGTGCTCCAGTCGCTCATCAACGAGGAGATCGTCTACCAGCGCGCCGCCAAGATGAACCTGACGGCCACCGACCAGGAGGTGGACGACAAGCTCAAGGAGATGAAAGCCCCCTACACAGACGCCCAGTTCGACGAGCGCCTGAAGGCCAACCACACCACCCTCGACGACCTGAAGCACAACCTGCGCCGCTCACTCACCTTCAACAAGCTGCTCAATAAGGAGATCAACTCCAAGATCACCGTCACCGACTCCGACGTAGCCAACTACTACAACCAGCACAAGGCCGAGTTCAACTTCATCGAGACGCAGTACCATCTGGCGCAGATTCAGGTGACGAATGTGCCCTCGCAGCCCGGCAATCTACAGAACAGCAAAGCCACCAACGACGCTGAAGCGAAGAAGAAGATTCAGGCGCTCAAGAACCAGTTGGACAGCGGAGCGGACTTCGGCGTGGTCGCTATGAACTTCTCCGAACAGCCCGATACCGCGCCCAACGGCGGTGACATCGGCTTTGTGCCCGAGTCGCGCCTGCGCACCGACCCCACCATTTATGCGGCTATCTCGAAGCTCAAGGCCGGCGAGATCACCGACATCATCCCCATGGTCGAGCCGCAATCGAAAAAGACCGTCGGCTACGCCATCTACAAGCTGCTCTCGCGCGAGCCGGCCGGACAGCGCGAGCTGAGCGACCCGCGCGTCCAGCAGGCCATCCGCCAGCAGCTTCAGGAAGGCCGCTCGCAACTCCTCAAAGGCGCGTATTTCGAGATGCTCCGCGACCAGGCCAAAGTACAGAACTTCTTCGCCGAACAGATCTTCAAGAACGACGCCCACTAACGGCCGGTTGCCCGTTCTCAGCCCTTTCGTTTCCATCCGGCTTTTTGGATTTCCATTCCGCCCCCTGAGCGAAGCCGAAGGGGAAGGAATCTGCTTTCCTCTCAATCCGCCATTCGCCTTCGGGTGCCCCATCCTTCACGTTTTTTTGCGAAGGGTGGGAATGAACACACTCCAACCAGCCTGCTTTCGCTTTTACCCCTCATTGGCGCTCACAGTGAAACGGAGCTATCCGCTTTTGCTGTCAGTCCAGGCTTTCGGGGTTGCCTGCTCCACTACAAAAAAATTTCGCAACCGCCCTCCTTTCAGCCGCTTATAAAGGTCTATAGTGGTTCGCATGGATCGAGGGCGCTCACTCATCGAGAAGCTCTTTGCCGAGGCCGACGTGTGGATCAACGGACGCCGCCCATGGGACATCCATATCCATGACGAGCGATTCTTCCCTGCCGTGCTGCACGGCGGCGTGCTCGCCTTTGGCGAGTCCTATATGGCAGGCTGGTGGGACACAGAGCGGCTCGACGAGCTGGCTGGGCATCTCACCGCGCACCATCTCACCAACCGCGTCCGCATGACTCCAGCCAACGTGGTTCTTGCGCTCCATGCCCTGATCGGCAACCTCGGCGCGAAGCGCCGCGCCTTCAAGGTGGGCGAGCAACACTACAACCTGGGCAACGACCTCTTCGAGCGGATGCTCGACCGCCGCATGACCTACTCCTGCGGCTACTGGCTCCATGCCACCACGCTCGACCAGGCGCAGGAGGCGAAGCTGGACCTCGTCTGCCGCAAGCTCGGGCTGCGCGCCGGTCAGCGTGTGCTCGACCTCGGCTGCGGCTGGGGCAGCTTCGCAAAGTTCGCCGCCGAGCAATACGGCGCGAGCGTCACAGGCGTCACCGTCTCGGCCGAGCAGATGGCCTGGGCGCGCGAGCACTGCGCCGGCCTGCCCGTCGAATTCCGCCTCCAGGACTACCGCGACGTCCGCGGCTCTTTCGATCACATCGTCTCCATCGGCATGTTCGAGCACGTCGGCTACAAAAACTACCGCGCGTTTATGAAAGTCGCCGAGCGATGCCTGAAGGACGACGGCATGTTCCTGCTCCACTCGCTCGGACGCAACACCTCGGCCAGCCACACTAACCCGTGGATCCACAAATACATCTTTCCCAATGGCATGCTGCCCTCCATCGCTCAGATAGGGCACGCGCTCGAAGGCCACTTCGTCATGGAAGACTGGCACAACTTCGGCGCCTGCTACGACAACACGCTGATGGCCTGGTTCGACAACTTCAACCGCCACTGGCCCGAAATCGCCTCCAAGTACGGCTCGACCTTCTACCGCATGTGGAAGTACTATCTGCTCTCCTGCGCAGGAGTACTCCGCGCCCGCGAAGCCCAGCTCTGGCAGATCGCCCTCTCGAAGCACGGCGTCCCCGGAGGCTATCAGACTGTGCGGTAGTGGACAGTTGTCAGTTCTCAGTTGCGCCCCATTTCCATTCCGTAGCATAGCGGAGGAATCCGCTTTTGCCTGAACCGCCACCAATGTTCGGGTGCCCCATCCATCGCGGCTTCATGCGATGGGTGGGAATCACCACGCTCCAACAGCAGGTCTTTTGTATTTCCATTCCGTAGCGCAGCGAAGGAATCCGCTTTTCATCCGTGCCATCCGTGGAAATCCGTGGTCGTTATAAATCGGCGTCATCGGTGCAAATCGGTGTTAAGCCTTCTCTACTCGCCTCAAAGTTGCCTCATCTGCACTCAGCGGCGATGATGGTTCCATCACAGAATCAGAGGCCCACATGTCCCACTCCCGCGTCCGCTTCGCCATTCTCGGCTTCGGCCATCACGCCGTGCGTCGCCTGCTGCCTGCCTTTCGCCGCACCGAGCACGCCGTGCTGACTGGCATGTGGCGGCGCGACCAGGCCTCCTCAACCAAAAACTGCGCCGAGTTCCACATCCCGCACTGCTTTGCCTCGCGCGAAGAACTCTGCGCCTCGCCCGACGTCGATGTTGTCTTCATCACCTCGCCCGACGCCATGCACAAAGACGACCTGCTCCTGGCCGTCGCCCACAAAAAAGCAGTGCTCTGCGAAAAGCCTCTGGCCATGAACGCCGCCGAAGCCCGCCAGATGGCCGACGCCGCAAAGGCCGCCGGTATCCTCTACGGCTCCGGGCAGAACTTCCGCTACAACCACAGCCTCGACTGGATGCGCGAGCAGATCGCCCGAGGACGCATCGGCCAACCGCAGCTTGCGCATGCCCAGTACTGCTACCCGGCCCAGCAGGCCCCGCGCCGCTGGATCGCCGACCCAACCCTGGCCACGGGCGGCCCCATCGCCGATGTCGGCGTCCACTGCATCGACGCGCTGCGCTACGTGCTCGGCCAAGAGGTGCGCTCCGTCTCGACCGCTGCCATGAAGGACGATGACGCTGCGCAGGTTGAGTCCGTCGCCTCACTCCAGTTGGAGATGACCGGCAATGTCTTCGCCGACGTCACGGTGAGCGCCCGCTCGCCCTACCGCACGCTGGTCGAGGTCATCGGCGCGGAAGGCGCGCTCGTCGCCGAAAACGGTCTCACCGTTGACCGTCCCGTCGAGATCGTCCTCCGCCGCGCAGGCGAAGTCGTCGAGACAAAGACCGTGGATAACGGCAACGGCTACGTCCGTATGCTCGATAGCTTCGCCCTTGCCCTTCGCGGACAGGAGACCTTCCGCGCCTCCGGCGAAGACGGCGTCCTGAACATGCAGGTCCTCGACGCCGCTTACAAAAGCTGGCGCACAGGCACTCGCGAATCTGTTTCTCTTTGAACCCCCACCAATGCGAGGGTACCCATCCTTGGCACCTTCGGGCCAGTTCCCGTTCCGGGATGCACGGCCGATTATGAGAGAAAAATAAGCTGCATCGCCAAATAAGACGACCGATAGTAACAACAGCACGAACCGCACACCGGTTGCCAGGTGCGTCTTTCGCCAATAGCAAACCGTCTACTACTAACGATGTAGACACGAAACTATTGAAAGGGCCTGGTGTTGGAACTCACGAGGCATGAGTCCGCCTCCCAAGATGTCCGAAGGAATGTCATGTCTCACAAACTGAAGTATTTTGCCGTAACCGCTGCCCTTTTCATCGCGCTCAGCTTTACACTCGAACGCTCCGCCTATGCGTATGTGGACCCCGGCTCCAGCCTTTTGATGTTTCAAACGCTGAGCGCGGTCGTCACCGGCGCTCTCTTCTACCTGCGCCGCCGCATCAAGGCGCTCTTCACCAGGACGTCCGCCAATAAATCCGCAGAGTAGCCATTCGATGACGGAAACGCTTTTGTCCGCACTCCCCACCTTCCGCGACCCGGCAGGAAGTGTCGAGGTCAGGCCCGACGCCGTGTATCGCACGGTCCGCCCGCCCTATGACCAGGAGATTCTCGATTTTCTCGCCCTGCCGCTGGCGACCCGGCTTGTGGCCGAAGGCCGGCTCGTGGCCAGCGACGTCGTCACGCCTGCCTCCGATGCGCAGCCGCTCGTGCTTCGCCACCCGCGCATCTGGTTTCAGTCGTATCCGTGGGAGTGGTCGCCCTCGCTCTGGCTCGCGGCAGCGGAGTTGACTATTCATCTCTGCACCGATCTGGTCAGCGAGGGCTGGGTGCTCAAAGACGCCACTCCGCTCAACGTCCTCTTTCAGGGGACCGCGCCTATCTTTGTCGATACGCTCTCGATCGAGCGCGCCGATCCGCACAAGTCCATCTGGCTACCCTACGGACAGTTCATTCGCACTTTTCTGCTTCCTCTGCTGGCCCACTCCCGACTGGGCTGGCCGTTGCAGACGGCGCTGACCCGCCGCGACGGCTACGAGCCGGAAGAGCTGTATGCGGCCATGACGTGGCGCTCTCGTCTAGGCCGGCCCGCGTTTTCTGCGGTCACGCTGCCTTCACTCCTCGCCAGTCGCAATAAAACAGGCTCGGGCACTCTTGCCTCGCGCACGGTCAAAGACCCCGAGGTTGCAAAGCACGTCCTGCTGAAAACACTGAAGGGCCTGCTTGCACAGATGCGCAATGCGACCCCGCACCAGAGGTCCTCCACATGGTCCGACTACGCGGAGACAGCAACCCACTACAGCGATGACGACCACGCGGGCAAACGCGCCTTCGTGCGCGAGACGCTCGACGCAACCAGACCGGCGCGCGTGCTCGACATTGGCTGCAACACGGGAGTCTACTCACTGCTCGCCGCCGACACCGGTGCCCAGGTGGTCTCCGTGGACACCGACCTTCAGGCCGTCGATCGCCTTGCGGGCAAGCTCAGCGGCTCCGGCAAGCCTGTGCTTCCGCTGTGTCTCGACCTCGCCCAGCCAACGCCTGCCGTGGGCTGGGAGAACCGCGAGTATGCGTCTTTTCTTGACCGCTGCTCCGGCCGCTTCGACGCCGTGATGATGCTGGCCGTCATCCACCATCTGCTGCTCCGCAGCCAGATTCCACTGGACCGCATCGCCAGCCTCTGCGCACGGCTCACAACCAATCACCTCATCATCGAGTGGGTACCTCCCTCAGACCCCAAGTTTCAGGAGCTGCTGCGCGGACGCGACGCCATCTACGCGCACCTGGACGAAGCAGCGTTCCGCCACGCTTTCTCCGCGTACTTTGCGGTCCGCCGCGAGCAGGTCCTGGCCAATGGCCGCATCCTCTTCCATTTTTCGAGGACATAGGCAGAGATGAAGCTGCTCACGCATCCGGCCACCACGGCACTTGGGCTCACGGAGATCTATCTGCTGGGAATCACAGGGGAACTGGTCTCTGCCCATCACGACATTCTCTATCACTGGGCAGGCTCCGCTTCCGGTCTCATCTTGCCGACGCTGCTTGACTTCTTCCTGCTCTGGACACTGCTGACTCTCCTCCTGCTTCTGGCGCGGAGACCCGGCAGACTGAGCGCCGCGATATGGGCCGCGCTGGTCGCGCCGCTTCCTTGGGTCTTTTGCAGAAACTGGACCATCCTGACGGGCCAGCGGACGCCTTTGTGGATCAACGCGCTGTTCTGCGGCGCGGGGCTGGCAATCTTCGCCTTCGTCCTGACGAGTTGGAACCCGAAATTCATCCCAGCCTTTGAGCGCATGCGACGCTTGCTTGCAACGGCAGTCGGCTTTGTCTCCGTGGTTGCCCTGCTTGTCGTTGGCCAGATTCTCTGGCTGGGCTGGAAGGCCCGCGATCTGAACGCGGAGATAGCTCTCCATCCGCGCGCTCAGGTCGCCGGAGAGCACACCCGCATCGTCTGGATCCTGTTCGACGAGCTCTCCTACCGGCAGGTCTACGAACAGCGGTTCCCGGGGCTGGAGCTTCCCGCCTTCGACCATCTCGCCGCTCAGTCCACGCTCTTCACCCACACTGTCCCTGCCGGAAGGATGACCGAAAACGTCATCCCTTCCCTGTTGACAGCCGATCCGGTAGACAGCATTAAGGTCTCGACCAACGGACGCCGCCTTGCGCTCCACAACCCCGATACCCGGCAGTGGATACCATTCGACCCGCGCCAAACCGTCTTCGAGGACGCGCTGAATAGCGGCTACAGCACCGCAATCGCCGGATGGTACAACCCCTACTGCCGCATCATGCCGCAGGTGCTCGACCGGTGCTTCTGGTCATACAACTTCCCGTCTCCTGGAGGAGTGTCCCCAGCCCACACCATTGTTGAAAACACCCTCGCCCCGCTCCGCCATGCATTTGCGTCCACCCTCTCTGTTCTCGCTCAACTGATAGGGGTCCCCACGCACAACGCGCAAGCCTCCCATCTCCACATCCTGGACTACACCGCGCTCGATTCCGCCGCCGACCATCTGCTCGAAGACCGCTCCGCCAACTTCGTCTTTCTGCACATGCCGGTGCCGCATCCGGGCGGCATCTACGACCGCGCGACAGAAAACCTCACCACAGCCCACTCCACCTACATCGACAACCTCGCCCTGGCCGACCGCTACCTGGCCCATGTCCGCTCTCTGCTTGAACAGAACGGCACGTGGGACTCCTCAATCGTCATCGTCATGGGAGACCATTCGTGGAGGACCAGCTTCCTCTGGAAGCCCATGCCTTCATGGACGCCCGAGGAGCAGCGCGCCAGCGACGGCGGCCAGTTCGACAGCCGCCCCGTTTACCTCGTGAAACTGCCGCATCAATACCAGCCCGAGCGCATCGACTTCCCCTATGCCGCCATCCACACCCGCTCCATGCTTGACGCCCTGATGAACCATCGCATCCAGTCTCCCGGCGATCTCTCCGCCTGGGCATCAAAGTGGAATACGCCCGCCGGACAACCGGCCATCGCCTCGGCAAACTGACGCCGGATCTCCGCAAACGCTGGAATCGGCGGCCCTGACCCGCTACCATGGACTCAAGGAGTTTCATGGCCTCTATCGAAAGCAACCAGCTACTGCTCGCCGCAGCCCAGGCCTGCGAAGACAAAAAAGCCGAAGACATCCGCATCCTCGCGCTCGACCCGGCCGAGAGCGGCCTCACCGACTACTTCCTCATCTGCAACGGCACCAACGACCGGCAGAACGTGGCCATCTCCGACGAGATCGAGCTGCGCCTCAAACGCGAGTTCGGCGTCTATCCCAACTCGGTCGAGGGCCGCAGGCAGGCCGAGTGGATCCTGCTCGACTACGTAGACTTCATCGTCCACATCTTCTCCGCCGAGAAGCGCGCCTTTTACGGCCTCGAACGCCTCCGGAAGACCGCAACCACGCTCAGCATCGCCGATCTCAACGACGAACTAAAAGCACGCATCGCGGCAACGCGCGCCAAGGCCCCCAAAAGGGCCGCACCCGCAAAGAAAAAGGCTCCTGCAAAAAGGGCAGCCCCAAAAGCCGCCGCGAAGAAGCCATCTCCTAAAAAGAAGACCGCAACACGGGCAAAATAGCACTGCTAAGGAGACTCTGATTAAGTCCTTGTTTTGAAGGGGGGCGCGACTTCAGTCGCGCCGTAAATCGCTTGCGGACTTAATCAGACCCTCCCTGAGGCGTTCCCGGCATTTCCTTCCTGTTAACCTCGGTTCCCGCAGTTGCCATCCTTCAGGCAGAGAGGGAGACCTCTCTCTCCGTGCTCGGTCCGCTACAGCAGCAGTCCGGCGACCCCTGTGCGGGGTAACTTATAGCTGTTTTCCTGGAGGTACAGTCCCGGTGGCCTCCTCATCCCCAAGGCAGTCCCCCTTTTTGTTGTCATTCCCGAAGGGCATCTGCGTTTCGCATCGGCCCGCGCCGGGCTACACCTATATGGGAAATGCTATAAAGCGGGCAGATCGTAGATGACCGCAAGCGACGCAGGCGGGTGCACTCAAGTGCGGGGGGTAAAGCCAGGTAAAAATCTATCTCTGCAAAGAAAGGGCGGAGAGCCCGGGCCCTCCGCCACAATTTCACAGAAGCCAGTCGTTAGAAGTTGATCTTCAAAGCGAACTGGCCGAATCGCCGTTCATCATTCTGGCCGCCATTGTTGCCAATGCCGCCTTTGGACGCCGTGATGGGCACCGGCACCCCATAGCCTACGTTGGAAACATCGTTCAGGCCTGACTGGATAAACAGATTGTGATGGTTCAGCAGATTAAAGCCTTCTGCGCGAAACTCCAGGTTGACCTGCTCATGAATCGGTATGATTTTGCTGACCGATGCATCGAAGGTCCACGCCCCAGGTCCGCGGAAACTGTTGCGAGCAACCATCGTAGCCGGGAACGGGCCCCAGTCGGAGATTCCACCCAGCGCGTCATTTCCATACGTAACGGCTGCCGGGAGGTTGCCGATAACGTAGGTGTTCGACCCTCCTCCGTCCTGGCCTTTCGGAATTGATTTGAAGGTGTGTTGTGCAATCGGGCTGCCCGGGTTGTAACGCCCAACGTTATAGCCAGTGGCATTGTGCGTTGCGTCGAAGTAGGTAAATGGCGCACCCGTCCGAACGGTATAGATACCCGTAAGCTGCCAGGCGCCAAGCGCCTGTGTCAGCCAGCGATGCCCCGTGCCGTAGAAGGGAGTCCGGTAGATGGGTGCGATCACCAGACGATGACGGATATCGAGGTCGCCATTGCCGCGGTCGAAGCCCGGATTGAATGGTTCCGTGTATCCCAGCGAAAACGCATTATTGGTCTCAGAGAACGTCGTGCTGAGATCGTCGATCTGATGCGCCAGCGTGTAGTTCGCCACCAGGCTGAGCCCGGTGTGATGCAGGTCCGTGCTCTGGAATTGAATATTCATCGCCTCGTAGTACGAGTCGCCGTTGGAGCCGCGGTTATTGACGTTGGAGTACTGATTGTTGAGCCGTGTGAGCTTTTTCTTTCCACTTACGGGATCCTGGTACGGATCCCCAAGGAGCACATTGCCCGAACCGAGTCCGTTGAAGTTCTTGATGTCATACAGATGGAGACCGCGGGCGCCCGTATACTGCAACGACACCACGGTGTTTTTTGCCAGTTGCTGGTCCAGTGCCGCATCCCAGAACTGAGTCTGTGCCGTGCGGATGTTCTGGTCCACATGCCGCAGGCTGGTGGGCGGCAACGGAACACTGCCTGTGGAACCGGCCAGCGGGCCGGCATTGGAGGTAGTGATCTTTGTATCGTTGATGACGACGACTGCATAGTTCGGGGGATTCTGAATCACGTTAAAAGTAACGTTGCCGAAGTTGCGTTCGTAGCTGATGCCGTAGCCGCCGCGAATCGAAGTCCTGCCTGTTCCGAATATGTCATACGCGAAACCGATGCGAGGCGAAACCGTGCCGTATTGCGGGTTCCACAGACGGCCGATAGGGCTCTTGGGAGAGGTAGATACCTGACCGTTGCGGATCTCCTGAAAGAGGTTAGAGCCGGTGCCATAGTAAAAATTGGACTCGAGGTTCCGATTACTGTTGTGCTGCACGCCATAGTACTCATAGCGCACGCCGTAGTTCAGGGTGAACCTCGGCATCAGCTTGAATGAGTCCTGCGCGTAAGCAGCCCAGTCGTGGAAGCGGTTGCTGCGAGCAAAGACGGGTGCTGTTGCCGGCAAGTTGATCGAGCAGCCAGGGGTCTGGGTCAGCACACCAGTATATGGGTTGCGGACGCAGGGCAACGCACCTTTGGGATCAACCGCGGCTTGAAACTGATACAGGTCGCCAGTCAGCAGATTTTGCAGTCCCTGAGTTAGATTGACGCCGACCTGCTCATTTGCCTGCGCATACGCTCCATAGGCATTATTGGCCTGCATATAGAGAATCTGCCCACCAAACTGCATGGAGTGTTTCCCCATCTGGTAGTTCAGGTCCTGATTGATCTGAACTGTGTTTTGCGGTCCGCCAAAAGGAAGGCCCCCATTCGCCGGGTCGAAATCATAGAAGCCCGGCAGTTGGATAAACGTGCTGGTCCCCGGTAGCTGCGCATTCACCGACACGATCAGCGTCGGGACGTTCTGTAGCTTCGTGTCGTACGGCAACGGCGCATTGAATCGGCTAAAGCTGAGTTTTGTGCTGGAAGCCAGTGATGGGTTGAACACATGACTCGCGCTCAGCAGATAAGCCCGGGAATAGGCGGCGCTGGCGACGTTGTATTGAGAGTACGGCGACGCGAACTGTGCGCCGCTCTGGTCTGTTTCCTGATAGTCGGCATAGCGGAAGAACATCTGGGTACGGCTGCTCAGGTTGTAGTCCACTCGACCAACGATGTTGTAGGTGTTTTGCGGAACGCTGCCGCCTGCGTTGACCGGAGCGGTATATTGCACAACGCCGAAGGCCGGCGTGTCCGCCGGGATCCCCGTAATTCCAACATCGCCGGCAGTATAGGTCTTCGTAAAGGTGAAGTTCTTTCCACCCGAGTAGGCCTTGAAGAAGTCCTGCGTGTTTTGTGCGGAAAGCGCGAGGAACTGGGGCGTCGGAACCGCTGCAGTGGAGATCGCGGCACTCCGGACTCGGGTCCATTCCGTGGCGCCATAAAAGAACAGCTTGTCCTTCATCACCGGGCCGCCCACTCCGAAACCGAACTGGTTTCGCGTGTACGTACCCTTGGGAAGACCCTGCTGAGCATTGAGGACGGTGTTCGAGGTGTAGGCCGAAAGACGGTTGAACTCCCAGATGCTGCCGTGAAATGCGTTCGTTCCACTCTTCGTCGTTACGTTGACAATTCCGCCTGCTGCACGCCCGTATTGTGGTTCGTAGTTGCTGGTCTGGACCCGGAACTCCTGTGTGGCATCCTGCGGAATATAAACGCCGGGGTTATCGGAGAACACGCTGATGTTTTCCACTCCATCCAGCAGAACTTCGGTGCCCGTGGACCGCTGGCCGTTGATATTGAAGCCGACACCGCGCGTGGTGGCGTTCTGCGAGTTCCCCGTGGATCCGTTTCTCGTCTCGCCGCTATTGGTGCTATCGCCCGCGGATACATTACCGGAGAGCGCAACAAAGTCATAAGGGTTGCGGGTCAGGCTCGGCATCTCTGCAATCTGCGTAGAGTTTACGATCTGCGATAACTCCTGCGTCTGCGTATTGACCTGCGCTCCGCCCTGGGTGGCAGAGACCTCGATCGTCGCCGTTGTCGAGCCAACCTGGAGCTGAACGTCCATCGTCAATTTGCCGGCCACAGTCACTTCCACGTTGGACTGATATGCGTTGAAACCGGTGGTCGCAGCGGCCGTGAATTGGTACATCGCCGGAGTCAATCCCGTAATGACATAGTTGCCTGTTGCGTCACTGGACACCAAACGCACAGCGTTTGTTCCCAGGTTTCTCACCGTGATTTTTACATTTGGAATTGCGGCTCCCGTCGGATCGGTAATCCTGCCCGCAATCTGCCCCGTCTCCTGCGCCATTGCTGCCTGTCCAGGAACAAGCACCGCTAGGAGGGCCACACCCAAATACAGCGCCAACCTCGGAAACTTCACCGCCTTGACTCCCAATAACCCTCTCATACCCTTACCCTCTCTGAGACCGCTGATTGACCTGCCATTCGCTCTTGGCAACCGCAACTCTGCACCTTTCGATGCCGATGCGCGACTTGAAAAATCTACATCTGTCAATTGCACAATCGTTTGTTCTAAAACCGCAATCGATTGTGCAATCCTCATGCCAAAATGCCCCCATGACGAGGCCGTCGCTAAAAAAATACGCAAATGAATGAATATTCAATACTTATTTGGGACCGAAATCGGTCATTGCTGGTCGGAAATATGAAAAATTGGAGGAATTGGTCGTACCAAAACGAGTTTCCACGGAATATGGAATGCTCCGGAACCTCGGTCTTTCCAAAAACCAGAGGACCTACCACCCTGAATAAGCCCTATTTTCGCTCGCAGGGATATGTACTCGGCCAGTCGTTCATCCCCATCGCGACAAAGAACGGCCCGCCATCACTTGGCGGGCCGTTGTCATCGACTTGGATCAGGGTTAGAAGACTACCTTGACTCCGCCCTGAATCTGGCGGGCACCCGTGGTGCCATCATTCTGGCCAATCTGTGACTGCGAGACACCAAAGGTCGGCGATACAATCGACGTCGAGGCAGGCGCTCCCATATTGGGATGATTGAAGACGTTGTAGCTCTCGGTCCGGAAGACCAGTTTGACCTGCTCATGAAGTGTTTGCGTCTTCTGGAAGACGACATCGGTATTCACGAACCCAGGACCGTAAAACTTGTTGCGATGGATGGACAGATCCTGACCAAATGGCGCGTTGGCAAAAGCCAACCTTGAAGGGCCGGTGATCTTGCCGCCCAACGGGGATATCTGGCCCCGGCCCGAAGGATACGGCTTGCCGATCATCCGTGGTCGGTTCGTGACACCGGTGTGGAGATTATCCCGACTACCCCTGATGTCGAATGGCAATCCGGACTGCACCTGCTGGATACCTGAGATCTGGATACCTTCAAAAACACGTCCGAGCAGCCCATTGCTCAGATGAGCCGCCCCGACACCGATGGGTACGTTGTAGCTCGCCGCAACTGTACCGCGGTTGCGAACGTCAAAGGGCGAATTACCGTACTCAGGCCCGAGGTTGAAGCTGTTGCGTGGGAGACCGCTGTTTCCGGCCCCCGGAGCCAGCGGGTCTGAGCCGTTGTCAAGCGAGTGAGCCCAGGTATAGCTGCCCAACAACGTGAGGCCGCCGATCTGGCCATGGATCGTCGCCTGCAAGGCGTTGTAGTTGCCATTCACCACCGATGTCTGGAAGAGCTCGTGTAGGAAGGCTGTGTTGTTAACCGAGAGAGTTGCAGGTGCGTAGTAGGCGTACAGCGCATTGCTCTGAAGCGCCGCAGCCGGCACCCCAGCAGCCAGATTCTTCTGGACCAAAGCAGGCTGAGGCGGATTGCCGTCGATTTCACGGAGTCCGTGCGTGCTGTGGCTTCCGACGTAGTTCACCTCAATGGAAGTCCGGTGGCTGAGCTGATGCTGAATACCGACGTTGAAACTCAGACTCGCAGGCATTTCGAGATTGGGATCGATCACGACTGGCGTCAGCAGCGACTCGTCATATACACCCGGAAAGGGTGTCAGAGTTCCAGGGTTCGGATTATTTGTAACGTTGGGGCTGCCCGATGGATCTGTCGGATCGTAAGGAAAGAGCGTTTGGTTTGCCTGGAAGGGCGGATTGGATTTGGCATTGCCGAAGATGTTGTCGAAGATACGGTCGTGAAAGATTCCGAACCCTCCGCGAATTGCTGTCCTGCCGTCACCATGCAGGTCATAGGCAAACCCCAGACGGGGTTCAATCAGCTTCCAGCTATCGGCGTAAAGCTGGCGGCCTGTGCCAGGGCCAACGGGTGTAAAGGTGAAATAGCCGGAGGCAGGCACTGGAGCCGAAGCATCGCCATAAAAATTAGCAAAGTTCCCATCCTTCTCATACGGAACACCGTTGAACGCATAGCGTATGCCAAGAATGGCGGTAAATCGTGAAGTGACCTTCCAGGTGTCCTGCCCAAACACCGCCCACTCATGCTGGCGGAAGCGGGTAAGGTCATTGCCGCTTCGAACGCCCTCACGTGTAAAGAACTGGTTCTCAACAGTCTGGGCGACTACGCCTTGTGCGCCGTAGATAAGGTTTTGAAAAGTTCGATAGTTAGGGGAGTTTTGATTAGCGAAATTATAGGCCGGGACGGGATTACCGTTGTTATCCACATAGTCGTCAAACGCGTTCAGAGAGAGCAGGTTCCGTGAGCTGAAGTTGTCGTAATTATTGTCTTTGACGCTACGATATTCGCCACCAAACTTCATCGTGTGGGCACCTTTGGTCACGCTGAATGTGTCGCCGAGCAGGATCGTCGAGCTGAGCCTCGCCTGCGAATTGCTATCCCCCAGCGCAGAGCAGCCGAAAGTGAAGAAGTAGGGGATGTCAATATCACGTCCATTGCCGAAACTGTCTGTTCCCAGAAGTGTGTCGAAGGCCTGGTGACTACAGAAGAAGCCGGCATTATTCAGGTTGTAGCCGGCGCGAAGCAGGTTGGTCGTGTTCGGCGAAAGCGTAGAGGCGAGGGAAAGAGCACCGTTATGGCTCGTCGCAATGACCGCGACATTACCATATCCAGGAATAACCTCATCGTGGAAAGGGTTGCTCTCATTCGAGTGCTCATAGATGTACCGTGCAGTGAGCTGGTGCCTGTCAGTCAACGAGTGGTCAAAGCGCCCTGTCAGGTTGTAGGCATTCAAAGCGTCCGGCGAGGGAAAGAAATAGGTGGTACTGACGCCGTCTCCATTGTCCAACTGTCCAACCGGAAGTACTGAAAAAACCTTCTCCATCGTCGGGTCAATCAGAAGCCCATTCTGATTGTTTGGGTTGTTCTGGGTGAGATCGACTGGCGTCTGGCTTCCGCCATCGGTTAAATCGATAAAGGTGAACTTTCCAGTCCTGAAGGCCGCCGTCGGCGTAATTTGGCTGGAAAGAAGTGTCGTGCGGAATCGCTGCGCTTCTCCATTCAGGAAGAAGAAGGTGTGATCTTTCCAGACGGGACCGCCAAGCGAAGCGCCGAAGTCATTCCGAACGTAAGGGTTCTGCGGCCCATTAGCCTTTGTATTGAAGAAATCGCGCGCGCCCAGTGCGTTATATCGTCCAAATTCATAGACATCGCCATGGAAGCTGTTTGTGCCGCCACGAGTGATGACATCGATGATGGCGCCCGTATTGCGACCATACTCTGCATCGAAATTATTCGTAATGACACGAAACTCCTGGGCCGAGTCGGGATTGGCTGACGAGACACCGCCCTGCGCGCCTGGGACCGAGGTATCATTATTGTCCGCGCCGTCCAACATGAAATTGTTGTTGCGGTCGCGCTGTCCGTTCACCGAAAAGCCGCCCATATTGTTCGTCGCGGTCACAACGCCGGGAGACAGCAGGACAAGCTGGTAAGGATCGCGCAGAACGAGCGGTAGGTCGTTGATCTGTTTGGCGCCGACGACCGTCGAAAGCTGGAAGCTGTCCGTTTCGACCGGCGCAGTCGCCACATCCTGTACGTCCACCGCGACGTTCGTACCGGCCACAGTCAACTTGAAGTTGACCGGCAGCACTGCCGCAACGTTCAGCACAACGTCTTTGCGCGTGAGTGTCTGAAACCCGGAGGCAGTCACCGTCACGGTGTAGTTTGCGGGCGGCAGCGCGGCAAAGTTATAGATACCTGCCGAACTCGTCGCCGCCGTGCGGGTAAACCCCGTCAACTCCGACGTTACCGTAACCGTCGCATTGGGAACAACCGCGCCCGTCGGATCCAGGACCTGGCCTGTCACAGAGCCAGTCTGTGCTACACCAACACTTACAAGAGAAAACATCGCCAACAAGGCCACACCGAGATACTTCAGTCGCATAGACCGCTCCTCCACGTCTAGGCACTGGAAACCAGTGCAGACAAAACATTACATACTGAAACTTGAAACTTTTGGTGATTTGATGCGGCTGAGGACGCAAATGAGTACATGCCACCGTCTGTAAACTTCAAAGCAAGTTCAGTGCCACTTCAACTTAGCAGAGGTTCCCCATCCTTTCGAACAGATCCCCGCCAGATTTACACAATCTATATGAAATGTAAGATTAAAGTGCAAACCGATACTATGAAAAACTGTATACGATAGGCATCCATGAAAGTCACCCTCGCCGCCATCGTGCCTCGCCGTTCCCGGACAAAGTCCGAGGCGTCCGACCGTCTGCTGGCCGATTACATCGAGCGCGCCGGACACTACCTCCCCTGCGACTCGCAGGTCTTCGACACCGAGGCCGCCTTGCTCGAATCCCTCGACCGCCGCGCCGGCCGCGCTCCTGCTTACGCCATCCTGCTCGACAGCCGCGGCCGCCAGCTCAGCTCCGAGGAGTTCGCCGCGCAGGTCGGCACACTGCGCGACGCAGGTACCCAGCGCCTCGTGCTCGCCATCGGCCCGGCCGATGGCTGGTCGAACACCGCACTCGTCCGCGCCAATCTGCTCTTCTCCCTCGGACGCATCACCCTTCCCCACCAGCTCGCCCGCGTCGTCGCAGCCGAGCAGCTCTACCGCGCTCTCACCATCCTCGCCGGGCATCCCTATCACTCCGGCCATTGAGGACGGTGCATTCCGGTTGTTGTAACTTCGAGACAGCGACCAGCGAGAATTGAGAGGATTGAACTGAATGGCTTCCCAGATTGGCTTTATCGGGCTTGGCATCATGGGACGAGGCATGGTGAAGAACCTCGTCGAAAAAGGGCACTCCGTCGCCGTGTGGAACCGGACGGCGGAGCGCGCCGAAGCCTTGAGCAAAGAGACCAGGGTTTCCATAGCGAAGTCGCCCCGCGCACTGGCCGAAGGCCGCGAATTTGTGCTCATCTGCGTCAGCGACACACCCGATGTAGAAGAAGTGCTCTTTGGAGACGAGAGCGTGGCCGCCAGCGTTCACCCCGGCGCGCTGGTCGTTGATCTCAGCACCATCAGCCCGTCGGCGGCACGGCGTTTCGGCGCAAAACTGGCCGAGCAAAACGTGGGCTTTCTCGATGCGCCCGTCTCGGGCGGCAGCGAAGGCGCAGCCAAAGGCACGCTCAGCATCATGGCAGGCGGCTCGGTGGGCGACTTCGCCCGCGCGCGTCCCGTCCTCGAAGCCATCGGGACCCGCATCACGCATATCGGCCCCACCGGCTCCGGTCAAATGACCAAGCTGATGAACCAGGTCCTGGTCGTCGTCAACATGCTGGCCGTCGGCGAGGCGCTGGTGCTGGGCCGCGCCGCCAATCTCGACCTGCGCAAGGCCGTCGTCGCCGTCGAGGCAGGCGCCGCCGGAAGCTGGATGCTCTCGCAGCGCGGCACGCAGGCCATCGACGGCTACTGGAAGCCCGGCTTCACCATCGACCTGCAGCAGAAAGACCTGCGACTGGTGCTTGAGTCCGCCGAAGAACTCGGCGTGCCGATGCTGGCGACGAGCCTTGTGCATCAGCTCTATAACAAGTTGCAGCGCGAGGGCAAAGGCGGCCTCGGCAACCACGCGCTCGTACAGGCGCTCGAAGAGATGGCGGGCGTGAAGCTCAGTCCGGACAAGCTCAATCCGGAAGCATAAGTTCAGAAACGAAAACCATGATGCGCACAGCTCAGGTGAACGGCGTCTCCATCGCCTACCGCGACACAGGCAGCGGCCCCGCCGTGGTCTTTCTGCACGGCCATCCCTTCGACCAGTCGATGTGGGAGCCGCAGGTTGCGGCGCTCTCGACAAAGTATCGCGTGGTGACGCTCGACCTGCGCGGATACGGAGCCTCCGAGGTCCCCGCCGTCGAAGCCACCACGATCGAGACGATGGCCACTGACGTCAACGCGCTGCTCGACCATCTCCATATCGACCGCACAGCAGTGGCGGGACTCTCCATGGGCGGCCAGGTAGCGATGGCCTTTGCAGACCTGTTCCCCGAGCGCCTCAGCGGACTCATCCTTGCCGCGACCTTCCCCGAGGCCGACACCGCCGAAGTCCGGTCCTCCCGCCGCGCCACCGCCGACCGCTTCGTCAACGAAGGCTCCGTCGTGCCCGGCGGCGAGATGCTGCCCCGCCTGCTCGCCCCGGCCTCGCTCAAGCGCAACCCCGCGCTCGCCGTCAAAGTCTTCACCATGATCGCCAACGCGCCGCCTGCCGGAGCAGCCGCCGCGCTCCGCGGCCGCGCCCAGCGCAAGAACTACGCCCCCACACTCCGCGCGCTCGCTGTCCCGGCGCTCATTGCCGTCGGCACGGAAGACAAATACGTCTCGCTCGAAACCGCCCGCAAGATGCAGGCCGCCATCCCGTCAGCGCAGCTTGAAGTCTTCGACGGCATCGGCCACCTGCCCAACCTCGAAGCGCCCGAACACTTCAACGCCGTGCTGCATCAATACCTCGCTCCACTCGGCTGAACAGGCTGAGAAAAGTTCTCGTTTTGCTTAAGGGCACGGGTTTACCCGTGCCGAAAGTGATTAATAAGTTATTGAACCTATCGAGGATGCTAAAAACCTTCAGGTTGCATTTTGGGATTAGCGTGGGGCTTCAGCCCCACGAAAAAGCCAATGAATTCAAGGGGCTTAAGTCCCGGGCCGTTTTTCCCTGAGCCGGCAAACGAGCCTCTTGAGCCCACACGCTATCGCGCCAGAAAATTATCAATCAACCGCGTCGTGCCCACCCACACCGCGACAGCCACCAGCGTTCCGGGAGTCACCGTCTTCACCGGCAACAGCGTATCCGCATCCACCGCAGCAAAATAATCCGCCCGCAGCCCTTCCGCATCGAGCACCCGCCTGCCAGCGCAAACCAGCACATCCGCGTCGCGCTCCCCGTCCGCAATCATCTTCTCCACAACCGCAAGCGAACACCTGATCGCCAGCGCCCGCCCGCGCTCCTCCACGCTCAGATACCGGTTCCTGCTGCTCAACGCTAACCCATCGGCGTCGCGCACAATCGCGCAGCCCACCAGCTTCACATCGAAGTTCAGGTCGCGCACCATCCTGCGCAGCACGGCCAACTGCGCGGCATCCTTCTGGCCAAAGTACGCCCGCGTCGGCCCCACGATATGCAGCAGCTTCGCCACCACGGTCGCCACGCCGGTGAAGTGCCCCGGCCGCGAAGCGCCATCCAGCCGGCCGCCCACCTCCGCCACCGACACCGTCGTCACCGCGCCCGGCGGATACATCTCCTCCGCCTCGGGAGCAAAGACCACCCCCACGCCCTCGCGCTCCAGCGCCCTGCAGTCCTCCTTAAACGTGCGCGGATACTGGGCAAAGTCCTCATGCGGCCCAAACTGCAACGGGTTCACAAAGATCGAAACCGCCACCACGCTGCACTCACCGCGCGCCCGTCGCACCAGCGAAAGGTGCCCTTCGTGCAGCGCGCCCATCGTCGGCACAAGCCCCAGCACGGCCCCGCCCCCGCGCAACTCGCGGCACACCCACTGCATCTCCTGTGCGCTTGTCACAATTCGCATCGAGTCGCCCGTCTAGCCCGCAACCTTTTCCATGACCTCGAGCGACTTCCGCGTCTCGCGCGGCAGATGATAGCTCTCCGCGTCCGAAGGGAACGTCCGCGCCTCGACATCGCGCTTGTACTCCGCGAGCGCCGCGCGCATCACGCCCGCCACATCCGCGTAGCGCCGCACAAACTTCGCCGGCTCGGCAAACGTCATCGCAAGCATGTCGTGCAGCACCAGAATCTGCCCATCGCAGTCCGGCCCCGCGCCAATCCCAATCGTCGGAATCTGCAACTCAGCGGTCAGCATCTGCGCCAGTTCGCGAGGCACACCTTCGAGCACAATCGCAAAACATCCGGCCTCTTCCAGAGCCAGCGCGTCAGCGCGCAACTCCTCCATCGCAGCCATCGTCTTGCCCTGCACCTTGTAGCCGCCCATCCGATGCACGCTCTGCGGCGTCAGCCCGATGTGCCCCAGCACAGGAATCTCCGCACCCACCAGCCGCCGCATCAACCCCGCGCGCTCGCGTCCGCCTTCCAGCTTCACCGCCTCGGCCCCGGCCTCTTTCACAAACCTCACCGCGTTCGCCACGCCCTCGGCCTCGCTCGCCTGATAGCTGCCGAACGGCATGTCGGCCACCACCAGCGCGCGCCTGACCGCACGCCGCACGCCGCGCGTATACACCAGCATCTCGTCCATCGTCACGGCCAGCGTGTTCTCGTGGCCCTGCATCACCATCGCGAGCGAATCGCCCACCAGCACCAGGTCGATCCCCGCCTCGTCCAACAGCCGCGCGCTCGCGTAGTCATACGCCGTCAGCGACACAATCGGCTGCCGCCGCGCCTTCTTCTCTGCAAGCGAAGGGACCGTCACTTTTTGTAAGGAGAACTCCGCGCCGCGCTCCCCACGCGCGACACCCTCACCCGCCGCTCCGGCAGGCGCCGTTCGGAACGTAGTCAGACTCATACCAACTCCAGTGCAGCTCCACCGCGCGCCGTCCGCATCAACCGGACAGCTTTGGCCGGATGCCACCTGAGCCGGAAAACCCCGGCTGCACCTTAAAGCCTACGCGCCGCCAACCCGCTCCGCAACCCTGTAAGAGATGCGTGTGTTCCCGCAGAATCGCAAAGCAAGAAAGCGCCAAAGGCGCGACACATACCAGCCTGGGCCGAAGGCCTAGGTCAGATTAGCCAGGAAGATCAAGGGCTGAAAGCCCGACACATCATTCTCGTCCCCACAAACGCAGAAAGCCTTCCCAAATTCCCGCCCTGTAGAATCGGAACGCACTTCAAGGAGGAATCGAGACAAGATGAAGAGCTTCGTATGCACACTACTGGCGATGCTGCTGATCGGTCCGGCAACAACGCTTGCCCAGGCACCCACACCGGCGCCCGCACCATCCGTTGACACTGCCAAAGAGATCGACGCCATGCAGAAAAAGCTCAACGACTGGCCGCAGCTCGCCCGCTACCGCGAAGCCAACCGCGATCTGGACCCCGTTCCCGAAGGCGAGCGCCGCGTCGTCTTCTTCGGCGACTCCATCACCGACGCCTGGGGCCGCCTGCCCGACACCGGCGAGTTCTTCCCCGCCCAGCCCTACGTCAACCGCGGCATCAGCGGCCAGACCACCGAGCAGATGGTCGTCCGCTTCCGCCAGGATGTCATCGACCTGCATCCCGCGGCAGTCGTCATCCTCGCCGGCACCAACGACGTCGCCGGCAACACCGGTCCCATGACGCCCGAGATGACTGAAGAGAACTGGAAATCAATGGCTGACATGGCCCGCGCCAACGGCATCCGCGTCATCTTCGCCTCAGTCCTGCCCGCGCGCGACTTCCCCTGGCACAAGGGCCTCGACCCCGCCCCGAAGATCCGCCAGCTTAACGACTGGCTCAAAGGCTATTGCATCAACCACTCATTCACCTATCTCGACTACTACTCGTCGATGGCCGCCGACGACGGAGGCATGAAACCCGGCATCAGCAAAGACGGCGTCCACCCCAACACCGCAGGCTACGCCATCATGGCCCCCCTCGCCGAAGCCGCAATCAAAAAGGCGTTGGGATCGCAATAACTCTGCGCTCTATCTCAGTTCAGCTTCAGCGAGACAATCTCCGGCGGATACTCCTCCTCAAAGAGCAGTTCATCCATCGGCCCGATACGCGCGTTCGTAATCCAATGCGCGACAGACGCGGCCACAGCTAGAACAAGAAACATCATCAACAACGTTCCCGTCTGCCGATGAAGGACCCTGCTCTCAAACTTTGCGGCCTTATACAGCATCTCGATCACGCATAGGAAGCAGGCCCAGAAGACGAAGTGAATGTTCGCCTTGCCGGGCAAGTACGAACAGGCGAATGGAATCTTGGGAAACGTATAAAGGCAGACCTCGATCAGAATCGCACCCAGCAGAAGCATCATCACAAGGTGTTCGACCACCGGGCGCCACGGATAGAGCGCGAACATAGACGCAGCCACGATGAGCCAGACTGGCAACACTCCCAGGAGAATCCACGAGAGTCGAACAGCCCTTTGATAACTCCGCGCCTGTCGGAGTTGCGTCACACGCATGATCCAGTTCGCACGAAGCGTAATGGGAAACGATGCCACGACTCGGATGGCGAGAACGGCAAGAATCATGAGAAGAATGCCGGCAAGCAGCACCGCGGTGTTCATCCCCGATGCCTTCATCCCCGCGCCGGCAAGTGGAGTCCTAACGCAGGCCACGACGACGGCAACGCCAATACCGAGATAAAAGCTGGCGATCATGCGGTGCTGACGGCTGCGAAGCAGCGTGCGCAGACTGAAAAGGGTGATGGCAGTCTGTAACGAATTGCCAAAGTGCAGCCATGAGATTTTCTTTGTCATGGGAACGATGTCAGGCTGTTCGACGATCTTCGGCAACATGCGGAAATAGGAGAGAAGTAACGCCGCACCCGCACCGGCAGCGGAAATCGCAAGCGCGAGCCATGCTCTGGCAGCCAGCGGCGCAAGCGCAGGATGCATCGAGCCGTTGAGTTGCTGAAAGAGCCCAAGAAACCAATACGACGGGAGCCACGCAAGCAGGCGCTGATTCTGCGGCGCGGTAAGCGCAGCCGGCGATTCGAGAGACGGCTCAAGGAAGTAGACCAGAAGAAGCAGACAGAGTGCGCCTGCCTGAAGAAACGCGGAAAGACGGAGAAAGAGTTGGCGCGGAAGAAGATTCGCGGCCAGCCCCTGCACGGCAAGCAGCGTGAAGACGACGAAAGCTCCTGCAAGAAACATGGTGAGCCAATAAGCAGGCAGTGCCCTGAGCAGACCGATGAAACCCGCCTTAGGAGACCTGAAGAGAAAGGACCAGGTGAACCCCGTGAAAACATTCAATGCGCTCATGGCCAGAGCAGGCGCGGCGAACAGCGCCGCAATCTTTGCCAGAAACAACGTGCGCATCCTGACTGGCAAGGATCCGAGTACAAGGACATCGCGGCGGTCGGGAAACGCGGCGTCCCAGTTAAGCACAACGATGATGCCGGCCACAGTCGCAGCCGTTTCGATCAGGAAGTGTTCCCAAGTCCAGGCGAACGTCATGGGCAGGTAGCCTCCTCCCATCAGGCCAATCAGCGCGGGAAGCGTAAGAAAAAAGCTGATGGAAGCGAAGATGGTTGCAAACTGGCCGATCAGCCGGGCCGGGTCTGCATCGGCCGACATGAGTTCGAGATCGACGAGGCGCAGAAGGAACACGCGGTACAGAACGCGGAATGGAAGAGAAATCATGACGGCTCCCTGAAGCAGTTTTCCCATCGCTAAGATCTACCTGCATGAGTCATTTCAGGTATGCCTCCGCACCATCAGCGCCAAAGGCGCGAAACATACCAGCCTAGGCCGAAGGCCCAGGTACAGATCGGACAGTCATCTAAGGGCTGAAAGCCCGACACATCGACTCCCCAAACAGCCACATCCACAGGCGAACGCTCTATGCCTCGATGAGGTCTGCGATCTCGCGTGAGATGGCGTCCGCATCCTGCTCCACGGCGAGTTGCGAGAAGATGTCTTCGAGTGTCGGCAGAGACATGAGGCTCCGCAGATTTTGGATAGAGTCGTCGGCCACGATCCTGCCGCGATGAAGAATCACAACATGCGAACACACGCGCTCGACGGTTTCGAGTTCGTGCGAGCTGAAGAGAACGACCTTGCCCCGCGCAGCAAGCTCCTGAATCAAGCTGCGAAGAATGAGCCCGGAGCCTACATCGAGTCCCGAGAAAGGTTCATCGAGCAGGACAAGGTCCGGGTTATGCATCAGCGCCGCCGAGAGAAGAATCTTCTGTCTCATGCCTTTGGAATAAGAAGACAGCGAGAGATCGCGGTCACTGTGAAGGTCAAAGAGATGAAGCAGCCCGTGAATGCGCTCGTAGGCGATCTTGCTGTCCATGCCGCGAAGCTGCGCGACCATAACGAGATATTCCATTCCGCTGAGATGGGTGTAAAGGTGCGGCTCCTCTGGGACATAACCCATCTGCTGCCGATAGCGGATGAGGTCTTCGCGGATGGGCCTTCCTTGAAAGAGGACGTCACCTGAACTCGGTTCGATAAGGGCTGTGATCATCTTCATGGTCGTGGATTTGCCGGAGCCGTTGGCCCCGAGATAGCCGGTAATCTCACCAGCGCAGGCAGTGAAGCTGACGCCCTCGACGGCAGGAATGCTGGAGTAGCGTTTGTGTACATTGCGAAGTTCGAGCATTACCACTCCCCAGAAAACGCTAGCGAAGCCTGTGAACACGAAGCGGCAAGACGGGCGGCGGCGATTGAAGCGTCAGCGTGCAATGCAGCACACTCTCGGGCCATCGAAGGGAGAGCGACGACGCGCTCTTCGGACTCAGCACCAGCAAAAACCCGGCAATCAACACGGATATCAGAAGTCCCGCCTGCGTCAAGCGAGCCGCGCCAATTCCATCATCGGAGATGATCAGCCCAATACCGGCAGTGACCGGCTTCGGAGCGCGCTGGAAGACGCATCGCTGACGAACCAGCGACCACACTCCATCGAGAAACACACGGCGAGCGCGGCCTTGGCGGCACTCCTCATCGAAGATCCAAAGCATCTCTTCAGCGAATTCGTCCCGGAACGAAGCAGGGTGGATGCGCAGTATAAGCTGATAAACCGAACGCAACGTGATTCGGGTCATACGCTCCTTGGCCTCGTTTCCCGAAGACGCGACCGGGCTTCCCTGACGATGTTCTGAAGCCGATTGACTTCGACTGCCAGCGCATTGCGTCCGTCCGGCGTAAGCGTGTAGAAGCGGCGATCTTCGTTTGCGCGCCTGTTGGCGTCCGCAACAAGTCCGGCATCCATCAGCTTCTTCAGGTTGTCGTACAGTGTGCCCGGCCCCACCCTGTAATGGCCTTCGGAATAGCGAGCCACTTCCTGAATGATTCCGTAGCCGTGCATATCCTCCCCGGCGAGCGCCAGAAGAATATGCAGCGTCGCCGAAGAGAGTGGAGGCGTCTTGTCCGCAACAGGTTCCATGTCGGAATCCGACTATATCGGAATCCGACTATCGACGCAAGCAAATCTTTTGAGCCATGCGCAATCGGAGGATCAGTACTCTTCCGCCTTGCCGACCCTTTGCCAGGCCGTTTCGCCGTCTGAAAATACCTGTACGCGCGCATAGTGGCTGTGAAGGTAGTCGCGGAAGGGTGTGAGTCTGTCTTCACAACGGCGAGCGGGACCACAGCCGGAATCCAGATGCGGCGTCCAGAAGATGAACTGGACCGGAGTCCTTTTGATTTGCTCAATGAGTTGTTCGATCTGTTGCGGACGGGTCGCATCGGCTGGGCTCAGCGTGTCCAGATACAGGGGATTCCGCAGATGTAAAGGAAGATACAGACCCGGCGAGCCCGCATCAAAGAAGGGCTCGCCGGGTCTGGTATGCAGCGCGAGCCAATGAAGCTTCTCGTACTTTTCGGGCGTGGTGGTGATCGCGCCACCGGGAAGTTGAATCCTCAACGGCTGCTTGACGTGACGCGAGACTGTCTGCCGAACGGCGAGACAGATGACTGCAATCCACACCAGAACAGTTGTGTAGTGCCGTATCTTCGGCAGACGCTCGAACGTCCAGATGAGCAGGATAATGCCGGGAATCGAAACTGCGTAGAGGCGCAGCCAATTCAGGCTTAGTGCCACTTCCATCAGGAGGAAAAGCCCGACGGTGGACAACAACGCCACGCGATCCCAGGCAAAGAGCGGGTTATTCCGTTGACGCCAACATTGCCAGAGTGTCCCAACATAGACGATCGGAAGCAAGAGATAGACAGCGAGATATGGGGAGAGTCTGGGCAAAGTTCGCCACGAGAGAGGTCCGGGCAAGCCGAGCAACTGCCCTTGCGAAAGAGGAGCGATGTATGTTTCTGGGTAAGTAACCTGAAAATACCAGAGATGTCTCAGTCCGATCGCGGCAATCGAGTGCGCGTTGAGCAGCAGCAGCGCGGCCATAGAGACGCTCAACAAGAGTGCTTGATCTCGCAGAAGGTGCAATGAAGACTGTTTCGTTCGCGAATGTCTCCAGAGCAGGAAGATGGCAAACGCCACGAGCCCTGCGGTTCCGTGGGTCTGGTTGAAGAAAGACGCCACGCCCAACAGCACTCCGGCAACCGCAATTCTGCCGGCGGTGATTTTTGCCATTGCGGCTCTCACAGCACCCATAATTGCCAGCACGCTGAACCAATGGTGGGTTCCGTTCAGTGCCTGGCCATAAATCAACACTAGAAACAGAGCTGTCGCCACGAGGGCAGAGCGGCGCTCCATGATCTCGCTCGCAATGGAAAAACACAGCCAGCAAAACGCGACGCCGAGAGCGAGAACCGCTGCGTTCGCCACCGCTGTGTGAAGTCCAAACAACTTGAATAACGCAAAGTACAACAGGTCTGTACCGGGAGGTGTGAACTGGAGAAAGTCTCGATAGATGCGCTCGCCATCCAACATGCGCTGAGCGTCCATCCAGAAGTAAACCTGATCTCCCGCCAGCAGAAAAGGCGTGTGATGAGAGCCAAATAAATTGAGATAGAGATAGATTCCCGCTCCGGCCAGCAGGAGAAGGAGAGGCCAGCGTGCGGCTTTGCCGGCGTCTCTTCTGCTATCGTGGCGCAAAGCGAGCCTCAGTACCCTTCGGCCTTGCCGTAGTCTCGGCGGCTATCATGCCCGCCAAGCAGCGTATGCGTCCTCGGGTCCAGCGCAATCAGCTCGCTGTCGCCCCAGACACCGGGGTTATGCTCGTCGGCCACCGCATGGCGATAGACCGTGTAGCCCATCGCTCTCAACTGCGCAGCCACACTGTGCGAAAACTTCTTCTCCACATCAAGCCGGTCCGGCAGATATTGATGATGAAACCGCGGCGCGTCCGCAGCCTGCTGAATGTTCAAGTGGTTGTCGATGACGCTGATGATGTCGTTGGCCACCGTCGTAATGATCGTCGAGCCGCCCGGCGAGCCCATCACATACCGCAGCCTTCCATTGCGCGTCACAATCGTCGGCGTCATCGCCGAAAGCGGCCGCTTGTACGGCGCAATCGAGTTCGCTGGCCCCTGAATCAAACCGTACATATTCGGCACGCCCTGCTTCGAAGCGAAGTCGTCCATCTCATCGTTCAGCAGGAAGCCCAATCCCTCGACCGTAACGCCCGAGCCGAACGTGTTGTTCAGCGTGAACGTGTTCGCAACGGCGTTGCCCTCAGAATCGACAATCGAGAAATGCGTCGTCTGCATCGACTCATGCACCTGCTGTCCCGGCTTGGGCGGCGGCGGCATGAATCCCGCCGGACGCACCAGGTCCGCGCTCGGCGTCGGCTTCGTGCGGCTGATCGTCTTGCGCCACGCGGCGGCATAGCGAGGGTTCGTCATCTGCGCAATGGGCTGCGGCGTGAAGTCCGGATCGCCCAGATAGTCAGCGCGGTCCATATACGCGCGACGGAACGCCTCAGTGATCAGGTGCACCTGCGCCGCCGAGCGGTCGTGTCCGACGCGGTGCAGGTTGTAGCCCGAAAGAATATTCAGTATCTCAACCAGCACCAGCCCGCCCGAAGAAGGCGGCGGTGCCGTGATGATCTGGTAGCCGCGATAGTTCCCCACAATCGGCGCACGGTCCTTCACCTGATACGCCGCCAGGTCGGCAGTCGTGATCAGACCGCCGTTGGCCTTCTCAAACGCGGCAATCTGCTCGGCCATCGCGCCTTTGTAAAAATCCTCCGGGTTGGCGGCGATGCGGCGCAGCGTCTCGGCCAGCTCGGGCTGCTTGAAGGTGTCGCCTGTCTTATAGAAGTCCCCGTCGCGTTGAAAGACATGCGCAGAGACAGGGAACTCGCTCAGGTTATGCGCGTGAAGATTAGCGGCCTCTTCTTTCGTCAGCACAAAGCCGTCAGTCGCCAGCCGGATGGCCGGTGCCATATCCTCCGCAAGCGTCAGCTTGCCGAAGTGGCTCTGCGCATACACAAGTCCCGCAACCGTCCCCGGCACGCCGCTCGACTTATACCCAACCGTCGAGAGTCCCGGAACCACGTTGCCCTCCGCATCGAGATACATATTGGTCGAAGCCGCTGCGGGAGCCTCTTCGCGGTAATCAAGAAAATGTGTCGTGCCGTCGTGCATGCGAATCAGCATGAAGCCTCCGCCGCCGATATTGCCCGCCTGCGGGTAGACCACAGCAAGCGAAAACGCAACGGCCACAGCCGCATCCACCGCATTGCCGCCCTGCTTCAGAATCGCCACACCCGCATCCGTCGCATCATGGTGGATCGTGACCACCATCGCATGGCGCGCGCGTACCGGCCGCTCAGCCGGATGATGGGAGATGCTGCGTTTTGTCTGGGCTGAAAGAGGAGCAACTACGAGAGCGGCTGCAACAAGCAGGGTCAAGACACAGGACAGGTTCCTGCTTCGCGGCTTCGATACAGACACTGAACGCCTCCATTTGTGTGGGTGCAGCGATGATACATCGCTCGCCATGAACCACGTTGACAGTCCGCGAAAAACCTTCGTCCTGCCTTTCGGTGGGAGCGCAGGGCTTCAGAGGGTGCTGAAAAATTCTCTGCGGTTGCTTTTCGGGATTAGCGTAGGGCCTCGGAGGGTGCTGGAAAATTCTCTGCGGTTGCTTTTTGGGATTAGCGTGGGGCTTCAGCCCCACGAAAAATCCAGTAAATTCAAAGGGCTTTAGCCCCGGGCCTTAACTCACTTGCCCCCGAATCCGCTTTTCCCGCAGCCCGATTCACCCGCGCCGTGTCAACCCCTTCACCCAAAGCCGCCCCATATACACCAGCGCGAACGCCATCACGACCAACCCAACCGGCAGCCCCACGTAAAGGTAGGTCACGTTGAAATCAATCGCATGATGCGCCATCGAGTTATAGATCAGCAGGCCGAAGATGGCCACGAACGTCGCCGCGAAGAACGCCGCAAACCCCGTCGCCAGTCCCACCAGCAAACTGGCAAACCACCCCAACCCGCACACCGGCACGCCAAACAGATACCCTTCGCCAAACGTATGCGGAGTCGTTTCCGCCCCGCCCTGTGAACCTTGCGTCATACCAGTAGAATACTGCTTTATGGCAGAAGACGTTCAGAACACTCCAGGCAGCCTCGTTCAGGCGACACACGTAGCGCGCGAAGCGGCCCTGCGCAAGGCCGCCAACGGCATTCCATACGCCATCTTTGGCGACACCGGCATCGCCGACCCCGACCTTGACCGCATGGTCCAGGCCGTTCCCGCCGCCATTGCCGCGGCGCTCGCGCGCAAGATCTACTACTTCGTCCCGCTCGCCCTCAGCGAAAGCAGGGGCGAACCCACGATGATCGCCACCGCCTACACACCCGAGTTCAGCGACCAGGCCATCTGCCACCGCAACGTGCCCCTCGACGGCCTCGACGGCGTCTTCATCTCCACGCGCCTGCTCGGCGACCGCTTCGCCCTCGCCTTCGAGTTCTTTATCAACGTCGGCCACGCCTTCGTGGACACAGCCGGCGTCCCCGCCGACTTCGACCAGCTCGTCTGGGGACAGGTCCTCGCCGACGTGCGCGGCGAAACCAGCCTCGACGCCTGGGAGAGCCGCAACCTCGCCCTCGCCGCCAACACCGGCGGCAAGCCCGTCATCGACGAGAAGGCCAAATCCAGCTATCTCGAAGCCTCCTTCTCCGACGCAGTCGCCATCTATCTGCTCTCGCTCGCCGTCGATTTCGACTACTCCGAGCTGCGCGAGCGCGAATACCCTCTGCTCGCTCCGCAGGCCCTCGCCGAACGTCTCCGACTCGCCGCCCGCCTCTTCCCGCCCAACTCCTCCTACGAGTTCGCCATCCGCTACCGCCGCCGCGGTTGAAACAGCGCGCCGAAAACAAAACTGACAAACGCCGGCAAATCGCATACAAAAGGGTATGGCGCCCGGCATCGCAACCCAACGCAACGATGCGGCAAGCTACCTCAAGACCGCCCTTGCCATCCTGATTCTTGGCCTGGGCGTCTGCTTCATCGTCTTCTTCATGAGCGCGCAGAGGGCCGCCCGGCGTGACTTCATCAGCTATTGGTCAGCCGGACAGCAACTCGTCCATCGCCAGGATCCCTATGACGCAGGGGCAATTCTGCGCATCGAGAAGAGCGCCGGATTTCAGGGAAACCGGGCCTTCTTCATGCGCAACGCGCCAAACGCCTTCCTGCTTGCCTACCCGCTTGGCTTTCTCTCCGCAAGGGCCGGGGTTATCCTCTGGACACTGGCCATCGTTGCGGCATTGATGCTCTCCATCCGTTTAATCTGGACCATGCATGGCCGTCCCGACGACAGGCTCCATCTGGCTGGCTACCTGTTTGCTCCGGCGGTCGCCTGCCTGCTCGCGGCCCAGACCGCAATCTTCATTCTGCTGGGTGTCACCCTCTTTCTGTATTTCCACAAGACGCGCCCAGTCGCCGCAGGCGCCGCGCTGCTGCTGCTTACCTTCAAGCCGCATCTGTTCGTCCCGTTCGGCATCGTATTGCTGGCATGGATCGTCTTGAAACGGGCCTGGCCCATACTCATCTCGGCGACCTGTGCCGTCGCCTTGGCGCTTCTCTTCGCCTATCTCGCCGATCCTCACTGCTGGCAGCAATACTTCCACATGGCAAAGCGGGAGCACCTTGCCAGCGAGCTGCTCCCAACCACGAGCCTTCTCTTCCGGCTGCTGATTGACCGCGGAACTTTCTGGTTGCAGTTTGTCCCCGCATTCGCAGCCGGCGTCTGGGCCGTGCGCTACTTCTTCACGCACCGGCGCGACTGGAGTTGGCACTCCCACGGTCTTCTTCTGCTGCTGGTCTCCGTTCTGGTCGCGCCCTACGCCTGGTTCAGCGACGAGGCTATCCTCTTGCCCGCCATCCTCGCCGGACTCTACACGCTTCGTGACCGCGGGCGCTCTGCCGTCCCCTTCGGCATCATCGCCGGTATCGCACTCATCGAAGTCTTTTTCACGCAGGACATGGCCACCTTCCACTTCATCTGGACCGCACCCGCCTGGCTGCTCTGGTATCTCCACGCAACTCGACGCACACGGTCCCACACCGCATAGCTACGTTTCATCGGCCGCCCTGCACCCGCACAGACCCTCGGGTGCCCATCCATGCGCAGTTTCATCGCCTTCGTCACGACGACTGCGTCGCCAGTCTGCGTGACGGAGCACGGAATCGCAGACTTTGCTGTCGTCTGGACATACGGATACAATTGGGCCGCATTCCAGCGTTGCCCAACGCCAGAATCGGCTTGCGCATGGATCTTGCCTTTTGTCGAAATGAGCTTTCTTCTTACCTATCCTTCGGTCCCGCTCACGCTCGTCATCCTTCTCTTGCTTGTGGGCAATTGGTTCAGGACAAACGGCGACCGCAAAACTGAAAACATGCTCGCCGTCACCGCAATCGCGATCCCGGCGACGGGAGTTGCTGAATGGGCGGCAGATCAGCTCTCAAGGCTGCGACCTTGGAAGTATGACCTCTTCATCTACCATTTCGACTCCGTAATCCACCAGCCCAGCTTCGCGGCGGGAAGACTGGTCGCAGAACACGGATGGCTGCGGGGAGTTGTCAGCGTCAGCTACGAGCTCATGCCGATTTCTATGGTAGCCGCGTTTGCCTTTTACAACTGGAAACGCAACCTCGAAGGCCTGCGGCAACTGCTGTGGGCTTTTCTGTTCAATATCGCATTCGCCGTGCCGATTTACCTGTTGATTCCCGTGTGTGGGCCTGCCTTCGCCTTTCCGGGCTTTCCCGTTCCTCCCTCGCATGTCAACCCGGCTCTTGTTCTTATCCATGCTGCGCCGAATGGAGTTCCGTCCGTCCACATGTCAACGGCGCTGCTTGTGCTTTATTTTTTATGGCGAAGCCCCTACAGGCTGCCTGCAATTTTGTTTGCGGTCCTTACGGCGTTCTCCACGCTCGGCTCCGGGCAGCACTACGGTTTTGATCTGCTTTGCGCAGTTCCCTACTCAGCCTGTATTTATTGGCTATCTTCCGTTGCAGTCAGGCTGCATAAGCAAAGGCAAGCCCTCTTGCAGACAATAGCTCGCTGACCGTAATCGCGGGTGCCTGCGTACCGTGCTCGCTAGTGTCCTGTCCCTGAAGTTCACAACATCATTCAAGCTGTCATCCTGAGCGGAGTTTGGCGGTTTTTTACGCCAAACGGAGTCGAAGGACCTGCGGTTTGCGATTCCAATTGATGCTAAGAACTTTCGAGACACCACACTAGCCTTCGCGGCTCAACCGCCCATCCCTCAACCGAAACCGCTCCCCGCGCCAGACGATTGTGTCTCCCGCATAGCTCCACGCCCAGAAGAACAGCCCGAAGAAGTCCCTCAACGGCACCAGCCACACGTCGCGCAACACCTGCTCATCCCCGAGCACACCGACGCCCACCGAAAGCGCCACCGCCACGCGCGCCAGCAGCGCCAGACTCAACAGCGTAAAGCTCCACAACTCCAGCCCGCTCGCAACGCACGTCATCACCGCCCACGGGATGGCAAACGTGATGCCCACGCCCAGATACCCCCACTTGCGCGAATCGCGCGTCGTCCGTGCCCAGCGCAACTGGTGTTCGCAGAACCCGCGAAAGCTGTACGCCGGAACCGTCGTCTCGACAACCTCATCAGAAAGCTCAACGCGGTATCCAGCCTTGGCAATCCGTTCGCCCATCTCGTAGTCGTCCGCCAGACACTCCACCAGCGGCTCCAACCCGCCGGCTTTCGTAATCGCCGCCTTACTCATCGCCAGCGTGCTGCCCAACCCGAAGCGAATCCCGCGCTCCAGCTTGCGCGCCGCCAGCACACCCGGAAAAAAATCCGTCGCAATGCCCAGCGCCTCGAGCCGCGTCCACAGCGTCGCCCCCTCGGCCGCGCAGCCAACATAAGGCGCCGTCACCATACCGACGCTCGCGTCGCTGAAGCCCGCCAGCACGCGCGTCAGGTACTGCGGCGAAACGCAGATGTCGCTGTCATTAATCAGAATGTGGTCATAGCTGGCCTCGGCAAGCATCTGCACCAGGTTGCTCACCTTGCCCGAGGTCCCCAGCCGCTCCCGGCACTCCACCAGCCGAATCGCGCACTCAGGAAACTCCGCGCGCAGCCGCTCAATCTCGGCAACCGCAGGATCATCCATGCTGCCGACGCCGAAGACAATCTCAAACCGCCCCGCATACTGCTGGCGGCAATGGCTCGCCAACCCCGCATACATACTCGGATCCACGCCCTTCACCGGCTTCAGAATGCTCACATCCGGAGCAAAGCCCTCACCGCCCGGCCCCTGCCAGTAGCGATGCCAGTAGCGATGAAAGTCCCGCGCCCCCACGAGCGCCAGCACCAGATAGCCCAGGCCGCAGAGCGTCACCAGCGCAGCGACTACCTCAATCCCTGTGGCCATCCCGTTAGTCTACCCGTTACCTGTTTTTTGTTGTCATTCCCGAAGGGAATCTGCGTTTCGCCTCGGCCCGCGCCTCAAAACAGGCTCACCGCCCGACGCAGGTTCCCCGCCGTGCCGATGTTCACCAGCGTAAAGTTGAACCGCTCCACGCTCTCGTTACGCACCGAACCCAGCTCATACTTGCGATACTCCACGCTCAACCCGCAGCAGTTCCAGTTGTACGAAGTCTGCAGCGCACCATACTGCACCAGCCCGGCGTTGGCGGTGTTCTGGTTCAGGTCGAGCCCCACCTTCGCCGCAATGCCAAACCCCGCCCGGTACGGCGACCCATACCCCAACAGCAGTCGCAACTGGCTGAAGTTCGACACAGCCGAGCTGACGCCCTCCGTATAAAACCTGCCCGGCGCATTCAGCCGTGCATAGCTCAGCCCCGAAAACACATTGCCCTCGTGCAGGTCCACCAGCACATTGTTCGACGTAAACTTCTTCGCGCCTGTATCCAGATCGAAGTCCCACTGAATGTCCATGTGGTCCGACGTGCGCACGCGCAGCCGCGAGACCAGCGGCGAAATCGCCCTCGGCTCGGTCAAAAACGCAATCCCGGAAAAATTTAGCGTCGAGTCGAAGATGTTCCTGCGCCCCACCTCCACCGCCCCGCCGAAGTTCTCATTGAAGAAGTACTTCTGCGCCAGCCGCCACGTAATCCACTCGCGGCTGCCGCACGGCGAGCCTGGCCCCACAACCGCAGCCGGCCCATAATCCCAATCCGTCTCCTCGCCCGTCTCCTCTCCCTGTTCCGAGTCTTCAGCCGCCTCCGCATGCGAACCACCCGCGCACGCGCCCTTCTTCGACGGCCTCAAAAACAGCCGCTGCGTCACGCCATACTCCAGCTCATTCGTATTGCTGACGATGTCCGTATCGTCAAACCGCAGCACGCGCGCAAAGTTATCCACGCCCGTAACGTAGCGATACGTCAACGATGGCTCGATCGTATGCCGCAAATCATGATGAAACAGCTTCTCCATCGCCCCCGAGCTGAAGTCCCGCTCCAGCACCGGCGGACGCAGATCCACCTCCGCCTCAAAATCCGCGCGGTTGATGCCGTTCGGCAGCTCGACCGGCGTCCCTGTCGTCCCGGCCTGCTGGCTGCGGCTGTACAGCGTATCCCGCACCGCCACCGACGGCCTCACGTGCCATCCATCAAAGCCCACCGGGTACGCAATCTCCGGATGCAGGTCCACGCGCTGCGTCAACCCGCCCGAGGCAAACTTCGGCTGCACCCGCGACAGTCCCGCAAACGAACTGCCCACGCTCCACTCCAGGCCCGTCGAGCCCAGCCGATGCTCCGTCGCGTCAAAGTCCACCGAAGGAACGTGAAATATCTTCACCTGCCGCTCCGGGATCGCCGGCGTCTCCGGCGTCGCGGCCACGGCCACCTGCTTCAGTCCCTGATACCGGTCCGCCCGCGCCGACTCCGCAAATCCATGCGCCTCATGCACTCCATAGACAATCGAGAGAATGTCGCTCGACACCGCCTGATTGAAGTTCTCCGTAAATGCCTCGCGGTACAGATACGAACTCAGGTATTCCAGGTTCCCCGCCACGCGCGTGTGCTCGTCAAAGTCGTGCCGTCCCGCCGCCAGCACATCCTGCCCACCCTGATTCACATACACTCCGCCAATCACAATGCCCCGGTCCACCAGCCCGCTGTAGCGCGCCGTGGCAAAGTCGTTGCCCGCTCCGCGATAACGAAACTGCCCCGACTCCGCCCATCCGCGCAGCGAAAAGTAGTCCAGCCCCAGCCTCAGGTCCATGCTGCGATTGATCGCCCAGTAGTACTCCTCGCCCAGGCTCAGCCCCTTCGTAGACGAGTTGCCCGGATTCGGCACCATGAACCCGCTCTGCCGCCCGCCCGTATTCACCGGGTGCGTCACATACGGCAGATACAGCAGCGGAATGTTGATCAGATGAAAGACGCTGTTCTTCGCGCTGGCCTGTTCACCATTCACCTTGAACAGGTCCGCCGAAAGCAGCCAGTCCGGGTGCGCCAGTTCGCACGAGGTCAGCGTGCCGTAATAAATCTCGTACTCCCGCGGCCCGGTCTTCACCACCACCTGCCCGGTAAACAGGTAAGGATTGCTGCTCACATACGTCAGCCTCTGGCCTCCGCCTCCCTTCACGCCAACCGAGCCCGTCACGTCGTAGAACCGCCCCGTCTCCGTGCCGAGGTTCATCGTCCCCCGGCTGGCACGAATGATCTCCTGGTCCGGCCCGCCGGTCAGCCGCACATGCCCGGTCGCGTTCAGCTCGCCGGTGTCTGCGTTGTAGTCAATGTGGTCGGCCTCCACCCGATAGCTGCCGTAGTTAATCACCACATCACCATCCAGCGCATACGTGCTTCCCGTCTTCGACTGCCGGTTCGACTCCAGCGTCGCCATCTCCGTCCCCGCCGTCGAGGACACCACGCGGGCATCGGGATAGCGCGCCGTCTCCGCCGAATCCCCCGCTTCCGACGGCTGCACCATCGGTGGTGCCACAGTCGTCAACTCCTGTGCGCCGAGATGTGGATGACTTAGAGCAGGTACCGTGATAGTTATCAGTAGGTAAACAACCTTGCGCATCACGCGCATGGCTGTCGAGAGCACCGTACTCCGGCCCCATGCCCGGGTCTGTGAGCTGAGACGCCACCCGTCCCATCCCACACCCTGTTCATTCGGTTCCGAGCTTGTCAAACGCACCACTTATAGAGGCTAAACGATTTCATCGCGAACGGCCCGGACTTTGAACACAATGACCTCTGCACAACTCGAAATAGAGCCGCTGCCCGCACCCTCTGCCGAACCGGATGCCCACGAAGCCCATTTTGTCCTGCGCGAGCAGGTAGCCGAGCGCGTCGCCGCACACCGCGCCCGCCGCACCCGGGCTGCGTCTGCCTCCTCCGTCACACCCATCGCCGCGCCCACGCCCGCCAAAGCCCGCGCCCAGCGCATCGCCGCCGCCGTGGCCGAACGCTACGAGCACTCACAGAGCTACCGCGCCTTCCTCGCCGCCGAAGCCGAGCGCGCCATCCGCGAGGCCGAAGCCGCCGCCGAAGTCGCCGCGCTCAGCGCCCGCGCCGTAGCCGAAGCCCAGAACCAGCTCCTCTTCGAACTCAATCAAAGTCTCGATCAACCACAGGCCGACGCGCCCGCACCCTCAGCCGTCGCACCTCAGCCCAAAGTCGAAGCACCGGAGCCGCACGCCAGCCTCACCATCCGGCTCGACGAAGCCTTCGAGCGCAGCCGCTCCCCGCTGGCCGCCGCCCACCCCGTCTACACCCAGCCCGCGCTCGATGAAGACGAGGCCTACGCCCTCGACGAAGAGATCGCCTTCCGCCAATCCCCCGTCTTCGACGACCCACCGACCGACATCCCCGCCAACCTGCTCGAGTTCCCGCGCCAGCTCGTCGCCTCGCGCAAAGCCCGTCCGCGCCTCGCCGAAGGCCCCCTGCGCGAAGAAGCCGACCACACGCCCGACGCCGCGCAGCTCCGCATCTTCGAGGTCGAAGCCAGCCAGATCTCCTCCGCCCCCACGGTCGAAAGCGTCGTGCCGGAGTGGTCTTCCATCGTGCTCGCCGCGCAGCCCGCCGCAGCGCCGTTTGAAGCCACCGAGGCCGCGCCTTTCGCCGTCCCGCACGTTCCCCAGACCGCCCCGCTCGGCCTCCGCGCCATGTCAGCCATCGTCGACTCCTGCGTCGTGCTCGCAGCCGAACTCGCCTTCGTCGCCCTTTCAGCCTTCGTCATCCAGAAGCTCGGCCAGCCCGCGACCCACCTCAGCCCGCAGGCCGCGGCCATCGGCGCGGCGGGCGTCTTCGTCCTCTTCACCCTGCTCTACCAGACGCTCTTCTTCACCTTCTCCGAATCAACGCTCGGCATGCGCTACGCGCGCATCGCCTTCTGCACGTTCGCCGACGACAACCCCACCCGCTCCGCCATGCGTCGCCGCATCTTCGCCTCCATCCTCGCCGCCTGCCCGCTCGGCCTCGGCTACCTCTGGGCCTGCCTCGACGAAGACGCCCTCGGCTGGCACGACCGCATCTCCCGCATGTACCAGCGCAGCTACTGAAACCGCCGCCGACGCGGGATTTGTTGTCATTCCCGAAGGGAATCTGCGTTCCCATCCCACTCCCTTTGTTTGTCATTCCCGAAGGGAATCTGCGTTCCCATCCCACTCCCTTTTGTTTGTCATTCCCGAAGGGAACCTGCGTTCCCATCCCACTCCCTTTGTTTGTCATTCCCGAAGGGAACCTGCGTTCCCATCCCACTCCCTTTTGTTGTCATTCCCGAAGGGAATCTGCGTTCCCATCCCACTCCCTTTTGTTTGTCATTCCCGAAGGGAACCTGCGTTTCGCATCGGGTCGCACCGAACTACAGTCTTAGGGAAATGCTATGGATGGCGTAACCATGATTCGAACGGCAGTTTGCGCTGCTGAGGGAAGGCTTCTTATCCAGGGGACTTCATTATTCGGTCCCTAATATGCGCTCTGGATGCTTCCGGGCGTATTTGATCCATGCTTCGTAGATGACAGATTTCCCTCGGCCAGGACTATCAAGGTCCCAGGCCCGCTGGTTGATCTCATCGGCGCGTTCTCGAACGCCCTTTCGCTCAAGCAGCTCGTCCGGGCCCTCGTTGGCATCCATCTGTTCGAGAAGAGGAAGCATCATTTCTGACGCTTCATGGAAACAGTCGGCAAGCTCTTCCAAACCCAGTTCCCTCAGTCCAGCCTCGGTCTGAGCGACCAGATGTGGCTCTCCAAAATTCCCGAAGTGCCACGTAATGCTGTCGAGCGTGAGGCTGATGTCGAGCCAGTGCGTAGCAGCCATCGCCCTCAACCCTGGTGGAAGGGAAGCAAGATTTTCCGCAAAACTGCCATCTGAGCCGTAAGGATTTCCCTCAACCCGATTGGTCAGAATCGTCTGAAGTTCTTTAAGGAGTGCCTCGTCGTCCATCTGTAAAATTCGGGATTGTTGCCCTCTGTCGAGTTCGCCCATCCCGCGAGTGTAGCCCTTTTGCCTGTCACCCCAACCGCGTCAACCCTCACCAACTCACAAATTCCACGCAAACAACTCATACTAAAGACAATAACTTCATCCCAAATCTGGCGGGCCAGTTTCCCTCCATCCTTTAAAATAGAACCAGAGGCAAAACAAGGCCCCGACCCAAATTCCCGGATCGGGGCTTGCTCGTTCGAGACCTCCCGCAGGGGAGGTCCGAACCTAAGTCCTTTGTTCAAAGGATTTTGAGTACTTAACTGGGGGAGGGGGTACCCGGTCTAAGCCGAGGCCTTCCCCGCCAGTTGCCGCAGCACGTACTGCAAAATCCCGCCGTGCTGGTAGTAGAGAATCTCCTGCGGAGTATCAATCCGCACCGTAGCCGAGAACTCCGTCGTCTTCCCCTTGTCCGACTCAGCGAAGACAGTAATCGTCCGGCCGTCAGCGAACTTGCCGTCAAGCATCGCCCGCAGCTCGCCCGCATCGCCCACCTTGAAGACCTCCTCGCCCGTCAGGTGCAGCGACTCGACCGTCTGGCCCGGCAGGAACTGCAACGGCAGGATGCCCATCCCGACCAGGTTCGAGCGATGAATCCGCTCATAGCTCTCAGCGATGACAAACCGGATGCCCAGCAGCCGCGGCCCCTTCGCCGCCCAGTCGCGCGACGAGCCCGAGCCGTATTCCTTGCCCGCCAGGATCGCCAGCGGCGTCCCCCGCTTCGCATACTCCACCGAAGCGTCGTAGATCGACATGCCCTTGTCGTCCGGCAGCAGGCGCGTGACGCCGCCCTCGGTGCCCGGAGCCAGCTTGTTCCTGAGCCGCACGTTCGCAAACGTGCCCCGCACCATCACCTCGTGGTTGCCCCGGCGGCTGCCATAGGAATTGAAGTCCGAAGGCTTCACGCCGTGCTCGGTCAGGTACTTGCCCGCCGGCCCGTTCAGCTTGATCGACCCCGCAGGCGAGATGTGGTCCGTCGTCACCGAGTCGCCCAGAACCGCCAGCACCCGCGCGCCGAGGATGTCCTCGACAGCCGCCGGCACCGCAGGCATCCCGTCAAAGTACGGGGCCTGGCGGATGTAGGTCGAGTCCTTCTCCCATCCGTAGGTCTCGCCGACCGGAAACTTCAGGTTCTGCCAGTTCTGGTCGCCCTCGGAGACAGTCGAGTACTCCTTGTGAAACATCGCCGAGTCAATCGAAGACGCCACCGCAGCCGAAATCTCCTGCTGCGTCGGCCAGATGTCCCGCAGAAAGACGGGCTTGCCATCCTTGCCCTTGCCCAGCGGCTCCTTCTCGAAGTCGTGCGCGATGTGCCCGGCCAGCGCGTAGGCCACCACCAGCGGAGGCGACATCAGATAGTTCGCCCGCACGTCCGGCGAGATGCGCCCCTCGAAGTTCCTGTTCCCCGAGAGCACCGAGACGGCCACCAGCCCGTGGTCGTCAATCGCCTTCGTCACATCGGTCGGCAGCGGCCCCGAGTTGCCGATGCAGGTCGTGCAGCCATAGCCCACAACCTGGAAGCGCAGCGCGTCCAGATACGGCATCAGCCCGGCCTTGTTGTAGTAGTCCGTCACGACGCGCGACCCCGGAGCCAGCGAGGTCTTCACCCACGGCGGCGTGCACAGACCCTTCTCAACAGCCTTCTTCGCCAGCAGACCCGCCGCCAGCATCACCGACGGGTTCGACGTATTCGTGCACGAAGTAATCGCCGCAATCACAATCGAGCCGTGATCCAGATACTTGTCCGGATCGATGCCGAAGCGCGACTTGATCGAGACATGCGGAGCTTCCAGCGTGCCCTCGACCAGCGTAGCCACCGGCACACTCGGCGACTCGACCACCGCAGCAGCAACACCAACGCTGCTTCCGATGTCGCCGGAAGCAGACGCCGTTCCACCCTCGCCCTCCCACCGGACCAGTTGCCGTGCCTCGTTCTTGTTGCCGTTCGGCCCCAGCAGCGCGGGGAGCTGCTCCTTGAAGCTCGCCCCTGCCTTCGAGAGCAGCACGCGGTCCTGCGGACGCTTCGGTCCGGCCACGCTCGGCTCGACCGTAGCGAGGTCGAGCGAGATCGTCGCCGAGTACTCCGCCTCCGCCGCGTTCGCCGTGTGGAACAGCCCCTGCTCGCGGAGGTACGCCTCGACCAGCGCGATGTGTTCCTCCGTTCTGCCCGTCAGCCGCAGATAACGCAGCGTCTCCGCGTCCACCGGGAAGATGCCGCAGGTCGCTCCATATTCAGGAGCCATGTTCGCAATCGTCGCGCGGTCGGCCAGCGGCAGCTCCGCGATGCCCGGCCCGTAGAACTCGACAAACTTGCCCACGACGCCCAGCTTGCGCAGCATCTCGGTCACGGTCAGCACCAGGTCGGTCGCGGTCGCGCCCTCCTTCAGCCTGCCCGTCAGCTTGAAGCCGACGACCTGCGGCACCAGCATCGAGACCGGCTGGCCCAGCATGGCGGCCTCTGCCTCGATACCGCCGACGCCCCAGCCCAGCACGCCCAGACCGTTCACCATCGTCGTATGCGAGTCAGTGCCGACCAGCGTGTCCGGATACGCCCACACCTTGCCGTCCGCGTCCGGAGCGGTCGTAAAGACCACACGCGCCAGAAACTCCAGATTCACCTGATGGCAGATGCCCATGCCCGGAGGCACCGCGGAAAAATTATTGAAGGCGGACTGCCCCCACTTCAGAAAGGCATACCGCTCGCGGTTGCGCTGAAACTCGAGCGCGGCGTTCATGTCATACGCCCGCAGCGTGCCGAACTCGTCCACCTGCACCGAGTGGTCAATGACCAGCTCCGCCGGTTGCAGCGGATTGATCTTTTCCGGATCGCCGCCGAGCGTCTTCATCGCGTCGCGCATCGCGGCGAGGTCAACGATGGCAGGCACACCGGTAAAGTCCTGCATGAGCACGCGCGCGGGCATGTAGGCAATCTCGCGCGAAGGCTCGGCCTTTGGATCCCACGCGGCGAGAAATTTGATGTCGTCCGCCGTAACGGAGCGGCCGTCCTCGTGCCGCAGCAGGTTTTCAAGCAGGATGCGCAGCGAGAACGGCAGGCGCGAAAGCTCGCCGGGCTTCTTTTCGAGCGCCTTCAGGCTGAAGTATTGACAGGCGGTGGAACCGGACTTGAGCGTGGCGAGGCTCTTGAACGAGTCGGGATGCGATTGAGTCGGCATGGTGTCTTCTCCGAGGCGCCGCGAGAGAGGCGCAAAGTAAGGGCCGTAGCACAGTCAGCGAGCCACGGGCAGCAACGTTGGGAAGCCTAACAAATTCTTTAGAGGGGAGTTCGGAAACGGAGGTTGCGCTCGGAGCGCCCACGGTCAACGCCCTCGATCAGGGCGGCCATGCCGAAATCGCTTCAACGTGGGCAAAGGGCGTGCCATCGGCACTATTTTACTGCCGACGTGCCCCCGTGCGGTAGTGGCGAACTGTCTGATTGCTCCCTGTTGCGCCTCCAATCGTGCAATCATTCCAATGCCACTCAAAATGACCGCCGTGACTTCGCCAATCAGGGAGAGAAAATGAAGCGTCTTCTCGCCACAGCCGTGATGATGACCGCCACCCTCGCGCTCGGCCAAAGCAAAGCGCAGAGCAGCGGCGCGCTGAAGGTCTACTTCGCCGATGTCGAAGGCGGGCAGGCCACGCTCTTCGTCGCGCCCTCCGGCCAGAGCCTGCTGGTCGATACCGGCTGGCCCGACCACGACAACCGCGACGCCGACCGCATCGTCGCGCTGTGCAAGCAGGCCGGCGTGAAGAAGATCGACGACGTGCTCATCACCCACTACCACATCGACCACGCGGGCGGCATTCCGCAACTCGCCGCGAAGGTGCCCATCGGCCGCTTCATCGACCACGGCCCCAACCGCGAGGACAACGACAAGGCCACGGTCGCAAGCTGGCAGGCGTACCAGAAGGTCCTGACCGATGGTCACTATGCACACCTGGTCGCCAAGCCCGGAGACGTGCTGCCTGTGCTTTCCGGCAACGGAATCCGCGTGGAAGCCGTCAGCGCCGACGGCAACGTGCTGGACAAGCCGCTGGCCGGTGCAGGTGCCGAAAACCCGGCGTGCGCCGCCAGCCCGCTCAAACCGGTCGAGAACTCGGAGAACGACCGCTCGCTCGGCGTGATCATCACCTTCGGCAAGCTGCGCATCGCGGACCTGGGCGACCTGACCTGGGCCAAGGAGCGTCCGCTGATGTGTCCCATCAACAAGCTCGGAAAGGTGGACATCTACGTCGTCTCGCACCACGGATTCGACCGCAGTTCGAGTCCGGCGTTCGTGGACGCGATTGCTCCGCGCGTGGCCATCATGGACAACGGCGCGACCAAAGGCGGCGACCCCGGCGCGTGGGAGATCATTCGCAACTCGCCCGGCATCAAAGACCACCCCGGCAACCTGTGGCAGCTCCACACCATCCTGCACAGCGACGCCGCGCACAACACCGCCGAGTCGCGCATCGCCAACCTGCCCGGCCCGGATGCCGGACACTCCCTTATACTGACCGCGCACCGCGACGGCGGTTTCTTAGTCACCAACCAGCGCACCGGCGAAACCGTCCAATATCCGGGCCGCCGCCAATAGGCTTCGCTGTTTTAAGGTTTCCTTGAGTTTCACTCCTCTGCCTTCGACTTACAGCACGGTATAACCCGCGCCGAATCAGTGAACGAGAGAATTCTGCGAAAACCGCCGCTACCATGCGCAGCACAGCGCATCTCAAAGACGAAATGCGGGTTTGAACCCGGCAGGAGAACGAGGACATGCTAGACCCGGTCACCAATTCGATGAAGAAATTCGGACGCGGCACGATGTTGAGCGCCACACTGACCCTGGCTACCTTTACAGGCGCGGTCCTGCTAACGGGATGCCCGGAACAGAGCGTCGCCGCGCAGCAGCAGACCGACAACGGTCCCGACCCCGCCGACGCCAACATGGCCCCGGTTGACGGCAGCCAGCCCGACACGGCTCAGGCGCCGCCGGACCAGCAGGATCAAAGCCAGCAGCAGGGCCAGCTTCAGCCTTCCACCGGAGGCGCGCCCGTCTATCGCGCGGCCCCTCCCCAGAACGAGGCCCAGCAGCAGGCCGACCAGTACGGCCAGAATCAGCAGGACCAGTCGCAGGCCACTACGCAGGACAATGGCCAGTACGGCGACCAGAACAGCGACCAGTCGTACGACCCCGACTATGACGACCAGGTCGATGCGGGCCAGGCTGCGCTCGATGAAGAGCAGGCCCCACAGGCTCCGCCGCCGCTGCCCACCTACGACCAGCCCGAGGCCCCCGGCCCGAACTACATGTGGGTCCCCGGCTACTGGAGCTATGCGCCCATGGGCTACTACTGGGTGCCCGGCATCTGGTGCGCTGCCCCCTACTACGGCGCGCTCTGGACCCCCGGCTACTGGTTCTTCCGCAACGGTGCCTTCTTCTTCCATCACGGATACTGGGGCCCCTACGTCGGTTTCTACGGTGGCATTAATTACGGCTTCGGCTACGTAGGCACCGGCTACTACGGCGGCTACTGGCGCGACCGGCACTTCCACTACAACACCGCCGTCAACCGCGTGAACATTACCCGAGTGACGAACGTCTACAACCGCACCGTCATCGTCAATAACGACACGCGCGTCTCCTACAACGGCGGACGCGGCGGCCTGACCGCTCGCCCAACGATGTCGCAGATCGTCGCCATGCGCCAGGTCCGCACCGCGCCCATGTCCATGCAGATACGGAACCAGCAGAGCGCCGCGCAGAACCGGCGGCAGTTCTTCAACCAGAACCGCGGCCGCCCGGCCATCACTGCCGCTCCGCGTCCGATAGCCGCCGACCGCGGCATCGTGCGTCCGGCCATCCGGCCCGCGTCGCAGGTGCTCCGGCCAACGGTACGCCCGGGGCAGCCGCAGAACAGACCTAACCAACCACAGGTTCGTCCGGCCCAGCCACAGATTCGTCCGAACCAGCCCCAGCCTCGTCCGAACCAGCCGCAGGTACGCCCGATGCCGCCGCAAAACAGGCCCGAACAGCCTCAGGTCCGACCGGCACCGCCGCAGGCGCGGCCGAATCAACCTCAGATCCGCCCGGAACAGCCGTATTCCAGGCCGAACCCGCCGCAGGTCAGGCCGGAGCCACGGCACGAACAGCCGCAGCAACGGCCCAATGAGTACCGTCCGGAGCCACAAAACAGGCCAGAGCCTCAGCCACAGTACAGGCCGACACCACAACCGCAGAACCGGCCTGCGCCTCAGCCGCAGTACAGACCTGCACCGCAGCCGCAGTACCGCCCTGCCCCACAACCGCAACCACAGCGATATTCAGAGCCGCGTCCTCAGCCGAGGTCTGAGCCGCAGCAGCGGTTCGAGCAGTCGAGGTTCCAACCGCCTCAGCGCATGGAGCGCCCGTCGGCCCCGGAACCGCGCTCTGAGCCGCAACGAGAGCAGCACCGGTAAGCAGGGAGTCTTAACACGGCTCGACCACGGATGGACGCGGATAAGAACAAATCCGTCGTATCCGCGCCAATCCGTGGTCGCTGTTTTTAATCGGTGGAATCGGTGTTACGGAAGGCCTGATTAAGTCCCCGCTTTGAAAGGGCGCAACTTCAGTCGCGCCGTAAACCGCTCCGATTCAACGGGGCTTTAGCCCCTGAGGGAATCTTCGCGGACTCAATCAAACCCTCCTCCAGCCTTTTGCATTACTGCCCCAGCGCAATCTGCCCCAGCAGCACCACATTCAGCGTCACGATGATTCCGACAGCAACCCACCCGGCAACGCGCGTGCGCATGGCGCTGGCAAAGCTGTGCATCACCGACGCGCGGCTGGTGAGCACCAGCAGCGGCACCAGCGCAAAGGGCAGCGCGAAGCTCAGCACCACCTGCGAGAGAATCAGAATCTTCAGCGGATCGAGCCCCACAGCAATCACAATCAGCGCGGGGATGATCGTAATCAGGCGCCTGAGGAAGATGGAAAACTTGATGTCGAGGAAGCCCTCGATGATGACCTGCCCAGCCATCACGCCGACCGTTGAAGACGAGAGCCCGGAGCAGAGCAGCGCCACCGCGAAGACGGTGGCAGCAGCGGGGCCGAGCAGCGGCCCCAGCGTGTGGTGCGCCTCTTCGATCGTCGTTACCGGGTTGGCCAGGTGGCTGAATGCGACAGCAGCCATGACGATCATGGCGGAGTTGATGAGCCACGCGCCGTTCATCGCGGCAAAAACGTCCACCAGCTCCAGCTTGAGGTAGTTGCGTCGCCGTGAGAGACCCTCGACCCTGGGCTGTTTCACAATCTCTTTGCGCCGGGGCTGCACCAGCGCCGAGTGCAGATAGACGACGTGCGGCATCACCGTCGCACCCAGCATGCCGACTGCGACGTAGAGGCTTGCATGTACCTGCTTCGGGTCAAGCGTTGGAATGAGCGTATAGAGTGCGGCCTGCTTCCAGTCCGGATGGACGAGAAATATCTCGAAGGCGTAGCAGACGCCGATGACGCCGACGAAGACCATGATGCCGCGTTCGAGCCATCGGTAGCCCGCAAGGTCGAGCGCCAGAATCACAAACACCAGCACGGCGGAGATGAGCGCCGCAATCACCATCATCTCGGTCTTCGACCACCCGTGCGCCAGCATCGCGGGACCGAAAAGCAGATACATCCCGAGCGCCGCGCCGAGGAACTCCGCCAGGTCGGTGGCGATTGCCGCAATCTCCGCCGTCACCCACAGAAACCAGGTCATAGGCCGCGAGAAGTGCTTGCGGCAGTTCTGCGGCAGGGTCAGCCCGGTCACGATGCCGAGCTTGGCCGAGAGGTACTGGATGAGGATGGCCATCGCATTCGACCACAGCAGCACCCACAGCAGCCTGTAGCCGAAGCGGCTGCCTCCTTCGATGTTGGTGGCGAAGTTGCCTGGGTCGATGTACGCCACCGAGGCCACGAACGCGGGGCCGAAGTAAGCCCAGATCTCATTGCGGCGGAACCCTTTCCAAAATTTCTTTTCCTCTCCAATTAATAAATTAGCCATGACTAAATTCTACTGGAATGGTAGCCTAAGTCAACACAACTCTCATGGCAAAGCCCCGAGGCAAACCCGAAAAGCGGTTAGCGGCCAAGGGCGGCCCCGTCGCTGCCGCGAGCGAAGCCATCGACGACTACCTCAAGGCGATCTTCGAGCTGAGCGGACGCGAGGAGCGTCAGGTCTCCTCAACCGAGATCGCCGCGCACCTCGAAATCAGCGGCGCTTCGGCCACCAACATGCTGCAGAAGCTGGCCGCGCTCGACCCTCCGCTGGTCGTCTACAAGAAGCACCACGGTGTGCATCTCTCGAAGGCAGGCCGCAGGCGTGCGCTTGAGATCATCCGCCATCACCGTCTGCTCGAGACGTTCCTGCATCTGGTCCTCGGCTACCCGTGGGACGAGGTCCACGAAGAGGCCGAGCGGCTCGAGCACTTCATCTCCGAGCGGTTCGAGGAGCGCATCGCCGCCAAACTCGGCCATCCGGAGTTCGACCCGCACGGCCACGCCATCCCCGCGCTCGACGGCACGCTGCCCACCAACGAGCCGCAGTCGCTCTCGCGCCTCAAGCCCGGCCAGTCGGCGCGCGTAGCCAGCGTCTCCGACAAAGATCCGGAGATGCTCCGCTACCTCGCCCGTCAGGGCATCCGCCCCGGCGTGAAGCTCACCCTCACCGAACAACTTCCCTTCCAGGGCGCGTTCCACGTCCGCGTCGGCACGCAGAAAAAGGCCGCTCTGCTCAGCCATCCGCTGGCTGAGGCCATCGCTGTCGCCGTGAAATAGCGAGCAGATCATCGTTCATAATGGGACGTGGCCTTGAAGGAAACGACAAACCCTGCCCATAGTTGGACCCGGATCGATGGGATCGATCTTCTCCGTGGCCTGGCAATCTTCTTCGTCTTGATGAACCACGTCAATATGCGCCTGCTTGGGGCCAAGGTTCCCTACCTGCACGGACTCCCGCTTCAACTTGTATATTCGCTGGTCTGGAATGGACAGTTTGGCGTACAGATGTTCTTCGCCGTGTCGGGATTTCTCATCACGTCGATGGCGCTTCGCCGTTGGGGCTCCATCGCCAACGTCTGCGTGCGGGATTTCTACCTTTTACGGTGCGCGCGCATCCTGCCGCTCCTGCTGCTTCTTCTTGCCGTGCTGAGCGGGTTGCATCTCGGCCACGTCAAAAATTTTGTCATCTCTGAAAAGGCCGGTGGATTGAGACACGCTCTCGCCGCGGCACTCACCTTCCGTGTGAACCTGCTGGAAGCGAGAAGAGATTATCTGCCGCCGAACTGGGACATCCTCTGGTCGCTCTCAGTCGAAGAGATGTTCTATCTCTTCTTCCCACTGGTGTGCCGTGTCTTTCGTCGCGGACGATACCTCGTTGCCCCGCTCCTTCTCTTCGTCGTGCTTGGTCCCTTCGCCCGGTCACATGCCTTCAACCATAACCCTGTGTGGAGAGAGTATTCGTACCTCGGAGGCATGGACGCGATCGCTCTCGGCTGTCTCACCGCGCTCTTACTGGCGAATCGTCATCTTTCGCGCTTTGCTCTCTGGGCTCTCGGCTCTCTTGGCTCGACGCTGCTTATCTTCAGCCTGTGCTTCTCCATCCGTGCGTATGGCTGGGGCCTTGGGCGCAATGGGCTTAATATGACGATTCTCGCAGCCGGAACCTGCATGATCATCGCCGTGGCAGCACAGACGCAGTGGAAGGCTTGGCGTATCCTCTCACCGCTCCTGCGGCTGGGCCAGCGCAGCTACGAGGTCTACCTGACTCATGAGTTTGTCGTTTTGAGCCTCTTCGTCCTTTTCGTTGCCGCAGGCAAGCAGATGAAGCATGTGCCCTCGCTCTTCATCGTTGTCATCATCGCCTCTGGTCTGTTGGGCGAACTCGTAGCACGAGGCTACTCGGAGCCGATGAACCGATGGCTGCGTAAACGATGGGTGCGCGACAGCAGAAGACTCGGTTCCGTCACCACTTCTGTTTGACTTCAGCCTCACGGCTGCCTAGCCTCGAAAGAGAACATCTCACGCGAATACCCACAGGAGCACGGCAGGAATGAAGGTTCTGGTCATCGGCGGCGGAGGCCGCGAGCACGCTATCGTTTGGTCGCTCAGGCGCTCGCCGCAGGTTACGGAGGTTGTGTGCGCGCCCGGCAACGGCGGCATCGCCGAGATCGCCCGCTGCGTTCCGGTCGATGTCAACGACCTCGCCGCGATGGCCCATCTCGCCGCCGCTGAAAAGCCCGGTCTGACCGTCATCGGCCCCGAGGTGCCGCTGGCGCTCGGCATCGTCGATGAACTGGAGCGCCTCGGCCTCCGCGTCTTCGGTCCTACGAAAGCTGCCGCGCGTCTCGAATCGAGCAAAGCCTTCGCCAAGTCGTTCATGCAGCGTAACGGCATCCCCACGGCCGCCTACGCGGTCTGCTCCACGCCCGGCCAGGTCCGCGCCGAGCTCGGCAGCTTCACCGCGCCTGTCGTGGTCAAAGCCGACGGGCTGGCGGCAGGCAAAGGCGTCGTCATCTGCGACACACACGCGGAGGCAGAGCAGGCCGCAGCCGAGATGTTCTCCGGCGCGCTGCTGGGCAAGACCGAGGCCGAGGTCGTGCTCGAAGAGTTCCTTACCGGCGAAGAGCTTTCCTTCTTCGCGCTGTGCGATGGCACGCACGCGGTCGAGATCGCCTCCGCGCAGGACCACAAGCGCGTGGGCGAAGGCGACACCGGCCCCAACACCGGCGGCATGGGCGCGTATTCGACCGACGGCATCGCCACGCCCGCCATGCGCCAGTGGCTCCTGCGCAACGTCGCGCAAAAAGTGGTCGACGGCATGAAGTCCGAAGGCACGCCCTTCAAGGGCATCCTGTTCTGCGGACTGATGATGACGCCGCGCGGCCCTATGGTGCTTGAGTTCAACACGCGCTGGGGCGACCCGGAGACCGAGGCCATCCTGCTGCGCATGGAGACCGACCTCTGCGACCTCTTCAACGCCTCAATCGACGGCACGGCCAACCGGCTAGCCGTCAAAATGCACCCGGGCGCCAGCGCCTGTGTCATTGCGGCCAGCGGCGGCTATCCGGGTAAATACGCCTCGGGCAAACCCATCCACGGCCTCGCGGCAGGTAGCGTGCGCGAAGATGTCGTTGTCTTCCACGCAGGCACTGTCCTCAAAGATGGCCAGCTTGTGACCGCCGGAGGCCGCGTGCTCGCGGTGTCGGCCATGGCTCCCGACCTGCGCGCCGCGCTCGACAAGGCATACACCGAACTCGCCAAAATCAGCTTTGAGGGGATGCAGTTCCGCCGCGACATTGGCCACCGCGCCCTGAGAGGCTAGCGAACGTGAGGCCATCCGGAAAAATCTACCGCAATCTGCGAAGCGTTGCCCCTGCGGCGAACATCCAACTCCTATCGTATTGAGAGACAGGGAGCCTGAGTAGCAACTACCCTTGAAGCACCGTCATTTCGGTGCCCCGGGCAGATATACTTAATCTTTGTGCCAATGAGGATTCGACAAGCGTTCGCGACGGGGTTGATCGGGTTGGCTCCGGCGCTGACCGGGTGCCTGACCCACACTCACGTGGTCCCGAAGACGCGGCTGGCCTCGGTGGTGATGAGCACCTCGCTCGACCAACTGGCCAAACAGATCAATCTACGCTACGACTCCATCCATTCGATGAACGCGGCCGTCGAGATCTCCGCTTCGACGGGCGGCAACCTGCAGGGCAAGGTCAAGGAGACCACCAGCCTGCGCGGCTACATCCTGATGCGCAAGCCGGACGACCTGCGCGTACTGCTGCTCGTCCCGGTCGTCGGCACGCGCGCCATCGACATGGTGACGGACGGCAAAAACTTCAAGCTGCTCATCCCGCCGCGCCGCGAAGCCATGGTCGGAACCAACCAGGTGACGAAGCCCTCGAAGAACGGCCTGGAAAACCTGCGTCCCGTCGTCTTCTTCGACTCGATGTTCGTGCAGGGGCCGGGGCCCGACCAGATTATCTCGATGACCTCCGACACCCGCATCGTCGATGTGGACAAGAAGAAACACGACCTGGTGGAAGAGCCCGCCTACGCTGTGCAGATCCTCTCTGAACCCGAGGGCCAGAACGCCCGCACGCTGCGCGTCGTCCATATCGACAGCACCAACCTGCTGCCCTACCAGCAGGACATCTACGACGCTGCGGGCAATGTCTCGACCAAGGCGTACTACAGCAACTACCAGTACTTCGACAACACGCCCTTTCCCACGACCATCCGCATCGAGCGCCCGCAGGACCACTACGGCCTGACCGTCGTCATCACCAAGGTCACACTGAACCAGAAGCTCGATGACGACCAGTTCGAGCTGAACATCCCTGAAGGCTACCCCGTCAAGACCATGAACTGAGCGGCTTGACCTGACGGCAACTATCGCAGCGCGGTTGCCCTGCCCATCTTTTTGTCCGCCCACTCGATGAAGTACTTCACGTTGGGAGCGTCCGTGTGACCGCCTGCATCCTGCCGCCATGCCAGCTCGCCGTCGAGCAGGCCATCGAGCACCGGCGGCATCTGCGCCGTGCGGTAGTCGTCTGAGACACCCATCCCCTTCGCGCCGACCAGCGTGAACACCGGCTGCGCGGCCACCGCAGCCATATAGCTGCCCTGCTGATCGAGCCACTTCGCGTCGCCCGCGGCGGGAATGCCGTAGCTGATGAACACCAGCCGCGGCGCGCACAGCGCAATCAGCTCGTGCGAGTCCACCGGCAGGTCGGCTGGATTGAGAGGTCTCGCACTGCCTGACTTCACCTTCGCCGCCGCATACTTCAGGAAGTTGCCGGCCATCCAGTGATACTCGCCCGTTCCGGCCAGGCTTTCGACTGCCTCGCCGAAGTTGCGCCTCAGCAGCGTCGCGCCGCCCTTGCCCGACGAGCCAATCAGGCCCATGTAGAAACGCGGTTCGAACGCCAGCGTCACCAGCGCCGCCTTGCCATAGCGCGAAACGCCCTCGATCCCGACATGCTTCGCATCGACCGCCGGGTCCGCCTCCAGATAGTCGAGTCCACGCGCCGCGCCCCACTCCCATGCCCGCAGCGAGCCCCAGTCGTCGGGCTTGCGCGGCTGCCCGTGGTTCACCAGCCCGATGATGCCGCGCGTCAGCCCCGCGCCGTTGTCCGCCTGAATGCTCGCCGGATCGATCATCGCGTAGCCCCAGCCGTCGGCCAGCAGCTCTTCGTGCGGCGGACGGTCCTCGCCCGGATTCAGCCGCAGCGGAAATGCGAACGCCTTTGGCGGCACCGGGTCGTAGCCGGGATATTTTTTGAAGATCTCCGCAATCTGCGGGTCGTCCTTCGACAGCAGCGCCCGTAGCTTCGCGTTGATCTTCTCCACGTCCGCCGCCGGAGGCTGCGTCGGATTGGGCAGCAGGCTCTGGCCAAACATCATCAGCACCGGCACCGGGCCTTTTGCGTTCGCGGGCGTCACCAGCGTCATCGAGATGTCCACGCTGATCGTGGGGTCCGCCGAGTTGTCCACGTGCCCCACCAGTCGCTTCGCAATCACCGGCGTGAACCCGACGTACTCGCGGTCGGTCACAGTCACCGTCCACGTCACCTTCGGCGTGTGCTTCGGGATGCGCCCGTAGACCTCGCGCTCAAAGTCCTCGACGATCTCCGGCTGCCGCTGTTTCCACCACATCTCGGCAGTCGTCACCTTCTGGCCGTCTTTGAGCGTGAGGACATCAGGCAGATTGGGATAGGGGTTCGCCTTCGACTCGTCGTAGTTGGCGTGGTTGGGCGCGTTCTCGTCGCCGCTCGGTCCCGGCCGCAGCACCTCAAGGCCCAACTGATCCATCATGTTCTGATGGTCTTGTTCGGCGGTGAACGTCACGGGCGCGGGCAGATGCTTCTTCGATACGTTCTGTGCTCGGGCAAACGCGACGCACATGCAACCCATGATCATCGTCGCAAGAAAAACTCGAAGCCTCGAACTATTATGAGATCCCTTTGTATTTCCATTCCGCAGCGTAGCGGAGGAATCTGCTTTTCGCCCTGGGAGCCGCACATGCATCGTTTTCTCCGCTGCACAAAAGGAATTCCGCGCACCGGCCCAGTTTTGCGCCGAGGTTCTATCCACTGTGGACAAGACTTCCTCCGGAGATGATATTTTTGAGTGCACGCTACATAAACGATTTAGTTTGCCACCCATAATAAGGCAATCCATGCACCTACTCGGGAAAAAATTCGCCGCCCTCGTCACCATGCTCACGCTCGCCGCCCCCGCGCTGGCCAAAGCGCATCGTCAGCCAGTCCAGACAACCGAGACACACTGGGTCGGCTCGTGGGCAGCCTCGCAGCAGATTCCCGAACCGGCCAACTCGCTCGCGCCTGAAGACCTGACCGACGCGACGCTTCGCCAGATCGTTCACCTCTCCCTCGGCGGTACTGAGCTGCGCGTGCATCTCTCGAACGCCTTCGGCACCCAACCGCTCCACATCACCTCGGCGCACATCGCCGTGCCGCTCTCGGCGTCGTCCGCGCAGATTGACCCCACGACGGACAAAGCCCTCGCCTTCGACGGCAAACCCGACGTCATCATTCCCGCAGGTGCAGAGTACATCTCCGACCCCATCGCCTTCCCAGCGGCTCCGCTCTCGAACCTCGACATCACCCTCCATTACGACCAGCCGCCCGCGCGGGAGACGGGCCATCCCGGCTCGCGATCCACGTCGTATCTCGTTCAGGGAGATGAAGTCTCAGCGGTGGACCTGCCCGATGCAAAAAAGATCGACCACTGGTATCAGATCGCAGGTGTCGATGTCGAAGCCCCCGCCGACGCAGCCGCCATCGTCACGCTCGGCGACTCCATCACCGACGGCCACGCCGCCACCACCAATGGCAACGACCGCTGGCCCGATGTGCTGGCCGAGCGGCTACAGGCAGCACCCGGCACGCGAGACCTCGGCGTGCTGAATCAAGGCATCGGCGGCAACCACCTGCTGACCGACGGCCTCGGCCCCAACGTGCTCGCCCGCTTCGACCGCGATGTGCTCGCGCAGCCCGGCGCGAAGTACCTCATCGTGCTCGAAGGCGTGAACGACCTCGGCGGCCTCACGCGGTTGAACGAAGTCAGTCAGGCCGAGCACGACGCCTTCGTCGCCCGCATCCTCGGCTCATACCGTCAGATCATTCTTCGCGCGCACGACCGCGGCCTCAAAGTCATCGGCGCGACCATCACGCCCTACACCGGCTCGGGCTACTACCACCCCGGCCCGCTGAGCGAAGCCGACCGCCAGACCATCAACCGCTGGATTCGCACGCCCGGACACTTCGACGCCGTCATCGACTTCGACCGCGCCACGCGCGACCCGGCCCACCCCGATCGCCTGCTGCCCGCCTACGACTCCGGCGACCACCTGCACCCGTCGCCCGCAGGCTATCGCGCAATGGGCGAAGCCATCCCGCTCTCGCTCTTCGTGTCTCGATAGCGCGGCGTGGCCGACTGGAACAGATACACCCCGAGGATGGTCATCAGCGGCTCCAGCGGATGCCGAAACCGCGCTCCTGCCGTGACCAGATAGTAAGAGACAGGAAGCAGCAGGAACGCCCACGCCATCATGCCCGCGCCCGGGATACGGCGATGCAGCGCCAGTCCAAGCCCCATCAGGCCGGCCAGCGTGATGAAGCCGAAGTTCAGCCTGCGCGGTATCTCCACGGTCCAGCGCGAGACCGAAGGTACGCCAAACCAGAAGAAATAAACCCGCTTGAGGCTGTCCTTGACAAAGTGCGCAGGGTGCGAGCGGATATAAGCCTTCGCCAGATCACCGCGCATCCGCACATAGCGCACCTCGCCCAGCTCGGCGTAGAGCCGAAACTGCTTCGGCGACTCGTTCGGGTGTTCATAGGTCATCAGGAAGCCGTTCGAGCCGGGACCGTTGCCCATGTACAGCTCCGCGCCCAGATTGCCGCGCAGAGGAATGAAGGTGTGGAAGACGTTGAAGTTCCGTGCCTCCCACGGCGCAATCGAAACCAGAAACACCAGCCCACCCAGCACCGCGTTGCGCAGCGCGTGCGGACGGCCCCACGTGCCCATCAGAATCCACAACCCACAGACAGGCAGAAAGAGCAACAGCGTGGAGTTGGCCAGCGCAATCGCGCCCCACAGCAGCCCGAAGATAGCCCACAGCAGCGTTCGTTTGGGATCCGATTCAGCCGCATAGATTGCATCGCGGTCTACATCGCGCATCCTGAGCGCAAGCACGATGACCCACGTAAAAATCGCGGTCGTCAGGGTCATCTCCCATATCCAGCGCACGGCGTACTGCATCGCTGCCGGATACAACGCCCACAGCCACGCCGACCACACTGCGTTGCGCCGCGAGAAGCAGCGCACGGCGATCTCCCAGATGGCGAGCACGGTCGCCGCCGAAAGCGCCGAGTTGATGACCAGCAGCACCCAGGCCGAGGCAGCCGTGTACACGCCGAACACCTTGAAGACGCCCGCCACCAACAGCGGATAGAGCGGCGGCAGCCACGCCGTCGCGCCTGTGTGCCCCAGAAACGAGTTGCCGAACGGGTCCGCGTAGCCGTGGCCGGTGGCCAGCGCGCGCGCGATTCTGCCCGCCTCCCAGCCGAACTGGAAGTGCTCGTCCGTCAGGCGAAATCGGAAGGTGTGGGCAAGCGTGATGTAGAGCACGCGGACAAGGAACGCCGCCCAGAAGATACGCCACGGCAGCCGCGTGTCCGCTTCATCGCCGCGCATCCACCGGGCCAGTCGAGTGATCATGCAGCTACGATTCTAGCCTGCGCAAAGCTGCACTACGCCGCGTCGGGCTTGCGGGTATGGCTGCGCAACCCCTCCAGCCACAACGCGAGGTCGAGTTTGCCGGTGGTCAGATCGCCGTCTGCGATCATGTCCAGCACCACGTCCTGCAACTCGGGCGTCAGGTCGGCAAAGGCATAACCCGTCCGCGAGCGCGCCAGCTCATCGAGTTCGTCCAGTCCCAGTGGATACGCCTTGGCGTCGGACACCTGCGCGGCGCCTGGATCGCCGGCGAGGTCCGTATCCAGCTCGACGGCGACATGGCTGGGCGCGGCAATGGCCTCGTGCAGCCGCGAGATCATCCGCCGGAGCACGGCGTAGAGCGTCGCAAACTGCGGCACGCTGAGCGAATGAGGGACATACGATGCGTCCTTGTCGGCGGGACGCTCAATCGGGGTAACTTGCTTCGGCCCGGCCGCCTGGTCTGCCGGAACCAGCTTCAGGTGCTCTCCACGAACTCCACGGACTGCCACGATGTCTCCCTCCCCCCGGAGGTCGGCGGTCAGACTTTATGTAGCCCTGTCCAGTCAGTGCCGATGTCCTATTTTGACCCCAAAGGTTGTAGGAAAACTCGTCACTCATTCACCATGAGTCTCCCCCGAAAGTGGTATTCCCTTTAGCGGTATTTTGACTGCTGAATCTGTCCCGTACACTGAAGAGACTATGCCCCACATCAAGGTCCTGAAGCTGCACCCGGCGGCCGAACTGCCCCGCTACGCCCACAGCGGCCCCTACGGCGACCTGGCCGCCGACCTCTACGCCGCCGAGGCCGTCACACTGGCCGCCGGAGCCACGCTGGCCGTCCCCACCGGCATCGCACTCGAGTTCCCCGCCACGCACGGCGCGCTGGTCGAAGACCGCTCCGGCCTGGCCATGCGCGGCATCACGACGCTGGCCGGCGTCATCGACCCGGGCTATCGCGGTGAGGTCCGCGTCGTCATCACGAACCTCAGCGCCGTGACGGTCGAGATCAAGCCCGGCGACCGCATCGCCCAGCTCCGCATCGTCGAGCGCATCGAGGCGCAGTTCGAGGAGGTCATCACGCTGACCGAGACTCCGCGCGGCGCAGCGGGCTTCGGCAGCACCGGCGCTTAGCATGACTGGAACATTGAAGGTCTTCGCGGCTGCGAAAAGCAGATTCCTCCGCTTCGCTACGGAATGGAAATGCATGAAGCTGCGGAATGACAATGCATAGGCGTATCCTCTTTTTCTGCTGGTTCGGGAGGAGATACGATGAGCGCACAGTCAGCCGACATCACAAGGTGGCCCGCCCTGTCGTGGAACGAGTGGGCCGAGACCGCCGACACGCTGCACATGTGGACGCAGATCGTCGGCAAGACCCGGCTGGCGCTTACGCCCTTGCAGAACCATTGGTGGAACGTGCCACTCTATGTAACGGCGCATGGGCTGGGCACGTCTGCGATCTCCTGCGGCTACGACGTGCTCGACATCGAGTTCAATTTCATCGCCCACGAGCTGAATCTCCGGCTCGGGTCCGGCGCGACTCGCTCAATCGCGTTGCGCCCGCAGACGGTGGCTGAGTTCTACAGGCAATATCTCGCCTGTCTCAGGTCGCTCGGCGTCTCGGTCAAGATCAATCCGATGCCGATGGAGGTCGCGAACCCCATCCCGTTCGATCTCGACACCGTCCACAAGTCTTATGACGCGGACTATGCCCACCGCTTCTGGCGCGTGCTGGTCGATGCCGAGCGGGTCTTCCGGGAGTTCGGCACTGGCTTTCTGGGCAAGATAAGCCCGATCCATTTCTTCTGGGGCAGCTTCGATCTTGCGGTGACGCGCTTTTCGGGACGGCCCGCTCCTCCGCGCGACGGGGCCGACGGCATCCAGCGCGAGGCATACTCGCACGAGGTCATCAGCGCAGGCTTCTGGCCCGGCAACGGAGGCTATGGCGCCGCCGCGTTCTATGCGTACGCGGTGCCCACACCGGCAGAACTGTCCGAGGCTGCCATCCGTCCCGCGGCAGCAGGATGGGACAAAGCCCTGGGCGAGTTCATCTTCAAATACGATGCCCTGTGCGCCGAGCCTTCTCCTGACCAGGCCTTGCTGGAGTTCCTCCAAAGCACCTACGACGTGGCCGCCGATCTGGCGACGTGGGACCGAGCCGCGCTCGAACGCCACTAGAATCCCATAGATACAGCCACCGCTCGCTCAGCACGCCGCCCATGCGACAATTAAGGAGCGAGCCATGCCCAACACGCAAGTTCAGCCCCATATTCCCACCCCAGCCACCATCACCCCGGAGCTGCTCAGGCAGCACAGCATCACGCCGGACGAGTACGCCCGCATCGAGGCCTCGCTCGGCCGCACGCCGTCGCTGACCGAACTGGGCATCTTCTCCGTGATGTGGTCGGAGCACTGCTCCTATAAGTCGTCGCGCGTGCACCTGAAGCGGCTGCCGACGCGCGGCGAGCGCACCTCCGGCCCCGGAAGCGTCGTGCAGGGACCGGGCGAGAACGCAGGCATCATCGACGTGGGCGACGGCTGGGCCTGCGCCTTCAAGATCGAGTCGCACAACCACCCCAGCTACATCGAGCCCTATCAGGGCGCGGCCACCGGTGTCGGCGGCATCCTGCGCGACATCTTCACCATGAACGCGCGTCCGCTGGCCGTGATGGACTCGCTCCGCTTCGGCCCGCTCGACGAGGCTGAACCCGACGAGGCGCTGCGCCGCAAGAATCATCAGGTCGCAACGGGCATCGTGCATGGGGTGGCGGGATACGGCAACTGCTTCGGCGTGCCCAATCTCGGCGGCGAAACGCGCTTCGAGCCGTGCTACTCCGGCAACCCGCTGCTGAATGCCTTCGCCCTCGGCCTCGTGCGCAAGGACGAGATCTTCTACGCCAAGGCCGTCGGCATCGGCAACCCGGTCATCTACGTCGGCGCGAAGACGGGCCGCGACGGCATCCACGGAGCCACGATGGCCTCCGAAGAGTTCACCGAAGGCTCCGAGCAGAAGCGCCCCAACGTCCAGATGGGCGACCCCTTCATGGAGAAGCTGCTACTCGAAGCCTGCCTTGAAGCAATGGCCACCGGCGCGGTGCTCGGCATACAAGACATGGGCGCGGCGGGGTTGACCTGCTCGACCTGCGAGATGGGCGCGCGCGGTGAACTCGGCCTCTCCGTCGAGCTGGACCGCGTGCCGCAGCGCGAGACCGGCATGACCAGCTACGAGATCATGCTCTCCGAGTCGCAGGAGCGGATGCTGCTCGTCGCCGACAAGGCCCGCGCGCAGGAGGTCCTCGACGTCTTCACCAAGTGGGGACTCGACGCCTCCATCGTCGGCGAGGTCACTGCCGAGCCGAACATGCGCATCACGCAGCACGGCGAGCTGGTCGCTGACATCCCGAACAAGTTCCTCACCGACGACGCGCCTGTCTATCGCCGTCCAGTCGGCGAGTGGAAGGCTCCCGTGCCGCTCGATCCTCCGGCGCACGTGCTCGAAGAACTCAAGAAGCCGCGCGACTACACCGCCGACCTGAAGAAGCTGCTGGCCAGCGCGAACATCTGCGACAAGCGTTGGGTCTATGAGCAGTACGACTCGATGGTGCAGACCAACACCGTGCAGGGCCCCGGTGGCGAGGCTGGCGTCATGCGCATCAAGGGCACTGGAAGCGCCACAAGTCCTGGTGCCCCAGGTCTCGATTCTGAGACCTGGGATGGGGCTGCGACGAACGTTTCGGGCAAGCCTGAGCGCGGACTTGCTATGGCTCTAGCCGGAAACGGCCGCTGGTGCTATCTCGACCCAAAACTCGGCGCGATGCACGCCGTTGCCGAAGCCGCACGCAAAGTAGCCTGCACCGGCGCAACTCCAGTTGCAGCCACGAACTGCCTGAACTTCGGCAATCCCGAAAAGCCTGAGATCATGGCGCAGCTCTCGGCGGCCATCGACGGCATCGCCGAAGCCTGCACCGCGCTGGGAACGCCCATCACCGGCGGCAACGTCTCGCTTTATAACGAGACCAAGGGCGAAGGAATCTATCCGACGCCAGTCTTGGGCATTGTCGGCATTATTGACGATGTGACGAAGGCCGTGCCGAGCGGATTTCGGAAGGGCGGCGAAAGAATCCTTCTGCTTTCCGCGAATGCATTTCGAGACAGCGGCGAACGCCTGCTCGAACAGTTCGGATCGTCTGAGTATGCGAAGACCGTCCTTGGCACTCTCTGGGGCCAACCGCCCCGGCTTGAGATGACCGAAGAGGCCGAGTTGCACACGTGTCTCGCCGTGCTGTCGAACGAGCGCCTGATTACCTCGGCGAGCGATGTCTCCGACGGCGGAGTTGCGGTCACGCTGGCGAAGGCCTGCATCGCCAAGGGCATTGGCGCGGCGGTCAGCCTCGATCACCTTGCGGGCAACGCGCCTGCCGCGGAACTGTTCGACGAAGAAGCCGGTGTTGTGCTCGTCACCTGCGCGGATGAATCGTTCTCCAGGCTGGCCAAAGTCTGCGAGCAATTCGGGGCTGTGACTGTGCGGGACATCGGCACGACTGGCGGTGGAATGTTGGACATCTTCACGCCACAGGGTTCCGCTGTTTCTGCTCCTCTATCGGCATTGAAGTCTGCGTGGGCCGATGCGTTGGATGCGCAACTTGCCAATGAGGTGGTGACTGCATGAGCGACCTTTCTCTGCAACGCGCGTTCGTGGCTGGAAAAGCAGATTCCTCCGCTTCGCTGCGGAATGACAATAAAAATATGCTGCGGAATGGAAATCAAGGAGAGGTCTGCGCGGAGCAGGACGATGTGACTCCGTTCGACAAGCTGCGCGAAGAGTGCGGCGTGATGGCGATCTACAACCATCCCGACGCGGCGCGGTTGACTTACTGGGGGCTCTATTCGCTTCAGCATCGTGGGCAGGAGTCGGCGGGCATCGCGTCCGCTGATGGGCACGAGGTCAACGACATCAAGGGCATGGGGCTGGTTTCGGAGATCTTCACCGACGACGTGCTTGCCCGGCTGCCTGGGCACATGGCCATCGGGCACACGCGCTACTCGACTACGGGCGACTCGGCGTTACTGAATGCGCAGCCTATTTCGGTGGAATCGACCAAGGGACTGATTGCCATTGCGCACAACGGCAACCTGGTGAACCTTGGCAACTCGCGCGAGCGGCTGGAGCGCGACGGGGCTGTCTTCCAGACGACTTCGGACACCGAGATCATCGTGCAGCTTATCGCGCACTCGAAGGCTTCGACGCTGGTGGACTGCATCGCCGACTCGCTCTCGCAGGTCGATGGCGCGTTCTCGATTGTGATGATGACGCGCAACCGCATCTTCGCCGCGCGCGACCCGCACGGCTTCCGCCCGCTCTCGATGGGCCGCATCGCGGGTGTGGACGGCGCGCCGGACACCTTTGTGTTTGCTTCGGAGACCTGCGCCTTCGACCTGCTGCATGCGAAGTACGAGCGCGATGTGGAGCCGGGCGAGCTTGTCATGGTGTCGGAGGACGGCGTGACCAGCCGCCGCTTCGCGCGCGAGACCGTGCCAACGGCCTCCTGCGTCTTCGAGCATGTCTACTTCTCGCGGCCCGACTCGCGCGTCTTTGGCCGCTGGGTGCAGAAGTCTCGTGAGGAGATGGGGCGGCAGCTTGCCCGCGAGTCTGCTGTGGCGGCTGATCTCGTGGTGCCGGTGCCAGACTCGGGCGTGACGGCTGCGCTGGGCTATGCGGCGGAGTCGGGCATTCCATTCAACCTCGGCCTGATTCGCAATCACTATGTAGGCCGGACGTTCATCCAGCCGGAGCAGCGCACGCGCGACTTCGGCGTGAGGATGAAGCTGAATCCGGTGCGCTCGCTGCTGGAAGGCAAGCGGGTCATTCTGATCGACGACTCGATCATCCGCGGGACGACCTCGCGGAAGATCGTTCGCATGGTGCGTGCGGCGGGGGCGACCGAGGTTCACATGCGCATCTCGTGTCCGCCGACGATCTCGCCTTGCTTCTACGGGGTGGACACGCCGAGCAAGAAGGACCTGATCGCGGCGAACCACTCGGTGGAGGAGATCTGCAAGTTCATCGAGGCGGACTCGCTGGCTTATCTGTCGCTGCCGGGGCTGACTCACTCCTGTACCACCGGCGAGCCGGTGGATGGGCTTTCGCCGGCGTCGTTCTGCACGGCCTGCTATACGGGCGAGTATCCGACCCAGTGGGTGGATGTGTCGGATATTCTGCCAGCGACCGCATCGGTTTAGAGCAGTACCCCCTCCCCCTGTTTTTGTGCAAAGTCCTTCCAACAAAGGACTTAGGTTCGGACTTCCAGGCCGGTCCGGTGAAAAGTCCTGATATTTTGATGGTTGGTCTTGTAAAGTCCTTGAAATACATGGTTTATTGCATTTTTCATATACGTGTAGCCCGGCGCAGGCCGCTTGGAAACGCAGAATTCCCTTCGGGAATGACAACAAAAAAGTGGGGCTTCCCTGGGACGAGGAGATCGTCGTGGCCACACCTTTGGGGAAACCGCAATAAGCGGTGTCGCCTTTGGCCGAGGCGAATTGTTCTTACTACTCTATTTTAACTCGGTGATGGAAACTCGACCGCCACTTTCGATTGGTGGGTATCTTCATATTTTTCAGTGCGATGCGATGATTTTTCCTCTCTCGGGGGGTTGACGGCGCTGATGGCGCTACCTGGCGGCGAGTCTGTTTAAATGTGAGTGTATTTGTATAAGATTATATGCAACCATTTTTGTAATTGTGCGTCCTATGTTGTAGCTCCAGCATGAGCAGCAGGTTCGGATAGCGGCGGGAGGTGTCTTCGCCTCCCGCTTTTTTGTATCGTGGCTGGTTGGGGTTGGACTTTCCCACCCGGGTGTTTGTGGCTGGTTGGAGGAACAGCAGATTCCTTCCCCTTCGGCTTCGCTCAGGGTGCGGAATGGAAATACAAAAGGGCTGCGGAATGGAAACGCAGATTCCCTTCGGGAATGACAAACAAAGGAAATGCAAAAGGGCTGTGAGAGGTGAGGAATGGCGATTAAGTGGGAGAAGTTGACGGTGAAGTCGCAGGAGGCGGTGCGCGATGCGAGCAGCCATGCGGCGGAGAATGGAAACCCGGAGGTGTTGCCGCTGCATCTGATGGCGGCGCTGCTGGAAGACCGCGAAGGCGTGGTGATTCCCGTGCTCGAAAAGGTAGGCGTGCCGGTGGAGCAGCTTTTGAGCGGAGTGAACTCTGCGATTGGGAAGCTGCCGAAGGTGCAGGGCGGATCGCAGCCGGGGATGAGCGCCGCACTGCAGAAGGTGCTGGAGCAGGCCTTCAAGGAAGCGGAGAACTTCAAGGACGACTACGTTTCGACCGAGCACCTGCTGCTGGCGCTGGCGAAGACCCCGGGCGTGGCGAAGAATGACGCGGTGCAGTCGGCGCTGGCTGCGTTTGGCGCGACGCATGATGCGATTCTGAAGGCACTGAGCGCAGTGCGTGGAAGCCAGCGCGTGACCGACCAGACGCCTGAGGGAAAGTTTCAGGCTTTGGAAAAGTATGCGAAGGACCTGACGGAGCTGGCGCGGCGGGGCAAGCTGGACCCGGTGATTGGGCGCGACGAGGAGATTCGGCGCGTGGTGCAGGTGCTTTCGCGGCGCACGAAAAATAATCCGGTGCTGATTGGCGAGCCGGGCGTGGGCAAGACGGCGATTGTGGAAGGGCTGGCGCGGAGGATCTTTCTGGGCGACGTGCCGGAGATTCTGAAGAACAAGCGGGTGTGCGCGCTGGACCTGGCCTCGATGGTGGCCGGGGCGAAGTTTCGCGGCGAGTTTGAGGAGCGGCTGAAGGCTGTGCTGACGGAGATTGAGGCGTCGCACGGCGAGATTATTTTGTTTATCGACGAGCTGCATACGCTCGTCGGCGCGGGCGCGGCCGAGGGCGCGATGGATGCGAGCAATATGCTGAAGCCGGCGCTGGCCCGCGGCGACCTGAGGGCGATTGGCGCGACGACGCTGAATGAGTATCGCAAGTACATCGAAAAGGACGCGGCGCTGGAGCGGCGGTTTCAGGTGGTCTACGTCGGCGAGCCGAATGTTGAGGATACGATTGCGATTCTGCGCGGCCTGAAAGAAAAATATGAGGCGCATCACAAGGTGCGGATCAAGGACTCGGCGATTGTGGCGGCGGCTACGCTTTCGCATCGCTACATCTCGGATAGATTTTTGCCCGACAAAGCGATTGATCTGGTGGATGAAGCGGCGGCGGCGTTGGCGATTCAGATTGGCTCGGTGCCGGTGGAGATTGACGATCTGGAGCGGCGGGCGACGTCGCTGGAGATTGAGCGCGCGGCGTTGAAGCGTGAGACGGATGCGGGGTCGAAGGAGCGGATGGAAGCGGTGGAGCGCGATCTGGCTGAGGTGAAGGAGCAGGCGGCTGCTCTGCGGGCGCGGTGGCAGAAGGAGCGCGGCGCGATTGGCCGGATTGCGGAGTTGAAGCAGCAGCTTGAAGTGCTGCGCTTTCAGGCGGAAGAGGAGACGCGCAAGGGCAATCTACAGCGCGCGGCGGAGTTGCAGTATGGCGAGATTCCGAAGATGGAGGCGGAGCTGAAGGAGTTGACGGCGATGCAGGATGCAGCTGTGGCTGAGGACAAAACCCAGGTCTCAAAAGCGAGACCTGGGGCACCCGCGGCTGTGGCTGAGGACAAAACCCAGGTCTCAAAAGCGAGACCTGGGGCACCCGCGGCTGTGGCTGAGGACAAAACCCAGGTCTCAAAAGCGAGACCTGGGGCACCCGGTTCTGTGGCCCGTCCGGCGCGGATGCTGAAGGAGGAGGTGGACGAGGAGGACGTTGCGGCGATTGTGTCGAAGTGGACGGGGATTCCTGTGGCCAAGATGCTGGAAGGCGAGATGCAGAAGCTGGTCAAGATGGAGGAGCGTCTGCGCGAGCGCGTGGTGGGGCAGGATGAGGCGCTCTCGGCGGTCGCCAATGCGATTCGGCGGTCGCGCGCGGGGTTGAGCGACCCGAAGCGTCCGATTGGCTCGTTTATTTTTCTGGGGCCGACGGGCGTGGGCAAGACCGAGACGGCTCGCGCGCTCGCTGAGTTTTTGTTCGATGATGAGGCCGCGATGGTGCGGATCGACATGAGCGAGTACATGGAGAAGCATGCGGTGGCGCGGCTGATTGGCGCGCCTCCGGGCTATGTGGGCTACGACGAGGGCGGGCAGTTGACGGAGGCGGTGAGGCGGAGGCCTTACTCGGTGGTGCTGTTTGACGAGATCGAGAAGGCGCATCCGGATGTGTTCAACGTGCTGCTGCAAGTGTTGGACGATGGGCGGCTGACGGACTCGAAGGGTAGGACGGTGGACTTCAAGAATACGGTGCTGATTATGACGTCGAATGTGGGCGCGGCACAGCTCTCGACCGCGTGGGCGCAGGGCGAGGAGGGATTCAACGAAGCAAAGGAGCGCGTGATTGACGAGCTGAAGAAGCACTTCAGGCCGGAGTTTCTGAACCGCGTGGATGACATTGTGGTGTTCCATCCGCTGGGCGACGAGCAGTTGACGTACATCGTCGAGCTGCGGCTGAAGGACCTGGAGAAGCTGCTGGCCGATCGCAAGATTACGCTCGAGATGACGGACGCGGCGCGGAAGGCGATCTTCAAGGCAGGGTACGACCGCGCGTATGGAGCGCGTCCGCTGAAGCGGGCGATCCAGCGGCTGGTGCAGGACCCGCTGGCGATCAGGATACTGGATGGCGAGGTGCTGCACGGAGACCATGTGGTGGTGGACTCGGCCGCGAATGGGCTGAGTTTCACGACGGCGCCGCGCGCTGAGGGCTGAGGCGCGGCGTCGAGGTCCTGGGAGGGTCTGATTAAGTCCGCAAGTATTCCCGCTGGGGCTAAAGCCCCAACGACGAATGAAGCATTTACGGCACGGGTAAGCCCGTGCCCTTAAGCAAAGCGGAGTCTTTCCGCGACCTGTAAAGTCGCGCCCCTTCAAAACCAGGACTTGTTCAGAGCTTCCCTTGAGTATTCTCGTGATAGAGCAGGTACGCCTCGGGGCGGAGGCACTCGATGCCTTGCCCCGGGCGGCTAGAATTTGAACTCGAAGCGAGAACCCAGGATGAGGACGCTCAGTGGATATAGTTGCTAAGGCTGCCCCCGGCCGCCCTTCGTTGCAAAGTGAGCAGAGCGAGCCGCGCCGGTTCTTCTGGTTCTCCTTCGTCCTTTTTCTCGTTCATGCGGCCCTGATGCTGATTCGGTATGGGCGACTTCCGATCATTCCGATGCTGGGCGATGAAGTGATTGTGAATGACGCGGCGCTCTCGCTGGGCACCGGTCATGGCTATGCGGCGACCAGCTTTGCGGGAAGTCCGTATGGGATTGACCGGCTCTTTGCGCACTTCCCTCCGCTGTATCCGCTGGCGGTGGCGCTCGCTACGCGGCTTTTCGGCGTCTCGGCGTATTCTCTTCGCCTGACAACGACGGTGATGGGCATCGCAGCGAGCGCGGTGTTTCTGTATGTGCTCATGCGGCTGTGCCGCTCGGGTCTGGTGAGCTGGAGCGCGGCGTATCTGGCTGGGGCGATCTACTGCACCTTCACGCCGCTGATCATTCTGGAACGCGCGGCGCGCATGGAGTCGATGATTGAGCTGCTGGCGCTGCTCTCATTTGCCGCGATCCTGCATGCGACCGAGACGACGGGGCAGAGCCGGAGATGGTGGCTGGTGGCGGCAGGGCTTTTTGCTGGACTGTCTGCTGCAGCCCATCCGGAGGCCGTGTCCGTGATGGTGCTGCTGGGAATCCTGGAGTTGGCCATCGTTCCGGGTGAGGCTGTGGCGAAGGTGGTGAGTTTTCTGGCGGCGGCGGTGACGCCGGTGGCGGTCTGGCTGCTGACCTTTGGGAGACAGTCGGGGGCGGCCCTACAGCAGTTTCGAGAGATCCTGCATCACGCAACGCCGGTAGACCCCGGTCTGGGAGCGTGGGCCCGCCACGCTCTCGAAACGACGTACATCTCGGGGATTAACCAGAATCTATTTCTGCTGGCGATCCTGGTTCTTGTGCTGGCGTTGCCGGTTGCTTATCTTCTTGTCGCCCGGAAGCTGCCTGAATCGAGCCTGGGCCGTCGTATGGGCTGGTGCTTCGCGGTGGTGGGGCTGATTGAGCTGGCAAATATGGAGTGGGGTCTGCGCACGGATTTCCGGCGCTATATGTTCCTGTTCGGATTGCTGCTGATTGGAGTCTGCGTTACCGGTGTAGGCAATCGGCCGCTCGCCCGATGGCAGCGTGTGCTGGGATCTCTGCTGGTGGTCGCGCAGCTTGGCGCGGCTGTGGTCTATCTCGCTCCGCGCGCCAATCGCCTTGGCCGAATGGACCCGGAACGATTCATGCCCATCGTGGACAGCGTACCGGCGGGTGCCTCGATTCTGACCAGTCCTTCGCTGTGGCTGGACTTCCGCGCTCGCGGCATCCCGATCACGCTGCGGTACGAGGACTTCGATGCGCACGGGAAGTGGGCCGACGAAGCCGGCGGTCCCTTCGAGCGCTTCGATGTGATCATCATGAATGAAGGCGACGCACCGTGGGGATCCGTGCCAGAGGATGAGGCCATGCGGCATCGAACGAAACGTGTCTACGATATTGGCGGCGACGTGGTTGATGTCTATCAGCGCAATCCTGTTCAGAAATCACGTTGATTGTCGTCTCACGACGGCGTGATCTTCGGACAGAGAGCGGCGTTGCCGGAGATGGCACCTCGGGCGTGGCGCCTGTCCGCGCTCGGTATAATGAGGACGCTGAGAGTCTACTCCCCCAATAAAGGCAGATTATGTCCCGACGAGCCATCATTATAGGAGCCGGCCCGGCGGGGCTGACGGCTGCGCTGGAGTTTCTGCGGCGGTCCGACATTGTGCCGGTTGTTCTGGAGGCAAGCGACGAGATTGGCGGCATCTCACGCACGATTAAGTACAAGGGCTACCGCATGGACATCGGCGGGCATCGCTTCTTTTCGAAGAGCGACCGCGTGATGCAGTGGTGGATCGACCTGATGCCTCCCGAGACCGCCGGAGGGGATGCGGCGGCGCAAGTCAACCATCAGATCAGCTATCAGGGCAAGACGCGCGAGGTGACAGTCCCGGCGCATCTGCACCAGGAGCCGGTGCTGCGCGGCACCGGGCCGATTCAGCACCACGTGGATGTGGAAGCCGAAGAGGAGCCGGAGACCGCTGAAGAAGTCGCGGCGAAGGTGGTGGTGCATGATCCGCCCGATCCCGACCTGGTGATGCTGATCCGCCCGCGCAAGAGCCGTATCTATTATCTGCGGAAGTTCTTCGACTACCCGATTACTTTGACGGCGACGACGCTCAAAAATCTGGGCGCTGCGCGGACGGTCAAGGTTGGCGTGAGCTACATGAAGTCGCGCGTGAGCCAGATTAAGCCGGAGAAGAGTCTTGAGGACTTTCTGATCAACCGCTTCGGGCGGCAGCTCTATCTGACGTTCTTCAAAAGCTATACGGAGAAGGTGTGGGGGACGCCGTGCCACGAGATCTCGGCTGAGTGGGGAGCGCAGCGCATCAAGGGCCTGAGCCTGACCAGCGCGGTGAAGCACTTTCTGAAGAAAGCCTTCACGCGGAGCAAGCAGGGTGATGTTTCGCAGAAAGGCACGGACACGAGCCTGATTGAGCGGTTCATGTATCCGAAGCTGGGGCCGGGGCAGTTGTGGGAGCATGTCGCCGATCTCGTGAAGGAAAAGGGCGGTGAGATTTACATGGGCTGGCGCGTGGACAAGATCCACTGCGAAAGCGGGCGGGTGGTGTCGGTGGACGCGGTGAATCGCGACGGCGAGCGCAGGACGTTTGCCGGAGACTACTTCTTTTCGACCATGCCGATGCGCGAGCTGGTCACGGCCATTGACGCGCCGGTGCCGGCGAATGTGCGCGAGGTTGCAGACGGGTTGCAGTACCGCGACTTCATTACGGTGGGCCTGCTGGCCGACCGGCTGAAGGTGCGCGAGCCGGACGGTGGCCTGCTGAAAGACACCTGGATCTACGTGCAGGAGCCGGACGTGCTGCTGGGGCGTTTGCAGATCTTCAACAACTGGAGTCCGTATCTGGTGGCTGACCCTTCGAAGGTTTGGATCGGGCTCGAGTACTTCTGCTACGACACGGACGACCTGTGGAAGATGCAGGACGACGACCTGAAGCGGTTTGCCATTGGCGAGGTGGCGAAGATCGGCATCCTGAATGCAGAGGACGTCTCGGACGGCCACGTGGTGCGCGTGCCCAAGACCTACCCCGCCTACTTTGGCACGTACAACCGGTTCGACGAGTTGCGCGAATTTGTGGATGGGTTCGAGAACCTCTTCCTGGTGGGCCGGAATGGAATGCACAAGTACAACAACCAAGACCACAGCATGTTGACGGCGATGACGGCGGTGGACGGCATCATCGCTGGTCGCGTGGACAAGGCCGGGCTCTGGGAGATTAATACGGAGCAGGAGTACCACGAGGAAAAGGAGAAGGGCAGGGGCTAGGGCTTAGAGGCTAGGGATCAGGGATCAGGATCAGGATCAGGATCAGGATCAGGATCAGGATCAGGATCAGGATCAGAGGAGGTTAGACGGAAAGCCTCACCAGAGAGAGCCCGGTTCTAGCTGTGGAAGCTCAGAGGTTGTTCCGATTGAGGCCGATGAGAAACGCAGATTCCCTTCGGGAATGACAAACAAAGAGAACTACACCTGAGAGAGAACAGCTCTAGGCTCTAGTGTGGTGTCTCGAAAGTTCTTAGCATCAATTGGAATCGCAAACCGCAGGTCCTTCGACTCCGTTTGGCGTAAAAACCGCCAAACTCCGCTCAGGATGACAGCTTGAATGATGTTGTGAACTTCAGGGACAGGACACTAGTCTCTAGTCCCTAGTCCCTAGTCCCTGTTCCCTGTTCCCTGTTCCCTGCCTTTAGGCGGCGATGGTTCCCTGGTGGAAGAGGAGCTGCCAGCGGTTGTCGCGGTTAACCCACAAGGACGAACGATACGAGGTGTGGATCGCGGTGGTGACATGGTAGGTGGCGAAGGCCACATTGGGGGCCAGCAGGGTGACGTAGAAATAGCTGAGGGTCGCGGTACGGGGCGTGCTGTTGAGCAGCGCTTCGATGGCCTGCTGGCGGTTCATGACGCGGCCGGAGCTGCAAAACTCCTGGAAGTCGTCGGCAAGCAGAGGGATGAGGTCGGCGCGGCGGGTCTCGCGGTCGGGGTGAAAGAGACGCTCTTCGAGGGTGTAGAGATGGTCCTGGAGTTCGCCGGCTTTCATACTCCCGTTAAGACGGGGGGATGGGCGGGAAGAGTTTCACCGGCATTTGCACCGATATGCCAAATAAGAATGAGACAAGTTTTGCACAGTGATAAGCAAATTGAGTTCCATTCGCCGCCAGGCTGTGGATTTTCGCAGAAAATCATGGTTGCGCGCGTGGTTTTTTGCTGAAAGCGCGGTATCCTATGGACTGCCCCATTGGGACTGTTTGGAGGTGTATTTTTTTGGCAGAGGTTCGAGTACAGGAAGGCGAACCCCTTGAGAATGCCCTGCGGCGCTTCAAGCGCAAGGTGCAGACTGAAGACATTATCAAGGAAGTCAAGCGCCACTCTTTTTATCTGAAGCCCGGTGAAAAGAAGCGCGTGAAAGAGGCGCTGGCACGTAAGCGCAATCGCAAGAAAGTCCGCAAGGAGCAGGATTAGTTTTTCCGCTCCCGAGAACGGCAGGCCGTCTCCCGCTGTAGAACCAGGCGAGACGGCCGCCCCTAACCGCCGGCAGGTATGGACTCCCGCCATTGGACCGGCACCCGGCAGAGAAGGCCAGATGTTGGCCTACATTGACCGGACTCCTGATGCAAATGCTGCGAGATCGCGGCCCGGGCCCCCAAGAAACTCTGGAAGTTAAGATCGCAGTGCCGATCGGCTTCTGCATGTCCTTTGAACGATCAGGCCGGCAGCCAGTCCATCGTTAATTCCGCACCACGGGAGTAGCGGCCATGGAATTTGTAGATCGACTCTTAACATGCGCAGATTGCGGCGGTGAGTTCATCTTCACCGCCGGAGAACAACTTTTCTTCTTCGACAAGCAGTTCAAGAACGACCCGAAGCGATGCAAGCCCTGCAAGTCGAAGCGTGCGGGCGCGAGTGCGCGGCCCGGCGCGGGGCCCGCCGCCGCAGGAATTTCGCGCACCGAAACCAGAACGCAGTGCTCCGAGTGCGGCGTTGAAACCACGGTCCCGTTCAAGCCCACGCAGGGACGCCCTGTGCTGTGCCGTCAGTGCTTCCAGATCAAGCAGCGGGCGCACGCAGCGGAGGTGAACGACACCGCGCTGGCCAAGCCTGCTGAGCGACCAGGCCTGATGGCCGATGCGGACCATCATGCCGCGGCTGCTGGAGCCGAGATGGCCGCTCCGGTCGCGCCTGTGACGCAGGTTTAGACTGCGCTCCCCCGTCCGTCGATCGTAGACGGTAGGATGGGTGTGAGGGCAGCCCATGAGCGATTCAGGGTACTTTGCTGCGCCCGGGGAGGTTTCCGCCTCCGAGCTGGTGCGCGCGCGGACCGAGGTTGGGGACTTCGAGGTAACGGTCTGCACGGACGGCTCCTACAGGCTGGACGGTGGGGCCATGTTCGGCGTGGTGCCGAAGACGATGTGGGAGAAGCGCGCACCCGCCGATGAACTAAACCGCATTCTGCTGGGACTGAACACGGTGGTGGTGCGCACGGGCAAACGGACGGTGGTGATTGAGACCGGCATCGGCAATAAGCTGTCTGCGAAGATGCGGGAGATCCACTCGAATCAGGAGCTGCTGCCGCGTTCGCTGGCGGCGGCCGGGGTGAGCGTGGACGAGGTGGACGTGGTCATCAACACACACCTGCACTTTGACCACTGCGGCTGGAACACGACCCTGCACCCGGATGGCAGTGTGACGCCGACCTTTCCCAACGCGCGGTACTTTGCGCACAGGGGCGAGGTCGAGCATGGGCACCTGCAACTGGACCGCGACAAGGTGAGCTATCTCTCGCCGAACTACGAACCGCTGGTGGAGAGCGGGCAGATGACGCTGCTTGAGGGTATGGCCGCTGAGGTATGTCCGGGAATTCGAGTGGAAGTTTTTCCCGGCCACACGGCACAGTTGATGGCCGTGCATATCGAGTCTGGCGGCCAACATGCGTGCTATGCGTCGGACCTGATTCCGACCTCGGCGCATCTGGATGCGACGTGGGTGATGGGTTACGACCTCGATCCGGTGCGGTCGATTGCGGAGCGGAAGCGGTTTTATGCGCGCGCGATTCCGGAGAAGTGGCTGGTGCTGTTTACGCACGACCACGCAACGCCGATGGCGCGGCTTGGGCTGAATGAGAAGGGCAAGCCGGTGGTGATTGCGCGGGAGTAATGGCTCGGGACCAGGGAGGACCTGATTAAGTCTGCGAGCATTCCCTCAGCGGCGAAACAGGCTGCGGAAAAAGTACATCGGGCAGCTTTTGCAGAAAGGCCCGGGGGCTAAAGCCCCTTGGGTTTGCCGGCTTTTTCGCAGGGCTAAAGCCCTGCGCTCCCACCGAAAAGCACAAAGCGTGCATTTTTCCGCAGCCTGTAAAGCCGCGTTGAATCAGAGAGGCTTACGGCGCGACTGAAGTCGCGCCCCTTCAAAGCAGGGACTGATTCAGAGTCTTCCTGAGTGTGACGACGGTGGTTTGCACGGCGGGAGATGTATCCGTATGATTGAAAACGGTTTCAACACCGCCCATCCGGGAGTTGTGTCTTGCGTCGATCCTCTGTGCCTCTTGCCGCCTACATTGCTGTGTGTCTCAGCCTGTCCTTTGCCCATGCGCAGGAGCGCCCGCCGGCTACGCCGCTGATTACGCACGATCCGTACTTCAGCGTGTGGTCGTTTACGGACAACCTGACCGGCTCGGACACGGTTCACTGGACCGGCACAGCGCAGCCGATGATCGGCATCGCGCGCATCGACGGCAAGCCGTACCGATTTATGGGGCGACGTCCGGACCGCGTGCCCGCGATGGAGCAGACCGTCCACACGGTGGCGGCCACGCATACGATCTACGAGTTTCGCCAGAACGGCGTGACGCTGAGGCTGGCCTTTTTTACTCCGGCGTTTGTGAACGATCTCGATGTGCTCTCGCGTCCGGTGACGTATCTGACGTGGACGGCGGAGTCGAATGACGGCGCGGCGCATGATGTCTCGGTGCTGTTCGATGTCGATCCGGTGATTGCGGTGAACGACGCGAACGAGAAGGTGGTGCTGACGCGCAACCGAACGGCGTCGCTCGACGTGATTTCGGCAGGGTCGCAGGATCAACGCATCCTGAATCGCTCGGGCGACAACCTGCGCATCGACTGGGGGCATTTCCATCTGGGTGTCCCGAAGGATGCGCATTACAGCACGTTTCTTGTTGCACATGCGGTGCAGGACTTCGCTGCGACGGGCCAGTTGCCCGAGACGGACGCGATGGGGATGCCGGAGCATCCGGGGCGATCGAGCGCGCAGTTGGCGACGGTGCTGGACTTCGGCAAGGTGAGCGCCACGCCGGTGAGCAGGCATGTGCTGGTCGCGTATACGCAGGATTACGCGATTCAGTATATGGAACGCAACCTGCGGCCTTACTGGCAGCGCGACAATATGCCAGTGGCCGAGATGCTCGACTTGGCGGAGACGCAGTATGCGGGGCTGGAGAAGAAGGGTGAGGCTTATGATGCTGAGCTGGCTGCTGATCTGACCAAGGCAGGCGGCGCGCACTATGCGGCGATTGCGATTCTGGCCTTTCGCCAGACGCTGGCCGCGCACAAGCTCGTTGCCGACGTGAACGGCGATCCGATGCTGTTTGCCAAGGAGAATTTCTCGAACGGCTGCATTGCGACCGTGGATGTGCTGTATCCTTCGGCCCCGTTCTTTCTGTTCTTCAACCCGAGACTGCTGGAGGCGCAGCTTCTGCCTGTGCTCGAATATGCGTCGCTGGCGCGGTGGAAGTTTCCGTTTTCGCCGCACGATCTGGGGCAGTATCCGCTGGCGAATGGGCAGGTCTACGGCGGCGGCGAAAGGACCGAAGACAACCAGATGCCGGTCGAGGAGAGTGGCAACATGCTGATTCTCGCCGACGCGGTGGCGCGCGCCGAGGGGAGTCCGCAACTGGCCCGGCATTACTGGCCGCAGTTGACGAAGTGGGCTGAGTACCTGAAGGCGAAGGGGCTCGACCCGGAGAACCAGTTGACGACCGACGACTTTGCCGGTCACGTGGCGCACAACGCGAACCTTTCCATCAAGGCCATCGACGCACTGGCTGCTTATGCCGATCTTGCGCATCTGCTGGGTCACGAAGATGTGGCGCGTGATTACCATGAGACCGCGAAGGACATGGCGGCGAAGTGGATCACGATGGCCAAAGAAGGCGATCACTACAAACTCGCCTTCAACAGTCCGGGAACGTGGAGCCAGAAGTACAACCTGGTGTGGGACAAGATTCTGGACTACAACCTGTTTCCGCCGAGCGTGCGCGACAGCGAGGTGAAGTTCTACCTGACGAAGCTGAACCGCTATGGGTTGCCGCTCGACAGCCGCGCCGACTATACGAAACTGGACTGGTCGGTGTGGACGGCAACGCTTGCCCCGACGACGGACGAGTTCAACGCCATCATTGATCCCATCTATCTGTGGCTGAATGAAGGGCCGAGCCGCGTTCCGCTGACCGACTGGTACGACACCAAAACGGGCAAGCAGGTTGGGTTTCAGGCACGCAGCGTGGTGGGCGGCGTTTATATCAAGGCGCTGGCCGACCGGGAGCTGGCAGAGAAGTGGCGGTCGAAGGCTCGGTAGCAACGGGTATGTTGTCCCAGAAGTTCGTCGCATTCGTAGCGAGGAGCAACCTCAGGTCCTTCGACTCCGTTTGCCGTAAAAACTGGCAAACTCCGCTCAGGATGACAATTTTATTTATGTTGCGAACTTTAGAGACAGCACACTAGCAGCGCATGAAGCATGAAAAGCGCCAGCTCGATGGCTGGCGCTTTTTGCTGGAATATTTTCGCTTAGGCGCGGACGGCGGCGACTTCGGCCGGTTCGACGTTGACGAAGCGGCCGTGCTGGCCACGGTCCTGGAAGCGGACAATGCCGTCAACTTTGGCGAAGAGGGTGTCGTCCTTGCCGCGGCCTACGTTCAGGCCGGGCTTGAGCGGAGTGCCGCGCTGCCGCACGATGATGCCGCCGCCGAGGATGGCCTGTCCGCCGAAGACTTTAACGCCGAGCCGCTGCGCGTTTGAGTCGCGGCCGTTTTTGGAGGAACCTAAACCTTTTTTATGTGCCATTGCTTTGCCTCTTTTGCGCCGGTGTCGTCAGGGCGCGTCTTGAATTGAAATCTTAAGCCTTGAAGCTCTTGCCGTTGACGAGAACCTCGTTGATCTTGACCTCGACGAAGTTCTGGCGGTGGCCCTGCATCTTCTTATACTGCTTCTTGCGCTTGAGCTTGAAGACGAGGATCTTGTCGCCGCGACCTTCTTTGACGACGGAGGCGAGCACCTTCGCGCCGGAGAGGTTGGACTCGAACTTGCCTTCTTCGGCGCTGACGGCGAGGACATCGGAGAACTCGATGTTGCCGTCCTGGTGGGCGGCAGTTTCGATCTTCAACTGCTCGCCGGGGGAGACGAGATACTGTTTGCCGCCGGTGCGGATGACTGCGTACATGGCTGGAACCTCTGGCGGACACTCGGGAGCGACCGCTTCCTCTAAAAAATAAGTTGTGTTGCAGGGGCGCGTACAGGTGACTGCACTGAACCAACCGGCCAGACTGTGCTGCTCGCCTGAAGCCTGTTCGCTCTGTAGCCTTTGCGATGAAAACACGCAGGCTACAGCGCCAAACTTAATGAGTTTACCGTGTTTCCGGGGTGGGGGTCAATCGGGACGGTCGCGGACGGGTTCAGCAGGCTCAATAAGGAACGGCCCCGGGGCTCAAGAGAGTGTGTGAGAACCAGAATTATAGGTCGGCCCTTCAGAGGGTGTGTGAGAACAAGGAAAGGATGTGTCGGGCTTTCAGCCCTTGAGGTTTCATTGGGTTGTTACCTGGGGCTACCCTTCCCTGAACGAGCCAAAAGCGGGCTCGTTCAGGGGCGGTTCGCCCCAGGCTGGTATGTTTCGCGCCTTTGGCGCTCTTCACG
>Ga0207640_10000019_pt1 | contig 185255 bp, 158 predicted proteins | sample KBSCornC42_FD_184300 | JGI IMG/M metagenome (GOLD analysis project Ga0207640, IMG submission 184300) | Corn rhizosphere microbial communities from Kellogg Biological Station, Michigan, USA - KBS Corn C4-2 (SPAdes) (version 2) | ecosystem: Host-associated > Plants > Roots > Rhizosphere > Soil ... | reverse complement strand
GTGGTGTCTCGAAAGTTCTTAGCATAAATTGGAATCGCAAACCGCAGGTCCTTCGACTCCGTTTGGCGTAAAAACCGCCAAACTCCGCTCAGGATGACAGCTTGAATGATGTTGTGAACTTCAGGGACAGGACACTAGAGCAGTTTCGGTCTCGTTGTGACAGTCGAGTCGGAGAGTTGTGGCCTCCCGCCCTTTGTGCAAAAGACGCACAAAGGATGGAGCACCCGAAGTTTTGTAACCACTTGAACTAAAAATGTTCTAGCGTGGTCATGGCCCGGTTCTCACCCTAATCCATCGTGTGGTTGATGTATCCGGCCGATCCGGCGCTCGATACGACCTTTCCCGGATTTCCAAGCACAACCGATTTCGGAGGAACGTCGAAGTTGACATAGGCGCCCGGAGCAATCAGCGACTCCGCGCCAATCGTTACCTTGCCCACGATGATAGCGTTCGCTCCGACCCACACGCGATCTTCAAGCGTAGGCGCTCCCGTTCGCGGTCCGCGGCTCTCTGCGCCGATGGTCACTCCCTGCGCGATGTTGATGTTCTCTCCCAGAACCGCGTATGGGCTGATCACGACACCGCCAAAGTGGCCAATATAGAGCCCGCGTCCGATGCTCGTCGTCGGCGAGATATCGAAGCCGTACCTGAACCGGTAGCGATGATACAGCATGCGGTAATACAGATAGGGAACGATTCCCAGCGAACGCTTCTTCCGGCTGTAATGCGCAACCTTACGCAGGCAGAATGTAAATCGAAAGCCGGGATTGTGGAGATAGGCCGAGAAGAAAGAAGGGTTGCCGGGCTTCCCCTGGTACCGGTAGAGATCGGCCTTCAAAGTCTGTCGCAACGTAGAGTCCAACCGTCACACCTCCGCTTGTGCCCTATCCACCCTACTTCCGGTTTATGCCCTCTTCGCGCTCTGTCACGTCCAGGTCGGTAGCCACCATGTGTTTGCCGCGCTCGACCAGCACCTGAATCTTTTCCTCCGCGGCTTCCAGCTCTTTTTTACATGCGTCGGAGAGCTTCACGCCTTCCTCGAACAGGCGCACCGACTCATCGAGCGCGAGATCGCCGCGCTCCATCCGTTCGACCACCTGTTCGAGCGCCTTGAGATGCTTTTCAAAGTCGGCCATTACGCCACCCCTCCTTCTGCCAGCCCGAGCACCTCGGCGGCGGCTGAGTATTTGCCGAACGGGGCGCTCACCTGCACGCCCTGCACGACCGACCGCACCTCGGCCAGCATCTCCTGGGCAATCTTCACGCCTTCGGCCTTCGCGGCGTCCGGCGAGGCGGCGCGAGCCATGCGCGCCATGATCTCCTCGGGCATACTGACGCGCAGGTCGTTCTTCATGAACTCCGCGTTGCGCAGGCTGGTCAACGGCCAGATGCCCGCGATGACCGGAATGCGGAAGCCTTCGATGCGGCGCAGGAACTCTTCCAGCAGCTTGAGGTCGAAGACCGGTTGCGTGATGGCGTACTCCGCGCCCGCCTCTACTTTGTAGGCGAAGCGGCGGACCTCCTGATCGATGTCGGGCACGCCGGGGTTCGCCGCGACCGCAACCGTGAACCCAGTGGATGCGCCGATCGAGTTCTTGCCAATGTCGAGTCCGTGGTTCAGGTTGCGCACAATGTTCACCAGACCGATTGCGTCCACGTCGAAGACCGCAGTCGCGTCGGGATAGTTTCCGAGCTTCGGCGGGTCGCCGGTGAGGCACAGAATATTCTTCAGGCCAATCGACGAGGCTCCGAGCAGGTCGCTCTGAATGCTCAGCACGTTGCGGTCGCGGCAGGTGTAGTGCAGGATCGTCTCGATGCCGACGTGCTGCTGAATCTGTACACAGAGGCTCTGCGCGCTCATTCTCGCGCTGGCGCGCGGCGAGTCCGGCACGTTGATCGCGTCCACGCCGAGCTTGTGCAGTTGCGCCGCGCCATCCAGTTCTTTCGAGCAGTCGATTCCTTTGGGCGGAACGATCTCGACCATCGAGACGAACTCGCCCGCCGCCACCATCGCGCCAATCTTCGACCGCAGCGCGAGCGGCGGAGGCTCGACCTTACTCTCAATCTTCTTCGGCACGCCTGTGCCCGAACCAGCCTGCTCGACTACGCGCGCGCCCGTCTCCATCGCGTCCATCGCACGCAGCGAGCTCTTCATCGCGCGAGTGTAGCTGGGGGTTGTGCCGCAGCAGCCGCCGACGATGCTTGCGCCTGCCTTGACCAGCTTGCGCGTAAAGCTGGCCATGTACTCGGGCGAGGTCATGTAGATGGTTCGGCCTTCGACCGCGCGCGGAATCCCGGCGTTCGGCATCGCCGCCAACGGCAGTGTTGTCACCGAGCGCATCCGCTCGATGACGCTGAGCACGGTCGCCGGTCCCGCGCTGCAGTTGCAGCCCAGCGCACTCACGCCCAGGTCGGTCAGCTTCGCCGCGGCTACTTCCGCGGATGCGCCGTCGAGGCAGTTCCCTTCCTCATCGACGGTCATCATCACGATGACCGGCACGCCGGGAGCTTCGCTTTTGGCCGCCAGCACTGCCTGCTCCGCCTCGGCCAGAGAGGTCATCGTTTCGATAATGAGCAGGTCCGCGCCCACGCCCGGGCCGCCCTCGACCAGTGCGCGAATCTGTTCGGCGAACGCCTCGCGCGCCTCTTCGAGGCCGGTCTTGCCCAGCGGCTCCAGCCGGATGCCGAGTGGCCCGATCGATGCGGCGACAAACGCCTCGGCCGCCTGCTTCTCACGAATCTGCGTGACGCACTCGCGGGCCAGCCGGACACCGGCGATGTTGATGGCGCGCACTTTGTCCTGCAGGCCGTGGTGCTCCAGCCGGAAGGTATTCGCGCCAAAGGTGTTGGTCTCGATGACCTCAGCCCCGGCCTGAAGGTATTCGGTGTGGATGGCGCGCACGGTCTCCGGCTGCGAGAGGTTCAGCTCGTCGTAGCAGCGGTTGATAAACACGCCGCGTGCATAGAGCATCGTTCCCATGGCGCCATCGCACAGGATGGTGCCACCGGAAAACAATCGCGCTACTCCGTTTGAGCCCGCCTTATTCAACACATCCGCCATCGTCATCTCCGCCCGTCTCTGGCCTGGGTGCATAGGGCCATTTCTGTGGGGTTCTCCTCATCCTAAGCTACGACGCCAAGCCGCTCCAAACCCTTCCCTTACACCAGTCTCCGGGCCGCGTGCTTTGTTATACTCACACCATAGCCGTGGCCCTTGGAATTGAAGCCCCTGCGCTCAGGTTGGAGTCCCTTGCCTTTGAAGAACCGAAGTCTTTTTTCCCAGTCTCTCCGCGCCCAGATCTTCTCTGGTCTCCTGATCGCCGTTGCTGCCGTCGGCCTCAGTTCCTGCCACAGCGCGCAGTATTACTACTACAAGTTTCCCCAGTACACGTTCGCCAACCGGCCGGTTCCGCCAAGCAAGCTCGCCCAGCGTGTCATGGTCTCGGTCACCAACAGCGGCATCGGCGGGCTGGCGATTCTGGACGGCAAGCGCGACATCCGCAGCAACGTGGAGAACACCATTACGTCGTTCCAGATCTCCGGCGGCGTCGGCGGCTTTCCGAACCTCATTATCAACTACCCCGCCGAGGTCCACGGTTACGTCTACTCGAACGTGAAGGGCGACATCGCGGTCGTCGATTACAGCAAGGAGACTGCCCAGGCCTCCGCCGGCTCGTTCTCCGGGCCTTCGTCGTCGATCGCCGTGTCTCCCTCCGGCGCGCATCTCTACGCCGCCCAGTTGACCCCAGGCCAGTTTGGCATCATCGACGAGACGAACAACCGCACCTACGGTCTCGTCATTCCCAATGTCTATAAGGTGTTCGTCAACACCGGCGACACAGTCGTGTTTGCGATGGTCAAGAATTCCAATACGCTCTACCGGCTCTTCAAGCTGAATGACAACCAGTACCAGACCGCCGCGCTCGCCATTCAGGCCACAGGCGCAGCCGACTGTGAGCCGCTCAACCTGCCGGTCTACTGCGCTGTCGCCGTGCCCGGAAACTTCGACCGGCCCATCGCTGCCTACTTCTCGCTCGATGGCAACACTGCCTACATTCTGAACTGCGGTCCGGAGTGCGGCGGCGGCACGGCCAGCGTCAGCTTCATGCAGGTCGGCGGGTTGGACGTGAACACGATTCCCTCCACGCCGGTTCCGCCTCCGTCGCAGGTCATCTCGAACGTCCCGGTGCCGGGCGGCGCGACCGTCGGGCTTTCGGATGGAGCAACGCTTTACGTCGCGGGACAACAGAAATTGCCAGACGGTCTCTTCACCGGCTTTTTGACGACGATCAATCTGGCCAATGCCATCAATAGCCCCGGCAGCGCCGTTACGGGCAAATACGGCATCTCCGACGGCACCCACACCAAGCTGCTCTTCGCCGACGACAACACGCTCTGGATCGGCTCGCAGTACTGCGCCACCGGCGAACGCGCCAAGCTGAACGAGAACTACAACTGCCTCACCCGCTTCGACCGCGGAGCCAAGACCGCGCAGATCATCCCCAACGTCACTCCGGGTGGCACCGCCACGGTCCCCTATCCCAATACCAACCAGAACCTCTACTACTACGGCGACCTGACCGGCATCTGCTGGGTGCAGGGCTTCCACAAGGTCTATACGGCCTACGGCGGCCAGGTACACGCCTTCAATACCGCCGACGGTTCGGAGATCAACAACCAGTTCATCACCGTGCAGGGCACCGCGCTCGACGTGGCGTATCTGGATGCCATCTCCGACACCGACAACTAGGGTGGTGTCTCGAAAGTTCTTAGCATCAATTGGAATCGCAAACCGCAGGTCCTTCGACTCCGTTTGGCGTAAAAACCGCCAAACTCCGCTCAGGATGACAAATTGAGAACAACTTCAAGATACGCGAGCAGCTTCGCTCAGGATGACAGCTTGAATGATGTTGTGAACTTCAGGGACAGGACACCAGGGAACCTGTGATTAAGCAAAACAGGGTTTTTCTAGCCAATGCGCTGCTGTGGCTGACGAGGGATTCACGCGGATGACACGGATGCAAGGCAGGGCGGCTTCCTTCGCTGCGTTGCAGAAAAATAAACGAGCCAGCATCCAGAACGAGAGAAGGCAGCCTGTGCGGCTGCCTTCTCTTCGTTGCATACGCAGTGCGCGCGGTTAGCGGTGCCTGCGGGTGGGATGGTGCGCCGCCGAGGGCTTGTGGACCGGCTTGGCGGGCTTGGGCTCGACGACCGCGCCATCGCTCATAATGAACATGACCGGTCCCGGAGCGGCAGTAGCAGCAGCCGGAGCGGGAGCAGCAGCCGGGGGCGGAGTTGCAGGAGCAGCAGCGGCGGGTGCAGCAGCAGTACCGGCAGCCGGAGCAGCGGCAGCGGTCGCGTCCGCCGTGCCCTTGGTGACACCGCCCACCGTGTAGGAGGAGTAGGTGCCCGACAGGGTAATCTGCGCGCCGACGGCGGGAACCGTCTTGAGCGGCGTGGTGAAGTTGAAGGTGAAGTCGGCGGTCTTGGACTGCACGGCGTCATCGGAGACCGAGGCGGTGATCGCCGAGTCCGTCGCGGTCACGACGGTGACGTTGGGTAGCTCAACCGACTTGCCCTTGATGGTGTCCCACACCTTGGCAGTATCCTCCGGCTTGCCGTTCTGGAGGATGAACTCCTTGTCGCTGACGGCCAGCGTGCTGAGGTCGGGCGTGGTAGCGATGACGTTCGCCACGATGTCGGCGGGCGAGGGAGCGGGCTTGATGGTGAAGCCGGCCGGGGGATTGAGGTTGGTGGCTACGGCCGCAGCGACGGCATCGTAACCGTCATCGGCGCCGTGATACTTCTTGTAGCAATACTTCGCGATGGGCGACATCTGCGACTTGTATGGCTCCGGCGCGAAGTTGGCGGCGCGCGTGGTGTACCAGGTGCAGTTCACGTAGTCGGGCGGCGTGGACTGATAGTAGGCAAAGCCGAGCGAATAGGTGTCCTGCAGGATGGGGCCGGGCTTTTCGGTATCGGCTACAGGTACGCTGGCCAGCTCCGATTTGAAGGCGGAGATCGCTGCGGGCATGTCCTTTTTATTGAAGGCGGCGTTGCCGATGGCACGATAGAAGACGGGGGTCGAGGCTTCCTTGAGTTTGTCGAAGTCGGCCTGGGCCATGTCCTTCGGCTTGGTCGTCACAGCAAGGCCCTTCTTCGCGTAGTCGGCAGCCGAATCGAGGTCGGTCTGCTTGGCGGCCGCATCGGCAGCCTTGTCCGCATTTTGCATACGGAAGTAGACCTCGAAGGTCATGGCGCGGAGGTTCTCGGGCTCAACCTGGAGAAGCCGGTCGGCAGTGCTGAGCGTCTTGACCGGATCGAATCCGCTGTAGGTCAGCATCAGCAACTGAATGGTGTCGCCTTTGACCTGCGATTGCGGATACGCTTCCAGGTAAGACTCCAGCGCGGCGGCCTTGGCCTGCGGGTTGGTCTGGGTGATTGCATCGTTGTAGGCTTTGTATTCCGCCGGCGACATTTGAATGCCGCCACTCGACGATTGCGCGTTTTGGCCAAGATTGACCTGGGTCTGGGAAACACCAGGCTGCGCAGACAAAGCAACGCCGGCGACCACCAGGAGAGACGCAACGACTACCTTCTTCATTCCACACTCCTCATAAAGTCTTGATTTGAAGCTATGCCACGGTGATGCCCGGGGTCACATGGGGTATAACACACAATCTGGCCTGAATGATAATGCATCAAGAGCAGTCTCGCCGTGCCCAACCCTTCGGCGATGTGATGTGAAGTGTTTGCAGCATCTTGAGATGATGATGCGGATTATAGAAACGGTGTTGCACGGTTGGCAAGTCATCTGATTGTCAGTGGGGATGGGTTCTTCGGCGGCTCAAACGGCTATTCTTCCACCGCGTGACGGTTGACCGGGATGCCGGAGGCGATTGCCTGCAATGAAAGCGCCCCTCCGCGAAACCAGAGGGGCGGGAAAGAGCAACCGTATCCACCGTTATGGTCTGGAAGGGCCCTCGACCGGCAACGAGTGCAGATAGCGAACCAACTGCCACCTCTGGTCGTCGGGAAGGCGCGACCACGAGGGCATTCCGTGGGCCAGATTGCCATTGGTAAGCAGCCAGTGCAGATCGCCGTCGGTGGCCTTGTGCACGCGCTCCGTGCGAAGGCTGGGGTGTCTGCCGATGCCCTGGGCCTGGTTCCCATGACAGGAGGCGCAGTCTCGCTTGTAGAGGAGCGCCCCGGCCGCGACCGCATCCGCGTTTCGAGCATAAGGGTTGGGGCGCGCCTGCTCTGACTGGGGCACCTTTTCAAGCCATGCTCCGTTCGCCGCTGCATAGACGAGCGTGCTGGAGGCAAGCACCGCAAGCAACGTCATCCGGCGGACCATTAGCGCGCCTCCTGATGATGCCTGCTGAAGAAGCGGGACACCTGGCCAATCTCATACGACACACCGAAGCGGTAGAGACGCGGAGCACTGTGGTCGTTGAGGCCGAAGTTCGGCGAAAACGTAATCGTGGGGCCTGAAGGAATGCTCCAGTTGAGCGATGGGCCGAAGTAGTGCGAGGTTTCGTGCAGCCCGAAGGAGTCCCGGTCGCCCAGGCCGCCGTAGAGTTCGGCGCCTGCGGCGAAGTTCTGCAGCGCAAACGCGCTGGATCGCGTGCCTCCTTCCAAACGCAGCGGGCGGCTTGCAGCGAGCGCGTATCCGAACTCCCAGGGAGCGTGCTTGAGGTTCTTCTCCGCGACGATGTTCTCGGCGAAGTTCCAGCCCTTGGCGTTGCTCGACAGGATCAGCTTGAACTCTGCCTCCCGCAGCTTCTCTGCGCGGCCCTCGGCATTGGCGCCTGTCAGGTCGTCGTTGCCGTCGTGACCCACGACTTCCAGCAGGCTCTTGTTCGCGCCGTTGATGTTTTCAAACTCAAAGTAGAGGACCGGGTTGATCCAATGCTCGCGCATCAGCGGACGTATCCGGTTCTCGATGCGGAAGCCGGTAAAGATCGCACTGTCCTTTGCGGTCTTCTGCCCTTCCAGATAGAGCTCGGATGTCCACCAGGCCGTGGTTCCGTACTCCAGCTCCAGTGCGGTTGCGCCAAACCCATTGCCGCCGCGCGGTGTGCCTGCGGCTGTCTTGGTCTCAAGATCGAGCGAGCCGGGCTCTTCCATGTGGTGCGAATAGGTGACGAAGTACGGGAGCTCCTGTGCGGAAAGAGTGCCCAGAAAAATTGTGAAGACAAAGGCCAACGTGCTCAGACGGCGCATCGCTTGAAAATCCTGCTTTCGTAGTGATGTGTTGATCGATATAAGACTAAATATGTCGTATATTGAAACCCAGCCCTGGTTCAGCGAACGGTCGTTTTCCTGTGTTGAACTGGGATATATCGGACTAAATCAATCTTATATCAAATCCGGGAGGCCGTCCCGAGTGATGAGAAATTTGATTTGAGAGAAGAACCTGTGACGGCGATCCCAGAGCATACGCGACTGAAAGCAGGAGGTTCGCGCATGAGGGTTGTATTTTCCAATGATTTGCCATCGTTGGCGCAATATGGACGCTATTGATAGTGTTAGGGACTTCTTATCCACAACCAGTGGTATTGTTTCCGTTGATTCCCGCCCCGGCCGCGGCTACAGTTGAGGCAGTCCTATGAGACACCGGCGAGAACTCCCTGCTTCAGACGGCTCTCGCCCGCGAGGTTGAAATTGCTCAAGATCAAAAAAGTCCAGATCCTCGGCTTCAAATCGTTCTGCGACCGCACGGAGGTGCAGCTCTCCGGAGAAGGCATTGCGGCCATTGTAGGGCCGAACGGGTGCGGCAAGTCGAACATCTCCGACGCCATTACGTGGGTGCTGGGCGAGCAATCGGCCAAATCGCTGCGCGGCATCAAGATGGAAGACGTTATCTTCGCCGGAACGCGCGACCGCAAGGCCACGGGCATGGCGGAGGTCTCGCTGACGCTGGTCGATCCCGAGGTCTACGACGGAGCCAGCGCGCTACAGGATGAGCCGGAGATCGTCATCGACGATGCCGTTCCCACGGATTGGGACGAGGTGAAGCTGCGCCAGCAACGCGCCGAGGAGACCGAAGAGGCCGTTGCCGACGCGCAGCCCGGAACCGTGATCGAGACCGAGGGCAAGGGGCCGCAGATTGTTCCGGCCAATGCTGAAGGCGAGGTCGCGGCTGACGCGGCTGGCGCAAACAACAGCACCACAGCCGGGAATAGCACGGCAGCCGGAAATGTAGTCCTGAAGATTCGGCGGCGGAAGTTTGGACGTGCGCCCGTGCGCGCAGGCGAGTTGACGATTACGCGGCGGCTGTTCCGCTCGGGCGACTCGGAGTATCTGCTGAACGGCAAGATCTGCCGCCTGCGCGACATTCAGGACATCTTCATGGGCACTGGCCTGGGCGGCGAAAGCTACGCCATCATCGGGCAGGAACGCATCGGGCAACTGCTCTCGGCCAAGCCGCACGACCGGCGCTCGATCATCGAAGAGGCCGCCGGAATTACGCGGTTCAAGACGAAGAAGCGGCTGGCGGAGTTGCGGCTGGAGTCGGCCAAGCAGAACCTCGCGCGTGTCAACGACATCTTTGAAGAAGTGACGCGGCAGATGGGCTCGCTGAAGCGGCAGGCCGCGAAGGCGGAGCGTTACGGCGCGCTGCGCGACGAGCTGCGCGGTCGTCTGCGCGTGGTGCTGGCCAGTCGCATGGCCCAGATGGATGCCGAGCAGTCCGCCACGGCGGAGAAGATTGCCGCGCTGGCCACGCAGATTGACGCGCAGGCTGCGACCGTCGATACGATGGACGCCGAGCACAGCGAGGGGATTCGCAAGGGCTATGAGCTGGATCAACAGATACGCGAGGCCGGGGCGCAGGCGAACCAGTCGGCTGTGGAGCTGGAGCGCATCGCGGCGCGCACGACGGCGAATACGGACCGCGTCACCGAGCTGACCGCGCGGCTGGCGACCGGCACCGACGAACTGGCTCAGGCGCGCGAGCAGCTTGCCGCGCTGTCCGGCGAAATGGAGCAGCATCGCAGCTTTCTGGAGAGCGCGACGGCTGAGTCCACCGGATCGCGTGAATCCGCCCAACAGCGACAGGCGCGCGCGCAGGAGGCGGCGCGGGCCGTCTCCGCAGCCGAGCAACAGGCCGAGCAGAATCGCCGCTCGACCATGCAGCTTGTGCAGCGCATCTCGCAGACACGCAACGAAGAGGCGCAGGCCGCGGCTGCGCTCGCAGGACTGGAGCGCGAGGCGGAGCGGATGCTCTCCGAAAGCGACATCGCGCGGCAGGAGCTGGAGACGCTCGGCTTGCAGCGCGGGCAGGTGAAGCTCTCGTTCGAGTCGGTGACGGAGCGGCTGAAGCGGCTTGAAGCCGAGATCGCCGAGTCGCGGCGTGACGTCGAGGCCAGGCGCACGGAAGAGACCGCGTCGAAGCGGCGCGGCGACCAGTTGCGCGGCGAGGTTGCCAGCCTGAACGGACGGCGCGGCTCGCTCGAAGCCCTCATCCGCGAGCACAGCTACTCGACCGACACGGTGCGGAACATCTTCAAGACGGCAGCTTATAAGCAGAACCTCGACGGCATGGCTGCCGTGGGCACGCTGGCGGACTTCCTCGAAGTGGACGGAAAATACGAGAGCGTCGTCGATGAGTTTCTGCGTGACGAGCTGAACTACATCGTCGTCAAAAGCTGGGACGCGGCAGACGCAGGCGTACATCTGCTCCAAACAGACGTGGCCGGGCGCGCGACGTTCCTTGTCCACCCCAATGACGCGCAGGCGAATTTTGCGTTTGCCGAGGGGATGAAGAGCGCGGCGCAGACGAGCATCGAGGGCATCGAAGGTGTGGTGCCGCTCAAGGAGTGCGTGCGCGTGCTCGACGGCTTCGGCAAGTCGCTCGAAGTGATTCTGCCCAAGCTGCGCGAAGGATTTGTTGCGCCCGACTCGTACACGGCGCGGTCGCTGGCACTCTCGAATCCGCAGGCGTTCTTCCTGTCGCCTTCGGGCGAGACGTTCCACAATGTCACTGTGACGGGCGGCAAGCCGCGCGCGCAGGGCCCGCTGGCTCTGAAGCGCGAGCTGACCGAGGTGCAGAAGAACGTCGAAAAGGCTGAGCAGGAGCTTGCGCAGACCGACCTGAACACGGCGGCGCTCGCACGCGAGATTACGGAGCTGAATGCCGCCATCGAGATCAAGACACAGGAACGGCGCGAGGCCGAGCGCGAATCGGCCAACTCCGGTGCGGCGCTGCGCCAGATGGAGGCCGAGGTCGCGCGCATCGAACGGCGCTTACAGGACTGGGCGCTGACGACCGAGCGCAACCGCGACGCACGCAACCAGAAGGCAGACCTGATCGCGCGTCGTCAGCAGGAGGCGACCGCGTTCGAGAACGAGCGCGCGACGCTTGAAGCCAGCCTGATTGATCTTCAGACGCGAACCGAGCAACTTCGCACGGAACGGGAGCAGTTGCAGCAGGCAGCGGCTTCGGCGGCGGCAGACCTGGCCGGACTGGAAGAGCGCCGCCGGAATGCGCAGGCGAACTTCGACCAGACCGCGCGCATGTACAACGGGCAGAACCAGCGGATTCAGCAGCTCGATCAGCAGTTGAGCGCGGCCGGCGCGGAGAAGCTGCGGCGCGAGGAAGAGACGGCGCAGCTTCAGGTACAGCACACCGAGCTGGCCGAGGTTCGCGCCAACGCGGTCGCCGAAGGAGCGCGGCTCACGGCTGTAGCGAGCGAACTGCGCACAGCAATAGCGGAGTTAGATGCGAAGCTCCGCGTGCTGCGGCACGAGACGGAGGCGTTGCGGGAGGAGCGTGCCGGACTGACGGCGCGTGCGGCCAAGCTGACCTCCGACATCGAACACATCGAGGCGACGTGCCTGAACGACCTTGGCGCGGAGGCCACTACCCTGCGCGAGGACGCCGGTATCGCGCGCATTGAAGGCGAGGAGCTGCACACCGAGGAAGAAGCTTCACGCGCGCTCAAGCAAAAGCTGGAGGCGATGGGGCCGGTCAACATGATGGCGCTCGAAGAGTACAACGAGACCGCGCAGCGGCACAGCTTCCTCGAAACGCAGCGCAAGGACCTGCTCGATTCGATCGAGAACACGCAGGCAACCATCAAGGAGATCGACGAGATTTCGCGGACGAAGTTCGACGAGGCGTTCAAGGTCATCAACGAAAACTTTTCGCTGACGTTCACCAAGCTCTTCGGCGGCGGCCAGGCTTCGATGAAGCTGACCGACGAAGAGAACACGGCGGAGAGCGGCATCGACATCATGGCTTCGCCTCCGGGCAAAAAGCTCCAGAACATCCTGCTGCTCTCGGGCGGCGAGAAGGCGCTGACGGCGCTGGCGCTGCTGGTGGGCATCTTCCAATACCAGCCTGCGCCCTTCTGCATTCTGGACGAGGTGGACGCTCCGCTCGACGAGACCAACGTGGGCCGCTTCGCCAAGCTGATCCACGACATGAGCGCGCACACACAGTTCGTGGTCATCACGCACAGCAAGCGCACGATGGGCCAGGCGGACGTGATCTACGGCGTGACCATGCAGGAGCCGGGCGTCTCGAAGATTGTGAGCGTGAACCTCACACGTCGCGACACGGGCGACAACCGGCGCGCTGTGGCCTGATGACAGCTTTGGCTTTGCGCAGGCAGGGTGGAATGTTCTCGCCGCCCTGCCGCTTTTTATCGCCCCGAACGTTTTTCGTTCCGGTTTTGGCGGAACGCCTCTAAGCTGAAAGGAATGGGTGTACAGATAACATTCGGTCTTCTCGCGGGCCTTACAGGCGTTCTGGTCCTCGTTCGTATCTTCTGGCTGCACATTCCCGGCAGGCTGCGGAGGCTGATGGTTGCCTGTGCGGTCATCATTCCTTTTGTTTTCGTGATTGGTCTTGTCACCAGGTGGCGCACGCCTTCGCTGCACATGGACTATGGGTTCTACTGGCTGTGCATCGTAAGCTACATCTTTCTGATGATTCTGTTTACCCGGCTGCGCCCGCGCTGGCTAACCACGATCATCGCCGTTGTGCTGATTCTTCCGCTGCTCTCGACCAGTCTCTTTCTTCCACTTGTATACATCTTCGGCATCCCTTCCGTGGAGACATCGCGGATAGGGAAGGACATCGTGAGCGAGCGCTCGTCGTGGGGGCCGGGGGCGCCCGACGTCTCCGGCACCGACCTGGTCATTTATTACGAGCCGCGATGGCTGCCGTTCATGCGCCGCAGCCTGTTTGGAATCCGGTACTATGGCTCACAATGCGATGCCTGGGCCGCCCATGCCGTGATCGAGCCGGATCAGCGAAACGTGCTGATGATTTGCCCGGCCTCGCCCAGGCTGGGGCCGGACTCGGCGCGCTCTGCCGTTGTGCCGCTCTACCCTCTGCTTTTTTAGATACCACGCACAAGAAAGTGATACTGTCGTCGCAATGAACCAGGCCCTATTGCAAACCAATCTTGGCAACCTCCCTTTGACCGCGCGCGGCAAGGTGCGCGACATCTATGCGCTGGACGAGGGGCGGCTTCTGTTTGTCGCCACCGACCGCATCTCCGCGTTCGACCACGTGCTCGGCAGCGGCATTCCGGACAAGGGCCGCATCCTGACGCAGCTTTCGCGCTTCTGGTTCGACTTCCTGGCCGACGCGGTGCCCAACCACGTCATCACAGCCGATGTCCGCGACTTCCCTGCTTCGCTCCAGCCTTATACGGCGCAGCTTGAGGGCCGCAGCATGGTGGTGCGACGCGCAGAGATGTTTCCCGTCGAGTGCGTCGTGCGAGGGTACCTCTCCGGTTCCGGCTGGAAGGACTACCAGAGGACCGGGGCCGTCTGCGGCATCCGGCTGCCTGCGGGACTGCGTGAGTCCGAACGGCTGCCCGAGCCCATCTTCACCCCCGCGGCCAAAAACAATGTCGGGCACGACGAAAACATCTCCTTCGAGCAGATGGCCGCGACGATTGGCAGTGAGAAGGCCGAAGAGTTGAAAGCCCTGACGCTGGCCATCTACCGGAAAGCGAGCGGCCACGCGGCGAGCAAGGGCCTGATTCTAGCGGACACGAAGTTCGAGTTCGGCTCGCTGGACGGCAGAACCATTCTGGCCGACGAAGTGCTGACGCCGGACTCCTCGCGCTACTGGCCTGCGGAGGGCTACCGTCCGGGCGGGGCGCAGCCTTCGTTCGACAAGCAGTATGTCCGCGACTACCTGGAGTCGATTCGCTGGAACAAGCAGGCCCCCGCGCCTTCGCTGCCGGACGAGGTCATCGCCCGCACGCGCGAGAAGTATATGGAGGCCTTTCACCTCATCACCGGCCGCGCCAGCCTTGCCGACCACGAGACGCCATGACTCCCTTCGACTGGGTACTGGTTGCCATCATCGCCTACTCGACCATCCTGGCTTTCGTCAGGGGCTTTCTGCTGGAGCTGTTTGCGCTGGGCGGGCTGATTGGCGGACTGCTGCTGGCGGCCTGGAACTACCTGCGGCTCGCAGCGCTGCTTGCGCGCTTCATCTCGACGCCGGAGATTGCGCAGATTACGGCATTCCTGCTGATTCTGGTCGTGGTCGCGGTGGTGGCCACCCTGCTGGGCAAAGGGCTGCATCGCACGGCCCATGCCATTGGGCTGGGGTTTGTGGACCGGCTGCTGGGGGCGGCCTTCGGGTTGGTCCGGGGTGGGCTGATCGGGGTAGTGATTTTGATGACGGCAGCGGCTTTTTTCCCCCAGTCGAAGTGGGCAGCCAACTCCCGGCTATCTTCCTATTTCCTTACGGGTGCTCATGCGGTATCCTTCGTTGTGCCCCACGAGCTGCGCGAGCGGATTGTGGACGGCGCGGCAAAGCTCAAACACAATGCACCGGATTGGATCAAACCGCTAAAATAGGGTCAGAACAGAAATGCGGTCCGCTGAAGAGACCGCCAGCGAGGAAAAACCTTTGAAGCGCGAAATGGACGGTCTCATCACTCAAATGCACAGCGCGGGCATTCCGTATACGGAAGCAGTTCGCCAGTTCAAGAAGCGCTACATTCTGGAAGTCCTCGCGCACCACAAAGGCAACCAGTGCAAGGCCGCAGAAGAGCTGGGCATGCACCGCAATACGCTGAGCCGCACGCTCGCCGAGCTGGACATGAATACTGCCCAGATACGCAATGGAATGCGCCGCCCAGTCGCCAGCGAACGTCCCCGGATTCAAAGCATCGCCAGCGCGCGCTAGCGTGGTGTCTCGAAAGTTCCTTGCATCCATTGAAATCGCAAACCGCAGGTCCTTCGACTCCGTTTGGCGTAAAAAACCGCCAAACTCCGCTCAGGATGACAACTTGAATGATGTTGCGAACTTCAGGGACAGGACACCAGGAACCTCTTGATGCACACTCCCGCCAAAGTCGCAGGGTACTTTAACCCGCGTCTTCTCTCCGTCTCCGTCTAACCTTGCAGTAGATGAAGCTCCCCGCCCAGCCGCGCGTCTCCGCACTCACACGATGCACGGCCGCGCTTGCACTGGCCGGCTTCTCTATGACGACGCTGGCCCAGTCGGCCCCAGTCCAGACACCCGCAGCCCAACCCTCTCAAAACCAGCCCTCCAGCCAGTCTTCATCTGACACCGCGAAGACGAAGCCCATCTCCGAGACGCTGAGCAGAAGCCAGCGGCAGCAGGCTGAGGATGCCTACCTTGCCGGGGCGCGGCTGCTCGACCGCAAAGACCTGGAGGGTGCCGAGGAGCAGTTTACCAAGGCGGCCAAGCTGAACCCCGGCAACCACGACTACACGCAGGCCGCCGCTCTGGCCCATCAGGAGCGCGTCACCGACCTGGTGCAGCAGGCGGGCAAAGCGCGGCTGCTGGGGCAGAAGGAAAAGGCCAATGCCCTGCTCGCCCAGGCGCATCAGCTCGATCCGGAAAATGCTCTGGTGCAGGAACGCATCAACGAGGGCGCACTGGCGCGCGCCTTCCGCCCGGAGATCGAGCCGTGGCTACGGAGCGGCCCCGAACTGGCCGGTCCCATCGAGCTTCAGCCCAACAAGAGCCTGCAGAGCTTTCATCTGCGCTCGAACGCTCAGGATGTGGCCGGCAAGGTGCTTCAGAGTTACGGCATCCGCGCAACCTTTGACGATTCGGTCACGCATGATGACCTGCGCTTTGTGCTGGACGACGTAGCCTACGCGCAGGCCGTACCGATCCTGCTCCAGATGATGCACGCCTTCGCCGTGCCGCTCGACGCCACCAGCGTGATGATTGCCAATGACACGCCGGAGAATCGCCAGCGATACGAGCGTCAGCTAGAGGAGACGGTCTATGTGCCGGGCATGTCCAACGAAGCTATGGACTCGCTCGGCAATGTGATTCGTCAGGTGTTCGAGGTCAAGCAGCTTACCGTTGAAAAGAACTCCGGCAACCTGGTGCTGCGCGCGCCCGAGGACACGCTGAAGGCCGTGAACCTGACGCTGGCCGACCTGATGGACGACACCAGCGAGGTGATGATCGACCTGCGCCTCTACGCCGTCGATACGACGCGCCAGCGCAACATCGGCGGCCAGACACCGCAGCAGATCGGCATCTTCAGCGTGGCCAGCGAAGCGCAGCAGATCGTGAACCAGAACCGCGATCTGGTCGATCAGGCCATCGCGCAGGGGCTGGTCCCGGCCAACGCCAGCAACGTGACCATCGCGCTGGCGCTGATCGCCTCGGGCCTGGTGCAGAGCACGCTGGTCTCGAACACCATCGGCCTGTTCGGCGGTGGCCTGACGACAATGGGCGTCACCGAAAATCAGGGCGCTTCGTTTCATCTCGCGCTCAACTCAAGCGACACGCGCGGGCTCGACGACATTCAGGTGCGAGTGAACGACCGCGAGACCGCGACCTTCCGCATCGGCACGCGCTACCCGATTACGACGGCAACCTACACCAACGGCGTCGCAGGGGCGGCCTCGGCGCTGGCCGGCGTCAACGTCAACGGTGTGCCCGCCTCGAAGCTGCTGGCGCAGCTTGGCACGCAGGTCACGATTCCGCAGATCCAGTATGAAGACCTCGGCCTGACGCTCAAGGCCGTTCCCACGGTGCAGAAGTCGGGCGACATCACCATGCAGCTCGACCTGAAGATCGAGTCGCTCGCGGGAAGTTCGTCGAACAACATTCCCGTGTTGAACAACCGCGCGTTCGTCTCCACCGTGACCGTGACCGACGGCCAGACGGCCATGCTGGTCAGCTCTCTCACGCGGTCGGAGTCCGCGGCGATCAGCGGTCTGCCCGGGCTGGGCGAGCTGCCCGGATTTCAGACAGCAACCGCGGATAAAGCCGCGGAGAAAGACACGTCGGAGCTGATTCTGCTGGTGACGCCGCACATCGTGCGCAAGCGGCGCGACGTCCTTGCCAGCCCGCGCATTCCCATCAATCTGCCCTCGGACTCAGACTGACGCCGCCAGCCACGGGCAGCCATACCGCGAATACGGTCCCGTGCCCGTCCGGCGCATGACCACCTGCCCCGCGTGTGCGGAAGGCGATGCGCCCGCCATGCTTTTCGACGATGCCTTTGCTGACCCAGAGGCCAAGCCCTGTGCCGGTCAGCTCCTTCGTCGTCTGAAAGGGCTCGAAGAGATGCGGCAGAATGCTCGCGGCGATGCCTTCGCCGTTGTCCCCGACGATCAGCCGCACGCCTTGCGCGCCGGTGAGCCAGTCTCGCTGCGCGTGGAGACGAACGAACAGGCGGCCGCCCTCGCTCATGGCATCGAGCGCGTTGCGGACAAGGTTGTTGACCACCTGACGAATCTCGCCCTCCAGACAGACGATCTTCGGCGTGGCTTCGAGCTTCAGTTCCACAGTGACCCCACGCACCAGCAGGCGTCCGGTGTAAAGCGCAATGACTGCATTGAGCAACTCGGCCATATCCACCTCAGACGGGTGGCCGTATTGTCGATGAAAGCGCAACGTCTGGAGCGTGATCGCCGTAACGCGGGCCAGTTCATCCTGCGCCAGCCGCGCATACTCCTGCACGTCGGACATCAGCCCAGCCTGCCGGATCAGATAGAGGAGGTTGGTGATGGACTCCAACGGGTTGTTGATCTCGTGCGCGATGGAGGAGGCAAGCTGTCCCACGGCGGCCTGCTTCTCCAGCTTGCGCAACGCCTCATCCTGCTGCCGCGACTGCGTGACATCGCGAAACGCGACTGCGACTCCGCGCATGCTTCCCGCAACGGTAATCGGCTCAGCCGACAGGGCCACGGCCAGCGGGCTGCCGTCCTTGCGAAAGATCGTATCGGCAAGCTGATGCGCCGGCCTGTTGCCGCGAAATGCCTCGTAGACCGGACAATGAATAAACCCCAGGCGACGGCTGCGCGCAGAGTGCCGATGCACCAGATTGTGAAGATCGGCGCCCAGCACCTCCTCCGAGCGAAAGCCCAGCGAGCTCGCCGCAACGCGGTTGACGAAGGTGCACCTGCCCTCCATGTCGAGCCCCCAAATGCCATCGCCGGAGGAATCCAGCAAAGCCTGCCAGTGCTCTGCCTGATCCCAGGCGGGCGATGCCAGCGGCATTGTCCGCATCTGTCCCATCCCCATCCGAACCCTCTCGGATCTAAGTAAAAATTCTCCAGCAGATGAGATGCAGGTTTCGTCGCCGGGGCAACCTGAGCGCGCGAAAGGTGCGCTGTTCACGCCCTTCCAGCAGGTTTGACCCGGTGTGTGACGACCGTTATACTTGTACCTGAGAGAGCGGGAGTAGCTCAGTGGTAGAGTGCTTCCTTGCCAAGGAAGATGTCGCCGGTTCGACCCCGGTCTCCCGCTCCAAAAAATCCCTGCCTGCTGTACACTTCACCTACAACAAAGAAGCCGGGCTGAAGGGTCTTTCAGCCGGGTTCGAAGTCGAAAGCCCACCCGCGAGGCGCGGTACCCAAGTGGTAAGGGAGAGGTCTGCAAAACCTTTATGCGTCGGTTCGATCCCGACCCGCGCCTCCAAATTTCCTCAAATTCCATGGACGAACCGTGGCACAGTCTCAATGTGCCGGCAGGGCGTCGCGTTCGTAACCTATGTATTTGAAATGAATGACTTCGGCGTCAACTAGCGCAATGGAATCTCAATGACCGTCACACTCGCACCGGGAAAGGTGTGCGTGAAATGTCCTTTGACAGGCTCATGCTCCGTTACCGGTCTTACATGTTCGGGGTCTTCTTCGCTGTTCTCGGCGAGGATGTTGTCGGCGTTGAGCGTCGTCACTTTTGCCTGTTGCCCCAGCGTTCCAATGCCTTCGAGGTCGAAGCTGGCTGTCATCGCACGGGTCAAATGCCGATTGACGCAAAACAGGATAAGCGACTTCCCTCCCGCTGACTCCGCTGCGGTCACATCGAGATACGGAACGTTCTCAATCTCCGGAAGCCGGTTGACCCCATGTGCCACAGAATACGTTGGGCCGTCAGATTGAACCTTAAGCAGTGTCACCGGATGCGCTCCAGCGTACTCGCGCAGAACCCAGTACGCCGGCGCACCATAAACCTGGCCTCGCTTTTTCCATATCCCGCCAAATTCCATGATGCCGGTCATATCTGAAATGGGCACAACGTCGGAGTTCCGAATGATCATGTTCAGAAAACCGCCCGCGAAGAGCGCGCCGCCCATATTGCTGAAGTTCAGCGCGGTGTGCGATCTGGAGATCATCAGCCATTCAGTAAATGCAGTTTTGACATGATCCCGGTGCGGACTCTGCTGGACCTGGTCATGCATCGCATGCAACTGCTTCTCAAGCCCCACCGGCAGCGCCAAACTCGCCATGATGCGAAATTCCGCAGTCGCATTGCGGGTCTCGGTATCGTCGGTGACAACAAAGTGCGTCGATAGATAGTCAAACGTTCCCGGAGGATTGGATAGCTGCGCGGCATTCCACTCGTGAAAGGAATCCTCGTCGCCTCCGGTTGCTATCAGGCGAGCAGTTGGATCAACGGCGCGCACTGCCTTGCTGGTGTCGAGCGTGATTTGAGCAGCTCGACCCATCGTTGGATAGCCTTCCTGAAAGGTTCCCCAAAGCTCATTGCCCAGCTCCCACAGCAAGCCGCCTTTGTGATCGCCCCAATGCTCGTCAACATACTTCACCCACTCAGCGGCATCCTGCGGAGTGCCCGTGCCGAGGTTCAGCGCAATTTGCGGCTGCGCGTGGATCAGCTTGCAGAACTCCAGAAACTCGTCCGTACCGAAGGTGTTGTACTCCGGAATGCCCCACGAAACATTCAACTTACTAACCCGCTTGTCGCGCGGACCGATACCGTCTCTCCAGTCATACGCCGAAGTGAAGTTGCCGCCGAACCGGACCAGCGGCGATTGCAGGTCCCGCGCCATGCGGATCTCGTCCGGATCCATTCCATCGACGTTGTCGGCCGGCATCAGGGATGCCTGGTCCACTTCGGCGCGAGCATCGTCCGATAGGGCGACGACGAAATCCGCGGGCTCGAGATTGGCGACCTGACCCGGCTTCAATGTGAGTTGAAAGCTGTACTTCGTCCAGACAGTCGCCGCGGCATCAAGCGTCTGCTCAGCCAGGACCTCATCCTTGTGCCCGTGCCGCCGCAACGACACGGTCACGTTCGTCGGCCCCTGCCTGTGCTTCAGCCAGATACTCCCCGTGTACGCCAGTTCGCGATGAACCGGCAGATAAACCATCTGGCGGATACCGACCTCTTTGCCGGGAAGCGACATAATCAGGAGCGACCGGCCAGAGTTCGCCGCATCGCCCCAAATAGGCAGGTAACGCGCCCCTTGCGCCTGGTCCAGCGGCTCCCATGGCAAAGGGATGCCAAGCTGCGATGCGCGGCGAAGCTCCGGCCGCTCACGCAACATGTTTTCAATATTGCCGGCGCTCCATAACCCGCTTTCAAAACTCGGGTTCTCCAACTCTTCGGCCCACAACCCTCCATAAGTCGAGTGACCGATCGGTTCGAGAAAGCTGCCGAACACCGTCTCGGGAATCTTCTCCCCGGCGGCAGGACGAGTAATGTGAACTTGAATCGGCGCGTCCGTAATCGTGCCCGACTCCGCGATCTGAGCATTCGCAAAAAGCGTGGCCGCACCCAGGCAACCGGCGAGAACAGCGATGAACGCAAATGGCTTTGCGGCGGAGGGGACATGATTCACTGCGAGGATTCTCCTGGTTGAAAAGGATCGACATAAGTCAGCCAAGGCGAGAGCGTTGCGCTCTCGCCTTGGCAACTGAACAATGCAACGCGGCTGGCGCTCATCTGCCAGCCGCTCTGTGCTAGAACCTGAAACGCGCGGTGAGCTGCATGTTTCGTGGGGTATCGATGGTGAAGGTCGGAACGCCAAAGAAGTTATCGTAAGGATTCAGGCTCGGCGTGCCAAACACATGGCGGTTGAAGGCATTCAGCAACTCTACCTTGAGAATCAGGCTTGAAGACTCACCGATTGAGGTCTCTTTGATGATGCTGAAGTCTTCATTGAAGTAGCGATAGTTGCGTATCTCACCCGTTACACGCGGGATATTTCCGAACTCGAAATCCCCGTTATCGCAGGTTGCGCAAGTACCAGCCTGCTTCGCACGAAGGACTCGGTTAGCCGCTTCATTCTGGCTGTAGAACGCAGGGGCTGGCTGAAGCGCACTGTACTTTGTCGCGTCACGCCTAAGCAAGCCATTGAATTCGCTATCGACATTCGGGTCGGGTCCATCCACGATTCCTTTTGCTCTCAGGTTACGAAATGGATCAATCTTCCCGGAACGCCGGGCGGCACTCTCGAAGTGCGAACCGGGAACACGGGTGAAATTGATGCAGTTGTCCCAGCCGGGTATGCCATCGGCACATCCGAAGGACGTAGGCTGACCGGACATATAGCGCTGAACGCCGCCAATCCGGAAGCCGCTAATCAATGCGCTCACAAACGGACTGCCCGAGTTGAGGAACATCTTGTTCTTGCCAAAGGGCAGTTCATAGATGTAGCTAACAACGAATGTATGCGGAATGTCCTGGTTTGAGATAGATTTCTGGCTCTTGGAATTGAATGGATCCTGTTCCTGCGCAACACCATTGGTTACGTTGATGATGGAGTCCGCATTCGTGATGGACTTGGCCCAGGTGTAGGAAGCCTGCAAGTTGAGGCCCTGCGAGAACCGGCGCTCAACCGAGGCCACCAACGCTTCGTAACTGGAATGACCTACATTCTGCAGGCAGCAGTCGGTTGCAATGAAGCCATACTGCGGAAATGGTCGCAACGCGCGCTGGTAAGGCGCTGCCGTATTGAACGTAGCGTAGGGCAGCTTCGAACCGGGTACTACAGGAGCACTCTCGCTATAGGGATTATTGAGAATGTCTCCCAGCGGGAAGTTCGACTTCGCCATGTTATTGATATTTTCTTCCTGCGATTTCAGGTGCGCCCCGGCTGAACCGATGTAGCCAACACTGACAATCAAATCTTTCGCAATCTCCTGTTGCACCTGGAGGTTCCACTGGTTGACCTGGCCGGGACGGCCATAGGAGGGTTTGATGAAGTTGCCAAAGTTATTTGGCCGGGCTGAATTGCCGCTATCCAGTTGCCCCGGATCGAGGTTGATGCCAGCTTGATACGCGGGTAGGCCGCCGTCAATCTGGAACGCCGGATCGAATCCGTTCGAGTTGAAGCTGACGTTTGCGGTATAGCCTGTGCGTGTGTCTCCGCCAAAGTCGCTGTACTGTAGCGGGGCGTAGAGCGTAGCAAACCCGCCGCGAACGGCAAGCTTGCCGTTCCACCTTGACGGAGAGTATGCAAACCCGATGCGTGGTGCGATGTCCTTGTACCAGGTGTCGGCCCAGCGCTTGTTGCAGTTGCCGCAGTTTGATGCAAAGACGAGAGCGCCAGGTGTTCCAGTCTTCGGATCGATCGCCGTCTGGCTGAAGTTGGAGGTGTCGTTGTTCGCTTCCCGCCGAGGTTGGTCAACACTATAGCGAATGCCCAGATTGAGGACGAGGGAGTTCGACACTTTGAAGTCGTCCTGTAGGAAGCCCGCCCAGTAGCTTGAAATCCAACGCGCTTGATGGAAGGGAACGGTAGCTCCGCCGAAGTCAGCGCCTCCTAGCAGAAGGCTGGCAAAACCGTTTCCGGTTCCAGCGTTGAAGCCACCGGTCTGGGTAGCCTTCGTCTGGTTTGCATTGAAGTTGAATGTCCCATTAATGCCACCATTCGCAATGGCGGAGTATTGCTGATAGCGATAATCAATGCCAACTTTAAAGCTATGCCGGCCAAGCTGATAACTGACTGAATCGTTGACCCTGCCTCCGTTATCAATATTGTCGTCAAGCTGGTTCCGGCTGAGCGAGTCATAACCGCTGACATTAATCCGTGGAAAGCCTGTCTGGATATTGCCAATGCCAAGCTGTTTGGCGAAGTTGATACCGGTATTTGCAGCGATGGAACCGTTAATTGAATTGCTTCTGTTGAATCCGAGATTGAGATGGTTCAGCAGATTTGGAGTGAAGATGTGGTCCCAACCGCCGCGACCGAAGTGCGTAATGAAGTCCTGCACCTGAGTGATGGGGTCCACTGGATATGGAAACCTTTGGTTGGGCGGATTGTTACGCGTGTTTTCACGCGAACTGTAGGAACCATAGACCTTATTGTTATCGTTGATCGAATGGTCGATACGGACCGTGTAAGTCGTGTTCACGACGGTGGAAGACGAAACAAGAGTGTAGTTCTGTATCAGAGCGCTATTTGTAGGAGCTGGATAGTATGCGGCGATATTCTTCGCTACCGCGCTGAAGCGCCCGGACGGAATCTTGTTGCCGGGAAATGCGGTTCGGCAGTTGACTCCATTGACAACTTTCTCCGTAGCCGGGTCGAAAATCTGGCCGAACAATACAGGCGTACCATCGCACGGGTTGATTGTTTTGTTATCTCCACCGATCAGGCGATCGGAAAAATCTCCACTTCGCTCAGCCACCGTTGGGACGTTGCTCGTAAACTGGCCGCCAACTTTTTGCCTGTATTGTTCCCACGAGAAGAAAAAGAAGCTCTTGTCATGGCCATTGTAGACATGTGGGATGAAAACCGGTCCGCCCAGGCTTGCACCATAATCATTCTTCTTGTCGTTTCCACGGTTGTATTGGGCTTCCTGACCATCGTTCTGTGACTGGTGGAATGCCTTACGACCATTGTCAAACCAATTATTGGCATTCAGATCTTCATTGCGGAATATATCGAATGCAGTACCGTGGAAGTTGTTCGTTCCGCTCTTCGTCACAAAGTTTTCGATGCCACCCGTGGTGCGCCCGAACTCTGCCGCAGGAGTCGATGTTGTGACTTTGAATTCAGAGATAGCTTCGACCGAAGGCGCTTCTTCATCAAACGAAGAACCATTCTCTGAGCGTGTCTGGCTGGCACCGTCGAGGAGTACCTCATTGCCGAAGTTCTGGCCGCCGCCCAGCTTGGAAATGAAGATGCCATTGTCGCTGTTGGCCGTGCCGGGTCCTGCCGTGCCGGGAATCAGGAAGACGAAGGCTTCCGGCGAGCGCATCGCGCCCACTCCGCCGAGCGCGAGGGGCAGATCGACAATCTGTTGCGTCGTGACAGTGCCGCCTATGTCGGATGACTGCGTTTCTACCGTTGGAGCATCGGCGCTCACTGTTACGGTTTCGTTTGCCGCTCCGACATTCAAATGAATATCCAGACTGGACACCGTACCCACTTGAACAGGAACCCCCGTACTGACCGACGGCTTGAAGCCAGCCGCAGTGACCGTGACCGTGTAGCGTCCCAACGCAATCGACGCAAAGCGATAGCTTCCGTTGCTCGTCGAGGCGGTATTGTAGGTTGACCCCGTTGCCTCGTTCTTCGCAACAATCTTTGCGTTCGGGACCTCGGCGCCGGTGCTATCGACGACATTTCCGGCCAACTGGCCCTCGTTCGTCTGCCCAACGGCTATCCCGGTGAAAAGCAGAAGTACGGCCAGCATGGACCCAAGTCCAAACATCATCTGCGCTATTCGTAATTTCCTCATGTCTCTCACAACTCCTCCCAGAATGCTTCCAAATATGTCTTGCAGTTCATATAACGTTCAACTAACTTTTGCTGCGTTTCGCATGCCTAACGGAGCCACTGCTCGGGTAACGTTTACCGAAAAGATGTAATCGCTTGCGCGCGGCGGTGTAATCGCTTACATAGCTGGCCTGAGAATTGTAGCCAGTCGGTTTATGCAATGTCAACCATTATCGACCCGCTTCGGCTGCGATCTTGCCCTGGGCCGGCGCTCCCGCCACGAGTTGACTGGGTTCACTGATCGTAAGCACCCGGTCGCCGCGCACATCCTCCAGCTTCTGGACGATACCGCTCGGCCAGCGCACCACGATCTCTTTCGCAACTTCATCCGTACCCAGCCCAAAGTGCGCGCGCTTGTCGTTCGACGACAGATAGCTCCCCGCAGTCGAGACCGTCCAGTACTGGCTTCCCTTCGACGTGGTTAGTTTAATCTCTGCGCCGATGCCGTCGCGGTTACTCTTGTGTCCCACCAGATTGATGTCCAGCCAGTGGTTCTTCGTTTCGGTCTCGTTGCGCAGAATGTGGGCAGGCCCGCCGTTCGTCGTGACGACCGCATCCACATGCCCGTCGTTGAACAGATCGCCCACGGCCATGCCGCGTGCCACCCACGGCTCCTCGAAAACGCTCCCCGACTGCCGCGACACATCGACAAAACCCTTGCCTGTATTGCGGACCAGCAGCATCGGCTCCTTATAGTGCAGTTGCGGATAGTTCAGTTGCACCGTATCCAGATCATGTCCCTGTGCGATGAGCAGGTCTTTCCACCCATCGTTGTCGTAGTCCAGAAAGCTGACTCCCCACCCTGAGTGCAGCAGCGTAATGCCTGCAATGCCCGAGACGTAGCTGTCATACGTAAAACTGCCGTCGCCGTTGTTGCGATAGAGCGCATACTTCTGATTGGCAAGGTCGGTAATCACCAGGTCAGGCAGACCGTCGTTGTTGTAGTCCTGGGCGTCGATCCCCATCCCGGCGAACGTGCGCCCGTCTCCGTCCACGGCCATCTCCGAGGTCAGCCCAGACTCTTCAAACGTGCCATCCCCCTTGTTCTGGTAGAGAAACTCGACCATCGAGTCGTTCGCAACCGCAACGTCAATCTTGCCGTCGCGGTTGAAGTCTGCGATGGCAAGTCCCAGGCCTTTGCCCGGCACACCCATGCCGATCTTCTGCGCCACTTCGGTGAAATGGCCGTTGCCGTCGTTGTGGTACACCAGCGCGGAGATGGGCTTGAAGACGTCCGGATGGCAGTAGGCGCGGTAGCCCTCGCGATGCTCTCCACAATAGATGTCGTCGAAGTCCCACTGCATATAACGCAGCACCACCAGGTCGAGCAGGCCATCGTTGTCCAGATCGACCCACGCCGCGCTCGTTGACCATCCGCCGCCGCCCGTGCCGGACTGCTTCGTCACATCGGTAAAGGTTCCGTTGCCGTTGTTGTGGTACAGATGATTGCCGCCATATCCGGTGACGTACAGGTCTTCGTGGCCGTCGTTGTCGTAATCGCCGACAGCAACGCCCATGTCGTAGCCTGAACCCTGAAGTCCAGCCTGCGCAGTGACATCTTCAAATGTTCCGTCCTTCTTCTGACGGTAGAGCCGGTTCCAGTCCTTCTCGCTTTGCTTTGCAGGAATCGTGCCCTTCGGTGTCGGGTCCGCCAGAGGAGCGCCATTCACGAAAAAAATATCCAGCAGGCCGTCGTTGTTGTAGTCGAATACGGCAACGCCCGATCCCATCGTCTCAATCAGATACTTTTTAGAGGTGTGGGAGGCGACGCCGGTGAACTGAACGCCGCCGGCACTGGTGGCATCCACAAATCTTCCGGGCACCGGCTCCGCTGACGGTTGCGCGCCGTGTGAATGAGCCGATACCGGAGCCTGTGCCAGACCAGCCGGCACACTAAGGGCACATGCAAGTGCGCATACTGCTGCTTTTCCATTCACGAATCGATTCAACTCCGCCCCACCTGGCAACCAAGATACACCCTGGTGAAGTTGGAAGCGAAGCGAGAACGCGATCCCGTATCTGGCCCTTCGCCTTTCCGCGCAGTGCCGCTTTGCGCTAGGCTACAAGCAGTTCTCGCGGTTATGAAATTTGTCTCTGGGTCTCACGGCATGGTTCGCTTCATCGTCAGCTTCGTCCTTGTGATCTCCGCAGCCGTCCTTGCATCGGCGCAGGAAACCGAGACCCCTGTTGAAGCGGCGTTCCATCGCGGGGCGCTCGCCATGCACAACGGACACGCGGCTGAAGCCGAAGCCGACTTCCGCGAGGCAGTGCGTCTTGCGCCGCAGATGGCCGAGGCCCATCTCGATCTGGGTCTGGTTCTTGGCCGCAACGGAAAGCTGGATGAGGCCATTCAGTCCCTCCAGACGGCGATCCGCCTTGATCCTAAAATCAATTCCGCGCATATGTTTCTCGGCATCTTCCTCTCACAGGAGAACCGTCAGCAGGAAGCCATCGACGCGCTGCAGCAGGAACTCGCTCTGAATCCCGACAACGTCGAAGCCCTCACCTGGCTCGGCACCGTGGAACTCGCAGTCGGCAGCCCTGAAGAAGCGGTCGCACCACTCGACCACGCCGCCAAACTTAAGCCCGATGACCTCGACATTCTCGATGAGCGCGGGCGGGCACACGATCTTGTTGCCCGCGACAGCTACGCAAGGATGGCGCGCATCAATCCGGACTCCTGGCATGTACACCGTGTCCGTGCCGAGTTGTACGCAGGGGCCGACCGAGACGCCGACGCCATTACCGAGTATTTGGCCGCAACCCGACTCGAACCCAGAAATCCCGACCTGTTCGTGGCTCTCGGCGAGGAGTACCGCAAGACCAGCCAGCTCGACCTTGCCCAAAAGGCGTTCGCGCAGGCAGTCCAGCTCAGCCCGCACAACTCCATCGCCGTATACGACCTGGGCAGTACGGACATTGAGTTAGGCAAGTACTCCGACGGCGTTCCTCTGCTGCAAACCATGCTGGCTTCGTACACCAACGCGCCGGTTGCGGAGTATTACCTTGGACGCGGACTTGCCGCGCTCAACCAAAATGACGAAGCGTTGCAATGGCTGCAAAGGAGCATCCATGACGACCCCACGGGCGAAGTCGCTAAACGCTCCTACTTCGAACTCGCTCGCCTCTATCGCAGGTTGAAGCGGCCGGAAGATTCTGAGAAAGCAATGGCCGCATACAACCGCCTGCGCGAGGCTGCCGACAAGCAAAACGCAAAACAGCTCCAGGACTGGCGCAAGTTCAATGGTCAACCATCCCAGTCCGCGCAAGACAACCAATCCAATCCATAGCTGAGATGAAGCAAGCGCAACCGAAAGAGATGCGCCCATCCCGGAAGACACGTTTCAACTCATCGGCCGCACATCGTGCCCTGATGAAAAACAATCTTCCATCCGTCTGCCGTGCGCTGCCAGACGGTCGCGCGGCGCGTCTTCCGCTCGCCCTGTAGTAGCGTGTAGGTCAGCAAATACGTGTCGGGGCCAAGCGCACGGCACCAGAAATCGCTCGTCACCCACGGGTCTCGCTCCGGCGGATGGTCGCGCCGCCGGTCCAGTTCGTCGAGCACAAACTCGCGGCTGTATCGGCGTCCCGAGGCCCCAACCTCCCAGAAGCCGTCCGCCATCATGCCCTCGAAATCCGCGCGAGTCGTCCCGTGCTCGGGCCGATGAAAGATCGGCTCCAGGTCGATCAGCTCGTGGAGAACATCATTCAGCGCAGGGTCGGTAATGAGCACAGGTTCCATGCGTGCAGTGTAAAACCGAACCGTTCATCTCATTCGAACCAGATGAGGGAACCTCTGATCAAGTCTTCGTTTTGAAGGGACCTGGCTTCGGCCACGCCGCAACCGCTTCGATTCAACGAGGCTTCACAGGCTGCGGAAAACTCCGTTTTGCTTAAAGGCACGGGTTTACCCGTGCCGTAAATGCCTCATGTTCCGTTGGGGCTTTAGAGGGCGCTGAAAAAGTCTCTGCGGTTGCTTTTGGGATTAGCGTGGGGCTTCAGCCCCCACGAAAAAGCCAGCAAATACAAAGGGCTTTAGCCCGGGGCCGTCCCTCCACTCAGCGCAAACGGACTTTTTCCGCACCCTCTTTAGCCCCTGAGGTGCGCTTTCTTCGACTCAGGCGAGTTCTCACCCAGTCTCTTTAGTCCCGAGGGAATCTTCGCGGACTCAATCAGACCTTCCTTAAAGAATTGCGTTCCGCTCTTTCCTCTTCAGAACAACATGCGTTGCGTTTTCTCCAGTTACGGTCTTCTCCGGCACGAAACCCAGCTCGGCGAGATTCATCCCAGCAAACAAATGCTCTCCTTCACCCAGCAGAACAGGCGACAGCGCCAGATGCATCTCATCGATCTGTCCCGCCGCAAGATACTGGCGAATCACAGATACTCCACCACCCACGCGGACATCTTTGCCGCCGGCAGCATCCTTCGCCCGCTTCATCGCCGACTCGGTCCCGTCCGTCACGAAGTAGAAGGTCGTCCCTCCGTTCATCACCAGCGGCTCTCTCGCGTAGTGTGTCAGCACAAAGACCGGCGTATGGTACGGCGGAGTGTCGCCCCACCACCCCTTCCACGCATCTCCATCCCAAGGCCCGCGCACCGGGCCAAACATATTCCGTCCCAGAATCCACGCACCAACATTCTCGAACGACTCGGCAGCAAAGCTGTTGTCAACGCCGCGAGCGCCCTCGCCACTCTGGCCATGCATCTTTTGGAACACTTCAGTAGCAAAGGCCCACTGATGCAGCTCAAGACCACGCACCCCAAGGGGATTGTTAATGTCCTGCCGAGGACCAGCGCCAAATCCATCCAGTGAAATCGAAAACGCAGCCACCCTGACCTTTGCCACAAATATCTCCTTAGCCTGACTCGGTGATCGAATTGACGTGGAGAAACTGTACCCTACATCACTTGCAAACAGCAAGTAATATAAGCTATCTTGTCCCGGTGCCACGAGAATCAAAATCCGGGCCGCGCTCCGGCTGTCCGGTCAGCATTGCGCTCGAAAAATTCGGCGATCGCTGGTCGCTGCTCATCATCCGCGACCTGATGGTGCGTGGTTATACCACCTTCAAGCAGTTCCAGCACTCCGGCGAGGGCATCGCCACCAACATTCTCGCCACCCGGCTCAAAAAACTTAAAGCAGCCGGAATCGTCTCATCGGAATCTGAAGAAGCAGACGCGCGCAGGGTGCATTACCGGCTCACGGAAAAAGGCATCGACCTCGCGCCCGTCCTGCTGGAACTTCTGCTGTGGAGCGCGAAGCACGAAAAGACCGGCGCACCCTGCGAGCTGATGGCCCAGATGGGCCAGAATCGCGCCGCCGTCCTTGCCGAGACCCGCCGCCGCTGGGCCAAGCGCGACCCTACACCGCTTCTACCGCCATTCCGCAGTACCGCACCATCCCGGGCCCCCAAATCAAAAAGGAGCAGACGATGAGCAAAGTACGAGTCCTGGTAGGCACGCGCAAAGGCGCATTCATTCTCACCTCGGACGGCAAACGCAAAGACTGGCAGGTCTCCGGCCCACACTTCGCAGGCTGGGAGATCTACCACATGAAAGGCTCACCCGCCGACCCCAACCGCATCTACGCATCGCAAACCAGCGGCTGGTTCGGCCAGGTCGTGCAGCGGTCCAACGACGGCGGCCAGACCTGGGAGGCGGTCGATAATAAATTCGCCTATGCCCACAACCCCGGCACGCACCAGTGGTACGACGGCACGCCGCACCCCTGGGAGTTCAAGCGCGTCTGGCACTTCGAGCCTTCGCTCACCGACCCCGACCACGTCTACGCAGGCATCGAAGACGCGGCCATCTTCGAGACCAAAGACGGCGGCAAGAGCTGGAGCGAGATCCCCGGCCTGCGCGAGCACGGCACCGGCCCCCAGTGGCAACCGGGCGCGGGGGGCATGTGCCTGCATTCCATCATCCTCGACCCCGCCGACCCCAAACGCATCTACATCGCCATCTCCGCAGCCGGGGCCTTCCGCACCGACGACGGCGGCGCCACCTGGAAGCCCATCAACCAGGGCCTGTACTCGAAATACATCCCCGACCCCAACGCCGAAGTAGGCCACTGCGTCCACCACATCGCCATGCACCCTTCGCGCCCCAACACGCTCTTCATGCAGAAGCACTGGGACATCATGCGCACCGACAACGCAGGCGACCAATGGACCAAAGTCAGCGGCAACCTGCCGACAGACTTCGGCTTCGTCATCGACGTCCACGCGCACGAGCCGGAGACCATCTACGTCGTGCCCATCAAGTCCGACTCCGAGCACTTCCCGCTCGAAGGCAAACTGCAAGTCTTCCGCAGCCGCACCGGAGGCAACGAGTGGGAACCGCTCACCAAAGGCCTGCCGCAAAAAGACTGCTACGTCAACGTCCTCCGCGACGCCATGGCCGTCGACAAGCTCGACTCCTGCGGCGTCTACTTCGGAACCACCGGCGGCCAGGTCTACGCCTCCGCCGACGCCGGAGACACCTGGGCACCCATCGTCCGCGACCTGCCCGCCGTACTGTCCGTCGAGGTCCAGACGCTGCCATAAACCTATCGCCGTCGCAGTTGCTTTTGCAGTTGCAGTCGCTTTTCTTGTTGTCATCCCCGAAGGGGATCTGCGTTTGCAGTTGCAGTTGCGTATGCCGTTGCAGTCGTTTTTTGTCGTTGTCATCCCCAAAAAGGACCCTGCGTTTCGCTTCGGGTCACATCAACATGAGCACAGATACCTCCACCATCCGCGTCGAACTCCCCCAGCACCTCCGCACACTCGCCGGAGTGCGGGGGGAGGTCACACTCGAAGTCTCCGCGCCCATCACGCTACGCTCAGTGCTCGACGCGCTCGAAGCCCGCTACCCGACGCTACAGGGCACCATTCGCGATCACGTCACGCTGAAGCGCCGCGACTTCCTGCGCTTCTTCGCCTGCGAAGAAGACATCTCCCACCAATCGCCCGACGACCCTCTCCCCGATGAGATCATCACCGCCAAAGAACCCCTGCTCATCATCGGAGCCATCGCCGGCGGCTGAAGGCCAGGCTGACAACATCGTGCTTTGAAAGGACGCGATTTCACCGGCTGCGGAAAAACTCCCCATCTGTGCTTTTCGGTGGGAGCGCAGGGCTTCGGCCCCGCGAAAAAGTCGGACAATTCAGGGGCTTCAGCCCCGGGTCTTTCCGCAAATGCTGCCGGGCACACTTTTTCCACGACATCTGAAGGCCCGCCTTATAACGATTAGGCAAACCACTGAAACCACCCGCACGACCGCACGAAAATTCAACCATGGAGCACTCAATGAAGAACTTCTACAACTACCTCAACTTCCCCGGAACCGCCCGCCAGGCGATGGAGTTCTACGCCAAATGCCTCGGCGCGGATGTGCAGATCATGCCCTTCTCACAAGGCCCCGCCGACATGCCAAAAGATCCGAAGACGGCAGACATGGTCCTGCACTCGCGCCTCTCCAAAGGCAGCGCCATCATCATGGCATCGGACTGCCCTCCCGGTATGCCGCTCACTCAGGGCAACAACTTCGCCATCAGCGTGGACTGCGACAGCCGCGAAGAGGTCGATAAGCTCTTCGCCTCGCTCGGCGAAAGGGGCAAAGTCTGTATGGCCGTGCAGGACATGTTCTGGGGCGACTACTTCGGCATGATCACCGACCAGTTCGGCGTCAACTGGATGTTCAACCACACGCCAAAGAAATAGCTCTCGCTTCAAACTCCGCAGCTCGCCGCAGTGCAAAACAGCGCACCGGCGAGCACGCGGATTTAGGGAGACCCTGATTAAGTCTTCGTCTTGAAGGGGCGTGGCTTCAGCCACGCCGCAACATCCTCGATTCGACAAGGCTTTACAGGCTGCGGGAAAATGCGCTCTTTGTGTTTTTCGGTGGGGCGGCTTTAGCCCCGGGCCTTTCTGCAAAAGCTGACGGACGTACTTTTGCCGCAGCCCGTTTAGCCTCTGAGGGAATCTTCGCGGACTCAATCAGACCCTCCTCAACCATCAGAAAATAACCGCGCACACATCAGCGTTGCGTTTTCACGATGCACATCCTCATCCAGCCAATTCAGAAACTATTCGCCTAACGAAACATCCGGCCCCGCTGAATCCCCGCGCCTGCGCTGTGTAAAATGGCTATTGAACCTCAAAAACCCAAATAGCTGCACAGGAGAACCATCGCACATGTCGAAGTTGACCCCAGGAAAGCTCGCAGGACTTAAAGCCGTCTCCGACCATCGCGGAGTCATCGCCGCCGCCGCCATGGACCAGCGCGGCTCCCTGCAGAAGTCCCTCGCCAAAGAGCGTGGCGCCGCCGCTGACGGCCACGATCTTGAAGAGTTCAAGACGCTCGTCACCAAGGTCCTCACCAGGCACGCCTCGGCCATCCTGCTCGACCCCGAGTACGGCCTGCCCGCCTCGCAGCACCGTAATGGCAAGGGCCTGCTGCTCGCCTACGAGAAGACCGGCTACGATGCCACCACCGCCGGCCGCCTGCCTGACCTGCTCGACCTCTGGAGCGTCCGCCGCCTCAAGGAAGCCGGCGCCGACTGCATCAAGATCCTGCTCTACTACACCCCCTTCGAGAAGTCCGCGATCAACGATCTCAAGCAGGCATGGATCGAGCGCATCGGCGACGAGTGCCTCGCGCACGACATCCCCTTCTTCCTCGAGTTCGTCGGCTACGACGCCGAGGGCGGTGATGAAAAGTCCATTGCCTACGCCAAAAAGAAGCCCGCGATCGTCTCCGGGGCCATGGCCGAGTTCGGCAAGGCCCGCTACAACGTCGATGTCCTCAAGGTCGAAGTCCCCATCGTCATGGAGTTCGTCGAAGGCACCCGCGCCTTCAAGGGCGAAAAGGCATACACCCGCGCCGAGGCCCTACAGCACTTCCGCGATGCCGAGGCCATGACGCACAAGCCCTTCATCTACCTCTCCGCCGGCGTCTCCAACCCGGTCTTCATCGAGACCCTCGAACTCGCAGCCGAGTCCGGCACCAAGTTCAACGGCGTCCTCTGCGGCCGCGCCACCTGGAAGGACGGCATCGCCATCTACGCCAAGCATGGCGCCAAAGCCTTCGAGGACTGGCTCAACACCACCGGCGTCGAGAACATCGAGAACGTCAACCAGGCCCTCAAAGCCGCGACTCCCTGGCAGCAGAAGTTCGGCGTGAAGAACATGGATGACCTTGCCTAGTATCCAGCGTCATACCAATAGAACGAGCCGTGGCAGATGCCACGGCTCTTCTTCTAGGGAAGCTCTGATCAAGTCTTCGTTTTGAAGGGGCATGGCTTCACAGGCTGCGGAAAAACTCCGTTTTGCTTAAGGGCACGGGTTTACCCGTGCCGTAATGCCTCAATGATCGTTGGGGCTTTAGCCCCTGAGGGAATTTTCGAAACGTAATCAGAGTCTCCCCGGGCTTCATCCTGCCGCAATCGTCGTCTGAGTATCCTCTCTCATGCCGCTGCGTTTTCATCTCGCGCTCTTAGCCGTCCTCGCAGCATTACCCGTCTGCCACGCGCAGTCCGTCACTCTGCCCTCCGGAACACCTCTTCCTGTCAAAATCGACAAAGCCCTGCCCATGCGCGCGGGCCAACCCATCCGCGCAGAACTCCTCTACCCCGTCTACACGGACAACAAACTCATCTTCCCGGCAAACACCATCGTCACCGGCGAAGTCACCTCGCTCCGCCCAAACCATGCTCGCCGCACCGCCGCGCGCCTTCGCGCCGACTTCACACCCTTTCGCACTCCCGTCGTGCGCTTCACGCAGATCCTTCTACCCGGCGGCGGCACATTGCCCATCACCACGACTGAAGCCACCGACGGAGCGCCGATCTACCGTCTGGTGGCGCCACCGCCGCGCAAAGGAGGATTCCTCCGCCGACAGCTCGACAACGACATCCAAATTCTCCGCGACCGGCTCGCCCTCATCGCCGCTCCCGGGAAAAAAGACCGCCTCGTCCAACTCGTATACAGCCAGTTCCCCTGGCATCCGCAGCGCATCGCAAGCGGCACCTCGTGGACCGTCGAAACCTCAGCGCCCGTCATCCTCCCGCTCGAACCGGTGACCGCCGCAGCGCCAGCCGACCCACCCAAATCGTCCACCTGGATCATCCAGGCCTACCTCCGCGATAAGCTCAGCTCCGCCACCTCCAAACATGGCGAGACCATCCGCGCCGTCGTCGCCGAACCCATCTACAACCCCGACCACACCATCGCCGTGCCGCAGGGCGCGTCCCTCATCGGCACCGTTACCGAGGCCAGGCGCGCACGCCGCTTCGGACGCACCGGCCTGCTCCACTTCGACTTCCACCAGCTTGTCCTGCCCACCGGAACAACGCAGAACGTGCAAACATCGCTCTCCGCAGCCGACGCAGCCGGCAACCTCGCCATGAACTCCGAAGGCGTCGTCAAACCGAAGCCCCAGGACAAGCTCGCCGTGCCGCTTCTTCTCGCAGCCCTTGCCGCCAGCCCGTTCCACGAAGACGCCGACGACACCGGCGGAGTCCTTGCCCGCAAGAACGCGGCCGCCTCCAACAGCATTGGCTTCATCGGATTCATCGTCGGGGCCACCGCTCACTCGGCCAACCTGGCCGCAGGACTCGGCGCCTACGGCACGGCGCTCGCCATCTACAATCGCTGGATCAAGCGCGGCGCCGACGTCACCTTCGCCCGCGACACCCGCATCGTTCTCGAAACCACACCGCGCCACGCTCCAGTGCTACCCACCTCTTCTTCACATTGAGGTGAAAGTCGAACACGCGTACCGCTGCGTTCTCGATCAGCGAATGAACTCAATCGCAACGTTCGTCTTTACCTTCTTCCAGGCACGGTCAGCAGTCCACGCTACAGCGCCGGCCCCCTCAGCCAGCGTCAGACACGCGCGATCTCCCAGCGAAAGCCCCGCAGTCTTCGTCGTGGCCGACATCTCTCCGGCCCGCATCGCCATCGCAGCGGTAAAGCTCTCAGCGTGCTCTTCAAACAATTCGAGATTCTCCCGAATCTCGTCCGGCCCCATTCCGTCGGCAGCAAGCACCGTAGCCGCTTCGCAGAGATTCACCGCGCTCATGCGGACTTCGCACGCTTCATCGAGCAGCAACGCCTCCACGGCATCCCCACCCTGCTCGCGATACAGAAACGCCACCACGGCCGAAGCATCCAGCACCACTCGACGCATCGCTATCTGCCCCGCTCGCGCTTCGCCTCAAGCCGCCGCTCCGCGATGAGCGCATCCACCATGCTTCGACCCGGCTTAATGTACTTCTTCATGTTTTCGCGCACCTTCCGGAGCGCCTGGCGACGGCTCTGGATGTGCAGCCCATCCTCATCCATCCGGATCGTCACCACCTCGCCACCCTTCAGCCCCATCGCCTTGCGATAGGCCGCCGGGATGACGATTCTGCCATTTTCGCTGATGTGTGCCGTTTCGACAGACATATGACACCTCGACTAAATTATGTCACGTGCAAGGGAAAATGCCCTACTCCCACTCAATCGTCCCCGGCGGTTTCGAGGTAATGTCGTACACCACCCGATTGATCCCCCGCACCTCGCTGATGATCCTGCTCGAAATCGTGCGCAGCACTTCGTATGGCAGCGGGGCCCAGTCTGCCGTCATGCCGTCTTCGCTCTCCACCGCGCGAATCGCGCACGTATTGGCATAAGTCCGCTGGTCGCCCATCACGCCCACCGACTTCACCGGCAGCAGCACCGCAAACGACTGCCACACCCTGCGATAAAGCCCCGCGCGCTTGATCTCCTCCACCACAATCGCATCGGCTTCCTGCAGAATCGCCACGCGCTCCGCCGTCACCTCGCCCAGAATCCGCACCGCAAGCCCAGGACCGGGAAACGGCTGCCGCTCCAGAATCTCCTCCGGCATCCCCAGATCGCGCCCAATCCTCCGCACCTCGTCTTTGAAGAGGTCACGCAGCGGCTCAATCAACTTCAGCTTCATGCTCTCCGGCAAACCACCAACGTTGTGGTGGCTCTTGATCGTATGCGAAGGCCCATGCACGCTCGACGACTCGATCACATCGGGATACAGCGTCCCCTGCACCAGCCAGGCAACCTCTTCGCCCGCACTCTTTTCGGCCTTGAATATCTTGGCAGCCTCATCGTCGAAGACGGCAATGAACTCATTGCCAATCGCCTTCCGCTTCTTCTCGGGATCGGTCACGTCAGCCAGCTTCGCCAAAAACCGCTCGCCCGCATCCACCGCAACGACGTTCAAGCCCAGCCCCTCGCGCATCGTCTTCTGCACCTTGGTGAACTCATCCTTGCGCAGCACACCATTGTTCACGAAGATGCACGTCAGCCGGTCGCCAATCGCCCGCGCCACCAGCACGGCCGCGACTGAAGAATCCACACCACCGCTCAACCCGCAGATCGCGCGCCCATCGCCCACCTGCGCCTTCACGCGCGCCACCGTCGATTGAATAAAGTGCTCCGGCGTCCAGTCCTGCTTCGCACCGCAGATCTCCAGGCAGAAGTTCTTCAGCAGTTCCATCCCCTGCCGCGTATGCGCCACCTCAGGATGAAACTGCACCGCCCAAATCCGCCGCGCCTCATCCGCAATCCCGGCAACAGCATTCGCAGTCTTCGCCGTCAACGAAAACCCCGCAGGCAATCTCTCCGCATGATCGCCATGCGACATCCACACATCCAGCGTCCCCGGCAGTCCGCGAAACAGCGGCGTCTCCGCCACCACATGCACCTCGGCGTGCCCATACTCGCGCGCCGCCGCAGCCACCACCTTACCGCCCAGGTGATGCACCACAAACTGCAATCCGTAACAAATCCCCAGCACCGGCACGCCCATCGCCAGCACCGCCGGATCAGCTGCCGGAGCTTCCTTGTCGTACACCGAGCAAGGCCCACCCGAAAGAATCACACCCTTCGGCTCAAGCGCCTTCACCTGCTCCAGCGAAGCAGTACAAGGCAGCACCACGGAAAACACATTGAACTCGCGAATACGCCGCGCAATCAACTGCGTATACTGCGACCCAAAATCCAGAATGACAATCGTTGAGGTATCCACAAATCCAGTGTAAATGCGTTGTTGCTGTTGCCTGCTTTTTGCGTGTCATCCCGCAGCGCAGCGAAGCAATCTGCACTTGCCTTGCTCTCTGTTCTCCTTGCCCGGCCCTAAAAGATCGGGTGCCCCATCCATCGCAGTCTCATCGCGATGGGTGGGAATGCAAAGCCTCACCCATCCATCTGTTGCCGTTGTCCGTCCTTTTGATTGATGGCATAACGGCGTCGGCCCCCGCTTCGCTCCGCCACTCGGCTACCCGCGCAACTCCGCATTTTCCTCATACGCCCGCCAAAGCTCCAGATACGCCACCTGCCGCGTCACGTGGAAAAAATCCGACGCAACAAAATAAAGCAGTGTCACGCCCGCCCACCACCACGCCATAAACGTCGGCGTCGCCACAGCCTCAAACGGCAGAGGGGTCGCCGAAAACACCATCGCCAGCACAATCAGCGCGATCTTCACGATTCCCATCACCAGATTGATCTCCACCAGCTTCGACCTGAGCGGCCCCACCGTGAATGCCGCCTTCAAACTCGCCCACGCGCCTGCATTGCGCAGCATCGAAAGCAGCGGCGCCACCGACACCGCCCAACTCGCAATCGCCCAAGCTGAAAACAACCCCAGCGTCGTCACAATCACCAGCGCGAAGTACCCCACCAGGTTCGGTTCTGCGCCGCCCGCCATCGGCCCCGTCACCGTCGCTCCAGCGATGTGCCTCATGCACACAAACCAGACGACGAAGCTCCCCAGCAGCGCCACCACGCGCAGCGCCTGCAACACCATCAGCGTCCCCAGCCGCTTATGCAGACTCGCATCCACACGCCTGAGCACCACCGTCCGCCCAATCGACGACGCCACCACCCACACCGCCACCAGCACCGGCCCCAGCCACGCCAGCACATGCAACACCGGCGGCAGCAGCACCTCCATCGCCTTCGCCAGCGTCTCCGCCGAGCCCATCATGTCCACAATCGACATCTCGCGCAGCGCCGTCACATCCACCGGCGTCACGCGCAGAATCTTCAGCGCCTCATACGCCGCCACCGCCAGCGCGGGCACGCCAAACGCCCACCGCCACGCCACCTCCAGCGCCGTCGATCGCTTGTGCCGCCAGCACCGCGCCATCGTATGCACCAGCGACTGCGTTCCGCGCACCGTCCCGGCGGCGATCACCACGCCTTCGTCCTGCTTCAACTGCTCCACTACTTCACCACCAGATTCACAAGCTTGCCGGGCACGACAATCACCTTCACCACCGTCTTGCCTTCAATCCGCGCCGCGACCTTCGCATCCGCCAGCCCCGCAGCCTTCACCGTAGCCTCGTCACTACCGGCGGGCACCTTCACCACATTCGCCAGCTTGCCGTTCACCTGCACGGGAATCTCAATCTCATCTTCCCGCGCGAGAGCCTCATCGACCGCCGGCCACGCCGTGCGAAACACCGCGCCCTCGCCGCCAAGCTGCTCCCAAAGCTCCGCCGCCAGAAACGGCGCAAACGGCGCGAGCAGCAGCGTCAAGCCGCGAAACACCTGCGCGATCACCTCGCCCGAAACCTCACCCGCATCCATCGCCGCTTCCTTCGCGGCAATCTCGTTCACCAGAATCATGATCGAGGCAATCGAAGTATTGAAGTGCCACCGCCCGCCGAAATCCTGCGTAATCTTCCCAATCGTCTGGTGCAGCTTGCGCAGCAACTCCTGCCCCGCGGGCGAATCTCCTGTGCTCGAAGCATTCACACCCGCGTACTTCGTCGTCAGCCGATGCACCCTGCCCAGAAACCGGCTCACGCCCGCGACCCCATCTTCCTGCCACTCCAGGTCCTTGTCCGGAGGCACCGCAAACAGCGCATACACCCGCGTCGCATCCGCACCATAGCGCGCAATCATGCTGTCGGGCGAAACCACATTGCCCTTCGACTTCGACATCTTCGCGCCGTCTTTAATCACCATGCCCTGCGTAAACAGCCGCTTCGCAGGCTCGCCGTTCTTAATCAGCCCAAGGTCGCGCATCACCTTCGTCCAGAACCGCGAGTAAATCAGATGCAGAATCGCGTGCTCCACGCCGCCGATGTACTGGTCAATTGGAAACCAGTAATTCGCCTTCGCACTGTCAAACGGCGCCGTCGAATTCTTCGCGTCCGTATAGCGATAGAAGTACCAGCTCGAATCGACGAACGTATCCATCGTGTCCGTCTCGCGCCGCGCCGCGCCGCCGCACACCGGGCACGTCGTCTCCACAAACCCCGCCATCTTCCCCAGCGGAGACCCACCCTGCTGCGTAATCTCCACCTGCTCCGGCAGCACCACCGGCAGCGCGCTTTCCGGCACCGCAACTACGCCGCCCGGCTCCACACCCGCATGACCGTTCGCGCAATACACCATCGGAATCGGCGTGCCCCAATACCGCTGGCGACTCACGCCCCAGTCCTTCAGCCGATACGTCACCGTCGCCGTGCCAAACCCATTCGCCTTCGCAAACGCAGACATCTTCCGCTGCGCATCCTCGCAGCCCAGCCCAGTCCACTGCCCCGAATCGACAAGCGAAGCATCATCCTCGGCGGTAAAAGGCAGCGCAGCCTCTTCTCCCTTTGCGGCGATCACGCGCCGCACCTCAAGCCCATACTTTTCCGCAAACTCGAAGTCGCGCTCATCATGCGCAGGCACGCTCATAATCGCGCCCGTTCCGTAGTCAGCCAGAATGTAGTTCGCCACCCAGATCGGCACGCGCTCGCCGTTGAACGGATTCACCGCGAACCGCCCCGTCGGCACGCCATGCTTCTCAATCGCGCCCACGTCGCCTGCCTCACGCGCGCGCTTCTGCTGCTCCAGCAACTCCTCAATCTTCAGCGCCAGCGCCGCATCTTCCGCCGCAAACGCCTTCGCCACCGCGTGCTCCGGGGCAAGCTGCACCGAAGTCGCGCCGAAGATCGTATCCACCCGCGTCGTAAACACCGCAATCACATTCGACTTGTCATCCTGAGCGGAGGCGGCGGCGTTTGCCGCCGTAGTCGAAGGACCTGCGTTTGCTTTCGCTCCCCGCTCCACCGCAAAGTCAACCAAAGTCCCTTCACTCCGCCCAATCCAGTTCCGCTGCATCGTGCGGACCTTCTCCGGCCACCCATCCAGCTTGTCCAGGCCGTCGAGCAACTCATCGGCATACTTCGTAATGCGCAAAAACCACTGCGTCAGGTCGCGCTGTTCGACAAGCGTGTCCTCATGCCGCCAGCACCGGCCGTCGATCACCTGCTCATTGGCCAGCACCGTCTGGCACTCCGGACACCAATTCACCTTGCTCTTCTTCCGGTAAGCCAACCCGGCCTCGTACATCTTCAAAAAGAACCACTGGTTCCACCGGTAGTACTCCGGCAGACACGTCGTGACCTCGGTCGCCCAGTCATAGCTGAACCCAATCCTCCGCATCTGCGTGCGCATCGCCGCAATGTTCGCCAGCGTCCACTCGCGCGGAGGCGTATTGTTCTTGAGCGCGGCATTCTCCGCCGGCAACCCGAAGGCGTCCCACCCCATCGGATGCAGCACGTTATACCCGCGCATCCACATGTGCCTGGCCAGCGCATCGCCAATCGAGTAGTTCCGCACATGCCCCATGTGCAACTGCCCGCTCGGATACGGCAGCATCTCAATGCAATAAAACTTCGGTTTACCCGAGCCATGCTCCTCAGCCGCATACAGAGCAGCATCGGCGTCCCACCGAGCCTGCCACTTCGGCTCCAGTTCCGCAGGACTGTACCGTCCCTGCCGCTCGCTCTCCATCACATTTGTTTCGGACATAGTTCCCATTGTAAAGAAAGCCGTGTCCTGGTCTGCGATTCCGGCGCCAAGCACTCACTCAGCCGAAGACAATCGCCTCCGGACACTGCACAATCGCGCCGTTGATCGCAGCCAGTTCCCTCGTCACCCGCCGGATCTCATATTCGGGGATCCCGCCCTTCCTGAGCGCCGCCAGCGCAACATCCAGATTCGCAAACTCTCTGGGATCGCGCAGCCTGCCTCCCTCATGGGCCGAGATAAACGTCGTCTCCGCCTCCGAACTCCGGTAAATTCTGTAGCGAGTCAATGTGCGTCCTCCTCCCGGCAGGCACGGCTCCTCCCCTGAACCGGCAACTATCCGTCCCCATTCCTATCGGCCCACACGCCTCCAGCATGAGCACCGAACATGAGGGAACGTCTGATTAAGTCTTCGTTTTGAAGGGGCGTGGCTTCACGGGCTGCGGAAAATGCACGCTTTGTACCTTTCGGTGGGAGCGCAGGGCTTTAGCCCCGGGCCTTTCTTCTTCTGCCATGACAACTCATTGGGCCGCAATCAAAAGCGCCAAAGGCGCGCTCTATACCAGCCTGGGGCGAACCGCCACTGAACGAGCCCGCTTTTGGCTCGTTCAGGGAAGGGTAGCCCCAGGTAACAACCTAATGAAACCTCAAGGGCTGGAAGCCCGACACATCATTTCCTTGTTCTCACACAGACTCTTTAGCCCCTGAGGAAATCTCCTGCCTCGACAAACCATGCAGCCTTGCTACCTGCCATGCCGCACAGCCATCTCTGCGGCAATCGCCTCGTCCTCGGCCTGAAGCTCGCTCTCGGTCATTCCCAACGCCTCTGTCAACTTCTGCGCGGTCATCTCCGCGGTTCCATCCGCAAGCGCCGCCATCGACGGGTTCCCAATCCATTTCTCCACATACCGGCTCGCATGGGCGCGCCCGCAAAAGTGCCGCGTCCGCCGAACCATCTTCTCGTCCCACTTCGGCAGGATCACCAGGTTGCCGTTTCGCTCGTACAGCATCACCCAGTGGTTCGCAATCGTCTTCTGCATGTCGCATTCTTCGCACTTGCAGGTCTGAATCAGAGCCATCGCTCGTGTCCTTTCGCCCATCCGCCCTCAAGGCGTTCCGCGCGGCGCGCACGTCCATCTGCCGGAGCAACCGCTCTTGCTTCTATCGGCAGCCTCGCTCCATTCCTCCAATCCCCTTTCATCTCCGACTCCCGTACAACAGAAAAGGCCGCCAGCCTGAAACCAGACCGGCGGCCATATCCTTCGATGAGGCCCATCCACTTCAGCGAGTTGTTTCCCTGCGACTTATAGCTGCTCTCCTGGAGGTATCGTCCCGGTGACTTCCTCAGCCCCAAGGCAGTCCTCACTTTTTTGTTGTCATTCCCGAAGGGAATCTGCGTGTCGCATCGGCCCGCACCGGGCGACACCTATATGGAAAATGCTCTCGCTACTTACCCGGAGCAGCCAGAGTCGGAGCAGCCGCAGCCCCCGTGCTCACGCCGTCCAACGACGCCTGATAGTTGATGATCGTCTTCAGCGTCTCATACGGAACCTGCGTCAGCGGCAGCAGGTGTCCATTCACCGCCAGCATGGGCGTCTGGTCCACGCCCAGGTCCTGCGCCAGTTTGATCGAGGCATTCACCTCGTCCTTGGTCGCCTGCGAGTCCGCGCACGTTGCAATCACAGCCGGGTCGAGCCCCGCCTTGACCACGGCATTCTTCAGCGTCTCATCACCCGTCTCCGCGTTCAGGCCGGCCTGCGTATTGAACACGCCGTCGGCGTAATCGAAGAACGCATCGTTCTTCTGCTTCTGGACGCAGTATCCATACGCCGCCGCCTTGAAGGCATAAGGATGAATCTCCGTCAGCGGAAAACTCTGAAAGACGATCCGCGCATTGGGATAGTCCTTCGCCAACTGGCTCATCGTGCCCTGCGCGTCCTTGCAATGCGGACACTCCAGATCGGCAAACTCGACCAGCATCAGGCCGTTCTTGTCGGCCGAGCCGCGATACGCACCGTCCGCGCGCTCCTCCAGTACCTTGCGCGCGTCGGCAAACGGCGTCGCGCCGAACGGAATCACCGTGTTGCCCGCAATCGCGTGCTTGCCGTCCGGCGTCACGAAGAACTCCGTCGTCTGCACCTTCGCGTTCGCCGTCTTCGCGGAGACAAACACAATCACCTTCGCCACATCCGGAGCCTGCGTCTTCTGAATCGCCTCCACGCGCCAGATGCGATTCACGTCATAGCCCCACAGCGCCTTCAAAAACGCATTCACCGTCTCGGTGGTCGGCGAAGTCGCGGTAAAGTACTTCGGGTTTGCCGGCGGGAACGGGTCCTTCGGCGGCCCTTCAGGGGTGAGGTTCTGCAACTGCAAAGGAGGCGCAGGCTTCGCCGCTGTCGCCGCCGCGCCTGTACTAGTCTGGGCCCCGGCAACCATCGTAGCGCCAAAAGCCAACGTCAAACCCGCGATCATCCAAAATGAATTCTTCAAAAGTACACTTCCTCCGCGGCCCGCGACGGGCGGCCTCTCTATTAAACCTGAACTTTGACTGCAATGGGAAACCGGCGTCCCATGCCGAAGGCCTTCCGCGTCACCTTCAGCACCGGAGCCGCCTGCTGCCGCTTGTATTCGCTGCGTTCCACCAACTGGATCACCGACCGCACCAGCGCGACATCCACATTCTGCTCCTCGGCAATCTGCTCCGCCGACAAATACCGCTCCACATACGCCTCCAGCATCGGGTCCAGCACCTCATACGGCGGCAACGAGTCCGTATCGCGCTGCTCCGGCCGCAGCTCCGCCGAAGGAGGCTTCTCAATCGTCGCCCACGGAATCACCTCCGCAGTGCGGTTCACATACCGGCTCAGCGCATACACCTTCGTCTTCATCACGTCGCCAATCACCGCCAGCGCGCCCACCATATCGCCATACAGCGTGCAGTAGCCCGTGGACATCTCGCTCTTGTTGCCCGTCGTCAACACCAGCGCGCCAAACTTATTCGAGATCGCCATCAGCAGCGCGCCGCGAATCCGCGATTGCAGATTCTCCTCCGCCAGCCCGAACGCCGTCCCCTCAAACAGTGGCGCCAGCACCTTCCTGTACTGCGCGAAGACATCGTGAATCGGCAGCAGCTCAAACCGAATGCCGAGATGCTTCGCCAGCTTGCGCGCGTCCTCAATCGAGCCCAGCGACGAGTACTCGCTCGGCATCCCCACGCCCACCACGTTCTCCGCGCCCAGCGCCTCGACCGCCACCGCCGCCACCAACGCCGAATCGATCCCTCCGCTCAGCCCCACCAGCGCCTTGCTGAAGCCGCACTTCCGCACATAGTCCCGCGTGCCCAGCACCAGCGCCTTCCACATGTCGGCCACTTCGTCAGGCGCAACCTCCGGCAACGCCCTGAGCCCCTCCGTGTCAAAGACGACCAGGTCTTCCGCAAACGAAGCACCACGCGCCGCCACCTGCCCATTGGGTCGAATCACCAGCGAAGCGCCATCAAACACCAGGCTGTCGTTGCCGCCCACCTGATTCACCATCGCCACTGCGGCCCCATGCCGCTCCGCCAGCGCCGCCAACATCTTCTCGCGCACCTGCTGCTTGCCCTGCCAGTACGGCGAAGCCGAGATGTTCACGATGATTCGTGGTCGCGCAGCCAGCTCCTTCGGCTGGCTCCCCCACTCCTTCATCAGCACTTCCACCGGGTCAACCCGATACATCGGCCGCGGCCAGAATCCCTTATCGTTCCAGGCGTCTTCGCAGATCGTAATCGCCAGCGGCTCCCCCGCAACGCACGTCAACGCCTGCAACGCCGCCGGCTCAAAGTACCTCTGCTCGTCGAACACGTCGTAGAACGGCAGCAGCATCTTCTGCTGCGCAAACGCAACCTTCCCTCCATCGAGCAGAACAGCAACATTGCGCGCCTGTTTGCCGACAGAAGAAGCCGCCTGCATCACCGTCCCGCACAGCACCGCCGGATGCCCAGGTACATCCGTCCACCGGGCAATCTCGTCCACTGCCCGCTCCGCGCGCGCAACAAACACAGTCTTCTCCAGCAGGTCCGCCGGAGGATACCCGCACACAGCAAGCTCCGGAAACACCACCAGACCCGCGCCCTCAGCCTCGGCGCGCGATGCAAATTCAAGAATTTTTCGAGTATTCCCGGCGAAGTCCCCCACCGTCGGGTTGATCTGTGCAAGCGCAATCTTCACGCCCTTAGTCTAACGCCTCACAAGACCCGATCTGCGTTTTTCCGCGACAGCGCAGGACCCAGAGGATGCGGAAAAAGTCTCCGCGATTGCTTTTGGGGATTAGCGTGGGGCTTCAGCCCCACGAAAAAGCCAACAAATACAAGAGGCTTTAGCCCCGGGCCGTTCTCCACCGATCACGCAGAAACAACCCCGTCAACGCCTACGACCCGGTCCCGCTCACCACCACGCTCACCGTGCGCGCCAGAATACGCAGGTCCATCAGCAGCGTCCAGTTCTCCACATACGCCGTGTCCAGCGAGATATAGCTGTCGAACGATGGGTCCTGCCGCGCCTCGACCTGCCATAGCCCCGTAATTCCCGGCAGCACATCCAGCCGCCGCAGGTGCGCCAGATCGTACTGCTCCACCTCGGCCGCCATCGGAGGCCGCGGCCCCACCAGGCTCATGTCGCCGCGCAGCACGTTGTAAAACTGCGGCAACTCATCCAGCGAATACTTCCGCAGAAAACTTCCCAGCCGCGTAATCCGAGGGTCCTTCGCAATCTTGAACAGGATGCCGTCCCGCTCGTTCATGTGCTCCAGCTCGGCCTTCAGCCGGTCGGCGTCCTGCACCATCGTACGGAACTTGTAGCAGGTAAACGTGCGGCCTTTGCGCCCAATCCGCTGCGCCTTGTAAAACGTCGGCCCATCCGAGTCCATCTTCACCGCGATCGCGATCGCTGCCATCACCGGCGCCAGCACCACCAGCGCCACCGCCGAAAGCGTCGTGTCCAGCGCACGCTTCAGCAGAAACGCCCCAATCGGAAAGTCCTTCCGGTGCAAAGGAATTGTCGGGAACTGGCCAATGTACTCGACCTGCGCATTCCACGCCAAACCGTCGTACATGTCCGGAACCACGCGCACGTCAATGCCCGCCGCGCGCGCCTCCTCCACCATCTTGATGACCAGTTTCTTCTCCGCCGGCACCGAGAAAAAGATCTCATCCACAAACAGCGACCGCGCCAGCGAAAGGCAGTTGCGCACGTCGCCAATCACCTCCGCGTCGCCCGACTCTGCCTCGCGCTCCGTCAACGCCACAAAGCCCTTGAACCGGAACCCAAGATGCTGCAACGACTCCAGGTGATTTCTGAGCGCATACCCCACGCGCCCCGCCCCGACAATCAGCACATTGCGCGTCTCAATGCCGGCCCGGAAGCGGCTGTAAGCCATGCGCCGCCACAGCGCCCGTCGCACGCACAGCAGCGCCGCCGACAACGCCACCACCAGCGCAATCACAACCCGAGAAATATCTTCTCCGCTCGAAAGATAAAGCGTCCCGCACAGCAGCAGTCCCGAGGTCAGTGTCGCCTGCATCGTCATCCGCTGTTCATGCAGACCGCTCCGGTTCTGGATAGGCCCATACAGCCCATACGACCGCGTAAAGAACACCAGGCACACCGCAAACCAGCCGATATAAAAGAACAGCATCCGGGGTGAGGACTGAATCAGGTGCGGAACCACATACAGCGCAGGCACTTCATCCGGCAGCACCGTGCGCAGACGCAACGCAAGAATCGCCGCCACCACCACCGTGAGAATATCCAGCGAAGCCCACACCATGCTGGTCACGGATGGACGGCGGAACCAACCCAGACTATGGCTGGCGGCCCTCCTGTCTCTCGCAGTTCGCGCTCGGCCTGAAACGATAACTTGTTGCAGGTAATCCGGTGTCGCCATGAGCGAACGCCTCTCTACACAATATTCCCTGGGCTTCACTACACGGTAAGATGCCAGAAAATTCCCGGGATTCACCCTACCGCCAAAAAATTTACATTGCTACAGATAACGAACATACTGTGGAGGATTTTGTTTCCTGAAGTTCTCTTTTGACTCTGGGGAGGTGCAAATCTTCAGGTAGCCCGGACTCTTGTTGCGGAAAGAATACCGTGTTTTCACTCTAACATGACAGCCTGACTCACACTATGACGCAAACGACGTACCAAACTGTTCAATCCCCGCACCACTCGGCTACAGCTTTTGGGGAGTAACCATCCCTAAACGGGCATCACCAGCTCGTCCAGCTCCAGAAACTCCTGCACCGTCGGGTCCTCGCTCTTCTCCATCTCCTCCATCGTCCCGAAGAAGACCACCTTCCCGGCGCTCAGAAAAGCCACCCGGTCGGCCAGTTTCTTGGCCAGCCGCATGTCATGCGTCACCACAATGCTGGTCAGGTGAAGCTGCTGCTTCAGCCGCTCAATCAGATTGCCCAGCAGTTGCGCCATCAGCGGATCGACCATCGTCGTCGGCTCGTCGTACAGCACCGCCTCCGGCTGCGACGCCAGCGCCCGCGCAATCGCCACCGACCGCTTCATCCCCGTCGAAAGGTCCGAAGGCAGCAAATCTTCCATCCCCGCCACACCCACCATCTCCAGCAGCCCCTTCACCACCTGCAGAATCTGGTCTTCCTCCATATCGCCGCGCTCCCGCATGGGAAACGCCACATTCTCCCCCACCGTAATCGAATCGAACAGCGCCCCATTCTGAAAGACCATCGTGACCTTGCGCCGGATCTCCTGCATCTCTCGTTCGCTATAACTGCAAATGTTTTCACCTGCGACGCGAATCATGCCGCTGTCCGGCTTCAGAAATCCCATGATCATCTGTAGCGCAACGGACTTGCCCACGCCGCTCCGTCCCAGAATGCACAGCGTCTCGCCAGGATTGACGCAAAAATTTACATCTTCGAGCACCACAAAATCGCCAAACGACTTATAGATATGCTCGAAGGAGATATAAGATCGCGGCTTGTTCCTGACCTCAGGCACAGCATCGGCGGCCGCCTCGTTCTGCTGCGCCGCCTGCTCCATAAACTCCACAACCACCGGAGCCACATCAGCCGACACGTCTTCCAGCAGCGGCGCCTCCGCGTCATTCCCACCCTGCTCGAATTTATCGTCCGGTCCCGCCATTAGCAGCAACTCCGCACTCTAAGTCCAGCCTAACGCATCGCGCCGCCTATGTATCCAGCGTATCCACATGCCGCTCCGCCTCGTAGCATTTCCATCCCGCAGACCTTTTTGCATTTCCATTCCATCTTTTTGTATTTCCATTCCGCAGCGTAGCGGAGGAATCTGCTTCTCTTTCATCCGCCAGCAACCTTCGGGTGCCCCATCCTTCACCGTCTCACCGCGAAGGGTGAAAATGTACGAACCTCACCTTCCCCCGACACGAGCACCCAAAACGCCCGTCATCTCGACCGCAAGTACGGCTTTTGCCGCCGAAGCGGAGGGATTACCGTATTTCCTCGCCGCGTCACCAAACTCGTCCGCCTTCAAATCGACGCCGCCTTTCAACGGGTGCTAAAAAGATAGTCGTTTTGAAGCGACGCAACTTTACAGACTGCGGAAAAAATGCGCGTTGTGTGCTTTTCGGTGGGAGCGCAGGGCTTTAGCCCTGCGAACATCCCGACAAATTCAGGGGGCTTTAGCCCCGGGCCTTTTTGCAAAAGCTGCCAGACGCACTTTTTCCGCCTGCGCCGCCGCAAACTCCTCCGGCGTATTCACATTGCGAAACCACCGCGCATCCGCAAAGTCCACCACCCTCACCGGCCCGGCAGCCGCAACAGCCAAAACCACCTTCCCTCGCCCAGCGTCAAGCTCCCGCCGCAACCCCGGCAGCATCGTCTTCGGATAAACCGCGCACAGCGGTTGCAGTTCCCCATCCACCCGCGCCATCGCCGCCTCGCCCGAATCCATCGCAGCCGCCACCAACTCCTTCAGGCACTCGACCGGCACAAACGGCACATCCACCGGCACAAACACATTCCACTCGAACCTGCTCTCCGCAAGCGCCGCGACGATCCCGCCCAGCGGCCCGCATCCCGGCTCCGCATCGGGGACAACCCGCCCAAACCGCGCCAACGCCTCCGTCCCTCCCGCAATCGCTACCTCATCTGCAACCTCACTCAGTTTGCGGAGACACCGCTCCACCAGCGTCTCACCCTCCAGCACCAGCAGCGCCTTGTCCCGCCCCATGCGCAAACTTTTGCCGCCCGCCAGCACATATCCGCCCACCGCAGTCCGTCCGTCCATCAAGCACCCACGCCGCTCAGGAACCGCACAATCGACTCAATCCCCCGATAAAAATTCGCCAGATGAAACTTCTCATTCGGCGCATGAAGATTGTCATCCGGCAGCCCGAACCCCATCATCACTGTCGGCGTCTTCAGTTCCCGCTCAAAGTCCCCCACAATCGGGATCGACCCGCCCCCACGCACAAACACCGTCTCCGTGCCAAAGACCTCGCGCATCGCCCCGGTCGCCGCACGCACGTAGGCATTGTCCGTACTCACCACAATCGGGTCGCCCGAGTGAATCAGCCTCACCTCCAGCACAATCCCCTTCGGACAAATCGACTCCACGTATGCCTTGTACTTCGCAAACGCCTCCCCGGGCGTCATGTCCGGAACCAGCCGCATACTCACCTTGGCCAGCGCCCGCGCCGGAATCACCGTCTTCGCGCCCGCCCCGGTAAACCCGCCCGGCATCCCATGCACGTCGAGCGTCGGGCGCGCCCACGTCCGCTCCAGCACACTGTAGCCCGGCTCGCCCGTCAGCGAAACCGACCCCACCTCTGTCTCCCGATAATGCTCCTCGTCAAACGGCAGCGCCTTCCACGCCTTCAACTCCGCATCCGCAGGCTTCTTCACCTTGTCGTAAAAGCCCGGAATCAGAATCTTCCCGTCCGCATCCTTCAGCTTCGCAATCACCTCGGCCAGCGCTACAAACGGATTCGGCGCGGCCCCGCCGTACATGCCCGAGTGCAGGTCCGTCCGCGCCCCGCGAGCCTCAATCTCCGTATAGATCATCCCGCGCAAGCCCACGCACAACGTCGGCAGCTCCGCTGCAAACATCTCCGTGTCCGAGACCAGCGCCACGTCCGCCTTCAACTGGTCGCCATGCTCGCGCACAAACGCGGCAATCCCCTCACCGCCCACCTCTTCCTCGCCTTCGACAATCACCCGCACATTCACCGGCAGCTTTCCGCCGCCAGCCGCCATCAACGCCTCCAGAGCCTTCACGTGCATCCACATCTGCCCCTTGTCGTCCACCGCACCGCGCGCATAGATGTTCCCGTCCCTCTCCTCCGGCTCAAACGGCGGCGACTTCCATTCATCCAGCGGATCAGGCGGCTGCACATCGTAGTGCCCATAGCACAACACAGTCGGCGCGCCAGCCGCATGAAGCCAGTCCGCATACACCAGCGGATGCCCGCCCGGATGCTTCGCCGTCGCCGTCTCAATCAGCCGGACATGTTCCATGCCAATGCGCCGCAACTCCGCCGCCACAAACTCCGCCGCCCGCCGCACATCGCCCGCATGTTCCGGCAGCGTCGAGACAGAAGGAATCCGCAGCAACGCCTTCAGCTCATCCACAAACCGCGCACGGTTCTCCCGCGCAAATTCCACCGCCGCATCGACACTGTTCGCCATCACCGGACACTCCCACAAAAACATTCCCGCGCAAGACGCAGCCCGCACGAAACATAAGTATATGAGCAAAAATTTGTTGTCATTCCCGAAGGGAATCTGCCGGGTGCCCCATCCTTCGCAGCTTCATCGCGAAGGGTGGGAATCTACACACTCCACCAGCCACACTTTTTGCGTTTCCATTCCGCACCCTGAGCGAAGCCGAAGGGGGAGGAATCTGCTGTTCTCTCCAGCGGCCGCCAAAACATCAAACCCCGGGTGCCCCATCCTTCGCAGCTTCATCGCGAAGGGTGGGAATGCATCCTCTCGCCCAGCATCCTCCCCGCGAGCCGCATCCAACAAAAGGAAGCGTAAACTTGGCATATCCAAGGAGAACACCACCGCTATGACTACCTCCCTCGACGACGGCACCATGATCGACAAAATGGCGCAATTTGACCTGGCCCGCGAAATCGCCGAGGCCGAGCAAAAGAAACCCTGGCAATCCGGCCATCACGCAAAAACACTCTTCAAGAAACACGACTTCCGCGTCGTCCTCATCGCCCTTGAAAACGGCGCCCACATCAAAGAGCACCACGCCGACGGCACCATCTCCGTCCATGTGCTCAAGGGCAAGCTCCGCTTCAACGTCGTGGGCAAAGCCCACGAACTCGGTGCCGGCAGCCTCTTCACCCTCGCCGCCTCTATCCGTCACGATGTCGAAGCCGTAGGCGACGCCGCCTTCCTGCTCACCATCTCCTGGCCCAGCGCCGAAGAACTCGCCGCCATGAAGCACCGCGGCTACGGCAGCTAACCTCAACCATCCATCCGTAAGGAGCACTCGTGCCGCTCACGATCAAATTAAAGCAACGCAAGGAAGTGGCCACCGGAACCATGTCCTTCCACTTCAGCAAACCCTCCGGCTTCACCTTCATTCCCGGTCAGGCCGGAGACTTCCTTCTCCCCAGTCCGCCGGAGACCGATGCCGAGGGCGACAAACGCAGCTTCTCGTTCGCCAGCGCGCCCTACGAGGACGATCTCGTTATCGCCACCCGTATGCGCGACACCGCCTTCAAACGCAGCCTCAAAATCATTCCCCTCGGCGCCGAATTCGTCATGGACGCTCCGTGGGGCGAACTCACACTCCACGAAGACGCCGGCGTCCCCGCCGTCTTCCTCACCGGCGGCATCGGCATCACGCCGGTCCGCAGCATCGTCCTCCAGGCCGCGCGCGACAAACTCGCCCAGAAGCTCATCCTCTTCTACTCCAACCACCGCCCCGAAGACGCCGCGTTCCTCGACGACCTCAACGCCGCGCAGAAAGCCAATCCCAACTTCACCCTCGTTGCCACCATGACAAAAATGGAGAAGTCGTCCCTGGCATGGCATGGCGAAACCGGTGTCATCGACCAGGCCATGCTCGCCAGAACCATCGGCGACCTGAGCGTCCCCATCTACTACATCACCGGCCCGCCTCAGATGGTCGGTGCCATGCAGAAAATGCTCACGCAGGCCGGCGTCAACTCTGCCAACGTTCGCGCCGAAGAGTTCTCCGGCTACTGAAATCCGTCCAACTGGAGGGGGGGGCGACCATGACTGTCAAACTCAAGCGCGTCTATGATGAACCCGCAAAGTCCGACGGCAAACGCATCCTCGTCGATCGCATCTGGCCGCGCGGCCTCACTAAAGAGGAAGCCCGCATCGACCTGTGGCTGAAAGACGTAGCCCCCAGCACCGAGCTGCGCAAGTGGTTCGGACACGACCCTGCCCGCTGGCCCGAGTTCCGCGCCCGCTACCGCGCCGAACTCCGGCACAACCAGCCCCAGCTCTCGCTGCTCAGGCAAACCCTCGAAAAAGGCCCGGCGACCCTCGTCTACGGAGCAAAGGACGAGCAGCACAACCAGGCCGTCGTCCTCCAGGAACTCCTCAGCAAATAGAAGCCCCGCCGTCTGCATCGATGAAAAACCAGGTGCCCATCTTCGGCGCAGCCGGGTGCCCCATCTTCGGCGCAGCTTCATCGCGCCTAAGGTGGGGTCCAACGTCACCCTCAACCCGCCCCGCCGCGCTGCCACATCGGATAAGGCAGCCCCGCCAGCCGATTAATCACGAACGCCTGCACCGTCAACAGCACCACCGCCACCTCAATCACCACCAGATGATAGGGCGTCGAGAGAATCCCCAGCGCCACAATCAGCGTCGTCGCGCCCGCCGGCGGATGGTTCACCCGCAACAGCACCATGAACGCCCCGGTAAACGCCAGCGAGAGCGCCGCCGACAGGATCCTCGGCCAGTACACGCCATCGTGAAAGTTCGGCGCGCCATGCTCCAGCCCCGCCGCCCAGAACGCACCATACCCACAAGCCAGCCCAATCGCATGTCCCAGAATCGCATTGCGCGGCGTAGACGACTCACCCAGCGGAGCAAAAAAGAACAGGTACGCCGTCGGCCCCAGTGAAGGAAACACAAACGGCGTCTCGCTCACCACGGCCAGCAACGCCAGCAGCCCAATCGTCACAAACCCATTGACAAACACATACGCCGTCCAAATCAGCAGCGGCGGAAAATGGTCCAGCAGCCATGTCAGACGCAGATGCCTGAGCGCCGTATGCATGTTCTCCGAGCCAATGCGCGGAGGCCGCCGCTTCTGCTCCTGCTCCATCAATGAGCCTGCCTATTTCCTAACGAGTATCCATTTCCCGAGATTTGTAACCGAATCACCGTGTCATCCTGAGCGGAGTCTGGTGCGCTTTTTGCGCCAAACGGAGTCGAAGGACCTGCGGTTTGCTTCGTCAATTCATGACACGGATTTCAGGGACATCACCTCTACACTGTCTTCAGATATTCGGCAGCAAATCAAAGTACTCATCGTCCTCATTGCTCCCGCCCTCACCCTTGCCCACGTCCTTCTCGCTCGCCACGAACTCGATCCGCTCAATCCACTTCACCATCTTGTAGCCCAACTGGTTCTCCGCCCGCAGCCGCACCGGCGAGCCATACGTCTCCGTCAGCGGCGAGCCGTTCATCTCCAGCGCCAGAATGCACTCAGCCTTCAGCACATTCTCCAGGCTCTGCGTATCGTAGTACTCCTTCCCATACAGCGAATACCCGAACGAGAAAAACGCCAACACCTGCGCCTCAGGCTTCGGCCGCACACGCTCGACCAGTTTGCGAATCGGCACGCCGCCCCACTCCGCAATCCCCGACCACCCCTGAATGCAATGGTGCATCGTGATGAAGCTCTCCATCCCCATCGCACGCAGGTCCGCCAGCGAAAGCTCCACCGGATTCTCCACCAGCCCGCCGACCTTCAGCCGATAGTCGGCAAACCTGCTCGCCGCCAGCGCCTTCCAATCCTCGCGCACCGGCACCTTGCCGTTCGGCCAGAAGTGCGGCGAGATCTGCTCGCGCGTGTACTTCTCCGCCGGATGAAACCGGTTCAGCGTCGCCAGCATCAGCGGATACGTCACCGCCTTCTGCGCCCTCTGGAAGCTGCGCGGATACTTCCACGAAACGTAGTGCGCCACAATCCACAAACCCACCACAACGCCAATCCCGACGAAACCCAGAATCATGCCGATCGAACGAAGGTCGTCCGTGCCCATCACAATGTGGTTCATGTTGCGCCGAAAGCCCGTCATCGCAATCAGCGTCACATGCACCACAATGAACGCGAAGAAGCCGTTCATCATGATGAAGTGAATCGACCGCGCCGACTGCCTGCCGCCAAACAGCTTCGCGTACCACGTAAACCGGTTCACCAGCGCAGGCGACATCGCCAGCCCGGTCAGAATCGACAGCGGAGCCATCACAAACACCGTCGCCGCATACGCAATCTGCTGCAGCGCGTTGTAACCATAAAACCCATTCGGCTCCGGCGGCAGATGAAAGCTCGCGTAGCACACAAACGTCTTCCACGCCTCGGCCACCGTGTCCCACCGCGTCGGAATCAGCCGCATCCACTGGTCGGACGTAAACAGACAAATCGCAAAAACAATTCCGGTGATGATGAACCCGAACACCGTAATGAAGTGCCACGACCGCGCCACGCCCACCGTATGCCTGTACCCCGGCAGCCCCACAATCGGCGAGATGTACCGCGCATCGTCCTTCGCCGTCCACACGCGGTCCGTCGGCACCCTCAGCGGCGTAAACCGTATCCACTCCGACCCCGGCGTGCAGTCGTTATTGAAATAAAGCCGCGGATGGTCCATCAGGATCGAGATGCCGCTGCGAATCAGCATCGTCAGAAACAGAAAGTTGAAGAAGTGCGTCCACCGTACCCACCCGGGAAACCCATGCGGCCCGCTCATCGTGCCTTCCGCGAACTGCGGCAGCTCTTTCAGGTGCGGAATACCGAGGACCGCAGCCTGCACCCACGCGGCCACCACCGGCACCGCAACGCAGGCAATCAGAATGGCCAGAACCGAAGGCCGTATCCATATCCGAAACCGCCGGTCCGGCGGATAATGAACTGCTTGATGCGCACTGTCGAAGGAGATCATCGCGTATCACCTCAAAGCCAGTATGCGGTCGCCCCACACCATCTTAGCTATGACTTGTGACACATGCGCGACAAATCCCCATCCCGCAGCCTCCTCGCATTGCCATTCCGCAGCCACATCGCATTGCCATTCCGCAGCCTCCTCGCATTGCCATTCCGCAGCCTCCTTGCATTTCCATTCCGCTGCCTCCTTGCATTTCCATTCCGCTGCCTCCTTGCATTTCCATTCCGCAGCCTCCTCGCATTGCCATTCCGCTGCCTCCTCGCATTACCATTCCGCAGCCTCCTCGCATTTCCATCCCGCAGCCTCCTTGCATTTCCATTCCGCAGCCTCCTTGCATTTCCACTCCGCAGCCTCCTCGCATTTCCATTCCGCAGCCTCCTTGCATTTCCATTCCGCTGCCTCCTTGCATTTCCACTCCGCTGCCTCCTTGCATTTCCATTCCGCAGCGCAGCGGAGGAATCTGCTGTTCCTTCATGGGCCACAGTGTCGTATTCCAACACAAAGATCCTTGCCGCTATCAAGTAAAAATTGTTTCCCTCCAGAAACATGATGGTGCTACCCTACGCGCATGCGCCGCCTGCACCTCAAACTCCTCGTCCTGTTCGTCGCCGCCCTCACCACCGCCGCGCTTGCGCAAAACACCACAGCGCCGCCGCCCACCCCCGCGCAAACCTCCGCCGCCCCATCCACTCCGCTCAACCCCGCGTTCCCCACCGTCTTCATCGTCGGCGACTCCACCGCCCGCAACCAGGCCGACCTCGGCTGGGGCGACCACTTCTCCCACTACTTCGACACCACGCGCATCAACGTCGCCAACCGCGCCCGCGCCGGACGCTCCAGCCGCACCTTCATCAACGAAGGCTCCTGGGACCGCGTCCTCTCCGAAATGAAGCCCGGCGATTACGTCCTCATCCAGATGGGCCACAACGACGGCGGCGCGCTCGACGGCCCCAAAGCCCGCGGCTCGCTCCACGGCCTCGGCGACGAAACCCGAGACGTCGCCCTCCCCAGCGGCCGCACCGAGACCGTCCACACCTACGGCTGGTACATCCGCAAATACATCGCCGACACGCGCGCCAAAGGCGCCACGCCCATCCTCCTCTCGCTCACCATCCGCAACATCTGGAAGCCCGGCCCCGACGGCAAGCCGCACATCGAGCGCGACATGGGCTACGACGCCGACCTCAAACAACTCGCCGCCACCGAGCACGTAGCCTACGTGGACATGGCCACCGTCGAAGCCGACCGCCTCGAAGCCGCAGGCCCGGAAAAAACCGCCCTCCTCTTCCCCATCGACCACACCCACACCAGCGCCGAGGGGGCCGAACTCAACGCCCAGTCCGTAGCCATCGCCCTCCGCAACGCCCACTCCCCGCTCACCGCATATCTGAAACCTCAGTAAGCCACTCCGAGCTATAGCTGCTTCCTGGCAGCTATAGTCCACATGCTCTCCTCATCCCTAAGGCCTCCCCACGTTTTGTTTGCCATTCCCGAAGGGAATCCGCGTTTCACATCTCGCTCCCTTTTGTTTGCCATTCCCGAAGGGAATCTGCGTTTCACATCGGCCCGCGCAGGCCGAAGGCCTGGGTTTCCAGCCACTCCAAATCCTGAGGGCTGAAGAGGGTGCCGAAAAAGTCTCGCGGTTGCTTTTGGGGATTAGCGTGGGGCTTTAGCCCCACGAAAAAGTCAGCAAATTCAAGGGGCTTTAGAGACTGGGCCTTCTCTCCACTCAACGCAAACAGACTTTTGCAGCACCCTCTGAAAACCCGACACATCCTTCCCGTCCTCACACAGACTCTTCAGCAAAATAGCCACCGAATCCCCATGCCTTCATCCCCGGCCATCTTCCATACATCACTGAAAGCACTCGTTCTGCTCCTGTTTCCCGCCCACGCACGGTCCCGCCAGAACATTTACACTAGTCTTTGGGGCAAATGCACCCCGAAGGACACCTGAGTTGATAAAGAACCCATTTCACAAAATCTTCGGCACCCCCAACGACCGCGCGGTCAAGCGCATGTTGCCCACGGTTAAAAAGATCAACGATCTTGAACCTGCCATGCAGGCGCTCTCCGACGACGAGCTCCGCGCCAAGACCGCCGAGTTCCGCCAGCGCGTCGCCGACGCCGTCGCCGCCGAGAACCTCGACCCCGAAGACCCCGACGCCGACAAGCTCCGCCTCGCCGCCGAAAACGCCGCGCTCGACGAGATCCTCCCCGAAGCCTTCGCCGTCGTCCGCGAAGCCGGCAAGCGCACCGTGCAGATGCGTCACTTCGACGTGCAGATGATCGGCGGCATCGTCCTCCACGGCGGCCGCATCGCCGAGATGAAGACCGGCGAAGGCAAGACCCTCGTCGCCACGCTTCCCTGCTATCTCAACGCCATTGCCGGCCGCGGCGTCCACGTCGTCACCGTCAACGACTACCTCGCCAAACGCGACGCCGAATGGATGGGCAAGATTCACGGCTTCCTCGGCCTCACCGTCGGCGTCATCGTCCACGACCTCTCCGACGAGCAGCGCCGCGAGGCCTACGCCGCCGACATCACCTACGGCACCAACAACGAGTTCGGCTTCGACTACCTGCGCGACAACATGAAGTTCGAACTCAAAGATCAGGTCCAGCGCGGACACTACTTCTGCATCGTGGACGAAGTCGACTCCATCCTCATCGACGAGGCCCGTACCCCGCTCATCATCTCCGGACCCACCGACCAGACCACCGACAAGTACACCCGCGTCAACGTCATCATCCCCAACCTCGAAGAAGGCGAGCTCGTCGAGACCATCGACACCAAAACCTGGTCCGGCGACTACGTCATCGACGAGAAAGCCCGCGCCGTCACCATCACCGACGAGGGCTGGGAAAAAATCGAAAAGCTCCTCGGCATCGGCAACATCGCCGACCCCGAAAACTGGGACCTCAAGCACCACGTCGAAGTCGCCGTCAAAGCCCACGCCCTCTACAAGCGCGACGTCGAGTACGTCGTCAAGGACGGCGAAGTCATCATCGTCGACGAGTTCACCGGACGCCTCATGCCCGGCCGCCGCTGGTCCGACGGCCTCCACCAGGCCGTCGAAGCCAAGGAAGGCGTCGACATCCGCAAGGAAGACCAGACGCTCGCCACCATCACCTTCCAGAACTACTTCCGCATGTACAAAAAGCTCAGCGGCATGACCGGCACCGCCGAGACCGAAGCCGCCGAGTTCGGCAGCATCTACCGGCTCGACATCGTCGTGATCCCCACCAACCGCAAGCTGCTCCGCATCGAAAACTCCGACGTCGTCTACCGCACCTCGAAGGAAAAGTACTACGCCGTCGCCGACGAGATCGCCGGGCTCCACACCAGGAAGCAACCCGTCCTGGTCGGCACCACCAGCATCGAAAAGTCCGAGCTGCTCTCCGAGATCCTCAAGCGCAAGGGCGTCCGCCACGTCGTCCTCAACGCCAAGTTCCACGAGAAGGAAGCCGAGATCGTCGCCCAGGCAGGCCGCCTCGGCATGGTCACCATCGCCACCAACATGGCTGGCCGCGGCACCGACATCCTCCTCGGCGGCAACAGCGAGTTCATGGCCCGCCAGGAGCTGGTCAAAAAAGCGCAGGCCCGCGCCGTCTCCGCCGCCGAAGGAGCCATCTCGCCCGTCGCCGGCCCCGGCATGGTCCGCTTCTACTACGCCAGCCAGGAGTTCGAGACCACGCAGGCCGCATGGGACGCAGCCATCTCCTCCCACGAAGCCGCGGCGAAAAAAGAACACGATGCCGTCATCGAAGCCGGCGGCCTCCACATCCTCGGCACCGAGCGCCACGAGTCACGCCGCGTCGACAACCAGCTTCGCGGACGTGCCGGACGTCAGGGCGACCCCGGCTCCTCGCGCTTCTTCCTCTCCCTCGAAGACGACCTCATGCGCATCTTCGCCCGCGAGTGGGTCTCCACCCTGCTCCAGCGCCTCGGCATGGAAGAGGGCGTCCCCATCGAAAGCAAGATGATCTCGAAGCGCATCGAAGGCGCCCAAAAGGCCGTCGAAATGCAGAACTTCGAGTCCCGCAAACACGTCCTCGAGTACGACGACGTCATGAACAAGCAGCGCGAGGCCGTCTACAGCCTCCGCCGCCAGCTCATGGAAGGCGTCGATCAAAAGCAGCTCATCACCGACGATTACCTCTCGACCATCCTCTCCACCGTCATCGACGAGAACGCGCCCGAGAAAGCCCACCCCGACGAGTGGAAGCTCGAAAAGCTCTTCAACGACATCTTCGACCTCTCCGGCGTTCATCTCGAAAAAGAGATCAACACCTCCGAGATCAGCCGCCACGAACTCGGCGAAGAGGTCTTCGAGAAGCTCCGCGCCCGCTACGAGATCAAGGAACAGATCCTCGGCGCGCCCGCCATGCGCTACCACGAGCGCGTCGTCATGCTCTCCGTGCTCGACGGCCTCTGGAAAGACCATCTCCTCAACATGGACCACCTCAAGGAAGGCATCGGTCTGCGCGGCTACGCCCAGCAGGACCCGCTCGTCGCCTACAAGCGCGAGTCCTTCGACATGTTCGAGGACATGATGATGCGCTTCCAGGAAGACACCGTCCGCCATCTCTTCCGGATGCAGATCATCGGCCCCGACGGCCAGCCCATCGAATCATCCGAGCAGCTCGCCCACGCCCAGGCGCACGCCCAGGCCCAGCGCGCTCTGCAGGAAGCAGCCATGCACGGCGGAGCGTCCGCCGTCGCCACACAGGCCCCGCCCGTCTCCGACCGCGCGCCCTCCACCACCATCGACGCGCTCGAGCGCGAGTTCCACCGCAAAAAGCAGCGCGAACTCGAACTCGCCCGCGCCGCCAGCACCAACGCCGAACCCAAGGCCAACACCCCGCGCCGCGTCGGCGAAAAGGTCGGCCGCAACGACGAGTGCCCCTGCGGCTCCGGCAAAAAATACAAAAAGTGCCACGGCGCCGAAGCATAAAGCTCCACTCCGCACCCCCCTTTTTGCATTTCCATTCCGCCCCTTTTTGCATTTCCATTCCGCAGCGAAGCGGAGGAATCTGCTTTCCCTTCACCAGCCACAATCCCCCGGGTGCCCCATCCTTCGCAGTCTCATCGCGAAGGGTGGGAAAGAACACCCCCGTTTTTCCCCGCCATCCTAACCGCAGCAGCCACCCGCACGCTCAGGGCCCCATCCTTTCCTTCCTGCACCCTTTCTGTTACAACTAGAATAGGGATGCGGGTGTGGGGCCCGTAATATCCTTCTCGCAAGTTGCGGCGCGTTCGCTTCAACTTGTTGAAAGCAAGCAGGTAGTTACTATGGCAAAGGCAGTTTGGAACGGCCGGACTCTGGCCGAGAGCGAAACCTACGAAACCGTCGAAGGCAACATTTATTTCCCGGACGAGACCGTCAAGCGAGAGTTTTTGCGGCCCAGTTCGACGACCTCCAGTTGTCCCTGGAAGGGTCTGGCCCGCTACTACACCATCATCGTGGACGGCCAGGAAAACCAGGACGCCGCCTGGTACTACCCCGACCCCAAGCCCGCCGCACGAACCGTAAAGCACCACATCGCATTCTGGCGAGGCGTCGAAGTCACCAAATAGCCGCAGGGTGTTTTTTTGTTGTCATTCCCAAAGGGAATCTGCATTCCGTTCTTTGTTGTCATTCCCGAAGGGAATCTGCGTTTCGCTCTTTTGTTGTCATTCCCGAAGGGAATCTGCGTTCCGTTCTTTGTTGTCATTCCCAAAGGGAATCTGCGTTCCGCTCTTTTGTTGTCATTCCCAAAGGGAATCTGCGTTCCGCTCTTTTGTTGTCATTCCCGAAGGGAATCCGCGTTTAGCTTCGGGACTCACCCCCCCACCCGGGCCTCGTTATCGCACTTCTTGCACTCAATCACCTTCCCAATCCACTCTTTCCGCCCCTCCTCGGTCGTCACCCAATCTCTCACCATCCAGGGAGGATCATGCCTCATATGCCTCCCATGCCCGCACTCCAGCTGCGCCCGCCAATGCCCCTCTTCGTCCTGATCGAAACCTACAATAGCCCGCTGCATCCAATCTCCCGTAATGAAATCCGCAGCTACCCCCAGAACCCGCACCGGAATCCTTGACACAGCTGCTACACTTAACATAGATCAATCAGAACGGTCCGGCCCGCTCCGGACCATTTTCATTTAAACTGATTCCATACCGCAGTCAGTATCCAGGTCCGGACCTAAGTCCTTTGTTCGAAGGATTTTGAGTACTTAACCCAGGGAGGGGAGTGGACGTGCAAGAGGCGGCATCCAACGACAGAAATTCAGCCCGCCTCCGCGTCGCCGCCATCGATTTCCTCAACCCGGCCCCCCTCATGTGGGACTTCGAGCACCCTCCCCGTGCCGCCCGGCTCGCCGAACACTACACCCTCCACTACACCCAGCCCTCCCTCTGCGCCGACGAGCTGCTCGCCGCCCGCGCCGACCTCGGCCTCATCCCCATCGCCTCCCTCACCCCGGACCTCGCCATCGTCCCCGGCTGCACCATCGCCTCGCTCGACCACGTCCGCTCCATCCTGCTCCTCATCAAAGAACCCTTCACCCTCGAGACCGTCCGCACCGTCGCAGCCGACACCGCCTCCCGCAGCTCGCTCGCCTATGCCGACATCCTCTTCCGGAAATTCGCAAACAACCGCCCGCAGTTCATCCCCGCCCCAGCCGACCCGGTCGCCATGCTCCGCCAGGCCGACGCCGCCATCCTCATCGGAGACCCCGCGCTCATCGCCCACGAATCCCGCCCAGCAGTTGAAGCGTCGATCGGCCCCTGCCACTGGCTCGACCTCGCCCACGAGTGGCGCGCCCGCACCGGCCTGCCCTGGGTCGCAGCCGTCTGGGCCGTCCGCCCCGAGGCGCTGACAACCGACAGCCTCACGCCCGCGCAACTCACCGAAGACCTCGCAGCCTCCCGCGACCACGGTCTCGCCCAGATCGACCGCATCGTCCGCGACTGGACTCCGCGCATCCCCATCCCGCCCGCGACCATCTGCGACTATCTCCGCCACAACATCCACTACACCCTCGACCCCGACTGCCTCCGCGCCATCCGGCTCTTCCGCCAGTACGCCGCCGAAGTCGAGGTCCTCCCGCCCCTCCACACCCTGCGTTTTCTTTAGGATGAAATGCCGCGCTCAATTACACTGCCTCCAACCGGACCATCGAGCATGAAGCCGAGCGCAGCAGCCAATATCCTGGCCAAATCCGCCCTGTACGCGCCCGAGATCCCCGCACCCGGACGACACCACTCCCGCGCGCTGCTGCACCTCATCTTCAGCTTCGGACTCCTCGGCCTCTTCCTCGTCGCCATCGTGGACGCATCGTTCGTCCCGCTGCCCATCCCCGGCCTCACCGACATCATGATCATCATCATGGCCGCCCAGCATCACAACTGGCTCCTGCTCATCCTCATCGCGGCGGCCGGCTCGTTGATCGGAGGCTACTTCAGCTACCAGGTCGGAAGCTCCGGCGGCATGGCCTTCATGCAAAAACGCATCTCGGCCCGCAGCTTCAAACTCGTCCGCGACTGGATGGAGCGCCACGCCATTCTCTCGGTCGCGCTGCCTGCGCTGCTGCCGCCGCCGATGCCGCTCGCGCCCTTCGTCCTCGCCGCAGGCGTGCTCAAGGTGTCGCGGAAGAAGTTCCTCACCACCTTCACCATCAGCCGCATCGTGCGCCACAGCGTCGCCGCGTGGCTCGGCATCCACTACGGCAGTCACATCCTGCACCTCTGGAACCGCCTCTCCGCCCAGTACGCGACGCCCATCCTCATCGCCATCTGGATCTCGATTGCGGCAAGCTGTGCCTTCGGCGGCTGGAAGCTCTATAAAGCCTCCCGCACCCTCGGCATCTACCCCCCCGGCCACCCCAACACGACGGTCTGACTACATTTCCCAGCGCAGCAGCGTGGCCCCCACAGTGAAGCCCGCGCCAACGCTCGCCAGCAAAACCAGATCGCCCTTCTTCAACCGGCCCTCTTCGAGCGCCGTCTGCATCGCCAGCGGAATCGTCGCCGCCGTCGTATTGCCATAACGATCAATATTGATGATGACCGAACTCTCCGGCATCCCCAGCCGCTCCGCCGTCGCCAGAATGATGCGCTTGTTCGCCTGATGCGGAATAAAGCAGCCCAGGTCTTTGCCCGCGACGCCGTTGCGTGCCAGCACGGTCTCGGTCGCTTCAACCATCTTGCGCACGGCGAACTTATAAACCGACTGCCCATCCTGATGCACATAGTGCATCTTCGCCGCCACCGTCTCGCACGTCGAAGGATGCAGGCTGCCGCCGCCGGGCATGTTCAGCGACGCCGCGCCCGAGCCGTCGATCTCGTGCCAGTAGTCCACCATGCCGACCTCGCCCTCGGTGCAAGGCTCCAGCAGCACCGCACCCGCGCCGTCGCCGAAGATGACGCACGTCGCGCGGTCGGTGTAGTCGATGATCGAACTCATCACGTCCGCGCCAATCACCAGCACTTTTTTGTGCGCGCCGCTCTCGACCAGCTTTGTCCCCACCTGCAACGCATACGGAAACCCCGAGCAGGCCGCTGAAAGATCGAACCCCCACGCGCCTTTCGCGCCAAGCTTGTCCTGCACCAGGCAGGCGGTCGCGGGAAAGAGCATGTCAGGCGTGACCGTGGCCACAATGATGACCTCAATCTCGCTGGCCGGGATGCCGCGCTTTGCGAGGCACTTCTTCGCCGCCTCCACCGCCAGATCGCTCGTTGCCACACCTTGATCGACCAGATGCCGCTCGCGGATGCCGGTGCGTTCGGTAATCCACTGATCGTTAGTCGCGACCATTTTTTCGAGGTCCGCATTGGTCAACAAACGCGGCGGAACATACGCCCCAACTGAACTGATCTTCGCCCGTACCCGCGTCTGCGGCTTCAACGTCAAACTCAAACTTTCACCTCGTCTGCCCGGCTTACAGAACCATTATGAAGGAACATTCGTCTGCGCGGCAGAGACCATTCTCTCCGACAAGCCTACTCCTGTCACCAAGCGGCAGACATCGCATCAGCGGTTGCGTTCTCAGATTGTAACGAGGGAATGGAGGGCAGAAAAAATGTACCGGGCGACCCACTGCGCCCGTAGTTGCCCGTTACCGTTGCTTCCTTCCGGACCTGGCGGGGTTGGCGGGATTACGTCGCGTAGGACCCGGCACACGAACAAGTTTACCATCTCTCCCGCATCCCGGAATAGCACGCGCTCTTGCCCCGAACAATGCGCAAACCCTGCTTGCTCCTGCGCACAACCATCAATAAGCTAGCTCTCATGCTCGCTCGCCTCTCCATAGCTTTGATCGCACTCGCCTCGTTCTCCGCCTGCGCGCAGGACGTCCACGTCCGCGTCGATCCTCACGCTCCGCACGCCAACCCCGGCAACGAGAACCTCACCGTCTTCCCCACCATCCAGAACGCGATGGACCACCACCCCTGGCCCGGCCCCGGCGGGCGTGTCTACATCGAGATCGCACCCGGCACCTATCACGAGCGCGTCATCGTCACGCAGAACCATCCCAACATCACGCTCATCGGCATGGGCAAGACGCCCGCCGACACCGTCATCACCAACTCGCTGAACGCCAAACAGGCAGGCGGCACCTTCTTCACCGAGACGGTCGAGATCAACGGCCCCGGCTTCGAGGCCGACAACCTCACCTTCGAGAACTCCGCCGGCAACACCGGCCAGGCAGTCGCCGTGGCCGACCGCTCCGACCGCAGCATCTTCAAACACTGCCGCTTCCTCGGCCATCAGGACACGCTCTTCAGCGACTACGGCCGCCAGTATTACGTCGAGAGCTACATCGAGGGCGGCGTCGATTATATCTTCGGCAACGCCGCCGCCGTCTTCAACCGCGACACGCTCAACTCGAACGGCCCCGGCTTCATCACCGCGCAGTCGCGCACGTCGGCCGCGCAGCCCACCGGCTACGTCATCCTGAACAGTAAAGTCACCAGCACCATCGACCAGTCCGCCGCGCCGATGAACCCCTCCACGCCCGGCGCGAAGAGTACCTCCTCCGCGCACCGCATGATTGGCCTTGGCCGCCCGTGGCGTCCTTACTCGCGCGTTGTCTATATCCACACTGAGTTACCCGCTGACCTCGCCCCCGCAGGCTGGAACAACTGGGGCCGCGCCGCGAACGAAGCCACCGCGTACTACGCCGAATCGGGCAGCACTGGCCCGGGAGCCAACGCTCAAGCCCGTGCCCCGTGGTCGCATCAGCTCACCGCAGCCGAAGCAAAACAGTACCTGCCCGCGAACTTCCTCGCAGGCCCCGACCACTGGGACCCGGAAACCGAAGCGGCAAAGCTGCCCTGAGGAACCTCTGATGAAGTTTTGGCTTTCCTGCGGAACCTCTGATTAAGCTTTGGCTTTGTTAAGGGCACGGCTTCGTTAAGGACACGGCTTCAGCCGTAAGCCAGTCCCCACTTTTTGTTGTCATTCCCGAAGGAAATCTGCGTTCCACTTCTTTGTTGTCATTCCCGAAGGGAATCTGCGTTCCGCATCGACCCGCGTGGACTACGCCGATATGGAAAATGTTCCAGGCCGGCTCAGTGCGCGGCAGGCGCACTCTTCGCCACGTCAGCCTGCTTGCCCCACCGGTTTGCCAGCTCGATGTCCTGTGCGCGCGCGCCAGGATCATCGCAATCGAAATCCGCCCGGCGCAGATAGACCAGCTTCAGATAACCCATCGCATCGGCATAGTTGGCGCGCAGCTCCAGCGCGCGCGTCAGGTGCGTAATGGCGTCGTCCACCAGTTGCGTATTGTGCTCCTTGATCTTGGAGCAGGTATCGGCGCTCATGTGCGCATTGCCCGCTCCGTCGTCCGTCTGTCCGTCGGCCGCCAGTGCCGACGCGGCAAACTCAGTAGCCGCTCTCCAGTCGATCACGCCGATGGTGTAGTGGCTCTCCGCGTCGTCCGGGTCAATCTTCAGCGCCGAAAGCTCCATCTCGCGCGCGTCGTCCAGTTTGCCGGTGTTGCGATACACCAGCGACATCAGCTTCAGCGCGTTGTGATAGCCCTCATCCTCTTCCGGAATCTGCCTCAGCACCACGAGCGCGGCCTCGGCATTGGCCAGGTTCTCCCGCGTCTTCACGTTCGGCTGCACCTGCATGGCATAGCTTGCGCCCAGGTAGAGCTTGGCCATCGTGTAGTCGGGATCGATTGCGAGCGCCTTCTTCAGCGACGCAATCGCATCACCGTACTTGCCCGCCTTGAACGCCGTCCTGCCCTGCTCGAACGCCGCCCCGACCGGGTCCCCGGCCTGCGCATACGCGGCGCTCACGGCAAGCAGCGCGATGAGCACCACACTACAACCACGAACGATGCGCCGTCGCCGCCCAAGCATGGAAGCATCCTAAGCGCCCGCGCACGCATTCTCAACCTGCCGCGCCGCCGCGCAATTTACAATCATCACAACCTTGCTTCCTCTCCGCCGTCACATCGCCGCGACCCTCTTCCTGCTTGCGACCGCAGCCGCGGCGCAGCAGCCCCGCACGACCATCCTGCTGGACCCGGCGCATGGAGGTCCCGACGCAGGCGCTCACCTTGCCAACAACGTTCTTGAAAAAGACGTGACGCTTGCCTTCGCCGCCCGGCTCCGCGCCGCTCTCGGCGGGGCAAACTTCGCCGTCCTCACCACCCGCGACGCAGACCCCGCCGCCGCAATACCGCCGGACCAACGCGCCGGCATCGCCAACCACGCCCGCCCCGCCGCCTGCCTTGTGCTGCACGCCACCGGCAGCGGCAACGGCATCCACCTGATCGCTTCCGCGCTCGCCGCCAACGCGCCCCAGCGCACCATCCCCTGGGACACGGCGCAGTCCACCGCCATTCCGCAGAGCCTCGCGCTTGCCATCCAGTTGGACGCTGCCTTCGTCCGCGCGCGGATTCCGGCGCTGCTGCTCCGTGCGCGTCTCCGGCCGCTCGACAACCTCACCTGCCCGGCCATTGCAATCGAACTCGCCCCGCTCGACAACCCCGGCGGCAGCCCCACCCCAGTCACAGACGCCGCCTACCAGCAGCAGGCAGCCGACGCCATCGCCAAGGCCCTCACCGCCTGGCGCGTCCAGATCGCGCCCCAACCCGCGCCCCAGTCCACACCACAGCCCGCGCCGCCAGACACCCCACCCACCGGAGCAGCACCATGATCCCTCGCTACCAGCGCATCCTCTTCTGGTGCCTCGTTGCCGCCATTCTCATCGTGGCCGCGTTTCTGTATCACGCGCACCGCCAGACACAGCGCCGTCTTGCCGCGCCCGCAGACGAGACGCCCATCGCCGCTCCTGTCAGCACCAGCACGCAGGACGTGACTCTCTACCTGGCCAACGACGCCGACGCGACCGTCGCGCCCTCGCAGGTCTCGTTCGCCCTGCCTGACGACCCCACCTCGCGCGCCCGCGCCCTGCTCGACCATTTACTGAACAGCTACGCGCAGCCCGGCTCCGCGCACCCGCTCCAGGGCGGCCCGGCTGTCGAAGACGTCTTCCTCGTCCCCAACACACCTTCGACCGACACGCACTCCACCGACAAGACAGAGACAGCCATCGTCAACCTCACCAGCGCCTTCTGCGACCGGCATCCCTCCGGCATTCAGGTCGAAACGCTCACCATCCGGTCCATCGTCCAGACGCTCCACGCGGCATTCCCGCGCATCACGCAGGTGCGCTTCCTCGTCGATGGGCAGCCCCGCGAGACCCTCGCCGGCCACGCCGACCTCACCCGCACCTACTCCGTCACGACAGAGAACCCGCAACCAACAACCAGCAACTAGTGTCCTGTCCCTGAAGTTCACAACATCATTCAAGCTGTCATCCTGAGCGGAGTTTGGCGGTTTTTACGCCAAACGGAGTCGAAGGACCTGCGGTTTGCGATTCCAATTGATGCTAAGAACTTTCGAGACACCACACTAGTGCAGACACATCAGCGATAAAATTTTTTGCATTTCCATTCCGCAGCCCTTTTGCATTTCCATTCCGTAGCGCAGCGGAGGAATCTGCTGTTCCTCCCCCACCGCGACTACATTGAGAACAGAACCACATGCCTTCAGACCAACTCACCATCGGCGTCTTCGACTCCGGCTTCGGCGGCCTCACCGTGCTGCGCGAACTGCTCCCTCTCGTCCCTGCCTCGCGCTACATCTATCTGGGCGACACAGCCCGGCTGCCCTACGGCTCCAAATCGCACGAGACCATCGCCCGCTACGCCGTCTCCAGCGCACGCTACCTGCACGAACAGGGAGCAGACCTGCTCGTCATCGCCTGCAACACCGCCACCGCGCTGGCCTTTGAAGACATCCGGCAGGCGCTGCCCATCCCGGTCGTCGGCGTCATCCAGCCGGGAGCCGAAGCCGCCCTTGCAGCCAACCCGCCGCAAAACCGGGTGCCCCACCTTCGCGACAGTTTTATCGTCGCCAAGGTGGGCGAAGCGCCACAAACCTCACCCGAAAACCAAGTCCTCGTCCTCGCCACGCAAGCCACGATCCAGTCCCACGCCTACTCTCACGCACTCCACTCCCTCGGCCTCGAAGCCACCGAAAAGGCCTGCCCGCTGCTGGTACCCCTCGTCGAAGAGGGTTGGACCAACCACCCCGTCACCGACGAAGTCCTCAAAATCTACCTGACCGAAGCTCTGGCCGAGGCCCCGGCGGCGCGGACGCTCCTGCTCGGCTGCACGCACTATCCGCTGCTCGAACCGGCGCTGGGCCGCGTACTCGCCTCGCTCGGGCACCCTCTGACGATCATCGACTCCGCTCACGCAACCGCCCGCGCCACGGCAAAAGCAGTCGCCACCCACTTCCCGAACCTCAGCCCCGTCGCTGGGCCAGAGTGCGTCTTCTACGCTACCGACTCGATCGAAAAATTCCAGCGCCTCGGCTCCGCCTTCCTCGGCCAGCCGCTGGCGAAGGTCAACCTGCTCGACCTCGGCGGCTAGGGAAGTCTTCGTTTTGAAGGGGCGTGGCTTCAGCCGCGCCATAACGTCCCTCAATTCAATGGGGCTTTAGCCCCTGAGGGAATCTTCGCTCTTGCATTTCCATTCCGCAGCCCCTTTTTGCATTTCCATTCCGCAGCGAAGCGGAGGAATCTGCTTGTGCTTTTCCCGGGCAATCGCCGTCAAGAGCCGAAACCCGTCATCCAACTGAAAACAAACAAGAAACGGGTGGCGGGAAACCCGGCGCAAATCGCTACAATAGAAATAGAGAGAAAAACAGAAGACCGGGATCGGAGACCCCACCTAACTTCTTTATTTAAAGTACTTTACACATAACTCCTTTATTTGAAGGAATTTAGCCATAAGTCCTTTGTTTGAACGACTTTGCACATTAAGGTATGGGGGGACCCCGCCCCCCGCGCCACCGGATGCCCTACACTACTTCCTGACCCAACGGAGCCACAATGCCCTATCTTCTGAAGACCGAGCCGGACAAGTACTCCTACGACGACCTCCTCAAGGACGGCGAGACCACCTGGGACGGCATCACCAACAACCAGGCGCTGCTCTACCTGCGCAACATGAAGCCCGGCGAGAAGCTCGTCATCTACCACTCGATGGTCGGCAAGGCCGCCATCGGCACGGCGAAGGTCGTCTCAGTCGATGCCGCCGACCCGAAGAACCCCAACGTTCGCATCAAGCCGGTGAAGCGCCTGAAGAAAGAGAAGCCGCTTGACGAGATCCGTCAGGCCGGGGTCTTCAAGGACTCCCTCCTCTTCCGCCAGTTCCGCCTCTCCGTCGTCCCCCTCACCGACGCGCAGTACGACTGGCTCCTTGCCTGAAAGATTGTCCGTCAGAGTGAAATTGTCATCCTGACCCTGAGCGAGTCGAACGGGCTCTCGCAGTCTTATCGCGTGAGGCGTAGTCGAAGGACCTGCGGTTTTGGCACGTCCCGCATGACTCATATCCCACACACTGCTATCCTTACCAACGGAAACTCGAACAGGAGCACTCACCCGCATGATCGACCTCAAAGGCAAAGTCGCCGTCGTCTTCGGCCTCGCCAACAAGCGCAGCATCGCGTGGGGCATCGCCCAGAAGCTCTCTGAAGCAGGAGCCACCCTTGCCATCTGCTACCAGAACGAGCGCCTCAAACGGGAAGCCGACGCCCTCATCCCCGAACTGAAAGACGCCAAAGCCTACCAGTGCGACGTCAGCTCCGACGCCGAGATCGACGCCCTCTTCACCACGCTCAAGGCGAACTACGGGACCATCCACATCCTTGTCCACGCCGTCGCCTTCGCCCCCCCGGACGAGATCAAGAACGACTTCCTGCTGACCAGCCGCGAAGGCTTCCGCATTGCGCACGATGTGAGCGTCTACTCGCTGATCGCCGTCAGCCGCGCCGCTGTTCCGCTGATGACTGATGGCGGCTCCATCCTGACCCTCACCTACTACGGCTCGACGAAGGTCTTCCCCAACTACAACGTGATGGGCGTGGCCAAGGCCGCGCTCGAATCCACCGTCCGCTATCTCGCCGCCTCGCTCGGCGCGAAGAACATCCGCGTGAACGCCATCTCCGCCGGCCCTATCAAGACGCTGGCCGCCCGCGGCATCGGCGACTTCACCAAAATCCTCGAAGCCGTCGAGCAGCGCGCCCCGCTGCACCGCAACGTGGACCAGCTCGAGGTCGGCAACACGGCGCTGTTCCTCTCCAGCGACCTCGCCAGCGCCATCACCGGCGAAGTCACCTACGTGGACTGCGGCTATAACGTCACCGGACTATAGCATCAGCGGCCGCTGCTACATCAAATGATGAAGCCGTCCGATATAAAGGGCCGAAGGCCCACCCCATACCAGCCTGGGGCGCAGCCCCAGGTATCGATGCCTCAAAGAAACACAGGGCTGAAGGCCCGGCCTATCCATAGAAACCCTGCTGACAGTACGGTGTCAGCAGGGCTTGACTATTCTTCATCCTGAAACCGCAGGAGCGCATCTCACCCGAAGAACCTGCACAACAGAAGGGAATTCCATGACCATCGCTGAACTGCTTCTTCAGGACTATGACACCGAGATCTCGAACACCCGCCGCACGCTCGAGCGCGTCCCTGAAGGCAAGAACGACTGGAGGCCTCACGAAAAATCCATGGCTCTGGGCAGACTGGCCATGCACTGCGCCACGCTGCCGCAGTTTGGCTACTACATCATCGAAGACGAAGGCATGGACATCGCCGCACCGAAGCGTCCGCACATCCCGCTCGAATTCACCACGCGCGAAGCCGCACTCAAGCAGCTTGACGAGTCCGCCGCACAGTGCCGCGCCGCACTCGCCGCAGCCAGTGACGAACACCTCCAGAAGTCATGGCCCTTCACCTGGGGTGAGCAGGTCATCTCCAAAGGCCCGCGCTCGTTTGCCTTCCGCCAGATGTTCTTCAATCACCTGGTTCACCATACGTCGCAGTTGGGAGTCTACCTGCGCCTCAACGACATCCCCGTGCCCGCGCTGTATGGGCCTTCGGCCGACGAGCAGTGGTCGCCCAAATAAGTCACCCGGCCTTCTCGGTCAGTTCCACCCAGCGAGCATAAAGCTCATCCACCGCTGACTGAGCAGCTTCCATCTCAGTCAGCGCAGCCGTCAACTCAGCCGCATCGACCGCCACCGCAGGATCGTTCACCCGGGCCTTCGCTGCGTTCAAACGCGCGTCTGCGGCCTCAACCCGCTCCTCGATCCCGGAAAACTCGCGGGCCTCAAGGTACGACAGCTTCTTTTTTCCACCGTCGATTGAACGCGTCTTGCCGTTCGCAACCACAGTCTCGGGCAGCCTTTCCTGTTCCCTGTTCCCTGCGCTCTGTTCCCTGCTTTGCTCCCACTGCGAATAGTCGGCAAAGGCCTCCGCGCCACCCTGACCATCGAGACCAAGAACGGTCGTCGCCACGCGGTCGAGCATGTAACGATCGTGCGTGACCAACACCAGCGCGCCGGAGTACTCGATCAGGCTCTCCTCGAGCACTTCGAGCGTGGCAATATCCAGATCGTTCGTAGGCTCATCAAGCAGCAGCAGATCGGCCGGCTCCAGCATCAACCGGGCAATCAGCACCCGCGCCCGTTCGCCGCCGCTCAACCGTTCCACCGGCTGGTTTAACTGCTCGCCGGTAAACAGGAACTTCGCAGCATAGCTCGCCACATGCACCACTCTGCCCTGATACACCACCGAGTCCGAATCCGGCGCGAGCGCCCGCCGCAGCGTTACCCCAGACTCCAGCTCGCGCATCTGGCTGAAGTAAACAATTTTGAGCGTCGCCGCTTTCTGAATCGCGCCGGTCGTTGGCTCCAATTCGCCGGTCAGCAGCCGCAGCAGAGTCGTCTTCCCGCTGCCATTCGGACCGACAAGACCCACGCGCATCCCGTTCGCAACCAGAAAATTCAACCCTTCGACAATCTTGCGATTGCCGAGGACAACGCTCACATCCGCCAACTCGACCAGCCGCTTCGTCTGCCGCTCCGTCGCGGCAAACTCGATTCCCGCCGTAGCCGTCTGCGCGCGCGCGTTCACTTCTTTGAGCTGGCCGATCAAATCGTATGCGTTATCGATCCGCGCCTTGGCCTTCGTCGCCCGGGCCTTCGGCCCGCGCCGAAGCCACTCCACCTCGGTCTTGACGCGGTTCCTGAGTGCATCCTGTAGCTTCGATTGAGCTTCCATGTAAGCCTGCCTGCCCTCGATAAACTTCGAGTACGGGCCTTTGACGCGGAGCAATCCATCAGCGTAGATGCGGTTCAGTTCGACAATTTCGGTGGCGGTGTCTTCGAGGAAGTAGCGGTCGTGGCTGACCATGACGCAAGCAAACTCAGCTTCCTGTAGCAGCCCTTCGAGCCAGGAGATTCCGGCCAGATCGAGGTGATTGGTCGGCTCGTCAAGCAGCAGAACGTCGGGAAGCGTGACAAGGGTCTCTGCGATGGCAAGCCGTTTGCGCCAGCCGCCGGAGAGGGTTGCGGCCTCGACATTAATGTCTGGAAAACCTGTCTTTCCTGAAACCTCGCGGAGACGGCCTTCGCGCTCGGCTTCAGGAACATGGGCATCGACCAGAGCGGCTTCGAGCACAGCGCGGACTGTGACGCCTGGAGTAAAACCCGACTCCTGCTGGACATACGCGATGCGTGCGCGCTTGCGAACGGCCACGTCGCCGGAGTCCGCATCTTCCTGCCCTGCAAGAACCTTGAGCAGGGTGCTTTTGCCTGTGCCATTCGGGCCGATCAGCCCGATGCGGTCGCCGTCGGAGACCGTGAAAGAGATGTCACGAAACAAAGGAGTCGCGCCAAAGGTCTTGGTTATACCCTGCGCATTTAAGATTGGCGGCATCTCTTCAGTCTATCGCGAGATTTCGCGGCCATTCGCGGATTAGTCCAAGTCAAAGTCGCGCAGCGGCCTTTCATCAAGCGGCGTCTCCTTCGCCTTCTTCACCGCCTCGGCAAACTTCTTCGCCAGCACATCGTCCTTGTTCTTCTGAGCGTCCACGCTCTGCTGAAAGATCGAGTCGCGGCGGGCGTCGGCCTCGCGCAGCGCCTTCGCGGCCTCGCCGAAGTCCTCGAACATCTTCTTCTTCGGAGCGGACTTGTGGGAGATGATGGCGCGCGTCACCGGGTCGATCTTCAGCATCCCGCCGCAGTCCGGACACATGACCTCGAATGGCTGATCGCTCAATCCCATAGAACACCTCTCGGGTTCCATTCTAAGGCTTACAGGCTCACGGCGACATGGCTGGGACACTGGTTCGCCGCCACCTCGACCAGCCGCTCGATGAGGCCGTCGCCGTAGCGGGCCATGAACCAGACGCCGGCGATGACTCGCTCCTGCAGGTGGCCGTCGGGGAAGAGGTTCAGGGTGAGGGTGTCGGCGTGCTTGCGGAGGCTCGCGTTTTTCTGAAGCTCGAAGGTCGAGGCCATGCGGCGCAGGCGGTTCATCTGGTAGAGCATCTTCGAGCCGGACGCCTCGGCGGACTGGCCAAGCGCCGTATCGACAGCCTTGAGGTAGTCGGTCAGCGCGGCGAGTTCGCGGTCGAAGGCGTCTCCGGCGGCTTCGATCCTGCGCTTCGCCTCGACGGGCAACGCGCGCTCGCCGAGCTGCTGCGCCAGCTCGTCGGCGGTGGTGAACGCTGCGGGGAGTGTGACTTCGTCTTTGTCCATGACCGCGGCGACGGCGGGCTCGATGAGCGTGGCGCTGAGGCGCGGAAGGATGGGCGTGACGCGGCCAAGAATCGCCTGATAAACAGCGGAACTCTGGGCGAAGTAAGCGACCTCCGACGGGCCGCCGACGTAGGCCGTAGTCGGCAGGATGGTGTCCTGAAAGACAGGTCGCAGCAGCGCGTTGGGGCTGATGCGCTCGGGCGCAGTGTCGAGGATCGCCAGCAGCTCGGCAGTGGAGTAGGTGCGGCCGTTGGCCTTCCACTCGGCTTCGGATAGAGCGTCCGGCTGACGCTTGAGCGCCTGGCGCTCGCCGGTTGTCTCGTCGATCAAAAACAGCAGCGAGGAGCCTTCAGCGACGAGCACCTGCGCGTGATAGCCCGCGAGGACCAGTTCGTCGCTGCGGGCGATGAGCGCCTGCTGTAGCTCGTCTGCGTGTTCGATTGCATACCGAAGCGTCTTCGCGCCCAGCGCGTGGAACTCGCGCGTCGAGGCGTCCATGACGACAAGCCCCTGCTCGGAGAAGATGCGGGCCATCAGGCGGCCAAAAGCAAGCGCGAGCGTTGGTTGCTCGCCGCTCGTGGAGCGATAGCATTCGCGCAGCCAATCGCTGATGGGAGCGTGCGCAAGCAGCTCGGCGGCGCGTTCGAGCAACGCATCCAGTTCAGGGCCAGGAGTGACGCCGCCAACCGGAGCGGCGTTCGATTGCAGTCCCGCGCGCAGCGTTTCGACCGACTTCTTCGTCGGGAGTGAGACCTGATCGACTTCGGCGAGATCGTGGTCCTCGGTTGCCATCCAGAAGACGGGAACGTGTTCGACGCCTGTCTCGGCTGTGGCGGTCTTCGCGCGCGCGATGGCAGTTGCGGCTTTGAGGAGCGTGAACAGCGGGCCGCCGAAGAGGACGACCTGCTGGCCGGTGACGACTGCTCGCGCTCCGGCGCGCAGCTTGCGGATGTTTTCAAACACGGCGACGCCCGCGTTGAATGCGCGGTTCTGCCGTTCGAGCAGATCGGCCAGCGCGTCGGAATGATCGTGTGCGGACGAAGAAGCCATCCAGTCCTTCGAGAACGGCGGCGCACCGTACCACTTGCACACCGGAGATTCCGTGCCCATGGCGAGATAGTCGCGGAACAGGGGCGATACGCCCGGCAACACCGTCATGGGATAACACTCAATGCTCATGCAGACTCGATCCTCTTACCCGAATCAACCACAGATCAGAATGGCCCGGGGCTGAAGCCCTGCGCTCCCACCCAAAGGCAGAGACGGCGAGTTTCCGCAACTTGTGAAGCTCGCCCTTTCAGATACAGGGCTTCATCAGGGCTTTCTTAACCTTACATCGTCACGTACTCCGTTGGATGTTCGGCGCCCAATCCGCGATGCAGGATGTTACCGTAGGCTTATGCCGGCAAAGACGAACAAACCTCGCAGCACGAAGCCCAAGACCGCCTCCAGCAAGAAAAAAACTGCCGCGAAGGCCAAGCTGATCTCATCCAAAGTTGCCTACAAGGGCAAGGTTTTCTCCGTGTACACCGACAAGGTGCAGGAGCCGGGCGGCTTTGTGAACACGCGCGACGTGATCCGGCACAACGGCTCGATTGTGGTTCTGGCTGTGGACGAGTCGAAGGACGCAAGCGACCCCGAGATCATTCTCGAGCGGCAGTATCGTCACGCCGCCGGGCAAATTCTGCTGGAGCTTCCCGCTGGCCGCATCGAGCCGGGCGAGGCACCGCTGGCCGCCGCCAAGCGCGAGATGATCGAGGAGACCGGCTATCGCGCCAAACGGTGGACCCACCTGACGAAGTACTACGCCAGCCCCGGTTTTCTGGGCGAGTCGATGAACATCTATCTGGCGCGAGACATCCGGCAGGGCGAGGCGGACCCCGAGGCCGACGAGCAGATTGAGGTTGTCCGGATGCGGCTCTCCGAGGTGCTGGCGATGATTGCGGCGGATAAGATTCACGACGGCAAGACGCTGATTGGCGTCCTTTTTTACGAGGCGGCGCGGCGCGCGGGGCGGTTCTAGCAGGCAGTCGCGGAGTCGTTCAGCGAGCGCCTACGATTGTGCTCCGGTGCGACGGAGTAGTTGTGCGTCTCCGCAAAAGATATTTCACAGACATAAAAACTTTCGCCGCCTGTGAAAATTAAGCTCGCAGCGAACCGCCCAACTGCGTATTCCATCCGATATTTGCAGCGATTTTTCCGAAGTGCCTTGCTGGATACGCGCACCTCTTCTGGAAAAAGAAGTTGCAACCTTGCAGAAAACCTCTTGCCCTATCTTCTGCGTCAGAGTCAGTTGAGCCGCGCTGGTGGCCCGACGGGCAATGCGACTCGAACCTGAAGATAAGGGAGTTCGCTCCATTGGCACAGTACAAAGGCATCGTTAAGTGGTTCAACAATGCGAAGGGATACGGCTTCCTCGGCCGCGACGGCGGGGCAGACGTGTTCGTTCACTACAGTTCCATCCTGCGCGAGGGTTATAAGAGCCTGAAGGAAGGCGACCAGGTTGAGTTCGACATCATCGAAGGTGCAAAAGGCCCACAGGCCGACCAGGTGGCCCGCCTCAAGGAAGTCGCCGGATAGAATTTGCCCTCCCCAACGCGCGCCCCCGAGAACGCGCCCGCTTTGCTGCATTGCTCCCTGCCTTGAAACAGCTCCATGGTGCATACTGGCCAGACAGGCGCAGCGCAGGGTGCTGCGCGCTGAACAGCCGCCTATGGACAATATCGCCATCGCCCGCCTGCTTGACGAGACTGCATCGCTGCTCGAGATCGACGCAGGCGATCCGTTCCGCATCCGCTCCTACCGCCGCGCGGCTGAGGCCGTCGAACAGCAGACGACGCAGATCTCCTCGCTGGCAAGCGATCCAAAACAACTGCTCGCCATTCCAGGCATCGGCAAGGGCATGGCTGCCAATATCGTCGAGATGGTCTCGACCGGCACGATGCCGCTGCGCGAGGAACTGCTCGCCAAGTACAAGCCCACCATGCTGGAGTTGCTGCGCCTGCCCGGCATGGGGCCAAAGACGGTGGCGCTGGTGTGGTCGGCACTCGGTGTCTCGGATATTGACTCGCTTGAAACGGCGGCCAAGGCGGGCAAGCTGGCCGACCTGCCGCGCATGGGGCAGAAGTTCACCGACAAGCTGCTCAAGGGCATCGAGGACTACCGGCGCAACTCGAGCCGCTTTCGTGTTGATGACGCGCACGAGTATGCCGAGAAAATCTCTGCGCTGATTCGGGCGTTTCCCGGGATTGACGAGATTACTCCGGCGGGAAGCCTACGGCGCGGACGCGAGACGGTGGGCGATCTGGACCTGCTGGTGACGGGGCCTGCGTGCGAGCCGGACGTGGTTGCCGCAGCGGTCGAGCATGTGGCCGGGCTGCCGCTGATTGACAAACTGCTGGCCAAGGGGCAGAACAAGGTGAGCTTTACGTTGCGCAATAATCTCCAGGTAGATGTGCGGCTGCTGCCTCGCGCGAGCTACGGCGCGGCGTTGCAGTACTTCACCGGCTCGAAGATGCACAATGTGGCGCTGCGTCAGAGGGCCATCAAACGCGGTCTGACGCTGAACGAGTATGCGCTGGCGCGGCTGGACGATAATGCCATCGTCGCAGCAAGGACCGAGGAAGAGATTTATCGCGCGCTCGATCTGGACTACATTCCGCCGGAGCTGCGCGAGAACTCCGGCGAGATTGAGGCTGCCGCCAACCACATGCTGCCCAGGCTCATTACGCTGGCCGACATTCGCGGCGACCTGCACATGCACACCGAGGCCACCGACGGACGCAACACCATCCGTGAGATGGCCGAAGCGGCGATGGCGCGCGGGCTCGCCTACATCGCCATCACCGACCACAGCAAAAATCTTGCCATGACAAACGGGCTCGACGACAAGCGCGCGATGGCGCACATCAAGCGCATCCGCGAGGTGGACGCGGAGTTACAGAAGGAGCACAAGGGGAAGATGCGCGTGCTGGCGGGCATCGAAGTGGACATTCTCGCGGACGGGTCGCTGGACCTGGCCGACGAGACGCTTGCCGAGATGGACATCGTGGTCGCCAGCGTGCATTCGCACTTCAACCAGCCTGTGGAGGAGATGACCGCCCGCGTACTGCGCGCGATTGAGAACCCGTATGTGCGCATTCTGGGGCATCCTACCGGGCGGCTGGTGCTGAAGCGCGAGGCATTTCAGATTCATCTGGGCCAGGTGCTCAGGCGCGCTGCGGAACTGGGGGTCGCGGTGGAGCACAATGCGGCGCCTGCGCGCTCCGATTTGAATGACCTGAACCTGCGGCTGGCAAAGGAGCTTGGCTGCAAGATCGTAGTCGATACCGACGCCCACGCGACCAGCGAACTGGACCAGATGCGCTACGGAATCACGCAGTTGCGTCGAGCGTGGTTGACTGCGGCGGACGTGCTGAATACGCGGGCGACGGCGAAGGCGTTTCTGGCGGAGCTGCGACCGAGGCCCTGAGTGTCATCCGCAGGGCCACGCGGGGCGGGCAAAAGCGGTATCCTTAGAGGGTGGCAACCTCCGCGACAACTGACCATGTGCTGGCCCCGGCGGCGGTGCGTTCCAAGCCGCGCTCGCTGATTGCCGACTACGCCACGCTGTTCAAGGTGCGGGTCTCGGCGATGGTCATCATCACGGCAGGAGCGGGGTTCTACCTGGGGAGCCTGCGCAGCGGCATCAGCCCGTTCCATCTGGGACTGTTTCAGGCGCTGGGCGGCATCGCGGTGGTCACGTGCGGTTCGGCGGCGCTCAATCAGGCGCTCGAACGTCGCACCGACTCTCTGATGCGTCGCACTTCGAACCGTCCCATGGCCGCAGGGCGCATCTCTTTGATGCATGGATTGCTGCTCGGCTTTGCCGCCGTTTTTCTCGGCTCGCTCTATCTGGCGCTGACGACCAATCTGCTGACCGGAACGCTGACGCTGCTGACCGCCATCGGCTACGTGGCTATCTATACGCCGCTCAAGCGTGTGACGACGATCAACACCTTCATCGGCGCGTTTCCCGGAGCGCTGCCGCCGCTCATCGGCTGGACCGCCGCGCGCGGCGTGATTGAATGGCCCGGCGTTGCACTGTTCGCGATTCTCTTCGTCTGGCAGTTTCCCCACTTCATGGCCATCGGCTGGATGTACCGCGACGACTATGCGCGAGCCGGAATCCGCCTGACGCCGAATTTGTCCAACACGCAATACGCCGCGCAGAGCACAGTGATTCAGTCGCTCTTCTACGCCGTGCTGATGATTCCGATCAGCCTGTGGCCGGTGTGGCTGCATACGACGGGATACGTCTACGGCGCGGTTGCGCTGGCGCTGGGGCTGGGCTATCTGTGGTACACGATTCGGTTCGCACGCATCACGCGCAACCCGGAGTCGGCGGACTCGCGGCTGGTGGCACGCGACCTGCTCCGCGCCTCGGTACTCTACCTGCCGCTGCTGATGGCCGCCATGATGCTCGATGCCAAAGGACGCCTCTTCTTCTGATGACGACGGCACCGCTCCAAACCGGCAATCCGGTCCGCACGCCTCCGGGCGTCATCGCGGCAATTATCGCGTTCAGCCTGGCGGCCAGCGCGCTCATCTGTTACCTGGTCTACTTCCACGCGCCGACGGACGTCTCGGGCACACACTTGCGCTCGCTGCCTCTGCTGAACGCGGTGCTGAATGGATGCTGCACCACGGCCCTGCTGTTTGGCTATCGCTTCATTCGCACCCGCCGCATTGCGCAGCACCGCGCGGCGATGTTTACGGCGTTTGTGTTTTCGACGATCTTTCTGGTCTCGTACCTGACCAACTTTACGCTGCACGGAGAGACGCGCTTCAGCCGGCTGAGCGCGTGGTGGCCCTTCTACTGGAAGCTGCTCGCCTCGCACATTGTGCTGTCGGTCTTCGCGCTGCCGATGATTCTGATTACGTTTTTTCTCTCGCTGACCGGGCGCTTTCCCGCACACAAAAAGCTGGCGCGCTATACGTTCCCCATCTGGCTCTACGTCTCGCTGACGGGGGTCATTGTTTACATCATGCAGGCGGCCATTCACTGACATGCGACCAGACACGCGCACGCTTCTCCGCTCGGGTATCTACATCTTCGGCACAGGCATTGTCGCCGCCGTGCTGATGTTTACCGTCTTTGGCGGAATCAGCCATCAGGGGCCGCACACCAACTCCGGCTGGCTGGCGCTGATGTTGGCGATGGGCTGCCTGCCGACGGGCTTTCTGACCCTGCTGCTTGCCGTCTTCAAGCTGATCGGCGACTCGCGCCGCTAGCCGCGTCCACAATCGGGAATCTGCTATTCTCAACGTTCAATACCGCACAACGGAGTTTTGACCATGGCAAAAGGTGTTAACAAAGTCCTTCTTCTCGGCAATGTCGGCAAAGACCCTGAGATCCGTTCGACGACCAGCGGCACGATTGTCGCCAGCTTCTCGCTCGCAACCGCCGACCGGCAAAAGGACCCGCAGGGCAACTGGCAGGACAAGACCGAATGGCACAATCTCGTCGCCTTCAGCCGCACCGCGGAGATTATCCGCGACTATGTCAAAAAGGGATCGCAGCTTTATATTGAGGGCAAGATTCAGACCCGTTCCTGGGACGATAAAGAGTCCGGCCAGAAAAAGTATCGTACCGAGATCATCGTCAATGAACTGACCCTGCTCGGCAAGCCGGGCGACGGCTCCGGCGGCGGCTACTCCAAATCCAGCACAGCGAGCTTCGACCAGCGCACCCCGGCCAGCCAGTCGGAGCACGCCGATCCCGGCATCACCGACGACGATATTCCGTTTTAACTCTGCTTAAATCCTGATGCCCATCGCTCGAAACAGCAGCGATGGGCATCTTTGCGTCTGCGGATGACAAGAAAGCAATCTAATGACTCCTTGCTGACAAGTCTCTGACAACTCCAGACGGCGAAAGCGATACCTTGAGTCTGCCCGGTAAAGCGTACCGGCTGGGCAAACATTTCGACGTCCTACCTCTGGCCGCTCCTCTCACTCAGGGCGGCCTTTTTTTGTGCCGGCGGCAGCGCGCGCAATGCGTGACCAAATCCAACCGGCTAAACTAGACGCATGATCGACGAAGCCACCTTCCGCCGCGTCTCCGATTCGGCCCTTGAATCGCTCAAGCAGTCACTCATCCGCGCCGAAGACGACGACCCCGGCTTCGAGTTCGAGGACAACAACGGCGTGATGAACATCGTCTTCGAGAACGGCACGAGCAAGTTCGTCATCACGCCCAATACGCCGATCCGGCAGATATGGATCTCCGCCCAGGCCACCAGCTATAAGCTGGAGTGGAACGAGACCGTCGGGGCCTTCACCCTGCCCAAAACCGGCGAGGCGCTGAAGCCCCTGACCGAGCGGCTGCTGCGAGAACATCTCGGCGACCCCACCATTACGCTGCCCTGAATTGCGACCTCAACCGCTGTGTGTTCCAAGTCGGCACTCCTTCGGAAGGGCCACCGAAAATCATCGCCTTCCAGCACACTCTTCCCTTAGAGTGGAGACATTGCGGTCTTAATGCGCAGCATGTCCGCAGCGAACGCCAGGGCCGAGGTCGTCAACGCTCATGCCAGTCACGCTCTCCGTAGCCATCATTACGCTCAACGAAGAGGCCAACCTCGCGCGCACGCTGTCCAGTGTGCAGTTTGCCGATGAGGTCATCGTCATCGACTCAGGCTCGACCGACCGCACGATCGAGATCGCCCGCTCCTTTCCGAATGTGAAGCTCATCTCCGAACCGTGGAAGGGATTCGCCGCTCAGAAGAACTCCGCCATCGAAAAATGCACGGGCACGTGGGTGCTCTCGCTCGACGCCGACGAAGAACTGACGCCGGAATTGCAAAACGAGATTCGCCTGCTCTTGCCCGGCAACCCTTCAGCCGATGCCTACATGCTGCGGCGACGCAATCTTTTTCTGGGTCGCTGGATCAAGCGCGGCGGCTACTACCCGGACCCCAAACTGCGCCTCTTCCGCAACCACGCAGCGAACTTCGCGCCTGCCGCGCGCTTCACCGACCGCCCGGTGCATGAGACCATCGCCTTCGAGGGTCGTCTCGAAACCCTGAACTACGACCTCATCCACCACGCCTACCCCACCATCGAAAGCTACATCGAGCACATGGACCGATACAGCACGCTGGGCGCGCAGATACTGGTCGAAAAGGGCAAGATCAGCCGCTCGTGGCCGGCATTTTTCTTCAACATGCGCGTCGTGCCGCAGCTTACCTTCATCTGGAATTTTTTCTTTCGTGGCGGCTTCCTTGATGGCCGCGAAGGCCTGCTGCTGCACGCCTACCACTCCACCTATACAAGCTGGAAGTACGCCAAGGCGTGGAACTCCGCGCGCAAACGGTAGCCTCCCGCGGGTATACTTTGCGCGTGCCAAACGTTGCTCCAATCCGCGTGCTCGTTGCCAAGCCCGGGCTCGACGGCCACGACCGCGGCGCGAAGGTCATCGCCCGCGCACTGCGCGATGCAGGCATGGAGGTCATCTACACCGGCCTGCGCCAGACGCCGGAGATGATTGTCTCCGGCGCCATTCAAGAGGACGTGGACTGCATCGGCCTGTCGATTCTCTCGGGAGCGCACAACGTCATCGTGCCGCGCATCATGACGCTACTGCGCGAACAGCACGCCGACGACATTCTCGTCATCCTCGGCGGCACCATTCCAGATGAAGACGCTGCCGGCTTAAAGCAAAGCGGCGTCTCGGCCATCTTCGGGCCGGGGACGCCGCTTGAAACGACGATCAACTATATCCGCGAACACATCAAGCCGCGCGGCCTGCTCAAAGAATAATGACTCTCGCCCCCTTGCATTTCCATTCCGCAGACCTTTCGCATTTCCATTCCGCAGCGCAGCGAAGGAATCTGCTTCTCTCTCACCACGGCTGCGGCTTGCCAAGGTGAAAGTAGCCGCCCGTTGGCCCGTCATCGGGCAGAGTCGCCAACTCGACCGACGTTTTGCCGCCTTCCTCAATCTCCAACTGCGCGCCTTCACCGCCCATGTCCGTCTTAACCCAGCCTGGGTCTGCCGAGTTCACCTTAATCTTCGTGTCGCGCAGTTCATGCGCGAGGTGAATCGTGAACGAGTTCAGCGCCGTCTTCGATGCATCGTAGGCAAGATGCTTCGCGTCGTAAATCGGCGACCCCTTCGTGGCGTGCAGCGTGTTCGAGGCCAGAATGCTCGACAGATTCACAATCCGCCCGGCCTCGCTTTTGCGAATGAGCGGCAAGAGCGTCTGCGTGAGCGCGACGACCGCGAAGAAGTTCGTATCGAACGTCTTGCGCAGGACCTCCGCCGAAGTGGTGCTCGTCTCATTTCCCGTGCGCGCGTCAATCAGGATGCCAGCGTTGTTTACCAGAATATCCAGCCGGCCAAAGTCCTTTTCGATCAGTTTGGCCGCGGCGATGTAGTCAGCCGGGGCAGCCACATCCAGCTTCACGGCGCGCGCATCGATGCCGTCTTTCTTGAGCGAAGCCGCCGCAGCCTCGCCCTTAGCCAGTTCGCGCGCGCCGAGCAGCACGGTAATTCCCCGCCTGCCCAACTGCCGCGCTGTCTCCAACCCAATGCCCCGGTTTGCGCCTGTAATCAAAGCAACTTTCTTTACGCTACTCATCGAACTTCGCCTCCTCGTCCGCTACAGAAACTTAGATGAGCCAGTCGGCAAAACGCTTCGCGTAACGCTCGGGCAACTTGCGCCGCTTCATGTCTTTGCCCACGACAACGTGCCCCGACTCGCCTTCGCACAGCAGCGTCCTGTCATTGGCGCGAAGGATGCGATAGCCAAACCTCACCACAGGACCGCGCGCCGCAAGCAGCCGCGTCTCAATCACCAACTCATCGTCGTAGCGGGCCGGAGCACGATACCGCGCCTCCACCTGCACCACTGCGATGCCGCAGCCGTCATCCTGCTCCATCGATTTGTAATCCAGCCCCAGGTGGCGGATGAACTCCACTCTGCCCACCTCGAACCACACGAGATAATTTGCGTGATACACCACGCCCATCTGATCGGTCTCGGCATAGCGCACCCGCACCCGCGTCTCGCTGACACGCTTCTTTTCGCTCATGCACCCAGTCTATCGAAGACAGTCCGCCACTCAATCAGTGGCATCGGTGTAAATCGGTGTTAAGCCTTCCGCCACACCGGCTTGCGCTTCTCCAGAAATGACGCGACTCCTTCGCGGAAGTCAGGAGTCGTACGCGACTCCGCATTCGCTGCCATCGCAAGCTCAATCGCTCGGTCGAGCCACGCTTTACTTTGCGCTGCGAGCAAGCGCTTGGTCGCAGCCATGGAAGCTGGGCTGTTGTGAATGAGCGCGGCAGCGAGCTCGAGTACACGCACTTGCAGATTCTCGGGCTGAACGACCTCGTTCACCAACCCCACGCGGTGTGCCTCTTCAGCAGAAAACAACCGCCCGGTCAGCAGCAGGTCGCGCGCGCGCTTCTCGCCGATTTGCAATGTCAGAAACGCCGACACCAGCGCCGGGACAAAGCCAATCTTCACCTCGGTGTAACCAAACTTCGCCCCAGATACAGCCAGCGTGAAGTCGCAGATCGTCGCCAGGCCCGTTCCGCCGGCAATCGCCGCGCCATGCACCGCCGCAATCGTCGGCTTCGGGAACTCGTACAGCGTGCGAAAGAGCCGCGCTACCCGCTCCGCGTCGGCACGATGCTCGGCATCGGGCTTGTCATTCATTCGTTGCAATGCGGTCAGGTCGAGTCCCGCACAAAACGCCTCACCCGCTCCTGCGAACACTAGCACGCGGCACGTGCCAGCGGCGGCCTCTTGCATCGCAGCCAGCAACTCATCCTGCATCTCCGGAGTCATCGCATTGCGCCGCTCCGGACGATTCAGCGTAATCGTTCGAACTCCATCCTCTTCCGCAACGAGAATCGTCTTGAAGCCCATGCACCCTCCAACCTGCCCAGCAGTTCAATCACCGAAATTAAAATTGTCATCCTGAGCGAAGCAGTTCGCGCTTTTTGCGAACAGCGCAGTCGAAGGACCTGCGGTTCTTTCCCGGCACTCGATGCTCAATGCACTCGCTCCCCATACTTCCGTGCAATCTCCGCGCTCGCCGCAACCAATCCGTCAAGCGGACGCAGCGGCTCCAACTCTGCGCCGAGCGACTTCAGCTCCGCAAGCAAAATCTCCGTGGCTACGTTGCCCACCAGCGCATCCTGCGCAAACGGACACCCGCCCAGTCCGCCAATCGCCGCATCGAACCGCCTGCACCCAGCCTCATACGCCGCGCGAATCTTCGCCGCAGCAGTATCGGGCCGCGCATGAAGATGCACGCCGACCTCCAGCTCATCATGCACCGCCATCACATCGGCAACCAGGTCGGCCACCTGCTTCGGCGTTGCCAGCCCCACGGTGTCGGCCAGCGAGACCTGCTTCACGCCGTTATCGGCCAGCAGATCGCACGCGGCAATCACTTCATCAATATCCCAAGGCTCTCCATAGGGATTCCCGAACGCCATCGAGATATACGCCACCACATCCAACCCGGCCTTGTACGCCAGCGTGCCAATCGCCTCCAGCGCATCGAGCGACTCCTCCGGCGTCTGGTTCTGATTGCGCTTCAAAAACTCCGCCGAAACCGAATACGGAAACCCCAGCGTCTGCACGCTGCCGGTCTTCACCGCGCGCTCGGCACCCTTCTCATTCACCACAATGCCGATGATCTCGACATCATCGGGAGGGTCGAGATACTCGAGCACCAGCTCCGAGTCCGCCATCTGCGGCACCGCCGTCCGCGAAACAAAGCTCACTGCATCAATATGCTTGAACCCAGCCGCAACCAAAACCCGCAGATAGTCCGCCTTGATCTCAGCAGGCATATTCTTCGGCAACCCCTGCCACGCATCCCGCGGACATTCGATAATTTTTACCATTTCATTCGTTGACCACATCTGACAGAGGAGTTTGGGCATCCTCTTGGTTAGGTTTAACTTCAGTTACCACCGTTACGAAAATACCGAGAATGATGGCTGCTATCCCATCCGCAATTGTCCAGCTACCTCGTCGCGTCAAGATATGCGTTAACGGGCAATATATGACTGCCAGCAAACCTAATATCGTAAGCCACGCTATATGCCGTCGCTTATCAAGGGAGTAAATAATTAGAAGAGCCGAAACAAATACAAGCGCATGGACCATCATAAAAACGACATGACTTAGATTCCCAACTGTACCAATCACAAGTGCCACAATGTTAAGCCTAGCGAGCATCCTAATCTCATAAGCCGCCTCTATTTTGAGGGGTGAGATATGTACGGAAGACATCAAGGGCTTTCGTATTAGAGAAAAACGCCGAAAGCTAAATGCAGTGAGGGACAATGCAACTATGACAAACACATAAGGCAAGAATGAGGTAACAGTCTCTAATTTTTTTCCTACTGAGAGACGCTCAAGAATAATATCAGCGGCAGATCTCGCTGCCCCATGGTCAGAAAGCCAACTCGCACTATCTGGAGGTTCTATTCCATTCGCCTTAAGCGCAGGAGCTACAAAGGTCTCATAGTAGTGTTCCGTTACTCTTTCTTTCCAATATTCGGGGAGAGCCTGAAACTTAGGGTCATCATGGAGGCGCTGTAGCTTTCCAGCCGCAGCTTGTATTTGTAGTTCTGGTGTCCGAGCCAGCAAAGGGTCTTTCATCTGCCGCGCAGCCGCGAATTCGGCGAGCGAGTTATCTCTTCCGGTACTTTTGACTTGAAGATCCGCATAAGATTCATAAGAACCCTTGTAAATAATTACCGGAGTATTTGAATTGGTATTTGGCTTAGATTGAAGATAGCCTTTGACCGTAACGAAATCGGACGAGGCTAGGTATGCAGCAAGAAGCGTTACAAGCAGAAATGTGAGCCTATTGAAGAGTATTTGTCTGAGTGTCTTTCTCACGTCTGCAAAACCCCCGGATTAAACTTCGGCACGTCCGTATTCAAAGCAGCCACCTCCAGCGCCGTCATCAGCACCTCGCGCGTCTTCGCAGGATCAATAATCGCATCAATCCAAAGCCTCGCCGCGCCATACCTCGGATCGGCCTGCGCATCATACGTCGCCTTGATCTCGTCATACAGCGCCTTCTTCTCCGCATCCGAGAGCACCTTGCCGCCGCGCTCCATCTGCTTCGCCCTCACCTCGGCCAGCGTCCCTGCCGCCGAAGCCCCGCTCATCACAGCATACCGAGCCGTAGGCCACGCAAACAAAAACCGCGGATCATAAGCCTTCCCGCACATCGCATAATGCCCCGCGCCAAAGCTTCCGCCGACAATCACCGTAATCTTAGGCACCACAGAGGTAGACACCGCCGAAACCATCTTCGCACCCGCGCGAATGATGCCCGACCACTCCGCGTCCTTCCCCACCATGAACCCATTCACGTCGTGCAGAAAAATCAACGGCACCAAGCTCTGGTTGCAATCCATAATGAACCGCGCCGCCTTCTGCGCGCTCTCCGTATAGATGACTCCGCCAACCTCCAGCCGCTTCGTACCGTCGAGCGCCGTCTGCGACTGATGCACCTTCTGGTTGGCCACAATCCCCACGGCCCGCCCGCCAATCCGCGCATACCCACACAACACCGTCCGCCCAAAGTCCGCCTTGTACTCATCGAACTCCGAGCGGTCCACAATCCTCGCAATCACCTCACGCATGTCGTACGTATTGCTTGCCGCCTTCGCCGGATCAGGATCAATCAACCCATACATATCCTCCGCCGCAAACTTAGGCGCATCCCTTACCGCATCAAACGCCACCCGCGAAAAGACACCTGAAACCTGAGACCTGTCAGCTGATACCTGATACCCAACATCCGAAACCCGAGCCCGCTCACCCATCTTCCCCACCAGCGACCGCAGCCGCGCAATGCACAAATGATCGTTCGCCTCCTTGAAGTCCACCGTGCCCGAAATCTCCGAGTGCATCGCCGCCCCGCCCAGTTCCTCCGCCCCGGTCTTCTGCCCAATCGCCGCCTGCACCAGCGACGGCCCGGCCAGAAACAGCCCCGAACCCTCAGTCATCAGCACCGTATCGGTCATCACCGGCAGATAAGCGCCGCCAGCGACGCACATCCCCATGATGGCCGTCATCTGCGGCACGCCCAGCGAACTCATCACCGCGTTGTTGCGGAAGACGCGCCCAAAGTCGTCCTGGTCGGGAAACACGTCCTCCTGCAGCGGCAGAAACACCCCCGCCGAGTCCACCAGATACAGCGTCGGAATCCTGTTCTCCAATGCAATCGTCTGCGCGCGAATCACCTTCTTCGCCGTCATGGGGAAGAATGCGCCAGCCTTCACCGTCGCGTCGTTGGCGATGATCATGCAAAGCCGCCCGCACACGCGCCCCAGCCCCGTCACCACCCCAGCAGCCGGAGCGCCGCCATACTCCTCATACATCCCATGCGCCGCCCAAAGCCCAAGCTCCATCAGTTCGGCGTCTTCATCGAGCAGCAGCTTCAACCGCTCCCGAACAGTCAACCGCCCCTTGGCATGTTGCGCACTGGCAGCCTTCGGGCCGCCACCAAGCCGAATCTCATCCTCCTGCTTCCGAATCGCCGCCATCAAGACCAGCAACGCATCACGATTCGCCTTCACCCGAGGAGCCGCCAAGTCCAGTTTCGACCCCAACCCGTTCGTCAACTTCACGCCATCCGCCATAACACCCCACAAAACGTGTCAGCATAGCAGGATACAGTGTCATACTGTCGTCAATGAATCTCCAGCCTACCGACGCGCTCCTCGTCATCGACGTGCAGAACGACTTCTGCCCCGCAGTCAACGGAATCGGCGGCGCGCTTGCCGTCCCCGAAGGCGAGCAGGTCGTCCCCATCATCAATAAACTCGCCCGCAGATTCGAGCACGTCATCCTCACCCAGGACTGGCACCCGCCGCAGCACATCTCCTTCGCCACCACGCACGGCAAGCAGCCTTACGAGGTCATCGACGTACCCTACGGCCCGCAAACCCTCTGGCCCGAACACTGCCTCCAGCACACCGCAGGCGCGGCCCTGCACCCAGCGCTCGACATCCCCCACGCCGAACTCATCCTTCGCAAAGGCTTTCGCCGCCACATCGACAGCTACTCCGCCTTCCTCGAAAACGACCACACCACCCCCACCGGCCTTGCAGGGTACTTACGCGAACGCGACCTCACCCGCCTCTTTCTGTGCGGCCTGGCCTACGACTTCTGCGTCCGCTACTCCGCCATCGACGGCCACACGCTCGGCTTCGAGACCACCGTCATCGAAGACGCCACCCGCCCCGTCAACCTCCCCAGCAGCGTCGAGGGAACCAACACCGCCCTCGCTGCATGCAATATCCCGCGCATTCCATCCGCCGAGATTCTCACCCAATGAGGCCACTCGCCCGATGAAGCCCCCCGAGATACCGTGGCTCGAAACCCAGGCCGAAGTCATCGCCTGCAAGTATGAGCTTGGAGCGGGACAAGCCCTTGCCTTCGGCATCCCCCGCAGCAAACACTTTCGCATCGCCTTCAGCTACCGCGCCCACGGCCAGACCTACACCGACGAGTTCACATCCCCCACCTATATTGAGCAGGGCGAAACCTTCCCCATCACCTACAATCCGCTTGCTCCAAACGAAAACAGCAAGTCCGCCGCCACCCCCGTCACGAAGACCTCACTGTTCGCCATCGGCGTCATCGGCTCCATCGTCCTCTCGCTGATCTGGTTCGCCATCCTGCGCGGATGCAGCTAACCGCTGATCGCAGCGGCACTCCCCATAAGCCCCAGCCACTCTGCCCGCTCCTGCATCGCTCGCAGGCAGTTCCCCACATGCTCATCCACGCTCAGCCCCAGCAGCTCTGCGCCGCCGGCAATGTCTTCCCGTTTCACCGCCCGTGCGAACGCCTTGTCCTTCATCTTCTTCTTGACGCCCGCAACCTCAACGTCCCTCATAGACCGCGAAGGCTTCACCAGCGCGCAGGCCGTCAAAAATCCCGCCAGTTCATCGCAGGCAAACAGTGCCTTATCCAGATGCGACTCCCGCGCCACGCCGGAGTAGTCCGCATGGGCCAGCACCGCGTGGATCACCTGCTCCGGCCAGCCCAGTTCGCGCAGCCGAGCCACGCCGACAAACGGATGCTCCTCGACCGTCGGGTGCTTTTCGTAATCCATGTCATGCACCAGGCCCGCGCAGGCATACATCTCGACAAACCTCGCCGCTTCGTCGCCATTCAGACCCAGCCGCGCAGCCTCCATCACGCCATAGGCCTCTGTGCAGACCGACACCGCCATGCCGTGCTTCCGGAGCGACTCGCCCTCCGTCCACTCGCGCAGCAAAGCCAGCGCCGCATCCCGCGAAAACTCCGCAACCATATCCTTCCCCCTGATCCCTGATCCCTGATCCCTGATCCCTGATCCCTGATCCCTGATCCCTGATCCCTGATCCCTGATCCCTGATCCCTGATCCAACAACCCTACTCCGGCCTTCAAAACAAGTTACTACCTTGATTCCCTCTTCGGGTTTTTCAGGCATTCTACCCCGATTCGCCTGCTTTCCTCTTGACTCCTGAGGAACCCGGTGTCACTCTAGGCACATCATGTGCTCCGTTATCGGACATGTGCTGCGGTCCTTGCTCTGGGTCCGCCCGCAACAGACAACTTATGGCAACCATGATGGCACCCGTTGAACAGCGCGAGGTACTGCGTTGCGACCATTGCAGCCTGGTGCAGTTCCGCACGTCGAACTCACTTTGCCGCCGCTGCCACCAATGTCTCGAGGTCGAAGTCCCCGAGCCCGCGCCAGCACCGCTGGCAGTCGTTCCCCCCACATCCACGTCATCGGACGGCCTCCAGGTCGCCAGCGCTGTCCGCGATCTGCGCCATGTGCGCAATCTCTCGCAGCGCCAGCTTGCCGCGCGGATGAACGTGCCCCGCACCTACATCTCGAAGATCGAGAACGGTAAGGCGATGCCGACGCTCTCGTCGCTCGACCGGCTGGCCAGGGCGCTCCAGGTGGACATCTCCACCCTGCTGCGCGACTCGAACACGCGCCGCCAGGATGAAACAGCCGTGCTGATGGCCGACCCCTTCCTTGCCGAGATTGCGATGTACGCCTCGCAGCTCGACGAGCTGCAGCGGTCGATCTTCCTGAACCACGTCCGCGAGCTTGCTCAGGGACGCCGCCGCTCGGCCTAGCCGTCCGGCATCAACTCCGAATACCTCCAAGGAGAGCGCCTGCACGGCGCGGCGCTCTCCTCTCCGCTCTAGCCGGATGGCTGCTGCGTTCATTAACCTCCTTGCCGACAAGACTTCGTTGCACACCCAAACCCGGTGTGCTAGCGTCAAAGATTGCGAGGTTGCTTTGGCGTTCACTCCCCCATCGTTCCCCAGCCGCATCCACGAACTCTCCCCTGAGGAGCAGTCTGCTTACCGCCAGCTTGACCCGGCGCGGATGCCGCAGCACATCGCCATCATTATGGACGGCAACGGCCGCTGGGCCGGCAAGCGCGCGCTCAAACGCTTCCTTGGCCACCAGAAGGGCGCCGAATCCGTCCAGTACGTCGTCGAGACTGCCTCGCGCATCAACCTTCCCTGGCTCACGCTCTACGCTTTCTCGCTTGAAAACAATTTGCGCCGCCCCAAGTCCGAGGTCAGCTTCCTGATGAAGCTGCTCAAGAGCTACCTCATCGGCAACGTCAAGCGGATGAACGACAACAACGTCCGCATGGCCTACATCGGCCGCACCCACGACCTCCCGCAGGAGGTGCAGGACACGATGCAGTGGGCGATGGAGTCCACCGCCAAAAACACCGGCACCACGCTGACGCTCGCCCTCAACTACGGCGCGCGCACCGAGATTGTCGATGCCGTCCGCTCCATCCTGACCGACCTGGCCACCGAGGCCCACACGCGCGGCTGCTCCATCGACGACCTGCTCGGCGCAGGCGCGCTCGAATCGCTCGACGAAGCCACCATCGCCCGCGCGCTCTACACCCGCGAGATGCCCGACCCCGATCTGGTCATCCGCACCTCGGGCGAGCAGCGCATCTCGAACTTCCTGCTCTGGCAGATTGCCTACTCGGAGATATTCATCACCGACCGGCTCTGGCCCGACTTCCGCGGCATCCATCTGCTCGAAGCCATCAGCGCCTACCAGCACCGCGAGCGCCGCTTCGGAGGCCTGGGCGAAAACCTGACCGACGAGAACCTCAGCACGCTCGAACCTGCCGAAGAGGTTGCCGAAGAGATCAAGGATCACCTGCTACCCGCAGCCGAATCCATGCCTGAGCCAAAGCGCGACCACGCCCTGACCCGACGCTGAACGTAATCGCTAACCTGTCGGCCAGGATGCTAAGCGCTACGAGTTAAACGATTTTATTCCTGTAACTTATCGCATCTTTCTCACACTCTCTCGCGTCCTCATGCCAGCAGTACTAAGGAGAGTGCACCATGCACACTACTATTCGTAAGCTGCTTTGCTTCTCTCTCACCCTTGCATTTCTCAATACCACCACCCTCGTCCTGGCCCAGAGCACCGCATCCACCGCTTCCACGCTCGTTCCCCCGCAGATTGCCTCCGCCCACACCATCTTTATCTCGAACGCCGGCGGCAGCAACTACTTCAACATGTTCACCGGCGGACCGGACCGAGGCTACACCCAGCTTCTCAACGATCTCGAAAAGTGGAACCGCTTCCGAATTATCCAGTCCCCTTCCGCAGCCGACCTCATCTTTGAGATCAGCGCCATCGCCCCGGCCACGGCCAGCCCGGGCAATGACGCCCCCAGCGGCTACAATCCGCAACTTGTCCTCCGGATCCGCGACCCTAAAACCAGCGCCATCCTCTGGACCACGACTGCCAACGTTCGGGCGGCGGGCAGGCAGAAGTCGCGCGACAAGGGCTTCGACAAATCGGTCGCCGTGCTGGTCGATCACGTTCGCCAGCTCACCGGCGAACAGCTTACAGTCGAGCAGACCAAGGCCATCCGTTCCAACGATCGGATGCCGACATCGACGAAGGTATGGATTGGCGTTGGCCTCGGGCTCGTCGTAGGCTTTACTATCCTTGGTTTCTACAAAGTCACCCACACAAATAGGCCCACACTGCCCTCCTGCACCAATCCGTCTTTGTGCCCGGTGTAGCGAGCGACGGCATAACGGGTGCCGGGTGCCCCATTCATGGCGCGGCTTTATCGCGGCATGATTGGGCCATCGCGCGAGAGCGCGACCCTCTTTTCATCACCGCACCCTGTATCCTGCTTGAGAACATGAAACGCATCCTCACCGCCATCATCCTTATCGCCGCCGTCCTCGCCCTCATCTTCTTCGGCAAGCTCTGGATGCTCACGCTCTTCGCTGCCATCATCGCCGAGCTGGCCGCTTATGAGTATCTCCAACTCGCCGCCGTCGGGGCCGAGACCCACGGCGCGAAGCTCCGCATTCCGTTCTGGTGGATGGCCGCCGCCACCGCCATTGCCTTCGTCGTCACGCTGCCCAACTTCCCCGTAGAAGATCAGCTCCCCGTGCTGAGCGCCCTGACGCTCGTCCTCTTCGCCTGGAACGCCTTCCGCTCGCCGCTCATCCAGATTCTGCCCGACACGGCGCAGGGACTCTTCGGGCTCATCTATATTGCCTACCCGCTCACGCTTATCCCGCTGCTGTGGAGCAAGGAGAACGGCCCCACGCTCGTCCTCTTTCTGATGCTCTCGGTCTGGGTGGGCGACACTGCCGCTCTTTACGTGGGCCGCGCCTTCGGCAAACGCAAGCTCGCTCCGCGCCTGAGCCCGGGCAAGACCTGGGCCGGCTCCATCGCCTCCATCGCAGGCAGCGTCCTCATCGCGCTCGCGCTGGCCGAAACCGCCAACGCCCTGACCGCGCGCGGCAACATGCTGCTGCACATCTCCGAGCCGCTGTGGCAGACGCTGGTGCTGGCCGCGATCCTGAACATCGCCGCGCAGCTCGGCGACCTGCTCGAATCGGCCATCAAGCGCGGCGCGGGCGTCAAAGATTCCGGCACCATGTTGCCGGGACATGGCGGCGTCCTCGACCGCATCGACGCCCTGCTGCTTGCCGCTCCCGTTCTCTGGTACGCGCTGCTACTCAAGGACTACTTCGGACTGGGCCGGTTCTGAAGAAGGCAAGAACATTGCCCCTGCCCAGACAATGAGGCATGGGAAAAACTCGAGTGTGTAGCGCGGCTCGGAGTTGTCCATCGTCAGCAACAGTGCAAGGCGCAGCAGCACATAGCCCATCATGGCCCACGCGAGCGGCGCGTTGCCGTCCCATCGCCTCTGCCGCCAGCGCCACAGGCCGAGCGCGCCAATCACAAGATAGGCAAAGTTCAGCCCCGCAAATGCAAGCGAAAACGCGCTCTCGCCCGGATGCCTGCTCCACTTCCACCAGTCGAGCGCGACAGGCAGCAGCTCCGTTCGCGGCCGCAGCACCATGTTGACCACGCGCGCCACCGGCAGCGCCACATAGTACCGGATGGGGTCGTCCTCAATCCGCTCCCGGGCGAGACTTGCAAACTGCGTGTCATACTCCGGCTTCGCGTCGCAGGTCTCGTTGTACTCCGTCAGCAGAGCTTCGGTGCGGGCATACTGCTCGTCAGTGTCGAAGGCGCGGGTCGGCAGGTCGCCAATCGCAATCTCGGCAGCGTTGTAGTTCCAGTACACCGCGTCGGTCGAGGCGAAGTCGATGGCCCACGTTCTGTACCAGCGGTTGAACCCATTCGGCACCGGCTCACCCGGATCGGCTGCCGAGCGCGGCGCAAGCGGCTCGAAGACGTGAAACGTGTGCCAGTTGCGCGCCGTCCACGGGACCAGCGGAAGCACAATGCAGATTGAGGCGGCGATGACAGGCAGCGCCCGTCGCATGTCCGCTCCGCCGCCTGCGCGCCACGCAGTCCACAGCATCGCCGGGACAACTGCCGCCGCAAGCAGACCCTGTTCCGGCCGCAACAGCAGCGAATACGATAGTGCAACAGCAGTGACCCAGAGCCAGCGGTTCCACCCGGCTCCGGCGGCCCGCCAGCACTCCATGCCATAAAACGCCAGCGCAATCGTGGCCAGCGTGGGTGCCTCGGTCAGGGGGGCGGCAACGTAGTTTGCCGTAAACGGACAGAGCGCCGCCAGCCAGAGCGCCGCGAGACCGGCCCTCTTTCCAAACAGCCTTCCCGCCAGCGCAGCCACCAGCAGGCAGGTGGCGAGATCGACCGCACACTGCACGTACATGACGGCGGTGTAGTGCTCCATGCCAAATACACGGAAGCACGCTGCCAGAAACAGCGGATACCCAGGCAGGCGAATCAGCGTCGGCTCGCCTGAGGCGGCAAAGCCGTAGACGCCCCGAGTCATCCAGCTTTTAGCAATGTCGCCGTAGAGCAGCGAGTCGCCCGCAATGCTGCCCGCATGAGCGATAAACCACAGCCGCAGCACGGCCCCGGCCACCAGCGCGGCGGCTGCGGAGAGTACTAAAATGAGGCGGCTGCGGGTCATCCTTTGTGCATCATATCTGGTTACGCAAGGCCTCCCGCAGGGCCGCGTTGACGCGGAGGGTTTCACTGCATACGATTGCACTTAGGGGGCTTGCCAGGTTCCGGAATACCGGCCGGGCGCCGTACCCCCTATGCAGATGTGAGGTTTGCGGCGCGGCTTGATCCACGCCCTTTCCAGGCAATGCGGATTCCGGGTTTTCCAGCGTACAGACAGGCCGCCAGCTTCATCCGATGAACAGACAAGTCTTTTACGATCCGCAACGCAAGCGATGGAAGCGGCTGCGACGAATCTTCGACATCCTTGCCCTGCTGGGCGTGCTGCTGGGCACCGTGTTCATCATCAATCTTCTGCGGATGAAGCCGCTCCCGGAGCTTCTGCTGGCGACGCCTAAACGCAACTACCGCGCGCTGGTGAACCCGCCGCAGCCGATCAAGCCCGGGCAAAAGCCCCGCAGGCCGGCCCACCGCAAGACCGACAAGAAGCCCTCCGAGGTGCCGCTGAACTCGGGCGAAGGGCTGCGCGCCGCCTACTATGTGGTGGACGACCCGGCCAGCTACTCGTCGCTCAAGCAGCACATCAACCAGATTGACCTGCTCTTTCCCGAGTGGCTCCACGTCGTCTCGCCGGACGGCGCGCTGACCGGCTACTCGGAGGACAATAGCCCCTTCGCCGTGGTCGATTCCGCAGGCGTGCATCGCGTGGACCGCGAACGTCAGGTCGCCAACACCATCGCAAAAAACCGCGCCAACACCGAAGTCTTTCCGCTGGTCAACAACTACGACCCCACCAAGGGCTACTTCCAGCCGTCCATCGGCGACTTTCTCAACAACGAACAGTCGCGCGCGCACTTCATCCGGCAGATCGACGCCTTCCTGGCGGCGAATCCCGGCTACCACGGCATCTCGCTCGACTTCGAGGAGATTCCGACCGACGCGCAACCGGGCCTGAGCGCGCTCATCGAAGCCCTCTACAACGACTTTCATCCGCGCAACCTGCGCCTCTACGTCAATGCTCCGGTCAATGACGACGACTTCGACCTGACCTTCCTCGCCGACCACTCCGACGGCCTGCTCATCATGAACTACGACCAGCACCAGATCGACAGCGGGCCCGGGCCGATTGCCGCGCAGGACTGGTTCATCGACAACCTGAAGACGGTGCTGAAGACCGTACCCAAAAACAAAATCATCTGCTCGGTGGGCAGCTATGGGTACGACTGGACCACGACCATGCCGGAGCCGCAAGGGCGTGGCAGAAGAAAGAAGCCGGCACCCGAGAAGGTGCTTGGGTCGCGCGATCTCTCCACGCAGGAAGCCTGGCAGGAGGCCTACGACTCCGAAGCCGAGGTGGAGCTGGACTCCGATTCCCTGAACCCGCACTTCGCCTACGACGATGAAGACGCGCATGTGCGCCATCAGGTCTGGTTCCTCGACGCAGTCACGGTGCTCAACGAGATGCGGGCCGCGCGCGCGCTGGGCATCCAGACGTTTGCGCTCTGGCAACTGGGATCGGAAGACAACTCGCTGTGGAAGATCTGGGACTCTCCGCAGAAGACCGACCCGGTCAAGGCGCTGGCGACGATTCCGCCGGGCTATGACGTCGATACGGAAGGCGACGGCGACATCCTGCGCATCACGCGGCGTCCGCAGAACGGCAAGCGCACCGTCACGATGGACGACGACGACTCGGTGCCCGTGGGCTATCGCACCATCACCGAGGAGTCGATGGTCTCCTATCCGCTCTCCTACACAGTCGAGCAGTACGGATACCACCCCAACAAAGTGGCCCTCACCTTCGACGACGGACCCGACCCGGAGTGGACGCCGAAGATCCTCGACATCCTGAAGAAGTACAACGTCAAGGCCACGTTTCTGATGATCGGCGAAAACGCTGAGAAGAACGTGGGCATGATGCAGCGCGTATACCGGGAAGGCCACGAGATCGGCAACCACACCTTCACGCACCCCGACATCAGCGACATCTCGAACGCGCAGGTTGATCTTCAGCTCAATCTGACGGAGCGGCTCTTCGCCGCGAAGCTGGGCGTGCAGCCGCTGTTCTTCCGCCCGCCCTACTCCATCGACCAGGAGCCGGACACCAACGATCAGGCCGCGCCCATCGACCGCATCCAGGGCATGGGCTACGTCATCCTGGGCAACAAGATCGACACCAACGACTGGGACGAGCATCCGCGCAAGTCGCCGAAGGAGATCACTGACAGCGTCTTTGCGCAGATTGCCGGCATGAAGGACCGCCCCTGGACGAAGGGCTCGATCATCCTGCTGCACGACAGCGGAGGCGACCGCTCGGCCACCGTGGCCGCGCTGCCCATGCTGATTACGACGCTGCGCGCGCGCGGCTACCAGATCGTTCCGGTCTCGGACCTGCTGGGCAAGACCCGCGCCCAGGTCATGCCGCCCCTGACGCCGCACCAGCGATGGCAGGCGCGCGTCGATTCGCTGACGTTCTTCTTCATCGGCTTCTTCCAGAACTTCGTCGTGGCCCTGTTCTTCGTCGGCGACATTCTGATGACCGCGCGACTGATCATCATCGGCATCTGCGCGGTCATCGACCGCTTCCGCAAGCGGACCACCTACGCGGGTTCAGGCTACGCGCCGCGTGTCGCTGTACTGATTCCCGCCTACAACGAAGAGAAGGTCATCGTGCGGACGATCCGCTCGGTGATGATGTCCACCTACAAGAACCTGCGCATCATCGTGATCGACGACGGCTCGACCGACGCCACCTACGAAGTGGCGAAGGCTGCGTATCCGAAAGAGATTGCCTCCGGTCGCCTGACCGTGCTGACCAAGCCCAACGCGGGCAAGGCCGAGGCGCTGAACTACGCGCTCGAACACTTCGACGAAGAGATCTACGTCGGCATCGACGCCGACACGGTGATTGCGCACGACGCCATCGGCCGGCTGGTTGCGCTCTTTGCCGACCCGAAGGTCGGGGCCGTCGCGGGCAACGCCAAGGTAGGCAACCGCGTCAACCTGTGGACGCGCTGGCAGGCGCTCGAATACATCACCAGCCAGAACTTCGAGCGCCGCGCGCTCGATCTGTTCGACGTTGTCCCGGTCGTGCCCGGCGCAATCGGAGCGTGGCGCACAGCGGCCGTGAAGGCAGGCGGAGGCTACCACTCCAACACCGTAGCCGAGGACGCCGACCTGACCATGAACCTGCTCGAACAGGGCTACAAGGCCATCTACGAAGACCAGGCGCTCGCCTTCACCGAGGCCCCGATCAACGCCGACGGCCTCATCCGGCAGCGGTTCCGCTGGTCGTTCGGCAGCCTGCAGGCGGTGTGGAAGCACCGCGGGGCCATCACTACCAACCTCGCAATGGGCCTGTTCGCGCTGCCCAACATCGTCATCTTCCAAATCATCCTGCCGTTGGTCTCGCCGCTCATCGACCTGATGTTTGTCGCAGGCATCATCCACTACTTCATCGACAAACACTTCCACCCGGTGGCCACGTCGCCTGACAGCTTCTACAAGCTGCTGGCCTTCTTCATGGTCTTCCTGGTCATCGACTTCATCACGTCGGTGCTCGCGTTCATGCTCGAACGCAAACACCCGGCGAGCAAAGGCGATGCATGGCTGCTGTTCCACATCTGGATCCAGCGGTTCACCTACCGGCAACTCTTCGCGCTGGTGCTGTTCAAGACCGTCAAGCGCGCCATCGACGGCAAACCCTTTAGCTGGGACAAACTCGACCGCACCGCCCGCATGTCGAAAGAAACCGAGAAGCTGACTGAAATGCGCTAAGGAGATTCTGATTAAGTCCGCAAGCATTCCCTCAGCGGCTTTACAGGCTGGGGAAAAACTCCGTTTTGCTTAAGGGCACGGGTTTACCCGTGCCGTAAATGCTTCATTCGTCGTTGGGGCTTTAGCCCCTGAGGCACGTTTTTGCCACCGCCAACGAGTTTTTCCGCAGCCTGTAAAGCCGCGTTGAATCCAAGTGGCTTGCGGCACGGCTCAAGCCGTGCCCTTAACAAAGCCAGGACCTAATCAAACCTCCCCTAACCAAAAACGGTCCGCCAGCCGGCGCGACGAGACTCTTTCGCTCGCGCTAGAATCTAACCCTTATGGCTACCGTAGACCTTTCCCCCGCGACCGCGTACACCACCACGCTGCACCCCTTTGCCAACGAGCCCTTCGTCAACTTCAGCGCGCCTGAAAACAAGCGCGCCATGGAGACGGCGCTGGCCGAAGTCGCTATGCAACTGGGCCGCGAGTACGACCTGATCATCGGCGGCAAACGCCTGCGAACCACGAAAAAGATCGTCTCGACGAACCCGGCAAAACCGGCGCAAGTCGTCGGCGTCCACCAGCACGCCGGACTCGAACACGTCGAAGACGCCATGCGCGCCGCGCAGACGGCGTTCCAGACCTGGAGCCGCGTCCCGGTGGCCGAGCGCGCCGACCTGCTGTTTCGCGCGGCGGAGATGATTCGCCAGCGCAAGTTCGAGTTCCACGCATGGCTGGTCTACGAGGCAGGAAAAAACTGGGCCGAAGCAGACGCCGACGTGGGCGAGACCATCGACTTTCTCGAATTCTACGGGCGCGAGGCCCTCAATCTCGATGCGGTGAAGACGCCGATTCAGTATCCGGGCGAACGGAACCGTCTGCGCTATATCCCGCTTGGCGTGGGCGCGGTCATCTCGCCGTGGAACTTTCCCTTTGCCATCATGGCCGGCATGACGGCGGCTTCGATTGTGTGCGGCAATACCGTCATCCTGAAACCTTCGGTAGACGCGCCCACCATCGCGGCGCGATTCATGAACCTGCTGATCGAGGCCGGACTGCCAGACGGCGTAGTGAACTTCTGTCCCGGCGAGGGTCCGGAGTTCGGCAGCGCCATCGTCGCGCACCCCCAGACGCGCTTCATCGCATTCACCGGGTCGAAGGCCGTGGGACTCGACATTCACGAGCGCGCCGCCGCAACGCTGCCCGGCCAGAAATTCATCAAGCGAACGATTCTCGAGATGGGCGGCAAAGACTCGATCATCGTTGACGCCGACTGCGACATCAACGCCGCGGTCGAAGGCGTCGTAGCCAGCGCCTTCGGCTTCAACGGACAGAAGTGCTCGGCCTGCTCTCGTGCGATTGTGGACGCGGCCATCTACGATAGCTTCTGCGACCGGCTGCGCGCGCGGGTCGATGCCATTGAAACCGGCGACCCGGTAAAGAACGTCTACACCGGCCCGGTCATCAGCGAGAAGGCGTATCGCAAGATTCTGAACTACATCGAGATTGGCAAAGGTGAAGGCAGGTTGCTGAACGGGGGCAAGGCGATTGATACGCCGGAGGGCGGCTACTACATTGCCCCTACCGTCATCGCCGACGTTGCCCCCACGGCACGCATTGCGCAGGAGGAGATCTTCGGCCCGGTCCTCGCAGTGATCCAATCGCAAAACTTCGACGAAGCCCTGGCGATTGCCAACAACACCGAATATGGCCTGACCGGCTCGGTCTATTCCCACTCGCGCGAAAAGCTCGAACGCGCCGCGCATGAATTCCACGTCGGCAATCTCTACTTCAACCGCAAATCCACAGGCGCGATGGTCGGCGCGCACCCGTTCGGAGGCTTCAACATGAGCGGCACCGACTCAAAGGCTGGCGGCCCCGATTATCTGCTGCTGTTCACGCAGGCGAAGAGCATTGGGGAGAAGCTAGCTTCTAGCCGCTAGCTCCTAGCTAAAAGCTAGCGGCTAGAGCAAATTGCGTATCGCTGTGCAGTAGCCTTCCAAGGGCCAAAGGCCCGACAACATACCAGCCTGGGCCGGAGGCCCAGGTTCATGATGGCAGAACATGAAAGGGCTGAAAGCCCGACACATCATTCTCGCTGCATACCATCGAGAAATCTGCTTTAGAAGCTAAAGCTGCTTCACGCCGTCTTCATCTGGATGAGGTTGCCCGCCTTCGCCGCAGCCTCCGCCAGCACGCGGTGGTGAATCGTGAATAGCGCCAGCTCAAGCCGGTCGGAGACGCCGGTCTTGTCGTAGATACTGCGCAGATAGTTTTTAATGACCTGCTCTTTCGTGCCGAGTTGGTTCGCAATCTCTTTGTTCTTGCAGCCCTGCACGATCAGCGAGACGATCTGCATCTCCTTCGGCGTCAGCCGGTCGCGGACGCGCGCGCCTACGCTGTCGGCCGCCTGCATGGTGGTGACGTTCGAGTGCTGGAGATAACGCTGCCCCCGCGCGACGCGGTGCACGCAGTCCACAAGATCAGGTCCCAGGACGTTGCGGCTCACGATGCCGTCGAAGAGCTGGGCAGCGCTCTCGGCTACCTGCTCCGCATTCTCCGTAACGAGGATGACGCGGCAGCCGGCTGGCTGAGCGCGCGACGCGAGCGCGGCAAAGTCCAGATTCAGGCTGGTGGAGACGAGCACGACCGAGCCACGGAAGCCGTCGATGGCCGAGAAAAGTTTCGTCGCATCTTCGCACTGGGCGACGATGCGCATGTCGTCCTCAAGCGCGAGCACGCGCGCGGCTCCAGCCCGGAAGATCGCCTGGTTGTCAGCGAGGATGAGTCGATTCATCGGTATCTTCGTCTCCTGACGGGTCGTTCGTCCCGTTCCCTTCCCTCATCGGCGAGAGGCAGACGAGGCGGGCGAATGTCTGCAATTCGGACATCAGGCGGCCTGTGCCGAAGAACCTATTGACTGAACTAACAATAGCTTATGTTTTTGAACCCCGGAGCCGCCGGGCCGAATCCAAAGATCAGGCGCCGCCGATTTACCGACTTCAACTCAGGCGCACCGGCGAAGTATAACAAGAGTATGCCCAAGCCAATTCTGCTCGCCATCGATGACGACACCAGTGTGCTGGAGGCCGTGGTGCAGGACCTGCGCCGCCACTACGGGCAGCACTATCGCATCGTCCGCGCCGCCTCGGGCGCGGCTGCGCTCGACATCTGCCGCCAGTTGCAGGAGCGCAAGGACATCGTCGCGCTGTTCCTCTCCGACCAGCGGATGCCGGGCATGACCGGAGTGGATTTCCTGCAGCAGGCGCTCACCATCTATCCCGATGCCAAGCGCGTGCTGCTGACCGCCTACGCAGACACCGAAGCGGCGATCCGCGCCATCAACTCCGCCAAGATTCACTACTATCTGAACAAACCCTGGGACCCACCGGAAGAGAAGCTCTACCCGGTACTCGACGATCTGCTCGAAGCCTGGAAGCAGGGATACAAGCCGCCGTTCGAGGGCATCCGCGTCGTGGGCATGCGGTGGTCGCCCAAAGACCATGCCATCCGCGACTTCCTCTCGCGCAACCGCATTCCGTATCAATGGCTGACGCCGGAACAGAACCCCGAGGCCATCGAGTTGCTGAAGGAAAAGGGCCTCGACGACGCGAAGCTCCCCGTCGTGCTCTTCGGCGACGGCACGGCGCTCGTGCAGCCCTCTTCCACCGAACTAGCAAACAAAGTCGGCATCTCAACGCAGGCGCAGCAGCAGTTCTACGATCTCGTCGTCGTCGGCGCTGGACCTGCCGGTCTCGCCGCCGGCGTCTACGGCGCATCCGAGGGCCTGAAGACGCTCATCGTCGAGCCGAACGCAGCGGGCGGGCAGGCTGGATCAAGCTCGCGCATTGAAAACTATCTCGGCTTCCCGCAGGGAGTAAGCGGCGAGGAATTGGCCAAACGGGCGTTCCTGCAAGCAGGAAGGCTGGGCGCGGAGTTTCTGCTACAGAAAGTGACCGGCATCCGTCAGGAGAACCAGTACCTGATCGTCGGCATGAAGGACGGGCGCGAGGTGACGTGCCACGTCTGCCTGCTCGCCACCGGCGTCTCGTACTGCAAACTCGATATTCCCGGCGCAGACAAGTTCAGCGGAGCCGGGATATATTACGGAGCGGCGCTGACGGAGGCGATGTCCTGTGCCAATGAAGAGGTTTATATCGTAGGCGGCGCCAACTCGGCCGGTCAGGCAGCGATGCACTTCGCGCGCTACGCGGCCAAGGTGCGCATGATCGTCCGCGCCGACTCGCTGGCCAAGAGCATGTCGAAGTATCTGATCGACCAGATTGAAGCGACCCCGAACATCATCGTCGAGACGCGCACCGAGGTGGTTTCGGCCTCAGGCAATGAGCATCTCGAATGCCTCACGCTCAAGACTCCGCACGGCGAAGAGGCCCGCCACACCAGCTCGCTGTTCATCTTCATCGGCGCGGAGCCGAAGACGGCCTGGCTGCCCGCCGGGGTACTGCGCGACAAACGCGGCTTCGTGCTCTCCGGGCCGGAACTGAAGGCAAAAAGCCCGCAGTCGTGGAAGCTGGACCGCGAACCGTATCTGCTCGAAACCAGTATGCCCGGCGTCTTTGTCGCGGGCGATGTGCGATTCAACTCCGTGAAACGATGCGCTTCGGCAGTCGGCGAAGGCTCGATCGCAATTCAGTTTGTACACCAGTATCTGGCAACGCTTTGAAAGGCGGTAATTTTCGTAAGACCATGAGTGAGCAAAACCAGGCAGTCGGGAAGAACGAAACCATGAGCGCAGAACTGATCGCAAAGCTGCGCTCGGCGCCTATTCTGTCGTCGCTCAAGGACGACGAACTGCGCTGCCTGGAGGGCGTCGAAGAGGTCCACATGCCGAAGGGCGCAACGCTGGTGCGTCAGGGCGAGATGGTCCACAACTTCTGGATATTGCTCGACGGCGAGGTGCAGGTCTTCTGGGTCCATCCCGATGGCCGCGAGACCTCCGTCGCCGCCATGCCCAAAGGCTCTGCGTTCGGCGAACTGCCGCTGCTGGCCAACATTCCAAGCGTCGTCAACGCACGAACCGGCAGCGACAGCACTCTGTTGCAGTTGAGCGAAGAGGGCTTCTGGAAGCTGATGACCACCTGCCCCGGGGTACGCAAGGCGATCCTCTCGAACATGGCGGACCGTGTGCAAAAGATGCAGAGCGTCACCGTACAGCAGGAGAAGATGGCGTCGCTCGGGACACTGGCCGCGGGCCTGATGCACGAGTTGAACAATCCGGGCGCGGCCGCACGCCGTGCCGCTTCGCAGCTCAGGCAGAACCTGCTGCGGCTGCATCAGCTCTCGCTCAAGTTCAAAGAATGCGACCTGACCAAAGAGCAGAAGAAGTGCATGTTCGACCTGCAGGACCACGCGCTCGCCAACCAGAAACCGCGCGTCATGAACTCGCTTGAGCAGAGCGACGCGGAGGAGAAGCTGGCCGAGTGGCTCGAATCGGTCAACGTCGAGAACGCATGGAAACTCGCCCCAACGCTGGTCTCGATCGGCATGGACGAACACGAACTGTCCTGCGCGCGCGATGAGTTCCAGGGCGATATGTTCTCCGACGCGCTCAGTTGGCTCGACGCACTGGTCTCAAGCATGCAACTGGTGGGCACTATCGAAGAAAGCATTGGCCGCGTGACCGACCTGGTCCACGCGGTCAAATCGTATGCATACGAGGGCAAAGGCAAAAAGCAGTCCCTCGATGTCAACGAGAGCATCCGCGCAACGCTCGTGATTCTGGCCCACAAGATGCGCGAAAAAGAGATCGTCGTCGAGAAAACCTTTGCCCAGGACCTCCCGGCGCTTGAAAGCGAAGCCTCCGGCCTGAACCAGATATGGACCAACCTGCTCGACAACGCCATTGACGCCGTGCCGGCAAAGGGAAAGATCCGCGTCCGCACATGGTCCGAAACCGCGCAGTTGAACAACGGCAACTCGCGCAATGAGATCTGCGTCATGGTGGCCGATGACGGCGGCGGCATCCCGCTCGAAGTCCAACCGCAGATCTTCGACCCGTTCTATACAACCAAGCCCGTCGGCGTGGGCACAGGCATCGGACTCGGCATCGTGCAGCGCATCGTAGACCAGTACGGCGGCAGCATTCACTTCTCCTCCGTGCCGGGCAACACGGAGTTCGTCGTGCGCATCCCCGCCGCGCGTCAGTAGCACCTTCAGGTCATATCCTTCACGGCAACATTTCTGTGTAATGTGCGTTTGTAGTTTCAGCACGCGCAAACTCACCTGCGCGACTGGAACGTGAGGACACCATGAAGCTCTCTCGACTTGCCGTACCTCTTCTTGCAGCGGGCGTCCTTTTCACCGCCGGTTGTTCGCACCAGACGTACTATGCCTCCGCTCCTCCGCCGCCGCCGCAGGTGAACGAAGTTCCACCCATGATTGCCCACGCCCGTCATGAAGGCTACCGCGCCGGACAGGACGATGCTGCGCGCGACCTCTACGATCGCTCAGGCTTCCATCCCCGCCACAACTGGAAGTATCGCGACACACCCGGCTTCCAGCCCGGAATGGGACCGTTCGGGCAGTATCAGAACGAGTTCCGCCTGGCCTACCTGAACGGTTACAGCGACTCCTTCCGCCGGCAGCGTTAAAACGACGTTCGTGCTGCTCCTGGCACTCAATCGCGCGCTTCCATCGTAAGATGAGTGCCGTAAGATGAGTGTCAGGAGCGCATCGTGACCCTGACCCCTTTCCATATCGCCTTTCCCGTCGATGACCTCGCAGCCGCGCGCGCTTTCTACGGTGGCACGCTGGGCTGCGAAGAAGGTCGCAGCTCCGCCCAGTGGATCGACTTCAACCTCTTCGGCCACCAGATCGTCGCGCATCTCAAGCCCGGCCCCGCTACGAAGCAGCATCACAATCCCGTCGATGGCCACGATGTCCCCGTGCCGCACTTCGGCGTCGTGCTGCCGATGGACGCATGGCAGGCGCTTGCGGCAAAGCTGCGCAACGCAGGCATCGCGTTCATCATCGAGCCGTACATCCGCTTCAAGGGCGAAGTCGGCGAACAGGCCACCATGTTCTTCCTCGACCCGGCAGGCAACGCGCTTGAGTTCAAAGCCTTCGCCGACCCGGGGCAGCTCTTTGCCAAGTAACTGGACGGGCCATCTAAATCGAAGACAAACCTTTGTCTTGGGGGCGCTGCAAAAATAAATCTGCTTCACCCCTTACCTATATCGATTTAGTTGCGTTAGACTCTGTAGCAACCAGCAAGGCGGTGTTTCAGCGGTTCGGGCAGAACGGCGGAAGACTGCGTTCTGAAATCTGTCTGGACCGAAGGAGCACTGATGCAATTTCCCGGGAAACATCAAGGATGGAAGACTGCTGCCGCCCTCGCGGCGTTGTCGCTCACGCTGACACTTGGGGCTGGAGCTGCGCACGCACAGCAGCATCCCGACCTTGCGGCCAAGCCGTGGATGAACCAGGCGCTCAGCCCTGACCAGCGCGCCGACCTGGTCGTCCAGCAGATGACGCTCGACGAGAAGATCCAGATGGTCCACGGCGACGGCTGGGGCGTGCTGCGGCCCGGCGCGCCAGTTGATCCGCGTTCAAACTTCGGCGCTGGCTTCGTGCACGGCATCGACCGGCTCGGCATCCCCGACATCAACCTCGCCGACTCCGCCGTCGGCATTCGCATGGCCGCCTACGCAGGCCGCTATGCGACGCTGCTGCCCTCCACGCTGGGCGCGGCGTCGAGCTGGGACACGGACGCGGCCTATCTCTACGGCTCCGTCATCGGCCGCGAGCTGTGGGACGAGGGCTACAACATGACCATCGGCGGCGGCGTGGACATCATGCGCGAGCCGCGCAATGGCCGCAACTTCGAGTACGCCGGCGAAGACCCGGTGCTCGCCGGAACGATGGACGGCTACGTCGAGAAGGGCGTGCTCGCCCAGCACGTCATGAGCGACATCAAGCACTACGCGCTCAACGACCAGGAGACCGTGCGCAACGAGGTGAACATCATCCTCGACAAAAAGGCGATGCGCGAGTCCGACCTGCTCGCCTTTGAGATTGCCATCGACATTGCGCAGCCTTCGGGCGTGATGTGCTCCTACAACCTGGTCAACGGCGACTACGCCTGCGAGAACGACTACCTGCTCAACCAGGTGCTCAAGAAAGACTTCGGCTTCAAGGGCTTCGTCCTCTCCGACTGGGGCGGAACGCACACCACCGTTAAAGCCGCACTGAACGGGCTCGATCAGGAGATGCCCGGCGACGATGGCTTCTTCGCCGCTCCGCTCAAGCAGGCCGTTCTGGACGGAAAGGTGCCCATGCCGCGCCTCAACGACATGGTGCATCGCATCCTGCGCAGCATGTTCGCGGCAGGCGTCGTGGACCATCCTCCCATCCACACCGTGGTCGATCCCTTCCAGGGACGCGACGACGCCAAACACATCGAAGAAGAGAGCATCGTGCTGCTCAAGAATGAAAACAGCATTCTTCCGCTCAAGGCGGTGTCTTCGGAGTCGATTGCGCTCATCGGCGGACACGCCGACCTCGCCGTGCTCTCCGGCGGAGGCTCCGCGCAGGTGGACGCGCCCAACGGCGACGCCGTGCATCCGCATCCTGGCGGCTCGCGCTGGGGTGTGCCGGTCTACTTCCCTTCCTCGCCGCTCAAGTACATCCGCAAAAAATCTCCTGAGGCAACCGTCAGCTACAACGATGGCTCCGACCCCGCCGCAGCCGCTGCGTTTGCGAAGCAGTCCAGCGTGGCAATCGTCTTCGTGACGCAGTGGATGAGCGAAGGCCACGATTCCCGCACGCTCTCGCTGCCCCACGATCAGGACGCGCTGGTCGAGGCCGTCGCCGCTGCGAACCCGAACACCATCGTCGTGCTCGAGACCGGCGGGCCGGTCTCGATGCCGTGGGCGGGCAAGGTGAAGGGCATCGTCGAGACGTGGTTCCCCGGCATCGGCGGAGCGCAGGCGCTGGCGAACATTCTGTTCGGCGACGTGAATCCGTCCGGCAAGCTCCCCGCGACCTTCCCGAAAGACATCGCGCAGTTGCCGCATCCGGAGATCGTCGGCATGGACCGAAGCAAAGACAAGGGCGCAGTCTACGTCGATGGCAAGGGCCGCAAGATTCAGACCTGGGACCTGCGCTACACCGAAGGCGCGAAGGTCGGCTACAAGTGGTTTGAAGCAACACACCAGCAGCCGCTCTTCCCCTTCGGCTTCGGCCTGTCGTACACCACCTATGCCTACTCGGGCCTGAAGGTCGATGATGCCGCGCGCACCGCGAGCTTCACCGTGAAAAACACCGGAACCCGCAAGGGCACGGAGATCGCCGAGCTTTACATCAAGCTTCCCGCCTCTGCGCACGAGGACTACAAGCGGCTGGTCGCATGGCAGCGCGTCACGCTGGCGCCGGGAGAGTCGAAGGCCGTCACGCTCAAGCTCAACCCACTCTACCTCTCCGTCTTCGACACAGCCAACGACGGATGGCAGCTTCTGCCCGGCAATTACGAAGTACTCGCGGGCGCATCCTCCTCCGATACTCCGCTCACCGCAACGCTGTACATCACGCAGTAATCGCCATGCTTCGGCTTCTGCCGGCAAATACAGTTCAAGAGGGTGCTGAAAACATAGCCGTTTACAAACGACGCAACTTGACAGGCTGCGGAAACTCGCCGTCTGTGCTTTCGGCGGGAGCCAGGGCTTTAGGGCAGCACTGATTAAGTCTTCGTTTTGAAATGGCGTGGCTTCAGCCACGCCGCAAAGCGCCGATTTCGGATGGGGCTTTAGAGACTGGGTGAGAACTCCTCAATTCGGTCGTTTCGATTAAGGGCACGGGTTTACCCGTGCCGTAAGTGCCTCATGTTCCGTTGGGGCTTTAGCCACTGAGGGAATGCCTCCACGACAAGCAGACTTCTTCGGCGCCATGTGAAGCCGCCAGCCGCTGCTTCAACCCCTCGATCTGAACCGCCGAGCCCAGCACAACAAAGAGTGCGAGATAATTATCGAAATTATTTCCACCAATAAACAAGGCCGGAAACAGCACGCTGGAAAGGCTCTGGAATGCGCTCATTCGTAATAGCTCTGCTTTGCGCCGCAACCCTGCAGATGGCGGCACAGACTCCCGTTTCCATCAAAGTCGATCTCTCCAAACCTGAAGGCCCGTACACGCCCATCTATCGCTGGTTTGGCTACGACGAAGCGAACTACACGACGATGCCGCACGGACGGCAGCTCCTCTCCGAGCTGCACGACCTGAGCCCCGTGCCCGTCTACATTCGCGCGCATCATCTGCTCACCTCTGGCAACGGCGTGCCGGAACTGAAGTGGAGTTCCACCAACGTCTTCTCGCTCGACGCCAACGGCAAGCCTGTCTACGACTTCAAAATCCTCGACGGCATCTTCGACGCCTACAAAGCCGCCGGCGTTCGCCCGTATGTCGAACTGGGCTTTATGCCGCGCGACCTCGCCGTCAACCCCGACCCGTACCAGGTCCACTATCCCCACGACACCATCTCCGGCGGCTCACAGAATCCTCCGAAGGACTACGCCATGTGGGGCGAGCTCATCCGCAAAGTCACCGAGCATCTGGTCGCACGTTACGGTCGGAACGAAGTGCTCCAGTGGTACTTCGAGGTGTGGAACGAGCCCGACATTCCATACTGGCACTCCACCCCGGAGAACTACTACAAGCTCTACGACTACGCTGTTGCGGGCGTGCGCAGCGCCCTCCCCGGAGCGCGCGTTGGAGGCCCTGCATCCACCGGCCCAGGATCGCCCAGGGCGGCAAAGTTCCTCCAGGGTTTTCTGAACCATGTCGAAACCGGAAAAAGCGCGGCCACCGGAGGCCACGTACCGCTCGACTTCATCTCATTCCACGCCAAAGGCCATCCGAAGGTGATCGGCACCTATGTCCAGATGGGCCTGAGCAACGAGATGAACGATGTCGATCAGGGATTCGCCATCATCGCAAAGCACCCGAAGCTCCACAACCTGCCCGTCGTCATCAGCGAGGCCGACCCTGAGGGTTGCGCCGCCTGCTCCGCCAAAGTGAACCCGGCAAACAACTATCGCAACGGAACGCTCTACCCGGTTTATACCGCAGCAGCGATCAAGAATCTTTTCGCGCTGAAGGACCGCTATCGCACCAACCTGATCGCCATGCTCAGTTGGTCGTTCGAGTTCGAGAACAAGGATTACTTCGAGGGCTTTCGCTCGCTCGCCACCAACGGCATCGACAAGCCTGTCTTGAATGTCTTTCGCATGGCCGGGCTCATGTCCGGCGAGCGCGTCAGCACAACCAGCAGCGGCCAGGTGCCGCTCGACACGATTTTGAAATCAGGCGTGCGCCAGTCGCCCGACATCGACGCCTTCGCCACAAAATCCACGCACGAAGCCGCAGTGATGCTCTGGAACTACCACGACGACGACCTGCCCGCCCCACGCTCCCAGGTCCAGGTAACGATCTCAGGCATCCCCGCCGGAGTACATCGCGTTCTGCTCGAGCACTACCGCATCGACGAGCATCACAGCAATGCCTACACTGTATGGAAAGCGATGGGAGCGCCGCAGCAGCCGACGCGGGAGCAGTACGCAAAGCTAAAAGAAGCCGCACAGTTGCAGCTTCTCGACTCCCCACGCTGGCTCGACGTCACTGCAGGCAAAGTGACGATTGCGACCGATCTGCCGCGACAGGCAACGTCATTGATGCGTCTGGAATGGTAAAAATTTCCGCTCACGTCCCACTGCGCAAGCGAGGATTTGGTGGAGCTGAGCGGGATCGAACCGCTGACCTCCTCGTTGCGAACGAGGCGCTCTCCCAGCTGAGCTACAGCCCCCACCGGACGCGCATGGCACAACTCACATGCTGTCCAACAACATCTTCGAGTGTACCAGAAGCGCCGCCAGCCTCAAACTATCTACCGCCCACGCGCCCCATCACCACCGTGCCCGCGGCCAGCGGCTTTTCCATCACGTGCCACACCTCGCCCGCCGCATCCACCACTACGCCCAACACGGGCACCACCAGCCGCGCGCCCCTCGGCGTCACCGCTTCCACCACACCCAGATCTCTGCCCTGTTCAACGCCGAACTCGGTCCGGTCCAGCGCCACCTGCCATCGCTGCCGCCCCGCGGCCCGCGACTCTTCGCGGATGTCCACCACCACTGCCTGAAACTCACTCACCAGCCACCGCCGCGACATTTGTACGCTTCTTCATCTCTCAATTTTACGTGCCGGGCACTCCAAGACGATAATGTCTTCGTTCATCGATCGAGCCAACGCAACTTCTCTGGAGCGCAACTGACTATGCTCAACATGACGCGGATCAACCTTACCCATGCGGCCTTCCCCATTCTCCTGTGCGCCATCCTGGCCCTTCCCTTGCCCGCGCAGACCTCTGCCCAGACACACGGCATCTCCATCGCTAACATGGACACCGCCGTCCGCCCCGGCGACAACTTCTATCTCTACGCCAACGGCGGCTACGTCGCTCGCACCAGGCTGCCCCCGGATCGCGCCTCGCTCACCGTCTTCTCCGTGCTCGACGACCTCAGCTCGAAACGCACAGACGCCATTATCGAAGACGCGGCCAAAGCGAACGCGCCCGCCGGCTCCGATCAGCGCAAGATCGCCGACCTCTACCACTCCTACATGGACGAGGCCGCCATCGAATCGCACGGTCTCGCCACGCTGAAGCCGCACCTCGACGCCATCGTGGCCATCAAAACGCAGCGCGAACTGGCACACGCGCTCGGCCTCTCGCTGCGCGCCGACGTGGACGCGCTCAACAACACCAACTACCACACCGCGAACATCTTCGGCCTCTGGGTCGCGCCCAGCTTCAACGATCCCGACCACTACGCCCCCTATCTGCTCCAGGGCGGTCTCGAAATGCCCGACCGCGACTACTACCTCTCCGATTCAGCGCACATGAAAGACGTTCGCGCCAAATACCAGGCGCACATCGCCGCCATGTTCCGGCTTGCGGGAGTGCCCGACGGTGAAGCCCGCGCAGCCCACGTCCTCGCGCTCGAAACCGCCATCGCCCACGTGCAAACCTCGTTGGCCGACAGCGAAAACATCGAGCACGCCAACAATCCCTGGAGCCTCGCCGACTTCAAAACCAAAGCCCCCGGCCTCGACTGGGCCGAGTTCTTCCGCGCTGCCGGTCTCGACCAACAACAGACCTTCATCGTCTGGCAGCCCGGCGCGTTCACCGGCGAAGCCGCGCTGGTCGCCTCGCAGCCTCTCGACGCATGGAAGAACCTGCTCGCCTATCACGTCATCGAAGACTACGCCGTCGGCACATCCAAGGCGCTCGCCGACGAGAGCTTCGCCTTCTTCGGCCAGACGCTCAACGGCACCCCTGCACAGCGTCCGCGCAACATCCGCGGCGACCGCTTCGTCTCCGCCACGCTGGGCGATGCAGTCGGCAAGCTCTATGCCGAGCGATATTTTTCTCCCGAAGCCAAAGCACAGGCCGAGGCGCTCGTCTCCAATCTCCTCGCCGCCTTTCATCAGCGCCTCGAAAACGTCACATGGATGGCCTCCTCCACCAAAGCCGAGGCGCTCGCCAAACTCGGCACGCTTCAGGTGGGCGTAGGCTACCCCGACCACTGGCGCAGCTACGCAGGCTACGAAGTCTCGCCCGACAACCTCTTTGAAAACATGTGGCGCTCCGACCTCTTCGAGTATCACTACTCGCTCAGCCGCATCGACCTGCCGGTCGATCGCAAAGAGTGGTGCATGACGCCCCAGACCGTCAACGCCGTCAACCTGCCGCTCGACAACGGCCTCAACTTCCCCGCCGCCATTCTGCAGCCGCCGTTCTTCGACCCCAAGGCCCCGTCGGCCGCAAACTACGGAGCCATCGGCACCATCATCGGCCACGAGATCAGCCACACCTTCGACTCTCAGGGCGCGGCGTTCGACTCCAAAGGCCGCGTCCGCAACTGGTGGACGCCAGAAGACCTCGTCCACTTCAGGGCCGCCACCGCCGCGCTCGCCGCGCAGTACGACACCTACAAACCCTTCCCCGATCTCGCCGTCAACGGCAAACAGACCCTCGGCGAAGACATCGCCGACGTTGCCGGCCTCACCGCAGCCTACGACGGCTTCCACGCTTCGCTTCACGGCAAAGAAGCGCCCAAAGCCCACAACTTCACCGGCGACCAGCAGTTCTTCATTGCCTTCGCCCAGAACTGGGGCTCGGTCATCCGCGACGCGGCCTTGCGCAAGCAGGTCCTCACCGACCCGCACGCGCCCGGGCGATACCGCACCGAAACCGTCCGCAACAACGACGCCTGGTACGCCGCCTTCGACATCAAACCCGGCGACAAACTCTACCTCACGCCCAAAGAGCGCATCCGCATTTGGTAATGCAGGCGGGCGCATCGGACAGATGCGCCCGCCTGCCGTTATCCTTGCTGCATGGACCAGAAGCTCTTCACTGAAGTTGACAGCTACCTTGCAGACAAACTCCTCGCAGAAGATGAACCGCTCCGCGAAGCACTCAAGGCAAACGCAACAGCGGACCTGCCATCGATCGACGTTAGCCCCACGCAAGGCAAGCTACTCTATCTGCTTGCTCGCATGTCGGGAGCAAAGCGCATCCTCGAAGTAGGCACACTCGGCGGCTACAGCACCATCTGGCTTGCGCGTGCGCTCCCCAAAGACGGCGTACTGGTCACGCTCGAACTCAACCCGAAGCACGCTGAAGTCGCCGCCGCAAACATTCGCCGCGCAGGCCTCAGCCACCTCGTTGATCTGCGCATAGGCCCTGCCACCGAATCGCTCGCGCGTCTTCACGCCGAAAACGCCGCACCGTTCGACCTCATCTTCCTCGACGCCGACAAGCCCAACAACCCCGTCTATCTCGACTGGGCCGTAAAGCTCTCACGCACCGGCACCGTCATCATCGGCGACAACGTCATCCGCGAAGGCGCGATCATCGACGCGCACGATGCCGACCCAAGCGTCGCAGGAACGCGCCTCTTCCTCGAAAAGCTAGGCAGCCACCCACGCCTCGATGCCACCGCCATCCAAACCGTCGGCAGCAAAGGCCACGACGGCTTCGCCCTCGCCATCGTCAACGCCGAAAGCTGAGAACAACTGAAAGCTATAGCTGTTTTCCTGGAGGTATCGTCCCGGCAACCTCCTCATCCTCAAGACAGTCCCCACCTTTTTATTGTCATTCCCGAAGGGAATCTGCGTTTCGCATCGGCCCGCGCCGGGCGACACCTGGATGGAAAATGCTCTAAATCGCCGGAGGCGGAGGAGGCGGCGGCGAATACGGTCGAGCCGACTCCGCGCCTTTATACCAATCCACATTCCGGGTAATGAACATCACCGCCGCCAGAATGACGAACAGCATCACAGAGCCAAGCACCAGCGCATTGTCTTCGGAGATCAACAGCCCGTAAATCGCAGCGTAGAGCAGCGTGAGCATCGCGCCAAACGCCACTCCTCGCGTCACGCTGCGCAATACATACGTCAGATAAAACGTCAGCAGACCAATACACGCAATGCTCGCGCACAGATAAGCCAAACCAAATTCAATATGCTCACTCAAGCTGATGAGCAGCAGGAAAAAGATCGCCAACCCGAACCCGACCAGCAGATATTGCACCGGATGAATCGGCAGTTGCTTCATCACCTCGAAGACAAAGAACCCGCCAAACGTCAGCAGCACAAAAAGAATCCCGTACTTCACAGCGCGATCGGACAGCTTATAGGGATCAATCGAAGTAATCAGGTCCACGTTGACCGTATCAATATTCCCGGTCCGGCTCGCAATCTGCTGCTGCGTTCCCGAGGCAAGCGACGACACATCCCACACCGCGTGAAAGCCATGATCGTTCACCTCGCGCGCCCGCGGCAAAAACTGCCCGCCAAACAAAGGCGAGGCCCACGACGACATCATCTCAATGTGGTTCGTTGCGCCAACCGGGGCAATCGCCAGACGCTGCGTCCCCGCCAGGTCCATGTCGAGCGAAAAATTATATGTCCCATTCACGCCGCGCGCCGTCTCAGGCAAAGCCATCTGCAAATTGGGCTGCCAGCCATCGCCGCCCTCTTTGCTGCCGTACTGCGACATCGCCGTCCCGGAGATCGTTCCACCCTGCTTGATCTCCAGCGACGCATTGTTCACCTTGATCTCGGGCCTGCCCACAAGACCGCGCACATCGCTCACCGACATCGCCAGGTACGGCTGCCCATACGTCACGTTCGCCGCATTCGGCAGGCCTGAAACCTTGATGACGCCCGTCAGCTTCGTCTGAAACTCATACACCGACACGCGATACAACCCGTGGTATCGCTCCGAAGGCGTCATCGTTCCCTGCACATTCAGCGTGTCAGGAAAAGCAAGATAGCTTCCCTGCGACGTCGAAGAAGTCACCTTCGGCTTGCCGTCCGTTCCGACGGTCACTTCATGCCTGGTCTCCGTGTAGGGCTGCACAAAGATCGGCCCGACTATCGTCTGTCCCGATGCGTAACTCGCGGAGATGCTCTGGACCGCCTGATCGCGGTAAGCCTGCCTGCTATTGATCACGCTGCTGACCAGACCAAGCGCAACCAAAATGACGCCGGTCAATAAGCCAATCACAACTATCTTAATAATCAGTTTTACGTTCGCCATGCACTCCCCCCGCAGTCATTCAGGCCCGATACGCATCTTACACATCACACACAGGCAGACCACGAGAAAAATGCAGGAGAGGCTCTACAGGCACCAGGCAATATCGACATCTAGGTTAAGCGTAAGTGGTTGATCGATATAGGAATTGTCATCCTGAGCGGAGCTTCTCGCAGTTTGATCGCGGGAGGCGGAGTCGAAGGACCTGCGGTTTGCGATTTCAATTTACGCAAGGAACTTTCGAGACACCGCACCAGGCAATATCGACATCTAGGTTAAGCGTAAGTGGTTGATCGATATAGGAATTGTCATCCTGAGCGGAGCTTCTCGCAGTTTGATCGCGGGAGGCGGAGTCGAAGGACCTGCGGTTAGCCCGTCGTATCGAGATGGTGTAGTTGTTCACCACCTTCTATCCAGCCCGCCTCATTTCTATTTGTCGATACTGCCTAAGTCCGGCAACGAACACTCAAGTCAGATCGTCCGGATTGAACGAAGGCCGCTTCCGTCCCAGCGCCGAGACATCATGCGCGCCACCCACCAGCCCCTTCACCACCTGGTCGATCTCGTCCTCGACATCAGCCGTCGCCACCATCCGCGCCGGAGGATCGGCCAGCTTGATGCTCTCCAGCAGCACCGTCGCATGCGCCACGGCAACGCCATCCTGATTCAACCCCTCCGGAGTCTTCGCCTTGATGCCGACATCGCCCGGCCTCAGCCCCAGCAGATCCGCCACGCGCTCGCGCATCTCGCCCGCAATCGGCACAATCTTCGGCTTCGACATCACCAGCACCGTATCGACGTTGACGATCTTGTACCCCGCCATCGCCACCTCTTCCAGCGCCGTCTTCAGAAACACCCGCGAATCCACACCCTTCCACCGCGGATCGCTCGGCGGGAAAAACGTGCCGATGTCGCCCGCCGAGACCGCCCCCAGCAGCGCATCCGTAAGCGCATGAAGCAGCACGTCGCCATCCGAGTGACCGGCCAGCCCCTCCGGATGCTCAATCGCCAACCCGCCAATCACCAGCGGCACGCCCGCCTTAAACGCATGTGAATCAAACCCATAGCCAATTCTCATTCCCATACGCTATCTTCCCACGACTTCAAGCAACTCCCGCGAACCAACATTAAGGAAGCTCTGATTAAGTCTTCGTTTTGAAAGGGCGTGGCTTCAGCCACGCGGCAAAGCACCGATTTCGGATGGGGCTTCAGCCCCCGGGGGAATTTCCCGAACTTAATCAGACCCTCCTTAAGCCTTCCCCTGCCTCAGGTAAAACTCCGCTAACTCAATATCTCCCGGCTGCGTAATCTTAAAGTTCCGCGCCGACCCCGGCACCACCGCCACTTCAATCCCCGCGCGCTCCAGCAAACTCGCCTCATCGGTTCCGGCAAAACCATCCGCCTCGGCCTCCGCAAAGGCGCGGCGCATCAGCTTGCACAGTGCGCCCTGCGGCGTCTGCGCATGAATGATCAGCTCGCGCGGAATCGTCGCCGTCACAATCGCCCCCTCGGCCGTGCGTTCCACCTGCTTGATCGTATCCACCGCAGGCAGCCCCACAATCGCCGCGCCATGTTTGGCCACCGCGTCAATCGTCCGCTCAATCGTCGCCGGGTCAATCAGCGGACGCACCGCGTCATGCACCAGCACCACATCATCGGGATGGCACTCGAGCGCAGCCAGCGCATTGCCCACCGACTCCTGCCTGTGATCGCCGCCCTCCACCATGTGGACGCGCGGCCCCAGCTTATGCTCGGCCACCTGCGCCTCCATACGCGCTCGCTCCGGCCCGCGCACCGCAATGCACACCGCATCCACACGCTTCACCGCAAGAAACGCCTTCACCGACCGGATCAGCACCGGCACGCCATCAATCTCCAGAAACTGCTTCGGCACAGCCGCATGCGTGCCGCCCGCGGCCATCCGTGTCCCAATCCCTGCTGCCGGAAGAATCACAAATACTTGCATAAATACCCAGCGAAGTATAACAAGTCCGCGAACGCAGCCGCTCAACCGCCGCAGGCGATAATACCCTTGTGTCTACCGCCGCCACACCGTCGCCCGCAGAAGAGTACCGCCAGCGCCGGCACGCACGCCAGTCGCTCGCCGCGCACTACGAAAAAACCCACATCCGCCTCGGAAATCTCCGCCTGCTCATCGCCATCGCGGCAGCCGTGTTGGCATGGTGGTCGTTCTATCTGGATAAACTCTCCGCATGGTGGTTGCTCGCGCCTGCCGCACTCTTCGCAGGCATAGCCGTCTATCACGCGCACATTCTGCATAAACGCGACCGCGCCCAGCGCGCCGCCAACCACTATGCCAAAGGCGTCGCCCGCATCGAAGACCGCTGGGCCGGCAATGGTCAGCAGGCCCCGCGCGCAAACACCGCAGACCACGTCTACGCCGCCGACCTCGACCTCTTCGGCCCTTCCAGCCTCTTCGAGCTGCTCTCCCAGGCCCGCACGCACATGGGCGAAGACACACTCGCCCGCTGGCTCCTCGCGCCCTCGCCAATCGCCGACCTCCGCCAGCGCCACGCCGCCATCGACGAGCTTCGCCCGCGCCTCGGCCTCCGCGAAGACATCGCCGTCCTCGAAGGCCACCCCCACAAAGACATCAAAACCGGAGTCCATCCCGCAGCCCTGCTCGCCTGGGCCGAAGCCCCCGCGCAGCTCGTCCATCCCAACATCCGCTGGCTCGCGCGCCTGCTCGCCCTCGCCGCCATCGCAACCGCCATCCTCTGGATCGAGTCCGGCACGAAGACCCCATTCTTCTCCGTCCTCATCATCGAAGCCGCCATCGCCGCGCTGCTTCACAAGCGCACCACCGAAGTCCTCCACGCCGCCGCGCACGCCTTCGAAGATCTCAACCTCCTCTCCGCGCTCGTAGCCCGTATCGAGCGCGAATCCTTCACCACGCCGCGACTCCAAAGCATCCGCAAAAGCCTCTTCTCAAACCAACTCCCCGCATCGAAAGCTATCGCCCGCCTCGCCACCATCGCCGGCTACATCGACTCGCTCGAAAGCCCCATCGTCCGCTTCCTCGACATCCCCCTGCTCTACTCCATCCAGACCGCCTACGCCGCCGAAGCCTGGCGACGCGCCCACGGCAGCGCCGTCCGCCGCTGGATCGAAGCCATCGGCGAAGCCGAAGCCTTGCTCTCCCTCAGCGCCTACAGCTACGAGCACCCCGCCGACCTCTTCCCCGACCTCATCGAAGACGGCCCGCCGTTCTTCAACGCAAAAGACCTCGGCCATCCCCTCCTCCCCGCCGCAAAGTGCATTCGCAACAGCATCGTCATCGGCGACCAGGACGGAGACACAAGCCGCGCAAAAGCCCTGCTCATCAGCGGCTCCAACATGTCCGGCAAAAGCACGCTCCTTCGCGCCATCGGCATCAACACCGTCCTTGCGATGGCAGGCGCACCCGTCCGCGCCGCCAGTATGAAGCTCACCGCGCTCCACGTCGGAGCCAGCATCCTCATCAACGACTCGCTCCAGCAGGGCAGCTCCCGCTTCTACGCCGAGATCACCCGCCTCCGCCGCATCGCGGACCTCGCCGAAAAATCCCCGCCGCTGCTCTTCCTGCTCGACGAACTCCTGCAAGGCACCAACTCCAAAGACCGCCTCACCGGAGCCGAAGGCGTCGTCCGCGCGCTGCTCGATGCAGGAGCCATCGGCCTCATCAGCACCCACGACCTCGCCCTCACCAACATTGGTGGCACTCAAGACCACCGCCTCCACAACGTCCACTTCCAAGACGAGATCGAAGACGGCCACATGAAGTTCGACTACAAACTCCGCCCCGGCATCGTCACCCACAGCAACGGCATCGAGCTGATGCGCCTCATCGGCCTCAAAGTCTGAAGCATCGCTCCAACCCTCTCGGGAATCGCTTTTGCAAAGAACCTGAGCCTGTTGCTGACAACCCTTATCCAACAAAAAGAATCACACAGCTAGCGGAACGCATCGATCATCCATATCTGGACTTGCAGCCCCCGGGGGTCTTTATGGCTACTATCCCGACGAGGGCGGATCAAATCGCCGCTCTATCGCAATCGCCGGAAATGATGGACGATCTACTCCGTCTGCAGAAGGCATCCCAGCGGATCAGCTCAATCCTCGATCTGGATCAACTGATCGACCGTATCGTGAATGAGATAGCGTGTTCCTTCGGTCTCGTCGAGGCGAACGTCTTCCTCTATGAGGAGAACCGCGCGGAACTCATACTGGCCAGCGTCCACGGCTGCACGATGTACGGCAAAGGACGTTGTCTGAAACTGGGCCAGGAAGGATTAGTCGGCTATGTAGCCGCCACCGGGCAGATGCGGTACGCGCCCGACGTTCGTAAAGACCCGTACTACCTCCCATGCGAAGAGTCCACGCTCTCCGAGGTTGCCATCCCCTTGCTGGTGGGGGAGCTGCTGGTCGGGGTCTTCACCGCATCTCATCCGCAGCTCAATGCATTTCCGCCGCAACAGTTGAAAATCCTGCAAGCCCTGTGCAGTCATATTGCCGTCGCCGTGCAAAACGCGCGCCTCTTCCAGCAGGAGCGGCAGGAGCGGGAGCAGATGACCCGCGATGCAATCGAGGCACAGAGCATCCAGCAGGCTCTCCTGCCCAGGAGCTCACCGTACATCCCCGGCTTTGCCGTCTCCGGACTGTGCATCCCCGCCGGCGCGGTCGGCGGCGATTGGTACGACTTCATCCCGATGAACGATGGCCTCTGGGGACTGGTGCTGGCGGACGTTTCAGGAAAAGGCACTGCCGCGGCCCTTCTCATGGCGGCCACCAGAGGCATCCTCCGCTCGCTCGCCGAAGCCTGCTGCACGCCCGGCGAGGTGCTCCAGAGACTGAACCAGTTGCTCGTAGAGGACTTCCCGCCGGCACGCTTTGTAACGATGGTGTACGCCGTGCTGAATCCCGCAAAACGCACTTTGACATTCGCAAATGCAGGCCATCTGGAGCCGCTCCTGGTACACGGCCAGGAAGCGCGGTTCCTCAACACGGACGCGGGAATGCCGCTTGGCTTGGGATTGGGCGATTTTTCCGAGGTCGAGATAGAACTCACGCCGGGCTCCCGTCTGGTGTTCTACAGCGATGGCATCACGGAAGCTCAAAACCCTGAAGAGGAGGAGTACGGTCAGCTCCGCTTGAAAGAACACCTCCTGCAACCTGAAACCTCCGCCGAAAGTCTTCTCGCGGATGTGCGCTCATTCGCCAGCGGATCCGGGTTGCACGACGACGCCACCGTCATCACGGTCAGGATGCTTGGGGGCCCGTAGGTTGCGAAGTTGCACAACCCCCGCGCCTGCCCCGCTAAGATGAAAGCTGCGGGTGCCCCATCCATCGCGCTTTTGCGATGGGTGGGAATGTAATCACTCGCCTGGCCAGCTTTTGCCGTTGTCTTTGCTGTTGCCGTTGCGGGTGCCCCATCCATCGCGGCTTCATCGCGATAGGTGGGAATGAACACGCTCCACCAGCCAGCCTTTGCCTTGCTCATTGTCATTCCGCAGCGGAAAAATCTGCTTTTGCCTTTGGAACTGCACCCGCCTGTCTTCTTCCCTACTCTCAATCATTCCCGTGCGTCACGGAAATCCGTCCGCAATGAGCTATCATCAGGCGTCGAGGTTAGACTCACATGCGATCGATCCGCCGTGATTTCGTCCTTCGCTCATGGTTTGCAGTCTTGATAATTGCCGCCTCATACCTCGCCCAAGCACAACCTCAGACCGCCATAATCACAGGAACCGTAAAAGACATGACAGGCGCAATCATCCCAGATGCTTCCGTTAGCCTTGAAGCCAACAAAGAGGTAGCTCAAAGAACGCATACCGATGAAAATGGCCTTTTCACAATGACGTCCCGACCGGGAGATTACATTTTCAGGGTGGCGGCCCAAGGCTTCATCACTTATGACATATCAATTCATCTCGACGATGCAGCCATAGTCCGGAAGCATGTCGTGCTCAATGTGGGCTTTTGCAGCCCTTGCGTTACGGTCCTAAGCGACTCCAATTCCTTAGGCCAATCAACTGACGCACACCCATTTAATCCAAATGAGTCCGTGGTGCTTTCCGGAACCGTGACAGACACCACTGGTGCAGTAATTCCTCAAGCTAAAATCACCCTGGAAATAACCCATGGTCCCGTTCTGCGGACGTTAACTGACGCTGCGGGCCGCTTTGCAATCACAGCCCCGCCTGGCGACTACATCTTAAAGGCATATTCGCAAGGTTTTATGCCCTATCATCAGCCTGTTCATCTCGTGCCAGCAGTGCCTGTTACGAAACATGTCACACTCCAGATAGGTATAGGCTTTTCTAGTGGTCCGGTCGTGGTCATAACTCCTCCGATCGAGTTGCTCAATGCCTCACTGACTTCGTCCCTCCCACTTAAGCCACTACCTCCCATCAGACTTCACACTAGAAAACTCACAAGCCTCCGATAGCAATATCCGAGCCCGCATCAGCTACGCTTGTAAGAGTCTTAATCTCGACTCTTATCCTTCAATGTCACAAGCATTCACCCTTCCCTTCGACCGCACCCACATCAAACCCGGCGACCGCGCCTGCGTCGCCATCTCCGGCGGGGCCGACTCCGTAGCCCTCCTGCTCGCCATCCACGCCGCCAACACGGCAAAGCACAACGCGCTCGGCGTTGGTCTCTCCGCCGTCCACGTCCAGCACGGCATCCGCAGCGCCGAAGAATCCGCCGCCGACCTCGACTTCGTCCGCGACCTCTGCGCCACACTCGAAATCCCTCTGCACATCCACCACGCCAACGTCCCCGAGCGCGCCGCCCGCACCGGCGAGACCATCGAAGAAGCCGCCCGCGCCGTCCGCTACGACTTCTTCGCAACGCTCATCGCCAGCGGCCACGCCGACTCCGTCCTCACCGCCCACACCCTCGACGACCAGGCCGAAACCGTCCTCATGAAATTCCTGCGCGGGGCCTGGACCGAGGGCCTCAGCGCCATCCATCCCGTAGTCCTCGTCAACAACCCCGGCCAGCGCCCCGGAAAAATCCTCCGCCCCTTCCTCCACACCCGCCGCTCCGAGATCGAAGCCTTCCTCAAACAATCCAACCAGCCCTGGCGCGAAGACTCCACCAACACCGACACCGCCTACACCCGCAACCGCGTCCGCCACCAGCTCCTGCCGCTGCTCCGCGAGTACAACCCCAGCCTCGACCAGACGCTTGCCAACCTCGCCGAGCTCGCCCGCGAAGAAGAGTCCCGCTGGCAGGCAGAACTCACCCGCATCCTCCCCCAACTCCTGCTCCCCGGCAAACCCGTCCGTGGAGGCGGCCGCGCCGTCCCAACCGCTCCCGGCGAATCCCAATCCGCGGTCGCCATCGAACTCGACCGCCTCAAAGCCCTCGACCCTGCCCTCCGCCGCCGCGTCATTCGCGCCGCCGCCCGTCAGCTTGGCGCGCGGCTCAGCTTCGACGAAACCGCCCGCATCCTCGCCCTCTGCGGATTCCGCCCCTATCCACCCGTCGGAGCGCCCACCGTCGCCGCCCGCACCGGCGCCACGCTCACCCTTGCCAACGGCCTCCGCGCCGAGCGTTCCGCCCGCGAACTCCGTCTTTTCCGCGCTCCCGCAACCATTGCCTAACCATATCCTCCATCACCCTTTAGTCACATCACGATTCCCAATTCATCCCCCTGAATCCCCCACCGGGAGAGTAGAATCAAATCACATGGCGGCAGTGCGCCGTCACAGGAAGGCTCTGTCCAACGGGCTGTAACCGGAACCTTCCTGTAGAGATACCGTCTAATGGAGTAGGGCTTCCGGAAAACCAGTTCTCATCCGGCAGCCGAGTCTGACCAGCCGCCAGATGCGATGTCCCGAGGCGCTTCAGACCGGAAAATGAGGAATTCGCTTTGAACTCGACCGTTCGCCAAATTCTTATCTGGGTCTTCATGGCCGCCTGCCTTGTGTTCCTCTGGCAGTTCGTCGTCAAAAGCACCGGCCAGCAGGAAAAGAACATCAGCCTCACCCAGTTGCTCAACGACTCCGACGCGGGCAAGATCAGCGACATCACCGTCAACGGCGAAGAGGTCACAGGCCACTACCGCGACGACGCCAAGAACCAATTCCACACCATCATTCCGGCCAACTACCCGGACCTCTACAAGTCCCTGCGCGACCACGGCGTCAGCATCACGGTCAAGGACACCAACTCCAACGGCTGGCTCACCTTCCTGCTCCAACTTGCCCCGTTTGCCCTGTTCCTCGGCCTCTGGTTCTTCTTCCTCCGCCAGATGCAGTCCGGCGGCAACAAGGCCATGAGCTTCGGCAAATCGCGCGCACGCCTGCTCTCCATGCAGCAGAAGAAAATCACCTTCAAGGACGTCGCCGGCGTTGACGAAGCCAAAGAAGAGCTGAAAGAGATCATCGAGTTCCTCCGCGAAGCCCAAAAATTCCAGCGCCTCGGCGGACGCATCCCCAAGGGCGTCCTGCTCGTCGGACCTCCAGGCACCGGCAAAACCCTACTCGCCCGCGCAGTCGCAGGCGAAGCCAACGTTCCCTTCTTCTCCATCTCCGGCTCCGACTTCGTCGAGATGTTCGTCGGCGTCGGCGCATCGCGCGTCCGCGACCTCTTCGAGCAGGGCAAAAAGAACGCCCCCTGCATCATCTTCATCGACGAGATCGACGCCGTAGGCCGTCACCGCGGCGCAGGCCTCGGCGGCGGACACGACGAGCGCGAGCAGACCCTCAACCAGCTCCTCGTCGAGATGGACGGCTTCGAGTCCAACGACGGCGTCATCCTCATCGCCGCCACCAACCGCCCCGACGTGCTCGACCCCGCGCTGCTCCGTCCTGGCCGCTTCGACCGCCGCGTCATCGTCGATCGCCCCGACATCAAGGGCCGCGAAGAGGTCCTCCGCGTCCACGCCAAGAAAGTCCCCCTCGCCGAAGACGTCGATCTCCCGATCCTCGCTCGCGGCACTCCGGGCTTCAGCGGAGCCGACCTCGCCAACATGGTCAACGAGGCTGCCCTCACCGCCGCCCGCTTCAACCGCAAGTCGGTCCACATGTACGACTTTGAAGTCGCCAAGGATAAAGTCATGATGGGCGCGGAACGCAAGTCCATGCTGCTCTCCGACGACGACAAGAAGGACACCGCCTACCACGAGGCCGGCCACGTCCTCGTCGCCGCCAAGCGCAAGCACTCCGACCCGCTCCACAAAGTCACCATCATCCCGCGCGGCATGGCGCTCGGCGTCACCATGCACCTGCCCGAAGAGGACAAGCACACCGTCACCAAGGACTACCTCGACACCCAGCTCGCCATCCTCATGGGCGGACGCTGCGCCGAGGAGATCTTCATGGGCCGCAAGACCACCGGCGCAGGCAACGACATCGTCCGCGCTACCGAACTCGCCCGCAAGATGGTCTGCGAGTACGGCATGAGCGACCTCGGTCCGCTGACCTACGGCAAGAAGGAGCAGGAGGTCTTCCTGGGCCGCGACCTCGCCCAGCCCCGCGACTACTCCGACGACACCGCCAAGCAGATCGACATCGCTGTCCGTGGCTTCGTCGACACAGCCTATAAATCCGCCTATGAGATCCTCGAACAGAACGCCGACGTCATGCACCGCATGGCCGCCGCCCTACTCGAGCGCGAGACCCTCGACAAGAACGAGATCGACCTCATCATCGCCGGCAAGGAACTGCCGCCGTTCAAGTCTCCGCTCGCCTTCGCCGACCCCAATGAGCCGCAGAAGGTCCTCAAGCCCGAAGGTCGCAAACCCGGCTTCGGCGACAGCCAAACCTCCCCGGCCTAAACCAAAACCCATTCCCCAAACGAGGCGACTTTCGAGTCGCCTCGTTTTATTTCACCTGCTGTCCCTTTTTGCATTTCCATTCCGCAGCGCAGCGGAGGAATCTGCTTCTTCACTCGCCACAACTGCCCGGGTGCCCCATCCATGACAGCTCATCGTCATGGGTGGGAAAGTACGACGCCAACCAGCCATCTCTTTGCATTTCCATTCCGCAGCGAAGCGGAGGAATCTGCTTTTCCTCCTCCTACACACCACATCATCTCGACCGAAGGCGGCGCTTTTTGCCGCCGCAGTGGAGAGCCCCCCCGCATTTCAGTCTTTGCAACCACCCACCCTCCACACCAATGCGACAATAAAAAAGGAATGCGCCTCTTCACCATCCTCCTCCTCGCCACGCTCACCGGCTGCGGCTACCACCAGGCCGGCTCCGCGACGCACATTCCCGCGAATGTCCGCACGCTCGCCGTGCCCATCTTCACCACGCACGCCCAGGCCTTCCACACCGAGATGGCCTTCACCCAGGCCATCATCCGCGAGCTGAACACCCGCACCCGCTACCGCATCCTCAACTCCGACACGCCCGGCGCCGATGCCACCCTCACCGGCACCATCCTCTCGCAAACGGTCGCCCCGCTCACCTACGACGCCGCCACCGGCCAATCTTCCAGCTACCTGCTCAGCATCACGGCCCGCGTCGTCCTCACCGCCCACGACGGCCGCGTCCTCTACCGCAACGACCGCATCCTCTACCGCGAGCAGTACCAGTCCACCCAGGACCTCAACGGCTTCATCCAGGAAGATAACGCCGCCGTCAACCGTGTCGCAAAAGACTTCGCCCAGGCCGTCGTCAGCGATATGCTGGAGTCGTTCTAATGCCCGCAACCATCCACAATCGGGTGCCCCACCTTCGCGACGGCCTCATCGTCGCTAAGGTGGGCGAAGCGGCAATCCCCTACAGGGAGGCCCGCTGATGCCCGCACCCCTCAAGTCCTTCGCCTCGACCGACCGCTTCATCGCGGAGATAAGTTCGCCCGCCACGCCGGCAATCCGTCCCGGCTACGTCCTCCTCGGCGACGAGATCTTCCTCTACGACCGCTGCCGCAAGGCCGTCCTCGCCGCACTCGTTCCCGAAGACACCCGCGACTTCTCCCTCCACGACCTCGACCTCACCGAGACCAGCATCTTCGAGGTCCTCGACCGAGCCCAAACCCCCTCGCTGATGGCCCCGTTCCAGGTCCTCTTCGTCCGCAACCTCAAGCAGCTCTACACGCGCGGCAGCAAAAAAGAAGAGTTCGCGGCCATCGACGCCTACTTCCGCTCGCCCAACCCCTCAGCCGTCATCCTCTTCGTAGCCGACCACCTCCGCATCCCCACCGACCTGCGCAAGATGGACTACCAGGACAAGGAGCGCTACGAAAAGATCCGCGAGACCCTCGGCGACTGGTGCGGCCTCGTCGAACTCGCCCGCGTCGACGAAAGCGACGCCGTCAAATGGGTCACAACCACCGCCGAATCCCGCAACATCCGCTTCGACCCCGACGCCGCCCGCGAGCTCGTCGACGCCCTCGGCGCCGACATGATGCTCATCGCCGCCGAATTTGAAAAACTCCTCCTCTACGTCAGCGCCCCGCCACTGGACCGGGTGCCCCAAGTCGCGCCTTTGGGACCTGGGATCGAAACGCCACAAATCCAAAATGAAAGTGTCATCCTGAGCGAAGGGCGCACCCCTGAGTCGAAGGACCTGCCGTTGTCTTCCTCCGCTCCAGCCACCCAATCCCGGGTGCCCCATCCTTCGCAGTCTCACCGCGAAGGGTGGGATGAGACCAAGCCCGCCCCTCCCGCATTAGCCCGCAACCGAGTCACCCTCGGCGACGTAGAAACCATGGTCCTCGCCGCCAAGCAGCGCAGCCTCTACGAACTCACCGACGCCATCAGCGCCAAAGACCGCCCCCGCGCCCTCCAACTCCTCCACGGCCTGCTCAACGCCTCCGACGGAGGAGAAGACGCGGCCATCGGCCATCTCTACATGCTGGCCCGCACCTTCCGCCAGATGCTCATCATTCAGGAAAAGAACGTCCGCGACAGCCGAGCCATCTGGCAAGCCCTATGGCAAGGCTTCCGCATGCCCCCCTTCGCCGCCGAAGACCTCATCCGCCAGGCCCGCCGCTACAAATCCCGCCGCGACCTCACCCGCGCCATCCGCCTCGTAGCCCGCGCCGACCTAGAACTCCGCTCCAGCCCCGCCAACAAACTCCTCGTCCTCGAACGCCTTATCCTAGACCTCTCCACCGAACCCAAACCCCACCACCACGACCCCTCCCATCAATTCGCCATGGAGTTGTAGCCGTATGTTGAAATGCATCAGCCATACAAGGCAGCAGCCCAATAAGCGCCGAAGGCGCGACATATACCAGCCTAGGCCGAAGGCCTAGGTAAGTAACGCCAGTAAAATCAAGGGCTGAAAGCCCGACACATAGATCTCAAGCAACGGCTATGAATTCATTTCGCAGGACACAGGAGCCTATACATCGACAAATCGAGAAGAGAGGCTACTCATGGCACGAGTCTCTGAGATGCACAAAAAGTGGATGGAAGAAACGAAGTACCGAAAGGCATACGACGCTCTCGATGAAGAATTTGCCCTGGCAAAAGCGGTCATCGACGCGCGAAACCGCGCTGGACTTACACAAGTAGAATTAGCCAGCAAGATGGGGACGACGCAACCAGTCATTGCCCGGCTTGAAGGAGGACGAGTGCGTCCATCGATGCGGACGCTCGAGCGTTTCGCAAAAGCGACCGGTTCCCGGTTGCTCATTCGCTTTGAGGCCCGCCCATCCTGCTCGATGAACTCGACGAAAAACTCTGCCTGAAATTCGGCCTGTCAGCCGCCGATGCAGACCTGGTTCGCCAGCGGCTCGAAGCAATCGCTCATCTCGTCAGCACGACAATTTCATGGACTTCGTCAAACCAAACGCATAGTTCGAGTGGTGGCTGTGTCCCATCCGCGACACTCTGCGCACACCAGCCCCAAATCCATATACCCTAACCAGAGCACTTCGCGCACGGAGCGGGCACATGTCCAGCACTCTGTCCAACAACCAACCCAACACGTCCAGCACGCACGAAGAACCGCCCTGGAAGCGCATCACTCTCTTCCTCCTTACCCTCGGTGCGCTCGTCGTCGTCGCGCTTCTGCTTCAGCCCTTCTTCACGGCCATCGTCGGAGCCATCGTACTGGCGGTCATCGCCCAGCGCCCCTACAACTGGCTCGCGTCGAAGGTAACGCATCCCACCACCTGCGCCGCGGTTGCCGTCGTTCTTGTCGCGCTCGCCGTCATCGTACCGAGCTTCTTCCTGGCCCAGAGCCTGGGCCGCCAGGCCCTTTCTGCCGTCGGGGCCATGCGCAACCCGGACACCCAGCATAAAGTCACCGACTTCATCGCCGACCGCCCCGCGCTCGCCGACACCATCCAGACCGTCTCCGCCTCCATCGACCCCGGCCACGTCGCCCAGACCGCCGCCTCCGCCATCGGCACCCGGCTCGCCGGCATTCTCCGCAACTCCTTCCGCTTCGTCACCCAGATCGTCGTCATGCTCTTCCTGCTCTTCTTTCTCTTCCGCGACCGCGACCTCGCACTCTCCTCCCTCCGAGCCATCCTCCCGCTCCACGAACGCGAGACCGACGAGTTGTTCGTCCGCACCGGCGACGCCATCTACGCCACCGCTCTCGGCCGCCTTGCCATCGCCTGTGTCCAGGGCCTGCTCGCCGGCCTCGCCTTCTGGGCGCTAGGCGTTCCCGCGCCCATGCTCTGGGCCTTCACCACCGTCGCCCTCGCCATGATCCCGGCCTTCGGCTCCTTCCTCGTCTGGGCGCCCATCGCCATCTTCCTCGGCCTCAGCGGCCACTGGGGCAAAGCCGTGCTGCTCGCCGTCTGGGGAGGCCTCGTCGTCAGCACCATCGACAACATCCTCTATCCCATCCTGGTCGGCACGCGCCTGCGCACCCACACTGCCATCATCCTGCTGTCCATTCTGGGAGGCATCGCCCTCTTCGGCGTCTCCGGCATCATCCTCGGCCCGGTCGTCTTCACCATCGCCGCCACCCTGCTCGAGTTCTGGCACACCCGCACTTCCGCCGCAACACTCAACCCGCAGAATCCGGCCTAAAGCACGTAGCACGTCCACCCGCCGCGACGTTACACGCAGGCCACGTCATATTTCCGAATAGCCGCATCTGCTGTAACCAGCGCAATCCTTCCACCGTCGCCTGTGCAATCAGCATTCGATCAAAAGGATCTTTGTGATGCAGCGGCAAAGAAGCTGCCAACTCGCCATGCTCCATTGTGATCGGCAATTCGACAAACCCCAACCGCTGCGCCGGCACTCCAATCGAATCAGCCAGGATTAGGTAGTGTCTGATGAATCGACGAGAATCGTTTTTGCTTCCGGGTAGGCCAGGCCTTTAGGCTTGGCTCTCTTCACAAACCGTGAAGAATGGGGCTTCAGCGGGAGCTGAAAAAGTCTCTGCCGTTGCTTTTGGGATGAGCGTGGGGCTTCAGCCCCACGAAAAAGCCAGCAAATACAAGGGGCTTTAGCCCCGGGCCGTCCCTCCACTCAGCGCAAACGGACTTTTTCCGCACCCTCTTCAGCCCCTGGGGTATGCCTTTTTTTCTCGCCTGCATAATCCCCAAAATCGAAGACTCCGTTTCGTCAGGCACTGCCTAACTTGCCCGTGAACCGCTTGATGCCTGGCCCCCAACCCGTCACCGCACTCACAAAAATATCATTGCCCGGGTCACTGATAGCCTCGCGCTGCCCTTCCGGCAATTTGCCAGGATCGCGGTCCCACCACAACAATACATGCGAATCCAGTAAAAGCCGCGCCGTTCAGTATCCCCAATCCTTCACGTCTTCTTCGCTCATCGGCTCATCAAAATCAGGTGCAATATAGGTGATCCCAGGCAGGTTCTGCCCCCCCGTTCGCCTCACTGGCGCCGCCTTCTCTACAAGGACAGGGACCAGCTTCATCGCCGGATGCCCCTGCCGCTCAATCACAATCTCTTCCCCACGTTCAGCCCGGTCCAGCAACTCCCCAAGATGCTCCCGCGCCTCGCTCAGTGCCACGGAACTCGCCATCGTGCACCTCCACTCAAATGAGTATAGCGGGTGACCACGTAAAAACCCTTGACATGCCTGCTAGACTTAAATCAAGAGAAGAAACCAGCCCGGCCGCAAGCCGGGCTTTCTGCTTCCAGACACTTTGGCAATCAACGTGCACCGGAAGTCCAGACCTAAGTCCTTTGTTCGAAGGATTTTAGGACTTAAGTAGGGGAGGGGGAGTACCAGACCGTGCATCGCCCATTCAGCGCCGAGCAACCGTCACCGTCCGCAGCTCAGCCACACCTCCCGCGACGCGCCGGAAAGATAATTTCCCTCGCCGCCGCGACCCTCCTCCTCACCGCCGCAGCACGGCCGACCTGGCAGATCGGCCCCTTCACCCGCACGGTCAGCGCCCCGGTCATCACCCCGAACAAAGCGAGCCTCTTCCCTGACCCCATCGCCCAAAAGCCCATCCACTGGGAGGCGCTCCACACCTTCAACCCAGCCGCCATCGTCCGCGACGGCAAAATCTACCTCCTCTACCGCGCCGAAGACGACACCGGCAAGATGCAGATCGGCGAGCACACCTCCCGCCTCGGCCTCGCCACCAGCACCGACGGCATCCACTTCACCCGCCAGCCCGAACCCGTCTTCTACCCCGCCAACGACGCCCAGAAATCCCGCGAGTGGCCCGGCGGAGTCGAAGACCCGCGCATCGTCGAAGCGCCTGACCACACCTACGTCCTCACCTACACCCAGTGGAACCGCATCACCTACTCCATCGGCATCGCCACCTCGCCCGACCTCACCCACTGGACCAAGCACGGCCCAGCCTTCCTCGGCGCGGAGGGTGGCAAGTACGACACCCTCAAGTACAAGTCCGGAGGCATCGTCACGCGCCTCGACGGCGACCAACTCGTAGCCGCAAAGATCAACGGCAAGTATTGGATGTACTGGGGCGAAGGAGCCATCCACCTGGCCACCTCGCTCGACCTCATCCGCTGGACGCCCGTCGAAGACGCGCACGGCAACCCCGTCGAAGTCCTCACCAAACGCCCCGGCCACTTCGACTCCGGCTTCCCCGAAACCGGCCCGCCGCCCGTCCTCACCGACCGCGGCATCGTCGTCCTCTACAACGGCAAGAACGATCCCACTCACGGCGACCCCGCACTCGGCGCCAACGCCTACGCCGTCGGCGAAGCCCTCTTCGACGCCCACAACCCGACCCACATGCTCGCCCGCACCGAAACGCCAGTCCTGAAACCGCAAGAGCCCTGGGAAAAGACCGGCCAGTACGTCGCCGGAACCACCTTCGCCGAGGGCCTCGTCCGCTTCCACAACCAATGGTTCCTCTACTACGGCTGCGCCGACTCCGACGTAGGCGTCGTCACCGCCCCATAGCCCGCGAGGCTCCGGTGGCATAATTGGTATGACCACAAGGAGCCTCATGCGCCGCTTCCTCGTTCTCCTCTGCCTCGCCGCCGCACCGCTCATCGCACAAGACACCCGCACCGTCACCGAACCCATCATCCCACCCGCCTGCACCACGCTCAAAGCAGAGCTGCACACCATCAGCGAAGCAGACGAGACCAGGCTCGACACCGCCCGCATCCAAAGCGCGCTCGATCATTGCAGCAAAGGCCAAGCCGTTGAACTCGCCGCCGACGGAGCCAACAACGCCTTCCTCAGCGGCCCGCTCGAACTCCGCGCAGGCGTCACCCTCGTCCTCGACAAAGGAGTCACGCTCTACGCCTCGCGCGACCCGAAGCTCTACGAGACTTCGCCCGGAAGCTGCGGCATCGTCAGCAAAGAGCGCGGCGGCTGCAAGCCGCTCATCTCCGCCGACCACATCTCCGGCGCGGGCATCATGGGTGAAGGCACCATCGACGGACGCGGCGGCTCGAAGCTCCTCGGCCAGAACGTCACCTGGTGGGACCTCGCCGAAGAGGCGCGCAAGCCCGGCATCGGCGGCCAGAAGGTCCCGCGCATCCTCGTCGCCGACTACGCCGACAACTTCACCCTCTACCGCATCACGCTCCGCAACTCACCCAACTTCCACGTCGTCTACAACCACGGCGACGGCTTCACCGTCTGGGGCGTTCGCATCAACACGCCCCAGCGCCTCGCCCGCAACACCGACGGCATCGACCCCGGCCAGGGCTCGCGCAACATCACCATCACCCACAGCTACATCCGCACCGGCGACGACAACGTCGCCATCAAAGGCGGCCCCGGCGGCGTCACCAACATGAGCGTCACCCACAACCACTTCTACTGGGGACACGGCATGTCCATCGGCTCCGAGACCAACGGCGGCGTCAGCAAGCTCCGCGTCACCGACCTCTCGCTCGACGGCCCCGACTCCGGCATCCGCATCAAGTCCATGGGCACGCGCGGCGGCCTCGTCCACGACATCGTCTACGACGACATCTGCATCCGCGACTCACCCCGCCCCATCGACCTCTCCGCCGCCTACGCAGCCAACGGTCCGGTCAAAGGCAACTCGCCACCGACGTTCGAGGACATCACGCTCCACAATGTGCGTGTCTCCGGTGGAGGAAAGATCCTCTTCGACGGCTACGACCACACGCATCGCGTCGGCGTCCGTCTCGACGACGTACTGCTCACCGACGCGGCCTCGGCAAAGTACAGCTACATCGTCAATCACGCAGACATCACCCTCGGCCCCGGCCCGGTGAACCTCGACATCCCCGCCGGAGACGATTCGACGCTCACCGGCAAACCCGCGAACGGCAAGCCTGAATCATGCAACGACAAGTTCGTGCCATTCCCGGCGGAATAGGCATCTTCACTTCGTCGCAGCATCTTTCGGCTCGCCGACAACATCCGGCCCAAGCTCCACCTGAGTTCGCACAAGCGCATCAGCGACCATGCGACCAAAGACAGCCTGCCCGTACGCATTCAGGTGCGTGCGATCGAGCTTCACCGGACCTTGGTTCTCGGCCTTCGCGTCAGGATGCCCTGTCGCATCGAATTGATCCGCCTCGACCTGCGTCATGCCTTCGAGCAGCTTCACCGACATCGCGTTCAGGTCGATGACCGTCACATCCTCCTCCGCGCCTACGCGCTTCGCCGCATCTGCGTAAGCCGTCAGGTCGAGCACCAGCTTGCCGTCGCGGTAGTTGCGGCGCGAGAGCGATGTGACCAGCACCGGCACGCCGCCCATCGCGCGCACGTCCGCGATGTAGCGGCGCAGATTCGCAGAGTACGTCGTGTCCGGATCGGTGTGCCGCTTCGCATCGGACTTCTGGTCGTTGTGTCCGAACTGGATCAGGTAGTAGTCGCCCTTGTCGGCGAGCGCGTTGGCCCACGCACCCTCATCGATGAAGCTCTTGGAACTACGCCCGTTCAGTGCCTCGTTGATGCAGGTGACGTTCGGCGTCACGATGGCGCAGAAGCCTTTGCCCCAGCCACCTTCTGCGTTCACGGTCGAGTCACCGACGAGCACAATCTTCACCGGCGCGCCTGGAACGAGCTTCTTTGCTTTGACGCCCTGCGCCGTTGTCATCGTGCTCGCAGCCACGAACATCGCACCGCCCAATATGGTCCAACCAATCTTCACGTGATTTGCCCTCGAACGCAGTCTAAATGACGGGAGATCAATCCTCGTTCATGGCTGAACGGTAAACGCACAGGCGATTGACACCTGTACCGCGGCGGGCGAAGTATGGCATCCAACCACAAGGAGCCTATGAAGAACTCGACCCACACCATCGCCCCGCCGACGACCAACAAGCACCTCATCCGCTGGGTCGAAAAGATGGCCGAGCTGGCCCAGCCCGCACACATCCACTGGGTCGATGGCTCCGAAGCCGAGTACGACTTTCTCTGCGACCAGCTCGTCAAGGCCGGAACGTTTACCCGGCTGAACCAGAAGCTCTGGCCGAACTGCTACCTCGCGCGCTCGAGCCCCAACGACGTGGCGCGCGTCGAAGACCGCACCTTCATCTGCTCGCTCTCCAAAGACAATGCCGGGCCGACGAACAACTGGGAAGACCCCTACGTGATGCGCCGAAGGCTGAAGCAGCTCTTCCGCGGCTCCATGCGCGGCAGGACGATGTACGTGCTTCCCTTCTCGATGGGACACACCGGCTCGCCCATGTCGCGCATCGGCGTGCAGTTAACCGACTCTGCCTACGCGGTCGTCAACATGCGCATTATGGCGCGCATCGGCCTGCCGGTCTTCGCCGAGATCGACAAGGACGAGAAGCGCGTGGTGCCGTGTATGCACACGGTCGGCGCGCCGCTGGCTCCGGGCGAAAAGGACGTGCCGTGGCCCTCGAACGACACCAAGTACATCGTCCACTTTCCCGAGACGCGCGAGATATGGAGCTACGGCTCGGGCTACGGCGGCAATGCCCTGCTGGGCAAAAAGTGCTTCGCCTTGCGCATCGCGTCCAACATCGCGCGCGACGAAGGCTGGATGGCTGAGCACATGCTCATCCTCGGCGTCGAGTCGCCCACACACGAGAAGACCTACGTGGCTGCGGCGTTCCCTTCGGCGTGCGGCAAGACCAACTTTGCCATGATGATTCCGCCGAAGGGCTTCGACGGCTGGAAGGTCTGGACGGTCGGCGACGACATTGCGTGGATCAAGCCCGACGCCGATGGCCAGCTCCGCGCCATCAATCCAGAGGCCGGATTCTTCGGCGTGGCGCCGGGCACCAGCGCGAAGACCAATCCGAACGCGATGGCGACGCTTGCGCGCAACACCATCTTCACCAACGTCGCGCTGACGCCGGAAGGCGGCGTGTGGTGGGAGGGCATGACCGACGAGCCGCCCGCCGAGTGCATCGACTGGCGCGGTGAAAAGTGGACGCCCGCCATCGGCAAGAAGGCAGGCAAACCCGCCGCGCATCCCAATGGCCGCTTCACCGCGCCAGCAAGCCAGTGCCCCACCATCGACCCGGCATGGGAAGACCCGGACGGCGTTCCCATCTCGGCCATCATCTTCGGCGGACGCCGCGCCGGCACCATGCCGCTCATCTACCAGGCATTCAACTGGTCGGGCGGCGTTTACGCCGGGGCCACGATGGGCAGCGAAACCACAGCGGCAGCCGGAGGAGCGCTCGGCAAAGTCCGCCGTGACCCCATGGCCATGCTGCCCTTCTGCGGCTACCACATGGGCGACTACTTCCGGCACTGGCTGCGGATGCAGCGCACCCTCTCGGCCACACCACGCATCTTCCACGTGAACTGGTTCCGCAAAGACGCCGACGGCAAATTCCTCTGGCCTGGCTTCAGCGAAAACATGCGCGTGCTCAAGTGGGTCGTGGACCGCGTGCGCGGGCGCGCCATCGGCAAAGAGTCGCCCATCGGCTGGGTGCCGCACTACGAGGACATCAACTGGAAGGGGCTGGACTTCCCGCGCGAGGCGTTCGACGAACTCCAGCGCGTGGACCGCATCCAGTGGCGCCGCGAGGTGATGGACCACGAGGAGCTGTTCCTGCTCGTCCACGACCACCTGCCGCCGGAGATGGTCTACGAGCGAGAGCTGCTCATCTGCCGGCTGTAAGGCCTGGCGCCTTAAAACCTTTGAACCCTGAGATTTGGGCGGGGGAAATATCAGGACAACCCTGATTTTCTTCGCAAAAGTCCCCTTGACTCCGGCCTGCTTTTGCCGTTACCTTAACCGAGTGGCAAGACTCCCTTCGGGTTGAGTCAGTCATAACGAAGTCCACCCACTTCGTTGCTTTACCGGAATACCCACGCAACAGCCCCCACCGCGCTGCGTGGGTTTCCTCTTTTAACTCGCACTTTCTGAATCCAAGCCTTGACTCATCCGCTCAAATCCTCTAGGTTAGACACATGGGATTGATGCACATCGCAGCTTGTACCTGTTGCCTCTGTTGTATGGGCAACTGTTGCTGCTGCGTTGGAGCCTCCCGCACCTGAGCCAATCGACTTGATTCGACCGTAAGAGCTTAGAGAATTTCAGGACCCACGTATCAGCGCAAACCGCGATACGTGGGTTTTTCCTTTTTGCCCCACTTCGACCGAACACTGGAACTACAGCAGGAGCACTTCATGGCCGCACCACTGGAACACACCTCAAGCCACCTCGGCAGCCGCATCAATATCGACCTCGTTGCCATCGCACTGGGTCTGGCGCTGGCGGCGCTGATTCGCTTCAACATCCTCCCCTCGATCCCGTTCTAAGGACGCACGTCTAAACGCATGTCCTCGCCCGCGATCCTGACTCCAACCGAATCCCAGCGCACGCCGCCGAGCCTCGTCGCTCTGCTGCCCGGCGTGGCGCTGCTGTTTGGCATCGGGATCGCCGGAAAGCTGCTCCAGGGCGCGCTCACGCTGCTGCACGCGCGCTACCCGCACGTCTTCATTCCCCGCATCGAGTACGTCCTGCTCGCCATCCTCCTCGGACTTGCCGTAGGCAACACGGTGGGCGTCTCGGAGCGGTTCCGCCCGGGCGTGGCCACCTACGAGCTTTGGCTGAAGCTCGGCATCGTGCTGGTCGGCGCGCGGTTTTTGTTGCAGGATGTCCTGCACATCGGCGGGCTTTCGCTGCTGCTGGTCGCCGTCGAGCTTGCGCTCTCGCTCAGCGTGATGACGCTGCTCGGCCGCATCTTCAAGCTGCCGCCCAAGCTCACCTCGCTGCTGGCCATCGGCAGCAGCATCTGCGGAGTCACCGCCATCATGGCCGCGCAAGGGGCGATTGAACCCGAGGAAGAAGACACCTCCACCGCCATCGCCGCAATCCTTACGCTGGGCGCCATCGCGCTCGTGACTTTCCCTGCCATCGGCCACCTGCTGCACATGAGCCAACAGGGATACGGCGTCTGGGCGGGCCTCGCCGTGGACAACACCGCCGAGTCGCTCGTCACCGGCGCGCTCTACGGGCAGGACGCGGGCCGCTGGGCCATCCTCGTCAAGACGGCGCGCTCGTCGTTCATCGGCTTCGTCGTGCTCGGCTACGCAGTCTACTGGTCGTCGCGCGGTCTTGCCCCGGGCGTCCAGCACAAGGGACTCTTTCTTTGGCAGAAGTTTCCCAAGTTCATCCTCGGCTTCATGGCGATCTCGGTTCTGGCCACGGCGGGCTTCTTCACCACCGGCCAGATTACGAGCCTCTCAAACCTGGCGAACTGGGCGTTCCTGCCCGCATTCGCCGGAGTCGGCCTGCGCACCAACCTGCGCGACCTCACCGGCCAGGGATTACGTCCGCTGATCGTCGGCATCCTCGGTGAAGTCTTCATCGCCTGCGTTACGCTCGCGCTCGTCTACTGGAGCTACAGCCACGGAGTCGCCCGATGACGCGCGCCGCCACAATCGCTCGGGTGCCCCATCCATCGCAGCTTCATCGCGATGGGTGGGAAGTAGACACTTGCCCCGTCGCCCGAATGCAACGCTGTCGTTGTCGCGTGTAGCGAGAACCAGCCCCTCCACAAATAAACGACCAAAAGCATAGCGGCCCCGCGCGCTTCAATCGCGCCAAGGGCGCGCCGCACTTACCTTCAGGAGACCTCCATGCATCGCTCTGTCTTTACGCTCCGTTCCATCTTCAAAACGTCGCTCGCCACTCTTATTCTCATCGGCGCGCTTGCCTTTTTCCTTGCCATCGCCGCCGAGGCACAGGTCACGGGCGGCACGCTCTCGGGCACTGTAACCGACACCACCGGCGCTTCCCTGTCAGGCGTCGCCGTACTCATCCACAACAACGAGACCGGCACGGAACGCACCCTCGTCACAGGCTCCGACGGCCGCTACTCCGCGCCCTCGATACCCGCGGGTAACTACACCATCAGCGCAGCGCACGACGGCTTCGCGTCCGCCAAACGCACCGGCATCACCCTCAGCGTCGCCGAGACCAAGCAGATCGACCTGTCCCTTTCGCTCGACGCCGTCCAGCAGCAAGTAACCGTCGAAGACAAGCCAGCTGTCGTCAATGTCTCGACACAGCAAACCTCCGGCCTCATCGACGAGCGGCAGATCCGGCAGCTTCCACTCAACGGCCGCAGCTACGACCAGCTCATCACGCTCAACCCCGGCACGGTCAACTACTCCGGCCAACGCTCCGGCTCCATCGGCACGTCGAACTCCTCGGTCGGCAACATGTTCTCAATCTCCGGCCACCGCCCGCAGGACAATCTCTTCCTGCTCAACGGCATCGAGTACACCGGCGCGTCGCTCATCAACGTCACCCCCGGCGGCACCAGCGGCCAGCTTCTCGGCGTCGATGCCGTCCGCGAGTTCAACGTCGTCACCGACACCTACTCCGCCAGTTACGGCAAACGCCAGGGCGCGCAGATCTCCATCGTCACCGCATCCGGCACCAATCACCTCCACGGCTCCGCCTACGAGTTTCTGCGCAACTCCGCGCTCGACGCCCGCAACTACTTCGACCAGGCCCGCATCCCCGAGTTCCAGCGCAACAACTTCGGCGCGTCTCTCGGCGGCCCTATCCGCAAGGACAAGCTCTTCGCCTTCGCCAACTACGAAGGCTACCGGCAGAACCTCGGCCTCAGCGACGTGACGCTTGTCCCCGACAACGCCAGCCGCGCCGCCGCCGCACCCAGCGTACAACCGCTGCTCGCGCTGTGGCCCGTGGCCAACGGCCCCGAGCTAGGCTCCGGCATCGCGCTCGCCTACTCCAGCCCGACGCAGCACATCCGCGAAGACTTCGGCACGCTGCGCTTTGACGACAACATCAGCCCGAAGGACCTCTTCTACACCACCTACACCATCGACGACTCCACCGCCGACACGCCCACGCAGAATCCTCTCTCGCGCATCGACGAGAGCCTCCGCGAACAGGTGCTCACCGCGCAGGAGCAGCACGTCTTCTCCGCAAGCCTGCTGAACACCGCGCGCTTCGGCTTCTCGCGCGCCGCCTTCTACTTTGACGGGACGACCTCAGCCAACATCCCCGGCTGGGTGGAAGGCAAGCCCATCGGAGCCATCGTCATCGCAGGCTCAACCGCCTCAAACGGCTCATCGCAGATTACCGGCGCGGGCGCGAACGTAGGCTCCGCCAACACCACCGCGCGCAACCTCTTCACCTTCGACGACCACGTCTTCTGGACGCGCGGCCGTCACCAGCTTGAATCAGGCGCATGGCTCCAGCGCATCCAGTCCAACGACAACCTCGCGCAGAACCAGTACGGCCAGGCCTCCTTCGCATCGCTCGCCACGTTCCTGCAAGGCACGGTGAAGACCTTCACCGTCGTCCCCGTGCCTACTGCACTCGGCTGGCGCTCGCTGATGGGAGCGGGCTACGTCGAAGACACCATCCGCCTCATGCCGCGCGTCGAACTGCGCGCAGGCTTCCGCTTCGAGTCCACCAACGGCTGGAACGAGTCCGAGGGCCGCGCCGCCAACTACGGCTTCACCAACGGCGTCATCGACACCAACCCAACCGTCGGCAGCTCTGCACTCACCACCAATCGCGCAAAGTTCCTGCCCGAGCCGCGCCTCGGCCTCGCCTGGGACGTGCGCGGCAACGGCAAGACCGCCATCCGCGCGGGCGTTGGCCTGCACCGTTCTCTGCTCGATACGCTCGACTATCGTCTCGATCAGGCCGCCCCATACAACACGACGCTCTCGCTCTCGAACGTGCCCGTCTCCAGCCTGCACATCACTGCGTCCGCTAAACCTTCAGCCAACTCGCTCGTCTCGCCGTCCAGCGTGCAGCCCGACATCGAAACGCCATCCGTTCTGAGCTGGACGCTTCACGTCGAACAAGAGATCACGCCGAACACATCGCTCACCGTCGGCTACTCCGGCTCGCACGGCTACCATCAAATCCTCTCGGCAGACCTGAATGAGCCCGCAGCCACCATCGTCAACGGGCGCGTCTTCTATCCGACAACAGTGAAGGCCAACCCGCTGGTAGCCAACACCACGTCGTGGATCTCGGCAGGCGTCAGCAACTACAACGCGCTCACCCTCGACCTGCGCCGCAGCTACGCGAACGGTCTACAACTCCGCGCCAACTACACGTTCTCGAAGAACCTCGACAACGGATCGGCGTGGAACACCAGCGTCAGCGCCAACACGCCTGCCTACGTCTCCTATCCTGCGGACCTCAGCCTCGACTACGGCCCGGCCGCGACCGACATCCGCCACCTTGTCTCGATCAACGGAACCTACGACCTTCCCCTGGGCCGCAACCACGCCATCGGCGCGAACCTTAACCCAACGCTCAACCGCGCCGTCAGCGGATGGACCGTCAGCGCCATCGCCGCACTCCAGTCCGGCTTCCCGTTCTCACCGCAGCTTGGCTACAACCCCACCGGCTCGGGCGACACGCGCAACCCGGTCCGTCCGGACATCAACCCCAACTTCCACGGCAACCTCTATCCGCGAACGACGCGGCAGTTCTTCAACCCCGCAGCCTTCTCCGCACCAGCCTACGGCACGGTCGGCAACCTGGGCCGCGACACGCTCACCGGCCCCGGCCTCGCCAATCTCGACCTTGCACTGCACAAGTCCGCGCAGATCTCCGAGCGGCTTCACGCGCAGTTCCGCGCCGAGTTCTTCAACGTCCTCAACCGCACCAACTTCTCGACGCCCAACCCTGTCGTCTTCACCTCCGGCCCGACACAGGGCACGGCTACCAACCAGAACGCTGTGCCAGTCGCAAGCCCCACCGCTGGAGTCATCACGGCAACCGCAACCAACTCGCGCCAGGTGCAGCTCGGTCTCAAGCTCCTCTTCTAAGAGGTGCCACAGATCAGCGTCGCTGCGAAGGCGGGGTGTACCCACCGCCTTCGTGGCGGCCGGTCTGAAGGTCGAGCGCAAAAGCGACTTCTTTGTCGGTCAACATATTCCAACCGAAGCCAAGGAGCGCGTTGTTCTCAACGCCGGTAATGCGCACTCCCTCCCAGCTCAGGCGCGCGGACTGCCACGCCAGCCCGTCCTCGCCCCACGCCGTAATGGAGTGAAAACCAGTGAAGAGCAGCAAGCCATGTGCAGGCAACGCACGCACATCGACCACCGGCTTCTGGTCGATGTGCGTGCTGCGCTCCGGCTGCGCGGTGTCGATGATGTAGGCGTAGCCCCCAGCGACAGCGCAAAGCTCCTGTGGATTGGGACAAGCATGGACGCCGCTCGGCATACGCGGGTCCGTAAAACCAAGAGCACACGTAGCTAGAAACGTGCCTCCGCTCGCAGGCTGTACGAGCAGTTGCAACGCCCCACGCGCAAGCGCATCTTCTTCACCCGCAATCTGTCGTGGGTACGTGAAATGACGCGCGGGCGCGATCAGAGGAGGCTGCGCAAGCCTCTCTGCGCGCCAATTCTGCGCGAAGACGGCGGTCTCACTCATCGCGCAGCCTCAAGCCCCTGCGCGATGTCTTCAAGCAGATCGTCGATGTCCTCGCATCCCGCGCTCAGGCGGATGAACCCTTCGGGGATAGCGTCGCCTCCCCAGCGCGCGCGGCGCTCTGCCGTAGTCGTAATGCCACCGAAGCTGGTCGCGTCCGTAATGAGCTGCGCTCTGCTGAGGAACTTCTCCGCGGTCGTCTTATCGCGCAGGATAAAACTCACCACAGGCCCGAAGTAGCGCATCTGCTTCTTTGCAATCGCGTGGCCGGGGTGCTGCGTCAGCCCCGGATAAAGAACAGCAGAGACCTCCTGGCGCGTCGTGAGAAACTCGGCGATGCGCTGCGCGTTCAGGCACGCACGTTCGAGTCTGAGTGGCAACGTCGCAATCGAGCGCAGCGCAAGCCACGCTTCCATCGGGCCGAGCACCGCTCCAGTCAGCGTCCTCCACTGATCGAGCCTGGCATGTAAATCCATATCCCGCACAGCCACATGACCGAGCAGCAAATCGCTGTGGCCCGTCATGGCCTTGGTGTCCGAGGCGACCGAGAAGTCTGCCCCGAGCGCGAGTGGACGCTGGCCCAGCGGCGTCGGCGTGGTGTTGTCCACAGCAACCAGCGCGCCCGCCCGATGCGCAGTCTCAGCAAGCAGCACAATGTCGGCAATCTCCATCGTCGGGTTACTGGGCGACTCGATCCACAGCAGCTTCGCCCCTTCAAGCTGCGCGGCCTGCGCATTATTGGCCGTGGGCGCAGTGCGGAGCGTGATGCCCATCTTCACGAAGTAATCCTGCATCAACACGCGGGCCGCGTAGTAAGCGTTCGCCGGAAGCACGGCCACGTCTCCCGGACGCAGCACAGCGCCGAACACAGCAGCACACGCCGCCATGCCGCTGCTGAACACAATCGCGCTGGCGCTCGAGACTTCGCCCGATTCCATCTGGCCAATAGCCTTCTCAAGCTCCGTCCAGGTGGGATTGTGCGAGCGCGCATACGTGTAGGGAATGTTGGCCGGGTCGCCGGGCGCATGATACGGAGCAGCAAAGACCGGCCCCGCATGAAGCGGCTCGCCGGGCTTCGCTTCAGTCAAGGTCGAGCGGATGATTCGCGTCGTTTCGCGCATGAATTGAGGGTATAGTTTTTCGCTTCCAGCCTCTAGCTTTCAGCTCTTGCTCATACGGGAGAAGTGTTCCCATCCCGCCGGTTCGAGGGGCACGCGCCTGCTATCAGGCTTCACAAGCACCATAAGCGGACGCCCCGCGCGCTTCGGCATCACGCGGCCAATGCGCGTAACGGGAACCCCGGCAATCGACTTCGGCACGCGAACGCCTGCCCGCGCAGAAAAGAGCAGCTCATAGTCCTCGCCTCCATGCAACGCCGCGTGAAGCGCCGCCTCAGCCGGGAGTTCGCTTGCCAGCGGATGAATCGGCAGCAACGCCTGCTCGACTTCGGCATGAACACCCGAAGCGCGGCACAGATGCGCAAGATCGGTAGATAGCCCGTCGCTCACGTCGATGCACGCGCCAGCCAGCCCACGCTCCAGCAGAGCGCGCCCCACGCCGAGGCGCGGATCAGGAAAAAGGTGCGGATGCCCCTTCGCAGACCCAACCTTCACAGGCCGTTCGCGTTCCAACATCCCGGCCAGTTCGGCAGCCGCCCCGCCAAGCTGCCCGGTCACGTAGAGCACGTCGCCCAGCTTCGCCCCTGAGCGTCGCAGCGCCTTGCCTCGCGGAGTCGCGCCAACCAGCACAATGTCGGCGAGAATGAGGCCCCCGGAAGCCGCAGTCTCCCGTGGCGACTCGGACGTATCGCCTCCGGCCAGCGGCACATTCACACGTTCAGCCAGCGTCCGCAGGCCGCTAAAGAACCGCGCGACCCAGCGGCGGCCTTCAGGCTTCGCTACCAGGGCGGCAGGCAGCGCAAGCGAAAGAAACGCAGCCACCGGCGTGGCTCCCATGGCGGCCAGGTCGCTGAGCCCACGTGCCAGCACGCGGTACCCCACCGATTCAGCCGGATGGATGCCACGCAAAAAATGTCGGCCCTCCAGCGTGAAATCCGTCGTCACGACAATATCCGAGCCCGCAGGAGGCCGCAGGATGGCGCAGTCGTCGCCGATGCCGAGCACGACATGCCTGCCGCGCGCAGGCGCAAACTCGCGGCGTATCTGTTCAATCAACGCCAGTTCGCTCATCGGTTTAGGCGGCCGTTTCATCTCTGGAAGCAAGCATACATGGCTGCGCGGCATCCCCCGGAAGTGGGATACCCCCTGTGGAATACAGGACTAAAGTAAGTTGCAGGGGTGTTACCTGTTTGGTACCCTGAGAGGAAGCTCAAGAGAGAATTGCAATCGCAAATCGGAATTGCCGAAACGCATTTGGCGCCGATGATTCCCCGGGAGAGTTCTATTCCGGTTGCAATCTCTCCGAACCGTTGCCGTCTAGCGGTCAAAATCTGGGCCAGGGTTGCGGATTGAGTCTCAAGAAACGGTACTACATCATATTCGTCAGCCGTGACGAAGACGGCACAGTGAACAAGGCCCCCGTGCCTTTGCACTATGCGTACATCTTCGTAGCGGCGGCGGCCATCGGCATGTTCACGATCACGGGCCTTGCCGGCTCGTACTCGCGCATGTTGATCAAGACGGCAAGATTCAACCAGCTCCGCGCCGACCACAACTCCCTGCAAAAAGACTATGCGCACCTGGAGAAAGCCGCGCACGAGAAAGACATCGAGGCCGCATCGCTGGGCTCGCTGGCCGGCGAAGTCTCCGCGCTCTACGGATTGACTGCCAACAAGCTCTCCATGCCCGTCGAGAAGCTGACCGCGCGCCGCCACGGCAAACACGAGGACGTGGAAGCAGCCATCGCCTCCACTCCGATGACCGACCCAAGCAGCGGGCTGTCGGACGCCTCGTACTACAAGTCGGTGGACGCCTTCTACGCGCTGCGCAACTCGGCCATGAACGGCCTGGCGACCCGCGCGGCAGCCACGCTGGGCGGCCGGAACACCGGCAGCCTCTTCGACATGCCGACCATCGGCCAGGACCTCGCTTCGTATATCCCCACGCTGTGGCCCATCACCGGACCGATTACCAGCAGCTTCGGCGAGCGCGAAGACCCTGTCCTGGGCAACGGCGAAGGCGAGTTCCACACCGGCATCGACATCGGCGCGCCCAACGGCGTTCCCATCCGCGCAACCGGCGACGGCATTGTCATCAAGGCCTCGATGGGCAGCGGCTACGGCCGCGAGGTCGTCATCGACCACGGGCATGGCATCGAGACCGTCTACGGACACATGTCCGGGTTCGCCTGCATCGGCGGCGAATCGGTCGTCCGCGGACAGATCATCGGATACGTCGGCCACAGCGGTCGCGCCACCGGCTCGCACCTGCACTATGAAGTCAGGATCCACAACACGCCGGTCAATCCGCACAAGTATCTGCGGGTAACGCTGGCGGACCTCGGCGAGGCGTCGCCGAAAGGCTGAAGGCTGCAGGCATCATGCCAAAGAAGACAACCAGAAAACGGCAGCGGGCCACTCCGCTGCCGTTTTCTTCTGCGAAGCTATCCGGCAATTTCCATGCCTTCAGGATGTCCGCATGAGGGCTTTTCGAGGGCCAACCCCATTGTTTTGTTGATAACATCGTGCCTCTTTTGTGGAATATAAAAGACCGCCGGCAGTTTCTATAGTCGTGGATGGAGCTTCAGGACGGCGTGTGTGCAACTCTGCTCTCGCCGGTTCGACATTGAGGAACGAACGCACATGATCGAAACAACATCCTCGTTTCGACAGAGTCAGCATGGGGCCGGAGAGTTCATTTCGCTATCCGAGGTCATCTCCGCGCTCTCCTACGCGCTGGACCTGACCGAAGGATCGGTGCGCGGACACGCTCTGCGCAGTTGCCTGATAGGAATGCGAATCGGCCAGGAGATTGGGCTCGGGCCCGAGCAGATGGGCGCCCTCTACTACGCGCTGCTACTTAAAGACGTGGCTGGCACCAACTTCGCCAGCGAACTCGACTTAATCGACGCCTCCCGCCGCGCCGGCCGCGCCGCCAACATCATGCGCAAACTGGGCATGGGCGAACTGGCCGCCGAGGCCGTCCGCTGCGTGGACGAACGCTGGGACGGCGGCGGCATTCCCGACCGCCTGAAGGGAGAAGAGATTCCCCTCTTGGCGCGCATCTGCTCCGTCGCCAGGCACCTGGACATCTTCGCCTCCGTGCGCGGCGTGCACGGCGCCATGGACACCGTGCTCGATCGCAGCGGAACATGGTTCGACCCGGGCCTCGTCAAAACCGCGCGTTCTCTCGATGCGCGCGGCATCCTGTGGGTCCACTGTCAGTGGGGCGACGACCAGCCGGAGACCCGATGGGCTGTGCTCGGCCTCGATCCCGGCCGCCGCGAACACCTCGAAGCAGCCGAAATCGACCGCGTGTGCGAGGCATTCGCCGATGTCGTCGATGCCAAGTCGCACTACACCTTCAGCCACTCCATGGGCGTAGCCGACGCCGCCGAGGGCATCGCCCAACGTATGGGACTGGCCCCGGACCGCGTGCAACTGGTACGCCGCGCGGCCCTGTTACACGACATCGGCAAGCTGAGCGTATCCAACGCGATTCTGGATAAGATAGGCACGCTGGACGCGCGTGAGTGGCGAACCGTCCGGCAGCATCCCGGTTATACGCGAAGAATTCTCGAGCGCATCGCGCCCTTCCGCGAGCTGGCCGTCATCGCCGGGCAGCATCACGAAAAGCTCGACGGCTCCGGCTACCCTCACCAGTTGACGGCACGCGACCTGTCCGTCGAAGCGCGGATTGTCGCCGTAGCCGACATCTACGGCGCACTCTCAGAAGATCGCCCCTACCGCATGGGCCTGGAGTTCAACCAGATCGTGCCCATCATGCGCGACCTCGCCCCGCTCAAACTCGACAGCGGCTGCGTCGAGGCGCTGGTCGAGATCGTCACCAACCACCGCAAGCCGGTCTACGCTCCCGCAATGGCGTCGTCCATGCTCTACGCCGTGGTTTAGGAAACCTCTGAACGAGCCCTGCTTTTGAAGGGGCGTGGCTTCAGCCATGCCGCGGCGACCTCCTCATCCCCAAAGCAGTCCCCACTTCTTTGTTGTCATTCCCGAAGGGAATCTGCGTTTCCATTCCGCCCATTTTTGTTTGTCATTCCCGAAGGGAATCTGCGTTTCCATTCCGCCGCCTTTTTGCATTTCCATTCCGCCGCGAAGCAGAGGAATCCGCTTTTGTTGTTGTCATTCCCGAAGGGAATCTGCGTTTAGCCTCGCTCACGTCGAGGTCTTCGACGCCGCATCTTCCTGCGCTGCCCCGCCGCCGAACAACTTCTTGAGCGGCTTCCGCACCGCGCGCAGCAACGCCCAGGCCGCCAGCACCGCCGCCACCATCAGCGCCACCGCCGTGCCTGCCGCCACAAACGGATGGTGCGTCGCAAACCACGTCAGCCCCACCGCAACCACGTCTTCCGTGCTGCTCAGCGCAATGTTCGACACCGGCTCCGGGCTTGGCGTCACCGCAGCGCGTATGGCCGTCTTCGAACTGTGCGCCGCCAGCGCAATCGCCGCGGCCAGCGCCGTCGCCAACACCTGCATCTCGGGCGACAACTGCGCGCTTGCATGATAGGCGACCAGCGCCGCCACCGGCGCGCGTACCGCCGTATGCAGCCCGTTCCAGATCATGTCAAAGCCGGGAATCTTGTCCGCGACAAACTCAATCGCAAACATCACGCCGCACACCACCAGCACCCACGTGTGGCCCAGCGAGTCCAGCCCCGGCGGCAGCGCCACCCAATGCGTGCGCGCCAGTATCCCCAGCGTCAGCACCGTGGCGTAGATATTCAGCCCGGCGGCAAAGCTGGCGGCAATCACCAGTGCGACGATATTGGCTGCCGTAAAGCTCATATCGCTCGAAATTCTACGCCTCTATTCGCCGGACGTGCCGCCGATGACAGGAAAATCGACTGGTTTCCCTGAAGATATAGTCTTCGCCACCTCATCCTCCGAAGCGGGACTCGTTGCCGTTGGATTTGTTGCCGCTGTATTTTTGTTGTCATTGGATTTGTTGTCATTCCCGAAGGGAATCTGCGTTTCACTTCGGGTCGCAACGAACTACCGTTTTAGGGGAAATACTCTACCGGCGCACGGCCCGCTTGATCTCCGCATACTGCTCCAGGATGAAGCTGTCGGTCATGCCCGCGATGTAGTCCGCCACCACCCGCGCAAGCCCTTCCCGTTCGACCTCTTCAAAGTGGCTCGGCGGCAGCTCCTCCGGATCGTTGATCCAGTGCTCGAACAGCGCCGTCACCACCACTTCGGCCTTATCGTGCTCGCGCTCGAGCGGCGCGCACGTATAAAGCGTCTCGTAAAGGTAACGCTTCTCCTGCAACCGCTCCGCCTCCACCTCGGGCGAAAACAGCGCCAGCCGGGCCGGATGCCTGCGAATGTCCTCAAGCGATTCCGCGCCCATCGCGCGCGCATTCTGCTTCGTCGTGGCAATCAGATCGTCGGTCAGCACATTCTGCATCAGTTGCAGCGATTCATGGAACAGATACTTCTCTTCCACGCCGGCGTGCTCCTGCCGCACTTTGCTGTAACACCGGGCAAAGACGTCCACATTCTCCGCGATGTGGGCAATCTCCAGCAGGCCAGACTCCACACCGTCATCCAGGTCCGCCGCCAGATACGCAATCTCATCCGCCAGATCGATGAGTTGAGCCTCAAGCGGTGGCCGCTCGTCCAGAAAAAACTCCGCCAGCTCCGGATGCTCCTCCGCCTTGTAGTCGCGCGAGTGCTTGATGATTCCCTCGCGCACGCCCAGCGTCAGGTTCAACCCGCGATGCGCCGCATACCTCTGCTCGAAGTGATCCACAATCCGCAGCGCATGCAGGTTGTGGTCGAAGCTCCGCCCATGCCGCCTCAGGCATTGATCGAGCGCGCGCTCGCCCGCGTGGCCAAACGGCGGATGTCCGATGTCATGCACCAGCGCCAACGTCTCGGCCAGGTCTTCGTTCAGCCCAAGCTCCGCCGCCGCGGCGCGCGCAATCTGCGCCACTTCCATCGTGTGGGTCAGCCTGCTGCGAAAGTGGTCCGAAGCGCGGCTGGTAAACACCTGCGTCTTGCCCGCCAGCCTGCGGAATGCGCGCGCCTGCACAATACGCTCGCGGTCGCGCTGAAAGGGCGTCCGCGAAGGACGCGACGGGGCCGGGAACACCCGGGCTGCCAGCGGATCGTCCGGTCTACCGGCGACCGCCAGGCGATGCAAATCATTAGCCATGATGGCTTCAGTGTAACGGAACCGCGCAGCCGCCCCTACTTCGCCGCTGTCCCCGGCGAGACGCGGGCCAGCTTCACCCGCGCGTTCTCCAGCTTGTGCTGCACCTTGGCCACATCAGCAGGGTCCGCGTCGGCAGAGAGCGAGTGCGCATAGTCGCCCATCGAAAGCTCCCACTGCGCCACCGCCAGTTTCAACCTGCCTGTCTTCTCGTAGACCTCGCCCAGGTGGTCGCGCACTGTCGGGTCGTTACTCAGCCGCGCAATCGCCTTCTGAAGATACTGCTCCGCCAGATCGTATTGTCCCGACTTGAAGTAGACCCATCCCAGCGAATCCAGATACGCCCCATTCTGCGGGTCCAGATCCACCGCTTTCTGGATCATCTTCTGGGCCTCGGGCAACTGCACTCCGCGGTCAGCCAGCATATAGCCGTAGTAGTTCAGGATCGTCGGATTCTGCGGGTCAATCGCAAGCGCCTTCTTGAACTGGGCTTCGGCCTCGTTATACTGCTTCTGCCGGTCCGCCAGCGCACCGCGCAGAAAGTCCACATACAGGACCTGGTCCGGCTTGACCGCCAGCGTCGATGCCGCATCCAGCTCCGTGGCTGCCTCCGGGAACCGCTTCAGCCGCGTGTACATCTGCGCCAGCGCAAGGTGCCCGTCGCGCCTCTCCGACGCGCTCGACTTGTCGGAAAACTGCGCCTTTGCCAGCGCGATCGCTTCATCCACCTGCCCCATGTCCGCAAGCTGCCCGGCGTACATCAACTGGACACCGTGGTCGTTCGGTATCGCCTTCGCGGCTTCGGCGGCAGCGTTCGTCGCGTCCTTCCACTGGTGAGCGTCGCGGTAGGAGTCCACCATGCCCTGATAGCCGCTCCGGGCATAGTCCCCGCCCAGTGCAATCTCCTTCTGGTACGCATCCACCGCCTCGGCTGTCTTGTTCTCCTCGCGGTAGACAATGCCTAAGCGTTCCAGGAACAGCGAGCGATTCGCCTTCTCCTGGTCCGAGTACTGCCCGTCCGCGTGCGTCGAGCCCGCCACCAGCTTCGTCAGCACAGCAATCGAATCGTCGTAGCGGCCCAGCGCGTCATAAATCAGCGCCTCGTTGTAGCTCAGTTCCAGCGAATCGCGCACCAGCGACTTGGCCTTCTCGACCGTGGCCAGTGCCTGATCGTAGTGCCCCTGCTGCCGCTCAATCTCCGAAATATGCACCTGCGACTGCGCATCCTGCGGCTCCGCGCTCACGATCTGGTTGAAGATCTTCAGCGACTCATCCAGTTGCCCATCGTTCAGCAGAGCATTCGCCAGACTGCGCTCCGTATCCAGATTGTCCGGGTCCAGGTCCAGCGCGCGCCGATAGGCCGCAATCGCGTCCTTGGACTTCTTCAACTGGTCGTAGCTCGCTCCCAGCGCCAGCTCAATCCGCGATGTCCGGTCGTCCTGCGGAATGCCGTTCAACACCTGCACGGCGCGTTCCGTGTCGCCCTCATCGCTGTAAAGCCGCGCCAGATTCAGCACCACGTCTTCCGAGTCCGCATCGATCTTCTGCGCCGCCTTGAACTGCTCCTCCGCCTTGGCCGAATCGTGGTCCGCGCCGTAAAGCTGTCCCAGCAGCAGGTGCGTCTCCACATCGTTCGGCTTCAACTGCGCCAGCTTCTCGTACTCGGCAATCGCAAGCTGCAGCATCTGGTTCGACTGCGAACTGGTCATGTCGCCCAGCGAGCGCAGATAAATCTTCCCCAGCAGGCTGTGCGCTTCAATGTCGTTCGGGTCTTTTGCAATCTGCGCCTGCGCCGTCGTCACCGCGTCGCGGATGCGCCCAATCTTGAAGTAAAGATCAGCCAGCCCATCCTGCAGCAGCCGCGAGTCCGGGTCTGCATCCAGCGCCAGCTTGTACTGCTCCACCGCCTGCGTCGCGTAGTCCGACCGCCCGGCGTTGATCGCCATGTCTTCATACAGATGCGCCAGCGCGTAGTGGTAGTACGACGCCGCATGATCGGGCGCCTTCGTAGAAGGCGCGGGAGCAGCCGCAAACGCACCGGGAGAAACCAGCAGAAGCGCCGCTGCGGGAACCATCCCGAGCCGGCGAAGAGACGAAGCGCGCAAAAGCAGGGCCATTTGTTGTCGTATCCTGTGCCACCGAAAGTCGCTGCAGCGAACTGCCTGAACAGTCGTTAGACGATGACGCCCGCCGATTGGATGCTGTCGCCAAAGACCGGGCATTGCGCCGATTATAGCCGCCAGCACCCGGAAACCCTAGCCTTATCCGTGCCGGAAGTGCCTGACACCCGTGAAAACCATAGCTACGCCAAGCCTGTTCGCGGCCTCTACAACCTTCGCGTCATTCACGCTGCCGCCCGGCTGAATCACCGCCGTCGCACCCGCCGCCGCAATCGTCTCCAGCCCATCGGGGAACGGGAAAAACGCATCCGAAGCAGCCACCGTTCCGGCCAGGGGAAGAATGGCCTTCATCGCGCCAAACTTCGCCGCATCCACGCGGCTCATCTGCCCCGCGCCCACACCCACCGTTTGGCCGTGGCCATCGGCAAACCGCGCATACACAATCGCGTTCGACTTCACATGCTTACAGACACGCCAGGCAAACAGCAGCGCCCGCATCTCCTCCGCCGTCGGCGTGCGCTCGGTCGCCACCTTCAGGTCGGCCTCGGAAATCTTCAGCCGGTCGGCATCCTGCACCAGCAGCCCACCCGAGACCTGCTTCAACACCCGCTTCGTATCGGCAGGATGGATCTTCACCAACCGCAGGTTCTTCTTAGCCCCAAACCGCGCCAGCGCATCCGCCGTAAACGAGGGCGCGACAATCGCCTCCACAAACAGCTTCGCAATCTCCTCCGCCGCCGCTCCATCCACCTCGCGGTTCACGCCAATCACGCCGCCAAACGCCGACACCGGATCGGCCTCCAGCGCGCGCTTATAAGCCTCCACCACAGTCGCACCCGTCGAAGCTCCGCACGGATTCGTGTGCTTAATAATCGCCACCGCCGGCTCATCGAACTCGCTCGCCAACTCCCAGCACGCATCCAGATCGACCAGGTTGTTGTAGCTCAGCTCCTTGCCCTGCAACTGCTCCGCCGCCGCCACGCCCTTGCCGCTGCCATCCACATACAGTGCCGCCTTCTGATGAGGATTCTCGCCATAGCGCAGCGTCTGCGCCAGCGGATCAATCACCCGCACCGTCTGGGGCAGCTCATCCGTCTTGAACACAGCCTTACCCTCCGGCGCCTCAATCGACTCGAGCGCCGAAGCAATCCCCGCATCATAAGCCGCAGTCACGGCAAAGGCAGCCTTCGCCAGCCGCCACCGCGTCGCCCGCGTCAGGCTGCCTTTGTTCGCGGCCAACTCCTCGGTCAGCGCCGCATAATCGGCAACCGCAGTCACAATCGCCACATCCGAAAAATTCTTCGCCGCCGACCGCACCATCGACGGCCCACCAATGTCGATATTCTCAATCACCTCCGCAAACGCCACGCCCGGCTTCTGCGAAGTCTTCTCGAACGCATACAGGTTCACCACCACCATATCGATCGGCTCAATCGCATGTTCCTTCACCGAAGCCTCATGCTCCGCATTCCCACGCACATGCAGAATCCCGCCATGCACCTTCGGGTGCAGCGTCTTCACGCGCCCATCGAGCATCTCCGGAAACCCGGTCAAATCGCTGATGTCACGCACCGGCAAACCCGCATCACGCAAAGCCTTGGCCGTCCCTCCGGTCGAAACCAGGTCCACGCCATGCGAAGCCAGCGTCCTGGCAAACTCCACCAGCCCGGTCTTATCCGTAACAGAAAGCAGCGCACGCCGCACCGGGCGCAGATCGACGACAGGAGCACTTACAGCAGCATTATGTAGGGTCATTAACTCCTATTTTATCCTTTTTGCATTTCCATTCCGTAGCGCAGCTTGCATTTCCATTCCCCTTTTTGTTTGTCATTCCCGAAGGGAATCTGCGTTTTCGCTCCGGCCGCCGCAAAAGCCAATCTGACGCGCCTACACCCGCAACCCACCCGTCAGCGACCGCACCTCACCCACCTGATGCCCCGCGCACCACTTCCGCAAGCCATTCGCAATATTCTCCACCGCCCGAGGATCGGCAAAGCTCGCCGTCCCCACCTGCACTGCCGCAGCCCCCGCAAGCATAAACTCGACCGCATCCTCGGCCTTCGTAATCCCGCCCATCCCCACGATCGGAATCGACACCTCCTTGGCCGCCTCATGCACCATCCTGACCGCAATCGGCTTAATCGCCGGCCCCGAAAGCCCCCCGGTCACGTTCGCAATCCGAGGCCGCCTGGTCTCGACATCAATCGCCAGCGCCACAAACGTATTCACCAGCGAAATCGCCGCGACGCCCGCATCCGCTGCCACCTTCGCCATCAGCCGTATGTCCGTCACGTTCGGCGAGAGCTTCACCATCACCGGCCGCCCGGCCCTGTCCGCCACTTCCCTGCACCGCCGCGAAAGCCAGTACAGCCCATCCGGATCGACCCCAAAGCTCATCCCCCCGTGGCTCGTATTCGGACAGCTCGCATTCACCTCATACATCGCAATGCCTTCGGCCTCATTCAGCGCCTCGATCACCGCAACGTAGTCCTCCACCGCAAACCCGAAGACGTTCGCAATCACCACCGCGCCGGTCTTGCGCAGCTTCGGCAGCTTCTCATCGATGAACGCCCGCACCCCCACATTCTGCAACCCAATCGCATTCATCATGCCAGCAGCGGTCTCAATCATGCGCGGCGCGGCATTGCCCGCCATCGGCTCACGCGACAAGCCCTTAGTCACAATCGCGCCAATCTTGTTCAGCGCAACGATCTCCTCAAACTCCACCCCATAGCCAAACGTCCCGCTCGCAGCAATCACCGGCGAGCGCAGCTCCACCCCCGCCACCGTCACCCGCATATCCGGCCCCTTGTGCCCCGCCGTACTCATTGCACTCAATCCCTCCAAACAAAATCCGGCCTGCTCTTCGTTTTTGCTTCCAGGTACCCCAAGGCTTCAGCTCATCTTCGTCGCTCCGCTCGAATCGCAGCCTTGGTTTTTGCTTCTAGGTACCCCAAGGCTTCAGCCTTGGGTCTCTCAAATGGGCCAAAAGGTGAAGGGGGCTTTAGCCCCTGGAGTAGGTCTTCTTGCCAAACCGCATCTCATTCAATCGTATTTGCTTTTCACCACACCTCAAAATCCGCATCATCGCACCCAACCCGCTAAAATAGAACTCAAATGATCGACACAGCCTTCGTCCGGGCGAACCTCGCCCTTGTAGAGGAAAAACTCCGCGCCCGTGGCATGGACCCCGCAGCCGTCCTCGGAGACTTCGCCACCATCGACCGCGAGCGCCGCGAGGCCATCACCCAGGTCGAAAACCTCAAGGCCCACCGCAACAAGCTCACCGAAGAAATAGCCCGCCTCCGCAAGTCCGGAGCCGACGCCTCCGCGCAGACCGAGCAGACCCGCACCCTCAAAACCCAGGTCGAAGCCCTCGAAGCCAACGCCGCCGCAGCCGACCTGCGCATGACCTCCATCCTCGAATCCGTTCCCAACCTCCCGCAGGACTCCGTCCCCGTCGGCAAATCCGAGCACGACAACCGCGTCGAAAAGCACTGGGGCGACCCACCCAAATTCGACTTCCCCGCCAAGCCCCATTGGGAACTCGGCGAAGCCCTCGGCATCCTCGACTTCAACCGCGCCGCCAAAATCTCCGGCTCGCGCTTCGTCGTCCACTTCGGCCAGGGAGCCCGCCTCGAACGCGCCCTCGCCAACTTCATGCTCGACCTCCATACCAACGAGCACGGCTACACCGAAGTCCTCCCGCCCTACATGGTCAACTCAAAGTCCCTCTTCGGCACCGGCCAGCTCCCCAAGTTCGCCGAAGACTCCTTCCACTGCGACGACAAAGGCTCCTATATCGCGGGTGAATATCAGGACAGCGACCACTGGCTCATCCCCACCGCCGAGGTCCCCGTCACCAACCTCTTCCGCGACGAAACCCTTGACGAATCGCAGCTCACCACCAGCTTCTGCGCCTACACCCCGTGCTTCCGCAGCGAAGCCGGCAGCTACGGCAAAGACGTCCGCGGCATGATCCGCCAGCACCAGTTCCAGAAGGTCGAGCTGGTCAAATTCACCACGCCCGAAAAGTCCAACGAAGAGCACGAGTCCCTCACCCGCCACGCCGAAGCCGTCCTCGAAAAGCTCGGCCTGCCCTACCGCCGCGTCCTGCTCTGCACCGGCGACATGGGCTTCGCCTCGGCCAAAACCTACGACCTCGAAGTCTGGCTTCCCGGCCAAAGCCTCTACCGGGAAATCTCTTCCTGCTCGAACTTCGAGGCATTCCAGGCCCGCCGCGCTAACATCCGCTATCGCCCCGCAGGCGCGAAGAAGAGCGAGTTCCTGCACACGCTCAACGGCAGCGGCCTCGCCGTCGGGCGCACCTATCTCGCCATCCTCGAAAACTACCAGCAGGCCGACGGCACCATCCGTATCCCCGACGCGCTCGTGCCATATATGAACGGCGAGCGTATCATCGGCAAGCATCAGACAGGAAAGTAGACCAGCATGTTCAAGACCATCGGCAGCTATATCTTCTGGGCCTACGAGCGAGGCAGCGTGCAGTACGACGTCATGGTCACGCTCATCCTCATCTTCATGTTCCTCGGCCCGCGCTTCATCGACTTCCACGACAAGCCCGTCGAGACCGTCGCCATCCGCGCCAGCCAGGTCCTCGTCAACGAAGCAGGCCGCGAAGGCGACAGCAACCGCTTCGTCTACCAGATCCGCATCGACGACATCAAGGGGGCCAAAACCGACGACCAGCTCCGCACCGCCCTCCTTCGCGTCATCGAACCCATCTCCGGCACGGTCGTGCTCGAACGCTACGAGCCCGTCCTCGACTCCCACGGCAAAATCATCGCCTACAACGCCTGGGTCCTCCGCTGAGTGCCGAAGCCTTTTTACACATTTCCATTCCGTACCCTGAGCTGGTCGAAGGGGGAGGAATCTGCTTTTCGACCCGCCGCCAAACGCCGGGTGCCCCATCCTTCGCGGCTTCATCGCGAAGGGTGGGAAAGCAAGAACTCAATCGGCCACGAGTCTGCGTTTTTCAGTTGTCATCCTTCCGCAAAGCGGAAGGACCCGCTTTGTTTTTGCTTCCAGGTACGCCGAGGCTTCAGCCTTGGCCCTCTCAATAGACAAGAAGAAAAAGGGGCTTCAGCCCCTGGGGTTTGCCGCCGTTCCCCAAACACGAAGCATCCAATCCACGGAGCCACCATCACGATGACCCCAACCCGCCTTGCCGCAACCCTCGCAGTCGCCCTCGCGCTCGTCATCCCCGCTCACGCCCAGACCCTCCCCGAAGTCCTCCACCAGATGGACGCCGCCAGCACGCGCTTCCACTCCGCCCAGGCCGACTTCCGCTGGGACCTCTACGAGCGCGTCGTCCGCCAGACCACCACGCAGAACGGCAGCATCTACTTCGAGAAGACCGGCGCCACCACCCAGATGGGCGCAAAGATCGACCCGCCCTACGCCAAGTTCCTCGAATACAAAAACGGCATCCTCCGCCTCTTCGACCCCGGCGCCGACCACCTCACCGTCCTCCACGCCGGAGCCAACCAGCAGCAGTACGAGAGCTTCCTGACGCTCGGCTTCGGCGGCTCGGGCGCCGCGCTGGCGAAGTCCTGGAACATCACCCTGCAGGGCCACGAGGCCCTCAACGACGGCTCCGGCCCCATCGACACCGTCAAGCTCGATCTCGTCCCCAAAGACCCCAAGGTCCTCGAAAACGTCTCCCACATCACCATCTGGGTCGATCTCAAACGCGGTGTCTCGCTCAAGCAGCAATTCTTCCTCCCCTCCGAAGACCAGAAGACCGCCACCTACACCCACATCCGCTACAACCAGAAAATCAACACCGCGCCCTTCGCCATCAAGACCAACAAGAAGACCACCATCGACAACCGCTAGACGTTGACTCGCTTGTTTTGCATTTCCATTCCGCAGCGAAGCGGAGGAATCTGCTTCTTCTCTCCTCGCCGAGAACCACCGGGTGCCCATCCATCGCGCCCTTTGCGCTGGGCGGGTACACTGCCCAACCAACCCACATTTCCATTCCGCAGCGAAACGGAGGAAACTGCTTCGCTTCCATGAAGCTTTACAGGCTGCGGAAAAACCTCGCAATCCGTGCTTTTCGGTGGGAGCGCAGGGCTTTAGCCCTGCGAAAATCCCAGCAGAATCAAGGGGCTTCAGCCCCGGGCCTTTCTGCAACACTGTCGCACGCACGTTTCCGCAGCCTATCTAGCTCTGAAAGCATCTTCGTGGACTGAATCAGACATCCCTGCAATGCCTTCAGGCAATTAGCCTGATCAATCGTCAGATTGACGTACTCCCTGTACCACCGATAATAGGTCTGCTCGCTGATTCCGGCTTCGTAGCACGCAAGTTGAGTCTTCATCCCTCGCGCCGCATCTGCTTCAATCTGGCGGAGCACATGCACAATCTCCTTATCCGTATGCCTTCTTCCCCTCGCCACCCTATACTCCTTATTCCGGCATCCGATTCATTCGTACTTGATTACGCAGCCCGAAGGCGAAACCCTCAGGGCCGCTCTGCACAAACAACGAATGGCCAAGAGCCTAAGTTAACGAGTACGCCGGGAGCCCATCCATCGCGGCTTCATGCGATGGGTGGGAAAGTACAAACGTCCCAGCCTCTCTTTTGCATTTCCATTCCGCAGCGAAGCGGAGGAATCTGCTTCTTCTCTCCTTACCGAGAACGACCGGGTGCCCCATCCATGCGCAGCTTCATCGCGCATGGGTGGGAATGTAGAAACTTCCCCAGCCAACAAAAGATGTCATCCGTCCGCAAAGCGGGAGGACCTGCTTTTCTCTCTGGCCACAACAAGCCCCGCGCCGAACATCAGCGCGGGGCCAGGCCTCACTACTTCATCGAATAGTGAACGTCGATATGGGTCTCAACTGCCGTGGGTTCCCCGTTCAAAATCGCCGGCGAAAACCTCCACTGCCGCACCGCATCCAGCGCGCTCTGGTCGTAGTCCGCACGCAGACTCTTGATGACCATGACCTTAGTTGGCACGCCCTCCTGATTAATCGTCACCTGCAACACAACCGACCCATTCACTGGGTTCTTCCTGGCCTCGGCGGGATAAACCGGTTGCACTCTGTTCACGAGATGCACCGGAGTCGCCTTCGCATCCTTCTTCGCCTGGTTCGGATTCATCGTCGAAGCAGGAGCCGCCGCAGCCGCAGCCCCGCCCACCACATTCATCCTGAGCGCCAGCGCCGACCCGCACGCCGCCACCGCCATCGCCGCACATGCGGCAACCGACACCAGCCGCCGCGCCTTCTTCATCTCCACAGGTTTCCGAAGCAATGTCATAACTCTCCTCTCCAGCGTGTTGCCATCAAAGATCCCGATGGCCTGTAGTGGTTCACGCCGCGGACCATCCACCAGCATCTGGGCCAGCCGCAGCAACGAATGCGCGTACTCCTTTCTTCCCTGCGCGGCCTCGGCCGCCATCTCGTCACACACCACCTCACGGCTTTCCGCAATCCGCGCCGCAATCACCCGCGCCACCGGATGCCACGCCACCGGCAACGCCAGCGCGCCATACGCGACGCTCTTCAGAAAATCGCGCCGTTCGATATGCGCGAACTCATGCGCCAGCGCCGCCTCCCAATCCTCCTGCGCAACCGTAGCCAGAAATCCCTCCGGGACCAACAGCACCGCCCGCCGCATCCCCACCACCACCGGCCCCGAGACCGCACGCGAGCAGTAAATCCGAGCATCCCTCCCACTCATCCGCTCCGAATACAGCGCCCAGATCGCAGCAAGCCCACCCTCAAGCGAAACCGCGGAAGCCTGCCCCGCAATCCGCCGCGTCTTCCACACTCCCCACGCCAGCCGCGCCGCAAAAAAGAGCAGCGCACATCCGTAAGCAACCAGCACCGCATCGACCGCCCACACCGGTAGCCGCATCGCACCGCCCACACCCGAAGCCGCACCAGTCAGCGACACCTGCGTCCGAACGTAACCCCCAGCGCCCGCTCCCGCACCAGAAAACAGCCCGGCCAACCGCAGGTGGCAAGCAGGCAACACCACCGCCGCGCCCAGCGCACCCACCCACATCCGATGCACCGCCCGCGCACCCACCCGCTCCATCAGCCGAGCCGAAAGCCACGCCGCAGCAAACACCACAGGCACCTGCCACGCCGCGTTCAACAAATACGTCACAATCCAATCCGCAAGCTCTCGCATCACTTCTCCTCCTTCAGCTTCCGGCTCAGCTCCGCCAGCTTCTCCGCATCAAGCTGTTTGCTCTTCACCAGGCTCATCACCAGCTCCTCGCTCGACCCGCCGAACATTCGGTCCACCAGATCGCGCACCGCGTGAGTCAGCGCGCGCGACTCCGTCACCGCAGCGCTATAGATGTACGCGCGCCCCTTCAGCCTGCGCGTCAGCTTGCCCTTGCGCTCCAGAATGTTCAGCATCGTCTGCACGGTCGTATAGGCCAGCGCCTGCTCCAACCCCTCCTGCACCTCGCCCACGCTGCTCGCCCCGCGCCTCCAGATCACCTGCATGATCTGCAACTCCAGCTTCGTCAAACCCGCCGCATCCTTCTCGCCCACAGCCACACCTCCTAATGGATTAGGAGATTAGCCCTCCGTTTTCGCCGTGTCAACTAAAATCTTAGGAGTTCGACGAGTTTTTTGCTGCCGGGTGCGATTGGCGTTCGAATCACTCATGCGCGCTCGCTTTTCGGTGGGAGCGCAGGGCTTCAGCCCTGCGAAATATCCTTCAAAATCAAGGGGCTTCAGAGGGGTGATGAAAAAGTCTCCACGGCTGCTTTTGGGATTAGCGTGGGGCTTCAGCCCCACGAAAACATCAACAACTACAATGGGCTTTAGCCTTGGGCCGTTCATGTCTGACGCGAATAAATCTCACTCGCCGAAAGTCAGCAAGTCAGGTCAACCCCATCCCGCCTCATCTCTGAGAAAATAAAGAACGTGAAGAAACTGGCAATCCTCGGCTCCACCGGCTCCATCGGCAACAGCACCCTCTCCATCTGCGAGTCCTTCCCGGACCGCTACCAGCCCGTCGCGCTCGCCGCCGGACGCAACCTCGAAGCGGCGCTGGCGCAGTCCATCCGCTGGCGGCCCAGACTCATCTCGATGGCCACCGAAGAACTGGCCGCCACGCTCAAAACCCGCCTCCGCGCCGGAGGCATCACCTGCGTCGAGGTCGTCCACGGAAGCGAAGGCAGCGTCCGCGTAGCCACGCTGCCCGAGGTAGACTTCGTCGTTTCGGCCATCGTCGGCGTCGCCGGGCTCGAAGCCACCTACGCCGCCGTCCAGGCGGGCAAGACCATCGGCCTGGCCAACAAAGAATGCCTCGTCGCCGCAGGCGAGCTCATCATCGCCGCCGCGCGCGAGCGCAACGTCGCCCTGCTGCCCATCGACTCCGAGCACAACGCCGTCCACCAATGCATGCGCGGAGGCACGCCCGCCGAGGTCAAGCAAATCTGGCTCACCGCCTCCGGTGGCCCATTCCGCTCGACGCCGCTCGCGGACTTCGCCCACATCACGCCGCAGCAGGCCCTCAAGCATCCCACCTGGGTCATGGGCCAGCGCATCACCATCGACTCGGCCACCATGATGAACAAAGGCTTCGAGGTCATCGAAGCCTGCCGCCTCTTCAACCTTCCCCCGGCACAGGTTCAGGTCACGGTCCACCCGCAGTCCACCGTCCACTCGCTGGTCGAGTTCGTCGATGGCAGCATCCTCGCGCAGATCTCCGTCACCGACATGCGCCTGCCCATCCTCTACGCCCTCGCCTATCCCGAGCGCGTCGCCGTCGCCGAGCGCGACAACCTCACCTTCGACCTCCGCACGCTCAGCCAGCTCGACTTCGCGCAACCCGACCTCGCCCGCTTCCCCTGCCTGCGCCTCGCCTACGAGGCAGCCGAAGCCGGAGGCAAAGCCCCCATTGCCCTCAACGCCGCCGACGAAATCGCCGTCGCCGCCTTCCTCGAAGGACGTATCCCATTCCTGGGCATCCCGCGTACAATAGAACAAGTGCTCCAGATAACGACCGGCCCCCGGCCAGCGTCCATTGTTGAGGTGCTTCAAGCAGATCTTGCCGCGCGCGACCAGGCGCGCGAAGTGATTGCCAGTCAGTTTGCGACGGCCACCCACTAGCCCAACCAGCACCTACACTTACGAGGTCCCCGCTCCCCTATGTCAACCGTCATCCAGCTAGCCATCGTCCTTGGGATCATGGTTCTGGTCCACGAATTCGGCCACTTCGCCGTGGCCAAACTCTGCGGCATCCGCGTCGAAGTCTTCTCCATCGGCTTCGGCAAGCGGCTCATCGGCTTCAAGCGCGGCGACACCGAGTACCAGATCGCCGCCGTCCCCCTCGGCGGCTACGTCAAGATGGCCGGCGAACTCGCCGGCTCCGGCACCGACCTCCACCAGGACACCGCCGCCGCAGACGACCCCGGCAGCTTCAGCGCCCATCCGCGCTGGCAGCGAATGCTCGTCGCCTTCGCCGGCCCCGTCGCCAACTTCCTGCTCGCCTTCGCCCTCATGATCGGCGTCGGCATGATGCACAACGAGGTCCAGCAGTACCTCAGCGCGCCCGCCCGGACCGACTACGTACCCGCCAACACCCAGGTGGCCCGCACCGGCATCGAGAGCGGCGACCTCATCGTCCACTACGACACCATCGAAAACCCCACCTGGGACCAGGTTGCCGTCCGCTCCATGCTCAACCTGAACCAGCACATCGCCTTCTCGTACCTCCACGACGGCAAGCGCATCGACACCAAACTCTTCGTCGAAGACAAGAACGGCCCCGACAACTTCTCGCTCGACACCCTCGGCCTCATCCCCATCATGCAGACCACCCCCGTCCAGGTAGACACGCTTGAGCCAGACATGCCAGCCATCCACGCCGGACTCAAGCCCGGCGACAGAGTCACCGCAGTTGACGGCCTCCACCTGCACTCGGTCCCGGCCATCCTCGCCTATCTGCAGGACGAGGCCGGAAAGCCCGCCACCCTGACCGTCCTGCGCACCGAGCCGAACAAAGCCGTCCAGACCCTCGAGATCCCCATCACGCCCAGGATGGCCGACGCAGGCGACGGCTCCAAGGAATACCGCCTCGGCTTCAGCTACATTCCGCCGCCGGTCAAGGTCGAGAAGCTGCCCTTCGACAAAGCAGTGGCGGCTTCGTGGAAGTTCAACAAGAAGGGCTCCTACCTCATCGTCGAGGTCATCAAGCGCCTCTTCACCCGCCAGGTCTCGGTCAAGAGCCTCTCCAGCCCCATCGGCATCGGCCAGCAGATCCACCAGGCCGCCGAGATGCCCGGTTGGATGCCGCTCATCGGCCTGATGGCCTACATCTCGCTCAACCTCGGCATCTTCAACCTCCTGCCCATCCCCATCCTCGACGGCGGCATGATCACCTTCCTCGTCATCGAGTCGATCATGCGCCGCGACGTCAACCAACAGTTCAAGGAGCGCGTCTACCAGGTCGCCTTCGTCTGCCTGCTGGCCTTCTTCGCCTTCGTCATCTTCAACGACATCACCAAACTCAGCTTCTTCTCCAAGATGAAGCCCTGAAGAGGTATCGACAAATCCGCACCTCGTAAGATCTTGTCATCCTGAGCGCAGCCACTCGCAGTTTCATCGCGAGTGGCGCAGTCGAAGGATCTGCGGTTCTCTGCCGAGCCATGTCTGTCAATCGAGCTACGCCGAACCGCGCAGCTCCGCCACAATCTCCGCCGCCGCCTTCCGCGCCTCGTCCTCCCGATCCGGCGGAAAGCTGATCGCCCCCACACGCGCGTGACCGCCCCCGCCATACCGCTCGCAAATCGCCGCCAGATTCACCAATTTCGCAGCAGGCACCCGCGTCCACGGATTCGTCCCCACCGCCACCTTCGTCCGGAACGAAGACTTGCTCAGCCCCACGTTATACACGCCATCCGGAAACAGATAATACGGAATAAATTTGTTGTACCCCTCGGTAGGCTGGTCGGTAATGTCGAACGTAATGACGCCGCCATCCAACGTCGCGCGCGAACGAATCAGATCGAGCGCCGCCCAGTGCCGCTCCATCAGCGGCCCCAGCAACTCCGCGACAAACGGCCGCTCCAGCACTTCCTGCAAACTCATCTCCGTCAGCAGCGGAATCAACCGCGGCACCAGCCCATGGTCAGCCGCGCTCTCAATCACCATCGTCAGCTTCATCGCCGGAGCAGCCATCTCGACGGCGGCCTTCGCGCTCTCATACCGCGCCCCGTCCACAATGTCGGCCCACTTCACCAGCTCCGCCAGCGGCTTCACATCGAAGCCGAACTTCGCCGCGCCCACATCCGCAATCAGGCTCGTACACGAGACGTAGTTCGGATCAAAAAATTTCCGCATCGCAGTCGAACCGTCGGCCTGCCCGCGCCGGAAGTCCGCCTCATCCGCCGCCGTCAAAAACGCGCTCTGATGATGATCGAACCACCACGTCACCTTCGGCGACGCCGAGTACTTGAAATCCACAATCGCATTCTCGCCCCCATGACTGGTATCGCCAAACGCGCCCTCGTCAAACAGCGCGCCCGCCCGATGCACCAGCCCGTAGTACGAATACCCGCTCGCCGTCTTCACGCACTCCCGGTGGAACCGCGTAAACACCGCCGCCGAACACGCCCCATCAAAACACTTATCGTGATAAAAAATCCTGCAATCCAAAGTCGTCAGCCCTCACTCGAAACGCACTTGAGCACGTGCGCGAATCTCTTAGCATACCCGGCCTTCCCTACCTGTCAAGCTGCCCTTCGTACCGTGTTGCCGCCAGGTCAATCTCGCGCTCGATCTTCCGCAGCGTGTCATCGCCAATCTTCCCCTCGTCGCGCAGCGCAATCAACGTCCGCCTCTCTGCCTTCAAAGCGCCCGCCGAAATGACCCGCAGACGCGCGTATGTCTCCCGCCCCAGGCCATCCGAGCCGCCATCCTCACCGCCCACCGCAGCCAGACGGTGCCGATAGCGATGCATCAGGTCGTCATATACATGCTCCATCTCCAACCCATCCTTCGCCCGAGCAGCCTCCAGGTGCGTCATCGCCGACTCCAGCACCAGCCGCCGCGCCTCCGCCTCTTCCGCATTCGAGCCCCCCGCCCCACCCAGCCCCAGCACGCGGATCAGCACAGGCAGCGTCAGCCCCTGCAGCACCAGCGTCACCAGGATCACGCAGAATGCCAGAAACACAATCAAATTCCGCGCGCCAAACGGCTGCCCATTCCCCAGCACCGCCGGCACCGAGAAAGCCGCTGCCAGCGCAATCACGCCGCGCATCCCCGTCCACCCCACCACAAAAATCTCGCGCCTCCGCAGCGGCTCTTCGCGATGCCCCATCCACCGCCGCTCCACCCACCCGGCCACCCGCAGCGCCGGATACACCCACACCATCCGCAGCGCAATCAGCACCACGCTGAACACCACGCCATACAACACCAGCGTTCCCGTGCTGTACCGTCCATGAATCCCCGCCAGCACATACGGCAGTTGCAACCCGATCAGCACAAACACCAGCCCGTTCAGGATGAAGTTCAGCGCATCCCACATGCCCGTCACCTGCAGCCGCACCGCCGGCGAAAACAGCGACACACTCTTCCGGCTCAGATAAATCCCGCACGCCACCACAGCGAGCACGCCCGAAGCCCGCGCCTTTTCGCCCGCCAAATAAGCCGCATACGGCACCACCAGGCTCACCACCACCTCTACCGGCCCATCGTCGATGAACTGTTCCAGCCAGCCCACCACCGCGCCAATCAGCAACCCAATCCCCAGCCCGCCCACCACCAGATACGCCAGCCGCGCCAGTCCCTCTCCCACCGTAGGCATGTCGCCGCGCGCAATAATGGCGATGCCGATCTCAAGCGCCAGCAACCCCGTCGCATCGTTCAACAGGCTCTCGCCTTCCAGAACATCCACAATCCGCCGAGGCAACCCAACCTTCGTCGCAATCGACGTCGCGGCAATCGCATCCGTCGTCGCAACCACAGCGCCCAGCAAAAATCCCGCCTTCCAATCCAGCGCCGTGATGAAGCGGTCGGAGAACTCCGCCACGCCCCACACCGTAAAGCCCACCAGCCCAAACGCCAGCAGCCCAATCGCCACCGCATTCCGGCGAAACTCCCGCCACGACATCGTCCACGCCGCCGCATACAGCAACGGCGGCAGAAAAATCACAAACACCACATCCGGGTCCAGCGGAATCCGCGGGAGGTGCGGAAAAAAGCTGATCACGAGCCCAGCCAGCACCAGCACAATCGGATACGGCACCTTCAGCCTGCGCGCCATCACGGCAAACGCGGCCACCAGCACCAGCAGCAGCAGCATCACCGCCTCCACCGCATGAAGACCACCGCCCGTCGGCATCGACCCCATCTCCATCCAAACCTCCGCCCCGCTCACACTCAGCGCCGAAGGCGCGACATATACCAGCCTAGGCCGAAGGCCTAGGTTTCCGACCAACCCATATCCAGAGGGCTGAAGGCCCGACACATCATTCGGGTCCTCACAGAGACACTTTCGTCCCGCCCCTCAACGCACGTGCCGCCAAACGCACTTTTCCCGCAATCTCTTAAATACCGCTCCCACCATTTATCATCAACATCAGATGCATCCCACCGTACAAAACCTGCTCCGCTCCGGCGCCGAAGCCACCGACCAGGCCCTCGAACGCCTTCTGCCTTCGCCCGACACGCTCCCGCACTCCATCCACCGGGCCATGCGCCACTCCGTCTTCGCCGGCGGCAAACGCCTCCGCCCCATCCTCGCCATGCAGGCGGCCCGCATGGTCGCCGCCACCGGAGACATCCCCGCAGGCGCACCCAACCTCGGCGCGGCCATCGAGATGCTCCACACCTACTCGCTCATCCACGACGACCTCCCCGCGCTCGACAACGACGACCTCCGCCGCGGCAAGCCCACCTGTCACGTGGCCTTCGGCGAAGCCATCGCCATCCTCACCGGCGACGCGCTCCAGGCCCTCGCCTTCCAGACCATCGCCCAGCTTCCCTCGCCGCCCGCGACCACCGTCGCCATCCTCCGCGAAGTCTCGCTCGCCGTCGGCACCGGCGTCGGCCCCCACAGCCCGCTGCCTCCCGGCATGATCGGCGGCCAGGTCGTAGACATCGAATCCGAAGGCAAGCAGCCCACAGCCGAGCTGGTCGAATCCATCCACCGCGCCAAGACCGGCGCGCTCATCACCACCAGCATCGTCTCCGGCGGCCTCTACGGTCTCGCCACAAATCCGGGTGCCCCAGGTCTCGATTCTGAGACCTGGGTCCACCGCCTCCGCACCTTCGGCGAAAAAGCCGGCCTCGCCTTCCAGATCGTCGATGACGTCCTCGACATGACGCAAAGCTCCGAGGAACTCGGCAAGACCGCAGGCAAGGACACCGCCAGCGTCAAAGCCACCTGGCCCGCCGTCTACGGCATCGACCGCTCCCTCAAAGACGCCGAAGAACTCATTGCCGACGCCTTCACCGCCCTCGCCCCCTTCGGCGAACAAGCCAACCCACTCAAAGCCCTCGCCCAATACCTCGTCGAACGCAAGCACTAGCGCGGGTACGTCTTTCAAATGAGCGCAGCCTATCGACCCGCGCCGGGAACAATCACCCCCACTCCCAAACCATTACAATGCCGCCATGGAAATCAAACGCAACGGCACGCAGCCCTCAGGCAAAGGCCCCGCTGACTGGTTCACCGGAACCGTCCGCATCGACCCGCTCTTTCAGGCGCCCGACCCGGCACACGTCGCCGGAGCCAGCGTCACCTTCGAGCCGGGAGCCCGCACCGCCTGGCACACCCACCCCCTCGGCCAGACCCTGATCGTCACCTCAGGCTGCGGATGGGTCCAGCGCGAAGGCGGCCCGGTCGAGGAGATCCACCCCGGCGACGTAGTCTGGTTCTCCCCGGAAGAGAAACACTGGCACGGAGCCACCCCCACCACGGCCCTCACCCACATCGCCATTCAGGAACGGCTCAACGGCAAAGTCGTCGAGTGGCTCGAGCACGTCACCGACAAACAGTACCGCCGCTAGAGCAAATTGCGTATCGCTGTGCAGTAGCCTTCCAAGGGCCAAAGGCCCGACAACATACCAGCCTGGGCCGGAGGCCCAGGTTCATGATGGCAGAATATGAAAGGGCTGAAAGCCCGACACATCATTCTCGCTGCATACCATCGAGAAATCTGCGCTAGATCCACTCACCACGTCATAAAGGTGGAGCACCCGGCGTTGTCACAATGTTGAGAATCTGGAGCCAGTCGGTGGGCGTTTCGGCGACGCTGTCGGGTGGAACCGTGACGAGCGACTGCGGCGCGAGGCCGAAGGCGCAGCCGATCGAGCGCGCGCCCGCGTTGCGGGCGGTGAGGACATCAACATGCGAGTCGCCGATCATCACGGTTTCGGCCGGGGTGATGTTTTGGCTGTTGAGAGCGCCGGCTTCGGCGATGAGGGTGAGAAGGCCGTGCGGGTCGGGCTTTTTGGTGTGGAAGCTGTTGCCGCCGTAGTTCTGGAAGAAGAACGGGCTGAGGCCGAGGTGGTCGCAGATGGCGCGCGATGGGTTGACCGGTTTATTGGTGAGGACGGCCAGGGGGAGCGCGGGATGGGCGGTGCGGATGGCTTCGAGCGACTCGATGACGCCGGGGTAAACATAGGTGAAGTCGAGCTTGTGGGCGCGGTAGTAGTCGAGGAAGAAGGCGATGGCGTCGGCTACGAACTCTTCGTCGTGGCGGTCGCCTTCGGGGTCGCCGAGCGCGCGGCGGACGAGCATGGAGACGCCGTCGCCGATGTAGCCGGCGATGACGGCGTCGGGGAGCGCAGGTTTGTGGAAGTGCGCGAGCGTGGCGTTGACAGAGTTGCAGAGGTCCTGGCGTGAGTCGATGAGCGTGCCGTCGAGGTCGAAGACGAGCAGGCGGGGTGCGGAGAAGAGAGGCATCTATTAAAGAATAATGGACACGGTTGGGTGTAAGCTCGTTGCGAATGTCTGGAGGGCGTGATGGGCGCTTTGAGTTCGGCGGAGTGGACGCGGCGACAGTTTGTGACGGCCCTGGCAGCAGCGGGAGTGGCGGGCGGCGTGATGACGGGTGGAACAGGCGCGATGGCCCAGACTGCGCTTGACCCTGATGGCGCGGTCCATGAGCTGATGGCCGGCAATGAGCGTTTTGTCGCGGGGAAGCTCACGTCGTTTTCGCATGATCTGGAGATTTTGAAGGCGGGAACGGTTGAGAAACAGGAGCCGTTTGCGGCGGTGCTCTCGTGCGCGGACTCGCGTGTGCCCGTGGAACTGGTTTTTGATCAGAGCATTGGGCACCTGTTCGTGACGCGGGTGGCGGGGAATATGGTGACTCCGGAGATGATCGGGAGCCTGGAGTATGGCGTGGCGGTGCTGGGCGTAAAGGCGATTCTGGTGCTGGGCCATGCGAAGTGCGGAGCCGTGAGCGCGGCGATGAAAGGGCAGGACGTTCCGGGGCAGATCAGCGTGCTGTATCAACACATGATGCCCGCGATCAAAGACATCCACGATGTCACGGCGGCGGCGAAGGCGAACGCCGTGTTTCACGCAAAACTGCTGAGTGAGAGCTCGACCGTGATTGCGAAAGCGATGAAGGACGGTGGGGTGAAGGTCGTAGCGGGCTACTACGACCTTGCGACGGGTAGGGTGACGTTGCTTTGACTATTTGATGCGGATGTCGCCGGAGCCTGTGCTGATGTTGATGGCGGGGCCGCCGCCGTTGACCGGGCCTGTGACGTGATGGCGGTTGAGGCTGCCCTGCATGAGGATGGGCTGCGCGAGGTCGATGCTGCCGGAGCCCGTGCTGGCGTCGAGGTTGAAGTGGGCATTGGCGACGGCGAGGTTGACGGAGCCGCTGCCGGTGGAGAGCTTCCATTGCGAGGTGGGTTGTCCCTGAACGGTGATGTCGCCTGAGCCCGTGCGCGAGATGAGGCCGCCGGAGATTCCGTGAAGCTGAATGTTGCCGGAGCCGGTTTCGGCTTTGACATCTCCGGGAGCGGATTGCTGGAAGTTGATGTCGCCGGAGCCGGTGCCGAGCATGGCCGCGCCCTGAATGCCAGTGGCGTGGATGTTGCCGGAGCCGCTGCTGGCCTTGAGGCTGGCGCCTGCGTCTTCGACGGTGATGTCGCCGGAGCCCGTGCTGGGTGCAAGCGCGGAGGCGCGGGGAACGGTGACGTCGTAGTCGATGGAGATGTTGCGATAGAGCTCGTTGTTGCCGTGGCGCTCGCCGATGACGATGTCGTTGCCGTTTTGCACGATGGGCGGGTTGGCGACAATCTGCTGGATGCGCGAGTCCACGTCGCCGCTGAGCAAGCCGTGGTTGGCGTGGAGGTGCGCGACGATGTGGACCTCGTTGCCGCTGCCTGCGTGGAGGTGAATGTTTCCTGAGCCTGTGGAGACAGAGACGTTGGGTGTGCTGCCGGTCGAAAGAGTGCGATCGAAGGTGGCGTTGGTGCTGGTGACGGCCGGTGCGCTGGCTACAGCAAAACTGAGAGCGGCGGCGAAGGCGACGAGTTGAAGTTTCATGTGGTTCTCCTCGATGCGATGAGATGAGATGAGTGGCCCGAGCTATTGCTGGAGAATAACGGTGTCTCCGGGGTTGATGCCGGAGAGGACTTCGGTTTTGGTTCCGTTGGAGATGCCGGCCTTGATGGCGACGACGCGGTAGCCCTTCTTCTGCGACGAGTCGGGCACCTGGACGGTGGCGTTGCGGTCTTTGTCGTAGAGGACGGCCTGCTCGGGGACGGTGATGGCGTTCTTGTGCTCGTCGAGGATGATCTCGGCGTTGGCGGTCATCTGGGCTTTGAGCTCGCCGCCGGGGTTGTCGATCGAGACGCGCACCTCGAAGGTGGTGACGTTGTCTTTTTCGACGCCGAGCGGAGAAATCTTGGTGACTTTGCCGTAGAAGGTCTTGTCCTTGAAGGACTCGACCTTGATGCGTGCGGGCTGGCCGAGATAGACCTTGGCGATGTCGGACTCGTCCACCTTGCCATCGACGTAGACCTGGCTGGTGTCGCCGATGGTCATGATCTGCGTGGCGGTCGAGCCCATGACGAGGATGGAGCTGACCGCGTCGCCGAGCTCGACGTCGCGCGAGAGGACGACGCCGTCCATGGGCGAGGTGATGGTGGTGTAGCTGAGCTGCTCCTCAAGCTGCGAGAGCGAGGCTTGCGCCTGCTGGACCTGGGCCTGCGCCTGGTGCAGCCGGGAGGTATCGACGGAGATCTGGGCGACGGCTTTGTCGCGCGTGTTGGCCGCGGCGAGATACTTCTGCTCGGCGTCGTCGAGAGACTGCTTGGAGACGACGCCGACTTTGGACATCTGAAGCGCGCGCTCATAGGTGTTCTTGAACATGGGCAGGTCGGGCGCTTCGGCGTTGACCTTGTCGTACTTGATGGCTGCCTGGGTGGCGCGGGCGTTGGACTCGGCGGCGGCGAGCTGGGCGCGCTGCGCGGAGACCTGCGCAAGGATCTCGACCTGGTCGAGCTGCGCGAGGACCTGGCCCTGCTTGACGCGGGCGTTGATGTCCACGTTGAGTTTGGTGACGATGCCGGAGGCCTTGGATTTGACGATGACCTGCGTGATGGGCGTGATCTTGCCCGTGGCAACAACGGAGCGCGCGATGTCGCCGCGCTGGGCCTTGGCAAGCTGCGAGGGCTCGAACTTGGTGGTGTTGCCGCTGGCCTTGACGGCTACGACGAGACCCGCCGCGATCACGACGGCGGCCAGGCTGATCCAGAGCCAGAGTTTACGTTTGCTTTTGCGGTTGTTCGCCAAGGGAAGCTCCAGAGTATCTGTCGAGAATGTAGCGTCTCGGAGTGTGGGTACGGAAGAAAAGGCTGCGGAGTTCCGTCACTCGGCAAGAATGTTCGCGGAGTGAGGAGTCCAGTGGCAGGCCAGGGAGGAATGATATTGGTGGCCTCGTTGTCATGGCCACCGTCGAGGCCAGGAGAGACATGCCTGTGCCTTCTTGATGTAATTCGATTTTATTCACGGTTTGTCCCGCTGCTATGACGCGAAGGGTGCATTGTGGCGGAGGGGTTAATTCCTCTGGCACATGAGACGCGAAATAGGGCATTTGAGACTGGGTGAGAACTCTGAAATTTAACTGTTTCGCTTAAGGGCACGGCTTCAGCCGTGCCGCAAATGCCCAAAACCAATGCGGCTTTAGAGACTGGGTGAGAACTCCTCAATCTGGGCGTTTTGATTAAGGGCACGGGTTTACCTGTGCCGTAAGTGCCTCATTTTGCGTTGGGGCTTTAGAGCAAATTGCGTATCGCTGTGCAGTAGCCTTCCAAGGGCCAAAGGCCCGACAACATACCAGCCTGGGCCGGAGGCCCAGGTTCATGATGGCAGAACATGAAAGGGCTGAAAGCCCGACACATCATTCTCGCTGCATACCATCGAGAAATCTGCTTTAGCCCCGGGCCTTTCTGCAAAAGCTGCCCGATGTACTTTTTCCGCAGCCTGTTCAGTCGCGCCGTAGACCTCTCCGATCCAACACGGCTTTAGCCGGGTACCGGCGGGATTTCGAGGCTTCAGGCGTATTTGCGAAGGACGCCGAGGACCTTGCCCTGAATGCTGACGTTGGCGGCCGGGGCGTAGATGGGGGACATCTCGGCGTTCGAGGGCTGGAGGCGGACCATGCTGCCTTCGCGGTAGAAACGTTTGAGCGTGGCGTCGGTGCCGTCCACGAGCGCGACGATGATCTCGCCTTCGCGGGCGGTGCGGGTGCGCTCGACCAGAACGTAGTCGCCGGAGACGATGTGCTCGTCGCGCATGGAGTCGCCGCGGACTTCGAGAGCGTAGACCTCGCGGTTGCCGATGATGTCTCCGAGCGAGATGGTCTCGGCAGTCTCGATGGCTTCGACTGGCTTGCCGGCGGCGATGCGGCCTACCAGCGGGAGGCGCTCGCTCTTTTTGCCGCTGCGGGCGGGCAGCACGTCAATAGAACGGCTGCGGTTGTGCGCGCGCTGAAGCAGACCTTTGTTTTGCAGATTGGTGATGTGCTTGTGCACGGTGGCCAGCGAACTGAGGCCCAGGCCGCTCGCGATCTCTTCATACGAGGGTGAGTAGCCGTTCTTCTGGGTGAAGCCGGAGAGAAAGTCGATGACCTCTTTTTGCCGCCGCGTGATAGCCATGCGGGAATTGTAGCGAATAAAAAGCGAATTGCAAGCATTTTTTGATCTGTGGTGAGGCTTAAGGAACGTCTGCTTTGCGGGAAGTTCTCTGAAGGGAATGAGAGGGCTCTCCACTGCGGCGGCAAAACAGGTTGCGGAAAAATGCACGCTTTGTGTTTTTCGGTGGGAGCGCAGGGCTTTAGCCCTGCGAAAATCCCAGCAAAATCAAGGGGCTTTAGCCCCGGGTCTTTCCGCACAAGCTGCCGGATGGACTTTTTCCGCAGCCTCTTTAGCCGCCGAGGGAATTCTCACGGACTTAATCAGACCGCTCCCTGGAGCGGGCGAGGTTTGTGCGTTCCCACCCTTCGCAAAAGCCGCGAAGATGAGAATCCAAAAGCCCAACCCGCTCGCCTCGCCTGTCAATCCCGCCTGCCACTCAGTTTGGACTTGACATATATCCGTAACGGATATAGTGTCCAGAGCATGGCGAAGAAGAACACGGCGCACGCTCCACTGACGCCCGCAGTGCTGCACATCCTGCTGGCGCTTTCGACGGAAGAGCGGCACGGGTACGGCATCATGAAGCAGGTGGAGGCAGACTCCCAGGGCAAGGTAAAGATGGGCCCCGGGACGCTCTATGGCTCGATGGGGCGGATGATCGAGGCCGGGCTGATCCGGGAAAGCGATAAGCGGGTCGATCCGGAGATGACCGACGAACGGCGGATCTACTACAAGCTCACAGGCGCGGGACGGGCGGCGCTCGAAGCGGAGTTGAAGCGGTATCGCGGCGTGCTGGCCGCGGCGGAAGGACGTTTGGCGCATGGCCACTAACCTCGCGGACCGGCGCTACCGGAAGTGGTATGCGATGCTGCTGCGGCTGTATCCGCTGCCTTTCCGTGAGCGGTTCGGCGAGGGGATGGCGCAGACATTTCACGACCTGTGCCGGGAGCGCACGGACACTGGGCGGCGACTGTTCTGGCTCGCGCTATGGATCTTCTTCGAGACATCGGTAGAAATCGTTAGAGAGAACACAACTCATATCGTCAGGGAGAACACAACTCGTATGTCGCAACTGGGAAAGACGATGCTGCGTGTCGCGCTGGGGGCGCTGGCCGTGTTGATGGTGCCGATCGTGGCATCGCGGGTGGTGGAGGGATGGAACTGGCCCCCGGGAGCTTTCGTGCGCGTCTATGTCCTGTTCTTCGCGACGGGGATGGCGTATGCGCTCATCGCGAGGAAGATGGGCGCATGGTCGTACAAGGCGGGCGTTGCTGTCGCGCTGGTGGCCGGGTTTGCCCTGGGGTGGTCGACCATGGTCCAAACGGCGGACTCGGGGCATCCGGAGCGCCTGTGGTATCTCAGCGTCCTCGTAGTGGGATTCATTGGGGCCTGTCTGGCGCGGCTGAAGGCGCCACGATTGGCTGTCACGTTGTTCGCGATGGCGGCGACGCTTGCGCTGATTACCGTGATCCTGCCTTCGGGCGCGCCGCCCGACATGGCGCGGAGAATGGCCATCGGGCATGGTGTCTACGTGGCGTTGTTCATCGCCTCAGGTCTGATGTTCCGCCACGCAAGTTTGGCCGAATTGAAATAAGACCGGAACTCCCCCGGATGACGGACCCCATCCATCGCGCTCTTGCGATGGCGGGTACACTGCCCAACCAACCCACATTTCCATTCCGCAGCGAAGCGGAGGAATCTGCTTCTTCTCTCCTCGCCGAGAACGACCGGGTGCCCCATCCTTCACAGTTCCACCGCCAAGGGTTGGAATACACGGAATACACAAAGCCCAACCCGCCCACCTCGGCTGTCAACCCCGCCTGACACGCAATCCATTCAAACCAAACGCCTTCCATGTGGCGGTTGAGTTTCCCCCACCTGCTATCCTTAAATCAGGAAGACTGAAGAGGCTGCTGAAAGTCTCTGCGGTTGCTTTTGAGGATTAGCGTGGGGCTTCAGCCCCACGAAAAATCCTGCAAATTCAAGGGGCTTTAGCCCCGGGCCTTTCTGCAAAAGCTGCCGGACGCACTTTTCCGCAGCCTCTGAAGGCCCGACATAGAGGCTGCCGAAGCAATCTTGACCATCTCCGGGCCTTTCCTTTTGGCCCTTGAATTGCCGAGGTAGTCCGAACCTAAGTCCTTTGTTCAAAGGATTTTGAGTACTTAAGTAGGGGAGGGGGTACCATGAGACAAGCAATGCTCACCGAGTCAGAAATCCTCTCCGCTCTCCGCGACTGCTACGACCCAGCCGTCCCCTGCAACCTCGTCGATCTCGGCCTCGTCCAGAGCGTCACCGTCACCCCGGACCCCGAAGCCCCGGGCCGAGGAATCCCCGGCGTCCCCCAGAAGCATCGCGTCCACATCGACCTCATCCTCACAAGTCCCACCGAAGAAGCCGCCGCCCAGCTCACCGCCCAGATCCAGAACCGACTTGCCGGCCTCGAAGCGGTCAGCCAAACCACCGTCACCATCCTCGACTCACCCGCCTGGTCCCCAACCGGGATCACTCCCGCAGGCCGCCGCGCACTCGGCCTCGACGGCAACCCCACCCTGGTCCAGATACGCTGACGATGCCCGCCCGCAAACGCCCCCACGACCTCCTCAAGGCCACCACGCACCCCATCCACCCCTTCGACCAGATTCACGGCACCGACACCAGCGGCCTCGTTCCCTCCGGCCACCTCGCCACCGGCCACGCCAACGACCGCCACATCACCGCCTACTACGCCGTCGCCCCCAGCATCCTCCGCACCCTCATCCAGCACTGGCGCGAGACCGTCCCGCCCCACCCCATCCACAGCTACACCTTCCTCGACATCGGCTGCGGCAAGGGCCGCGCCCTGTTCATCGCCAGCGAGCTGCCCTTCCGCAAAGTCACCGGCATCGAACTGAACCCCGCGATGGCCGCCGCCGCCGAGATCAACCTCCGTCACTGGAAGCGCACGCACGCATCCGACCCAACCGCCCCGCGCCTCGCCCCGATCGAAATCATCGAGCAGGACGCGCTCGAATACGATCTCCCAAACACCCCGACGCTCGTCTTCCTCTTCCACCCGTTTGAAGCCCCGGTGCTCAAAGCCCTCATCCGTCGCATCGAGACGCACTTCGCCAAGCGTCCCGGCACACTCGACATCCTCTACGTCAACGACGAATGCGCCCACCTGCTCGACGGCCACCCGGCCTTCACCCGCCTCTTCCGCGGACCGGTCGCCATGTCGCCCGAGGACCACGCCGCCGACCTCGAAGCCATCGCCCAGCAAAAAGAGTACGGTTCGACAGGCGACGAAGCCTGCGCCATCTACCGCTACACCAGCCGCTCCAAAAGCTGATGCTACTTCACCCGCACCTCGAACATCCGCTCATCGCCACCCGCATGTTCGATGACAATCTCTCCATCAGCCCGCGCCACGATGCTCGGAAACTTCTCGCCCCACTCGACCAGCACCAGCGCGTCAGGCGATTCAGCCATCTCGTCGAGCCCCAGCGTCAGCAACTCCCGCTCCGTCTCCAGCCGGTAGAGATCGAGATGATAGAGCCGCGTCGTTCGCCCCGCATACTCATGCACCAGCGTGAACGTCGGACTGGTCACGTCCGCAGCCTCCGCCGCGCCGAGGGCCGCAGCGATTCCCTTCACCAGCGTCGTCTTGCCCGCGCCCAGCTCGCCGCGCAGCACAATCAGCTTCGGCGCGGGCGCCAGCATCTCGGCCACGCGCTCGCCCATTGCCAGCGTGCCCGCTTCACTTCTCGTCTTGAACCGCTTGACCCTGCGAAACTCGTTCAATCTCGATGCCCTCCGCCACCGCGCAGGCCCGAGATCCACACCAGCCCGTCTTCATCCTTCGCCTTGTAGCGAAATGCATCCGACAGATACCTGACGGTATCGGTAGCGAGCACCGTGTGCTCATCCATCGCGCGGGCCGCAAAGTCTCCGGCAAGCCCATGCAGATACACAGCCGTCTCCACAGCACGCTCCACGTCGTCGGGAAACTGCGCCAGCATCGCCGCCAAAATTCCCGTCAAAATATCGCCGCTACCAGCCTTGGACATCGCCGGGTTGCCCGAGGTATTCACGGCAACGCGGCCGTCCGGATGCGCAATCAACGTTCGCCAGCCCTTCAGCACCAGCGTCAGATGGTGTTTTGTGGCAAACCGCCGCGCCAGTCGCACTCTGTCCGCCTCGATTTCCTGCACCGTCATTCCCGTCAGCCGCGCCATTTCTCCCGGATGCGGCGTCAGCACCATCGTCCGCCCTGTTCCGTCCAGCAGGTCCGTCTTGCCCGCAAAGGCAGTCAGCGCGTCCGCGTCAATCACAATCGGCTGCATGGTCTTCTCCACCATCTGCCGCGCAAACGCGGGAGCATCGCCCTCGGTGGAAAGCCCCGGCCCCAGCGCCACCACACTAATCCGCTTCAGCAGTGTGTCGAGCTTTGCCCCGCGCAGGTCTTTGAACGAGACCGCCCCTGATAGACCTTCGGCAAGAGGCACCGTCATCAGCTCGGGGGCCACACCCGCCACCGTGTTCAGAACGCCGGTAGGCACTGCGGCGGTCACAAGCCCCGCCCCGGTCCTGAGCGCAGCCAGCGAGGCCATCGCCGGCGCTCCTGCCTTTCCATAGCTGCCGCCAACGACGAGCACGTGTCCAAACCGGCCCTTGTTTGCGTCCACCTCGCGCGGTTGCTCGACCAGAGCCTTTGCAGCGCCTGCCCAGCTTAGCTCCGTCGCCGACTCGACCGCCGCGGCAGGCGACCCAATGCCTGCGACCACAACCGGCCCAAACGTGTTGCGCGTCAGATGCCCAAAGACATGCGCCTGCTTCAGTGCGGTGAACGTCACCACCGCGTCGGCGCGAAATGCGCCTGCGTCACGCTGCGCCATCGAGTCCGCGTCCCAACCTGAGGGAAGATCCACTGCTACAACAGGTGTTGCTGTCGCCTCCAGCATTCCACGCAATACAACGGCGAGCCCGCGCAGGGGAGGCTTGAACCCCGTCCCCACCACGGCGTCGATCAGAAGCTCGGCTCCATCCAAAGCTCCCGTCAGAGCGCCTTCATCCAGCATCTCCACCAGCGACACCGAACCTTTGCCGGCGTTCGCAATGCCAGCGCCGACATGCGCGCTCCACGCATGGGAACCCACCGTCCCCAACCGGGTCAGAGCCGCTGCGGCCTCGCCCTTCACCTCGTTCGCGTGTCCCAACAGAGCGACGCGCACCGTCTTTCCCGCCTGCGCAAGCGCGCGCGCGGCGACGAAGCCATCGCCGCCATTGTTGCCCTTGCCGCAAAGCACCACCACGCGCCGCGCCCAGGGATACTGCCCGAGACAGAACCGAGCCACCGCCTCGCCCGCGCGTTCCATCAGCACCTCAGTCGGCACTCCAAAGTCCGCGGCAGTCCGCCGGTCCGTCGCACCCATCTCCGCAGACGTCAGGATCTTCATCTGTTTTGTTTTGCCCTTCTGCCTGGCCAATCGACGCAAGAAACTCTATAGTACCGCTTCACTTCGCGCAAAACACAGCGGCCAGCCGGAGTCATTCAGCAAAAGCAAACGGGCTGAGGAGGTACGTCCTCAGCCCGCCATTTTCAGCAGAACGCAGTTAGCGACGGCCACCGCCATGCGAGCCACCGCCACCGCCGCCATGCGAGCCACCACCACCGCCGCCGTGGAAGCCACCGCCGCCGCCGCCATGAAACCCGCCGCCGGAGTTACCGCCACCGTGGAAGCTGCCGCCTCCGCCGAAGCTCCGTGGGGCGCTGAAGCTGCCGCGCGGCGCACTATAGTTGTTCATGCGCGGCGCACTGGAGAAGCTGCGCGGAGCCGAGCGTGACCCGGGATCGGAGAAACGCGCCGAGTTCCCGAAGCCGCTGCGAATCTGGTTGTGCGGCATGTTGGTGTTGCCGCGGAACTGCGTGTGCGCGGAGTTGCCGAAGTTGTTGAAGCCGGCGCGTCCCTGATTATTGAAGCTCTGCTCGCGATTGTTGCTGAACGCCGATCGATGCTCGAAGTTCGCACCACGATTGAAGTTTGCACCCCGGTTGAAGTCGGAGCCGCGATTGAAATTCGAGCCGCGATTGAAATTCGACCCGTGATTGAAGTTCGAGTTGCCTCGGTTGAAGTTGCGGCCATTGATCGAGGAGCCTCTCCAGGCCGTGCCGTGGATGCTGGCGCGGGTGAAGCCCGCTCCGCCGGGGCGTCCGCTATAGCCGCGATACGGCCGGTTGTAGACGTTGCGAACGCCGTCCCAGTTGTGGAAATGGTTGTAGCAGCGGTTGTAGAAGAAGCGTCCTCCGCCCCAGTAGCCGCCATAGTAGCCGACGCCGAAGTAGCCCCAGCCGTAGTTGATGCCGCCGTAGTAGCCGACATACGGACCCCAGTAGCCCGCGTTCCAGAAGTAGCCATACGGTCCCCAGCCCCAGTAGCCGGGCGTCCACAGTGCGTTGACATAAGGCGGATAGACCCACGCGCCGGACACCCAGACATAGCCGTCCGAGGTCCAGGCCCAGTAGCCGGGCGTCCATAGATAGCCCGGGCCGGGAGCCGGAGGCTGCTCGTAGTCAGGAATGGCCGGAGGCGCAACCTGCGTGGTCGGGGCCTGCTGGTCGTAGTTCTGGTTCTGTGAATTTTGGTCCTGCGAGTACTGATCGGGGTAATCCTGGTCCTGAGCATACGCAGCCACGGGCAGCGCGATAAGCACGCCGGCCAGCGCCGTAGTTCCGATGGAGTAGGTGAGAAGGCGGGAAAACGTCATATTGGATACCTTCTTGTCCAGTCCTTCGTTTTACCGGGCAAGCCATGATTACACCCGGTCTTCGCGGACGGCAAGCATGAGTCCCGGCCCGGCAGCCTGTTCGGGTCCATCGCTCAATCCATTAGACACAGACGCGCCGGATTTGTTGCCCTGAAAATGAATGGAGATTCAGCGAGCGATCAGGCCCCTCATCGGGAAAAGGGAGGCTGAACGCACGGCCCGAGGGCACGGGGCGGCGCTCAGCCTTGTTGCACAGAAAATGAAGACGTTCGCGGCTGGAGCGTCAGCGGGGTATGCCGACGGCTCCAAACCAGAAACTGCTTTCTCTCCTTGCACTTGGCGTGCCAACTGCCGCAGCCTCAAAATCGGCGTTTTCGGGCGAGGCCGCGACCGTACCTGCAAAGACCTGCATGGAAATCACCGGAGATGTTCTCATCCGTGCCGCTCAGGATGCATCCGTCGCAGCCGGATTGCCGGACGCTGCTAGAGTGGAAAGATGTTTGTGCCACCGGCCTCTTACGGACACTTTTTGTTTGCGCCGTCGCAGCGCATCCACTTCATCGGGATCGGCGGCATTGGCATGAGCGGGATCGCGGAGATCCTGCTGACGATGGGCTATTCGGTCTCGGGCAGCGACCTGAAGCGGTCGCCGGCGACGGAGCGGCTGGTGGGCATGGGCGCGCGCGTCTTCGAGGGGCACGCGGCGTCGAATGCCTCGGCCAGCGACGTGGTCGTGACCAGCTCGGCGGTCAGCGCGACCAATCCCGAGGTGCTCGAAGCCAAGGCGAGGAAGATTCCGGTGATTCAGCGTGCCGAGATGCTGGCCGAGTTGATGCGCCTGAAGTACGGCATCGCCGTCGCGGGAATGCATGGCAAGACGACAACGACCTCGATGATCGCGGCGGTGCTTGGCGGCGGCGGGCTTGACCCGACCGTGGTCGTGGGCGGGCGCGTGGATGCGATGGGGTCGAATGCGCGGCTGGGCAACTCGCAGTATCTGGTGGCCGAGGCCGATGAGAGCGACCGCAGCTTCCTGAAGCTGTCGCCTGTGCTGGCCGTCGTCACCAACCTGGACCGCGAACACATGGACTGCTACAGCGACATGGAAGATGTCGAAGGTGCGTTTGTGGAGTTCATGGACCGCGTGCCGTTCTACGGTGCGACGACCGCCTGCCTGGACAATGCCCTGCTGCGCGAAGTGCTGCCGCTGGTGCGGCGCAAAGTCTATACCTACGGCGAACATGCCGACGCGGACTTCCGCCTGGCAGTCCTGCCGAAGCAGGAAAATTGCCACTCGACCTTCGAGGTGAACTACAAGGGGCTTGCGCTGGGACAGTTCCGGCTGCACGTTCCGGGTCGGCACAATGTGCTGAACGCAACAGCGGCGGTTGCGGTGGGCGTGCAGTTGGGTGTGGCTCCTGACCAGATTGCGGCAGGGCTCGAATCATTTCGCGGCGTGGACCGGCGGTTTCAGGTGAAAGGCGAGGTGCGTGGCGTGACCGTGGTGGACGACTACGGACACCATCCCACGGAGATCGTCGCCACTCTCAAGGCGGCGCGGGAGTGCGGCTACAAGCGTGTACTCGTGCTGTTTCAGCCGCATCGTTATACGCGCACACGCGACCTGATGACGGAGTTCGCCGGGGCCTTCGGCGACGCGGACCGCGTGGAGATGCTCGACATCTACGCGGCGAGCGAGGAACCGATTGAGGGCGTGACCGCCAAATCGCTGGTGAATGTCATCAACAACCCGGCGGTTCGCTATGCCAGGTCCGTGGCAGTCGGAGTCGAGGCGCTGGCGCGCGAGGCACGTGCCGGCGACGTCATTCTGACGCTGGGCGCAGGCAGCGTCTCGCAGGCCAGCGCCTTGCTGCTGGAGGCGCTGAAACCGAACAGGTGAGTTCCTGAAAGGGTACGTGGGGAAGAAGTTGGACTGGGACCGGGTGCGGGCAGGTTATAGTCAGGATGGCGATTCTCGCGGCCTTGCTCGGGCTTGCGAAAAAGCGACGAAGTATCGAAGCGCGGTGCAGCGGTGCTGGAAGCGCCGGAGCGGGAGTATGCTCCGGAGTTTGCCGCGCCCAGGCGGGCGTCCGTGACGCCGAAGCGGAAGCTGCGCCGCGACTTCACCGAAGACTTTGCCAACGACCTCGCGGATGAGGACGACGATCTGCCCGTCCCGCGGCGGCGCGGCGGCGTGCGGCTGCGGCTGCGGCTGCGGCTGCGCGTTGGGATGCCGAAGAGTCGCTGGGGCAAGGTTGCCATCGGACTCGCAGTGTTGATGATGCTGGGAGCCTGCGCCGGGGCTGCGATGCTGGTGGGCAACTGGCTGATGCACGATGCGCGGTTCGTGGTTCCGTCGGCTTCGGCAATCGAGTTTGCAGGCAATGTTCACACCACGCGCGACGATCTGCTGAACGTCTTCGGCGACGACATCGAACGGAACATCTTCTACGTTCCGCTGGCCCAGCGGCGTGCCGAGGTGGAACAGTTGCCGTGGGTGGCCCACGCGACCGTGATGCGTCTGCTGCCGAATCATCTGCGCGTCTCGGTCATCGAGCGGACGCCTGTGGCGTTTGTGCGCCAGGGCAGCCGCATCGGGCTGGTGGATGCGAACGGCGTTCTGCTGACGATGCCTCCGGGGGCGCAAGGCGATGCGCATTACTCGTTTCCCGTGGTGAGCGGAATCTCGGCCTCGGACCCGCTTTCGACCCGCGCGGCGCGGATGCAGATCTTCGAGCAGTTCACCCGCGCGCTGGACGGCGCGGACAAGGGACTGGCCGGAATCAGCCAGGTGGATCTCTCGGACCCGGAGGATGTGCGGGCGCTCATCTCGACCGACTCGTCGGACATTCTGGTTCACTTCGGCGCGGACAGGTTTCTGGAACGCTACCAGAAGTTTGAGGAACACCTGCCGGAGTGGCGGACGCTCTATCCGAAGCTGGCTTCGGTGGACATGCGGTACGAGACGCAGGCCGTGCTCGACATGCAGCCCGGCGCGGCCCAGCCGCAGAGTGCCGCGCCTGCCGCCGCTCCTGCTGTTCCGGCTGTCGCTCATCCTGCGGTGAAGGCGGCGAACCATCCAGCAGCCAAGGCTCGGGCGAAGCATCCGGCGGTGAAGCACGTTCCGGCGAAGAAGAGCAGGGCCAGAACTGCGGCGAAGGCGAAGCATCATGCGGTGAAGCGTCATTCCGGCGCTCGAAACTATCATTCTTCTCAGGCGGTCCATCGATGAACCAGAAGCAGGACACTCTGATTACCGTTCTGGAGGCGGGGAGCACCAAGAGCGTGGTGCTGGTGGCCGAGGTGCAGGACGGCGTGCTGCGCTATCGGGGCCACGGCATCGAGCAGTCGCAAGGGATGCGCAAGGGCGTGATTGCGAACCTGGACCAGGCGGCCGCGGCGATCAACCGCGCGGCGCTGGCGGCGGAACGCTCGGCGAAGGCATGCATTGAGACAGCGGTGGTGGGTGTGGGCGGAACGCATGTGCGCGGGGTGAACTCGCGCGGGGGCATCAGCCTGGGCAGCCGGATGCGCGAGATTACGCGCGAGGAGGTGAAGGCAGCGGTGGACCGGGCACGCAGCGTCGCGCTGCCTCCCGACCGCGAGGTGCTGCACCTGCTGCCGCAGGAGTTCATTCTCGACGACCAGGCGGGCATTCAGGACCCGATCGGCATGGTGGGGAACAAGCTGGAGGTGAACCTGCATCTTTCGACCTGCTCAGGCGGGGTGACGCAGAGCGTGGTCACGTGCGCGAACCGCGCGGGACTCGAAGTGCAGGATGTTGTGTTCGAGGGCATCGCTTCGGCGGAGGCGGTGCTGAGCGCCGACGAGCGCGAGCTGGGCGTCTGCATGGCGGACATCGGCTCGAGCACGACGGAGATCGTGGTTCTGTTTGAAGGCTCGATTGCGCACACGGCCGTGCTGCCGATCGGCGGCGACCACTTTACGAACGACCTCGCCGTGGGCCTGCATGTGACGGTGGAGGAAGCTGAGTATCTGAAGAAGACCTACGGACACTGCGTGGTGACGGCGGTGCCGCAGTTGAACGAGATTGAGGTCGGCGGCGACCTGGCCATCTCGGGCGGGCAGCCGGCGCGGATGGTCAGGCAGCGGTTCCTGGCGGAGATTCTGGAGCCGCGCGCGCGGGAGCTCTTCACCATGCTGCGCGACAACCTGCGCGGCGGCGGCGTGCTGGAGGCGCTGGGCGCGGGGTGCGTCTTCACCGGCGGCGGCGCGAATATGTCGGGCCTGCTGGACAACGCGGAGAGCCTCCTGCGGGTGCCTGCCCGGGTCGGCTATCCGGTACCGCTCTCGCGGATGCCGGAGGAGCTGGCGAGGCCGGAGATGGCGGCGGCCATCGGAATGCTGCTCTACACGCACCGGACTGAGGTGCGCCGGGCGAGCGAGGAGCAGGGGCTGCGGGCGAAGCTGAAGTCGATCTTTGCCGGGAGTTTTTAGGCCGGTTGCGGGGGTACCCCCCTCCCCCATTAAGTACTCAAATTCCTTTGAACAAAGGACTTAGGTTCGGACTACCTGCGCAATTTCCGTGCCAAAGGAGAAAGCCCGGATCGGCTCCGGGCTTCCAATCTTTCCTACTTTAAGGATAGCAGGTGGGGGAAACTCGACCGCCACGGGGAAGGTGTTTGGTTTGAGGTGATTGCGTGTCAGGAGGGATTGACAGGTGAGGTCGGCGGGTTGGGCTTTGTGGATTCCCGTCCTTCGCGATGAGGCTGCGAAGGATGGGGCACTTAAAGCAGATTTCTCGATGGTATACAGCGAGAATGATGTGTCGGGCTTTCAGCCCTTTCATGTTCTGCCATCATGAACCTGGGCCTCCGGCCCAGGCTGGTATGTTGTCGGGCCTTTGGCCCTTGGAAGGCTACTGCACAGCGATACGCAATTTGCTCTAAT